>Ga0074197_1000491_pt1 | contig 48600 bp, 40 predicted proteins | sample EPASupsiteSAE305_FD_64526 | JGI IMG/M metagenome (GOLD analysis project Ga0074197, IMG submission 64526) | Bioremediated contaminated groundwater microbial communities from EPA Superfund site, New Mexico - SAE3-05 reassembly with SPADES | ecosystem: Environmental > Aquatic > Deep subsurface >...
GAAAGTCGGGGCGATTGCGGGGAGCTTGTCGAGGGGCTGGCCCGGGAATTCCGCCCCCGGGTGGAGATGCGCCAGATCGGCGTCCGCCACGAGACCCAGATGATCGGCGGGCTCGGCGCCTGCGGCCGCGAGTTATGCTGCACCTCCTTTTTGACCAAATTTGATTCGGTATCGATCAAAATGGCCAAGACCCAGGATCTGCCGCTCAATCCGGCCAAAATCTCGGGATTGTGCAATCGTCTGCTCTGCTGCCTGACCTATGAATACGAGGCCTACCGCACCATGAAAAAAGGAATGCCGCGGGTGGGACGGGTCATGCAGTTTGAGGGGAAGACCTACACCGTGACCCGGCAGATTCCGCTGCAGGGCAAGGTGGCGGCCATTTCGTCCGGGGGCGAGGAGCGGTTGTTCACTGAAGAGGAATGGCAGGCCGCGGATCCGATGCCGAAAAGTGCCGGCCGCAAGGGGTCCGGCAAAAAAGGGGGCTTCTCGCGGAAAGCGTCCATCGATATCTGGGGGGTGCAGGATTTCCCCGATGACGATGAGCAGTCGCCGGACGAAAGCTGACCTGACCCCTGACCTGACCCGCAAATAGGGCACCTGCTGTTTGCAACCGGCAGCTGCAGCTATCAATTTTCAGAGTTTTCCGACATTATGACAACCTACGTCACCACCCCGATCTATTACGTCAACGCCATGCCCCATCTGGGACATGCCTATACCACGATTGTCACCGATACCTACAGCCGGTACCGGCGGCTCCGCGGCGACGAGGTCCGTTTCCAAACGGGCACTGACGAACACGGGGAGAAAATCGCCGAGGCCGCTGCCAAGGCCGGGGAAACCCCTCGACAGTATGTCGACCGGATTGCCGCGACCTTCAAGGAAACCTGGCCGCTGCTCTCGATCCAGCCGGACTTCATCATCCGCACCACCGACGCCGACCACGTCAAGACCGTGCAGGACATCCTCCAGCTGGTCTATGACCGGGACGATATCTATTTCAGTGAATATTCGGGGCTGTATTGCCAGGGCTGCGAGCGCTTCCTGACTGAAAAGGAGCTGGTGGACGGCAAGTGCCCCGATCATCTCACCGAACCCAAGGAGATCAGCGAGCAGAACTATTTCTTCCGGATGTCGAAATACCAGGACTGGCTGATCGATCACATCACCACTCACCCGGATTTCATCACTCCCGAGCGCTACCGCAATGAGGTCTTGTCCTTTCTCAGCGAACCGTTGGAAGATCTCTGCATTTCCCGACCGACCTCCCGCCTGACCTGGGGTATCCCCCTGCCCTTTGACGACAAGTTCGTCACCTATGTCTGGTTCGACGCCCTGATCAACTACCTCACCGGCATCGGCTATCCCGACGGCCCGGATTTCGAGCGCTACTGGGCCGCGGCCGAACACGTCATTGCCAAGGATATTCTCAAACCGCATGCCATCTACTGGCCGACCATGATCCGGGCCCTGGGTCTGGAGCCCTACAAACGCCTCCATGTCCATGGCTATTGGAACGTGGATGCCACCAAGATGTCGAAGTCGCTGGGCAATGTGGTCCGTCCCAAGGAGCTGGTGGACACCTACGGCGTGGATACGGTCCGCTATTTTGTCCTGCGGGAGATGAGTTTCGGTCTCGATTCCTCCTTTTCCAGCGACGCCATCCTCGCCCGCCACAACTCCGATCTGGCCAACGACCTCGGCAATCTGTTCTCCCGTTCCCTGACCATGATCGACAAATATGCCGAGGGCCGGATTCCGGAATGCGGTGCGGATTCGTTGTTCACCCCGGATGATCGCGAGCTGATGAGCGCCATGTCCGCCATGGCGGTCCAGTACCGGGAAAGCATGGACGATTTTAAATTTCACAAGGCCCTGCAGGCCATCTGGGAGGTCATCGGTCTGCTCAACCGCTATATCGTCGGCAATGCCCCCTGGGAATTGGCCAAGGACGCGCGTCATGCCGACCGCCTGCGGATGGTGCTGTATCATCTGGCCGAGGCCTTGTGGATGATCGCCCTGGTCCTCAAACCGATCATGCCGACAACCGCTGAGAAAATGGCGAAGGCCCTGGGCATGCAAGCGGAATTCCGGGCCGCCAACCTCGATGCCGTCGGACAGTGGGGTGCAATGGCCACCGGCACCGTCATCGACAAAGGAACCCAGCTTTTCCCGCGCCTGGAAAAGAAAGCAGCGGCGCCGGTGCCTCCGGTCGGCAAGCAGCCGGCCCGGAATCAGGCGGATGCGGCGATGGACGAGGGACTGATCACCTTTGATCAGTTCAAGACCGTTGAGTTGCGGGTGGCGGAGATTGTCGCCGCCGAAAAGGTGGCCAAATCGGAGCGGCTGCTCAAGCTGACCGTGCGGGCGCCGGAGGAACGGACCATTGTCGCCGGCATCGCCCTGCATTACAGCCCGGAGGCCCTGATCGGCCAGCGGGTGCTCATCGTCGCCAATCTCAAGCCGGCAAAGCTGATGGGCATCCCCTCGCACGGCATGGTGCTGGCGGCCAAGGAGCAGCAGGCGGACGGTTCGGAACGTCTGGTTTTGGCAACAGTCGCCGGGCCGATTGCAGCCGGCAGCCGGGTGGCTTAAGCCAATGGGTGCATCCCTGCACTTTCGCCACGGGGCGAGGATCGCGGTGTGCGTGTTTAATCCGGGCCGCAGGGTCCATGGGCTTCACTTCTCAATCATTTCAGGAAACCACTATGTTCATGCTTGGTAATTTCATCATGGCTCTGGCCAAATTGATTAATTTTGCCCTCAGTGCCTATATCTGGGTGGTTATCGGCAGCGCCGTCATCTCCTGGGTGAACCCCGATCCGTATAATCCCATTGTCCGGTTTCTCCGCCAGGCGACCGAGCCGCTCTTATCGAGAATCCGACGGGTGCTGCCGGCCCTGGGCGGTCTTGACTTGAGCCCGATGGTCCTCATCCTGATCATCGTCTTTCTCCAGAGTTTTCTGGTCCCGACCCTGCAGCAGATCGCACTGAGCCTGCAGTAACTTTTGCCAAACCTCTAGATAACTCAAGAATGCGCCATGGCCATTCTCGTTACCGGCGGCGCCGGTTTTATTGGGAGCAACTTTGTCCTCGACTGGCTGGCCCAGTCGGACGAGCCGGTTATCAATCTCGATAAGCTCACCTATGCCGGCAATCTGGAAAATCTGGCCGCCCTGGCTGGGGATCCTCGGCATGTCTTTGTCCATGGCGACATCTGCGACCAAGTCCTGGTCGACCGCCTGCTGGCCGCCCATTGCCCCCGGGCCATCGTTCATTTCGCCGCGGAAAGCCATGTCGACCGGAGCATTCATGGTCCGGGCGCCTTCATGCGCACCAACATCGACGGCACCTTCACCCTGCTGGAAGCCGCGCGCTCCTACTGGAACCGGCTCAAGGGTGCGGACGCCCAGCAGTTCCGTTTTCATCATGTCAGCACCGACGAAGTCTACGGTTCCCTCCAGCCGGAGGACCCGCCTTTCACCGAAAACAGCCCCTATCAGCCCAATAACCCCTATTCGGCAAGCAAGGCGGCGAGCGACCATCTGGTTCGTGCCTGGCATCACACCTACGGCCTGCCGATCACCATCAGTAATTGTTCCAACAATTACGGCCCATACCATTTTCCCGAGAAACTCATTCCCCTGGTGATCGCCAACGCCCTCGCCGGAAAACCCCTGCCCATCTACGGCGACGGCCGGCAGGTTCGCGACTGGCTGTATGTCACGGATCACTGCAGCGCCATCCGCCGAATCCTGGAGGCGGGGCGAACAGGCGAGGTCTACAACGTCGGCGGCTGGAACGAGATGCCCAACATCGAGATCGTCACCGCCATCATCGCCCTGCTGGATGAGCTCAAACCCGATCCGGCCGGCAGCTATGCCCGGCTGATCACCTATGTTGCGGATCGCCCCGGCCACGACCGCCGGTATGCCATCGATGCCCGCAAGATCGAGCAGGAACTGGGCTGGCGGCCCGCGGAAAATTTTGCAACCGGAGTCCGCAAGACCGTGGAGTGGAATCTGGCCAAACTCTCGCCTCCATTCGCGATATCCTGCTGAGAGGGGGTTGCCCATGGGGTTCCTGGCGCTTAGCGAATCGGCTGACTTCCTCCATGATCCAGAGATTATTGAGCACCCGAATTTGAGCGGATCCTTTTCTGGATTGACGCCACCCTTGCCATCCAGCGGCCGAGCAGCAACCCACCGGTTCTCTCCGCCAAAGATCAGCTGGGAACCTCGCTGCAGCAATCGGAGCTGTTCCCATGATGGCTCCGCTGCGCACCTCAAGGACATGATGGCTCGAGACGAGGCCATGTCGTATCCGGCCAAAGCCGCCATTCTCTTCTGATCCGACCCAATATGCCGCCCCGCGAGGAGATCCCCTGTCTACAGACCTTGCCGGATGGCTCGCTGCTCCTGCGGCTGCATGTTCAACCCCGCGCCGCTGCCAATGCCTTGGCCGGACTGCAGGGCGACGCGCTTAAGCTCCGCCTGACTACGCCGCCGGTTGACGGCAAGGCCAACAAGGCGGTGATCGCCTATCTGGCCAAGTTCTTTCATCTGCCGAAATCCGCCCTGGTTATCAAAAGCGGCCAGCAGAGCCGCAGCAAGACCGTTGGCATAAAAGGCGCCGACGAGCAGCAGGTGCGGGCTTTGCTGGAAAGCATTCTTGCCGCGGAGAGAAGGTGATTCCATGCATACAAAACGAGGCGAAGATTTAGGGCGAAGAATCTCACCGCTGCGACTCGCACTGCTGGTGCTGGTGCTGACCATGGTTGTCTTCGGGATTGTTGGAACGCTGGTAACCTACATGCCTGGGTTCAAGCGGCTGCCCGCACAGGAAGAAAAGGGGAAAGCCCCGCAGGTCCGCCAGATCGACCGGGAAAGTCTGCACAAGGATATGCCAAGGACTGGTTCTTGATCAGCTGTTTTCTTTGACAACTTTTTTATCAACGAGAGGCATCCATGAAAAAAATAGTGTTGGCCAATTGGAAGGCGTATCTTTCGCCGGAAAGGGCGATGCAGTGGTGCGAAGCCTTTGCCGCCGCCTATCAGCCCCGTAGCGGGGTTGAGGTGGTTATCGCGGTCCCGGCCTTCTCGCTGGAGCGTGTTTTTGAGAGGACGAAAAATCTCGCCGGGGTTTCCCTTGCCTCCCAGGGGGTCTCACCCTATCCCCAAGGCAGCTATACCGGTGCGCTTCCGGCAGCCTGGCTGAGGGGACGGGTACGGTACACCTTGGTCGGCCACCGGGAGCGACGGCGCTATTTCCACGAGTCCGTCCAGGATGTCGCCCGCCAGGTGTATGAATCGCTGGCGGAAGAACTGCAGCCCATCGTCTGCATCGATCGGGAGGTGCTGGTGCAGCAGGCCGCAGCCATGGCGATCGAGGAACTGAGTCGGCTTATCTGGGCCTATACCCCGGAGACACCGGTAGCCCTGGAGATGGCCAGAAGTGGCGAGGAGATCGGTGCGATGGTGGCGCAGGTTGCCCAAAAAACGGACAACCGGCCGGTCCTGTACGGCGGCGGAGTAACCGTGGCCAATGGCAAGGCGATCTGGCAACTCCCCGGGGTCTCGGGAATTATGCTGGGTCAGGGGTGTCTGGACGCCAAGGCCTTTGCCGGATTGATCGAGCAGTTGTGATGGGGCTTTGGGGTTATGGCGCTTTGGAGTGAGGATGTCGGCGGACGAGCAGAGATGATTGGTATTTCGCTTGCTGTTTTTTTGTTTCGACGCCAGGAGATTGCTTCGCTTCGCTCGCAAAGACGGTAGCGAGAATATCTCGTATTCCCCCTTTCCCGTCATTGCGAGGCCGCAGGCCGCGGCAATCTCGTTTTGAGCCGAGACAACATGACGAGGCGCCGGGACGCCAGGTTACGCCATCATCTCCATCATCGCCCGGATAAGGTGATCGGCGCCGTCTCCTATCTGGTCGACCCGGGAATCGAGCATGTAGCAGGGGGTGGAGACCACCTTGTTCTTTCGGTCAATGGCGATTTCACCATGCAGGGTCGGTGTATGGCGCGCGCCCATGGCGGCCAGATTGGCGGCGGTGCTGCTGTCCTGGCCGATGGTCAGGGTGACATCGCCCAGCACCTTGGCGAGAATGACCGGGGCGATGCAGAGCGCGCCAATCGGTTTGCCGGCCGCATGCATGGCTTGCACCGCCTTGGCGACATCGGGGTTGACCGTGCAATCCGCTCCGTCAAAGGCGTAGCTGCTCAGGTTCTTGGCAGCCCCGAAGCCGCCGGGCAGGACCAGCCCATCAACGGACTCGGCCGCGAAAGCGGAGAGGGGCGTGATCTTACCGCGGGCAATCCGGGCGGATTCGATCAGGACGTTGCGCTCTTCGTCCATCTCCTGGCCGGTGATGTGGTTGAGGACATGATGCTGTTTGATATCGGGCGCATAGCACTTAAATTCCGCGCCATTTTTATGAATCGCCCAAAGAGTGAGGGTTGCTTCGTGAATTTCGACGCCGTCCTGGTGGCCGCAGCCGGAAAGGATCACGGCAAAGTTTTTCTTTTGCATAACAATCTCCATTGCAGCAGGTTAATAATTCCAGTGAGATGTTCCATCTGGCGCACCCTTGTATGATGCGTTCGACGTGGCGAACACCTTCGGTCCATCGGGAACCGGCCGGATTCTTTCTATTCCAGAGAATAAATCGCCGGAAGATTGCGGTATTTTTCGGCGCAGTCCAGGCCGTAGCCCACAAGAAACCCTTTATCCAGCGCGAAACCTATATAATCGACATCGACCGGCACGATCCGGCGTTCCTTTTTATCGATGAGCGAACAGATCCTGACCGTGTTCGCCGGGCTCTTGCGGAAATGTTCCTGCAGCCAGGCCATGGTGGTGCCGGTGTCGACAATATCCTCGACCAGCAGGACCTCCTTGCCGGTCAGGTCGATGCTCGGTTCCTTGAGGAGCTGAATCGTTCCGGAGGACTCGGTCGCGGAACCGTAGCTGGTCACCCGGATAAAGTCGATTTCAAGGTCCAGATCGATGGCCCGGCAGAGATCGGCCGCAAAAATGAAGGCCCCGTTCAGCACGCCCAGCAGCACCAGTTGCCGGCCCTGGTAATCCTCGGTAATTCGTCGACCCAATTCCTCGACTCGAGTCTGCAGCTGCCGGCTGCTGACGATTTCCTGCCGTGATGGTTTCACAAAGTTGCCCGTTTGGTGTTGAACTGGCGAAGACCGCTATTTTTCACTCTGCCATTTCTGCAGGGTGGCGGCCGCTTCCTCTTTTTCCGCGAAAGGCTGTTTCTGGCTCAAGGCCCGTTCGACCTCTTTGATGGCTTCCTGCTTTTTCCCTTCGCCATAGAGAGCCAGGGCCAGGTGATATCGCAGAATCGGTAAATCATCCTGTTTTTGGACCGCCTGGTTGAATTCATTGCGGGCCAGACTGAACGAGCCTCGTTTGTAATGCACCCATCCCAGGGTGTCGATGATATGGACATCATCGGGCAATTGCTGCTTGGCGGTCATGGCCAGGCGCAGGGCTTCGCCCAGATCCGGGTCCTTGCTCTCGGCAAGCATCCAGGCGAGATTGTTGGCCGCCGGCGCGAAATCCGGTTTGATCGTCAAAACCTTTTCATAGGCTTCTCTGGCCAGGTTGCTTTTCCCGGTCTGCTCGTAGATGCTGCCCAGCCCCATGTAGGCGCCGATTGCCGTCGGCTGTTTTTCGAGGAGATCCTTGTATTCGGCGATAGCCTGGTCTGTTTTGCCCTGTTTGGTCAGGATGAGCGCACTCATGGTATAGGACTGCGGATTTTCCGGCGCAAGCTCCTGCGCTTTTTTAAAGATTTCCAGGGCGTTTTCAGGTTGATCGGCACTGAGGTAGAGGTTGGCCAGCAGGATCTGCAGCTCGCCGCTTTTCGGGGCTTTGGCGATCTGCGCCTGCGCCATCTTGACGAGAGCATCTTTTTTCACTCCTTCCTTTTCCGCAATCTGCAGCAGGAAGGTGAAGGCCTTGGCATTGTCGGGCTGGAGGGTGAGCAGTTTTTCAAAGGTCTGTTTGGCCTGGTCGGGTTTTTTCATGGCCATATAGGTCAGGCCGAGACTGCCGAGCACCTCGATGTTATCGGGCACCTTGGTCTGGAGTTCGTTGAACATTTTTTCCGCGGTTTCAAACTCCTTGGAGAACAGGACTCCCTTGGCCAGGGTGAGTGCCGCCTGAAAATCGCGGGGATTGATTTTAAGCGCGGTGGCTGCCTCTTTTTTGGCAGTTTCGAAATCGCCTTCCTGGAGAGAAAGGAGAGCCAGCAGCGAATGGGCCTTGTCAAATCCCGGGTTCAGCTTGATTGCTTCAAGCAAGGCTTCTTTGGCAAGTTTCTGATCCTTGAGATTGCTGTGTGCCAGCGCTTTAACAAAGAAGACCTCGGCCCACTTGGGATAATCGCGGATTAGTGCGGACGCGGTTTCCAGGACTTCCTGATTCTTGCCGTCTTTCAGGGCAAATTTGGCCTTTACCAGTTTGGCGGTGGCGTTTTTTTCATTTATTTTGACGACCTTTTCCAAAGCTGCCTTGGCCTGGTCGAATTTACCGTGGTCAAAGTAAAAATTCGCAAGTTCCGCTTCAAAATCCTCGGGTTTTTCCGCAGCTTCGATGGCTTCTTTATAGAGTTGTTCCGCCTGTTCGTATTTTCCCTTCTTGGCGTAAAATTCGGCAACGGATACTTTCAATCTGCTGTTTTTAGGATCGACCTTGAGAGCCTGGGTGAGGTGCTGCTCCGCTCCTTCCTGGTCATTTTGGGTGAGGTCAAGCGAGGCCATCTGCAGGAAAGGCTGGGGAGAATCCGGCAGAGCGGCTGCCATCTTCTGGAGGGTGGCCTTGGCCTTGTCCAGTTCTTTGCGCTCCACGTAAAAGGCAGTGAGGGTGGCATAGTTGGATATTTTTTTCCCGTCCAGTTCAATGGCTTTTAAAAAGGCGGCTTCCGCTTCCGGGAACTGCTGCTTCATGGCGAAAGTGCGTCCTTTGATGGCGTAGAAGCGGTCTTCGTTGGGCGATACGGCGATGGCTTTGTCAATGGCTGTCAGGGCTGCATCGTGCTTGCCGTCGATCAGTTCCAGGTTGGCCAGCAGGGCAAGGGCATCTTTATTTTCGGGGGCTTGCGCAAGGACCTCGTCGATGTTTTTTCGGGCGTCATCCTTCTTCTTGGAGAGTAAATAAAACTCGGCGGTTTTGATCTTGGCGTCGAGATTTTTAGGATCAAGGGAAGCCACCCGCTGCAGTTCTTCAAAGGCTTGGCGAACTTCTCCGTTTTTGAGATACAGCAGGCCCAGCTGGTACCGGGCATCGGCGTATTTCGGGTCGATCTGGATGGCGTTGCGCAGCTCGATGATCGCTTCTTTATCTTTTTTCTCTACAAGGTAGACCATCGCCTTTTTATAATGCTGCTCTTTGTTGTTCCCTTCGTTCGAGCACCCGGAGAACAGCAGCAGAACGAGGATCGGGAAGAGCATCGCCACGGTGGAGAACAGTGATCTTTTGAATTGCATAGGGACCCCGTTGTAAGAATGAGATGGATTTGTCATCAATGCCAAAGAAACAAGTCGGTCAGGCTGTTGATCTGTTCGTCAATCAGATGAAAGGATAGGAGTGGATCGGCCAAAAAACGAGGCTCGTCCGGTTTAATCGCCAATCCGGGATGGGCATCAAGAGATCCACCCGACATATCAGCCTCGTACTCTCGTCATTCCGAACGCAGGCGGGGAATCTCAAGATTTCTCCCTGGTGGTCGAGATGACGAAAATTTGATTTTTCTCCTTCCTTCTTTATATATCTCAACTTGACGGAATTGAGGAATAAAAAATGTGTTCCGGGGTTCAAAGAAGGCGATCTTCCCTTTTATGGGATCACCGCATTGCCGCTCTATCGATACCGGAGAGCAGCATGCGGATCCCAATCGAGCGAATCGTTCCTAATTTCCGGAGAAAATTGAGATAAATCCCTTTTTTATTTTGACCTCTTCCGGTGATGCCTGTACCATAAGTTGTCGATTTATTAATCATTCGAACCAACTATGAAGAGGAGCGGCATGAAAGCATATCCCGTGGCGTTGAAAACAAGTGTTTGGATGGCGATCTTTCTTGGTTTTGCAATGGCCTGGTCGTGCTGGGCGGCCGAATCAAGCGGAGACGTTGCGGTCAAAGACGAGGTCAAGGAGCAATATCGGCAGGAGATATTGGGCAGCAAAAGCCAGGCGAAAATGGATCGGGAGTATGTCATCGGCTACCGGGACATTCTCTATGTGGAAGTCTACGGTGAAGGCTCCATGGCCGTGGGCGTAGGTAACCCTGCGTCTCCGGCGGCAGCGAAGCCCGCTGGCGAGGGACAGGAATTTATTCGCGGCCGTGGCACGGGTGCGGAAGTCGGCGCTGACGGGCGGATGTCGCTTCGCCATATCGGCGATGTTTACGTTGTGGGTATGACCCTGACCCAGTTGGCCGACTATCTCAAGAAACTGTACAGCACCGTCTTTGACAATCCCAATATCATCGTCTCGCTGGTCCAGAGCAACAGCAGGCAATACACCATGATGGGGCAAGTCATGCGTCCGGGACTGTTCCATATCGATCACCCCATAACCGTGGTCAAAGCCATTGCCCAGGCAGGCAGCTTCACCCAGTGGGCCAATTCCAAGGTGACGATCATTCGCCAGGAAAATGAGCTTGTCCCGGAGAACAAGCAAGATAAAACGCCCTCGAAAGCCCGGAAATTCGAGTTCGATTACGATGATTTTCTCAAGGGCAAGGATCTCGAGAAAAACATCCAACTCGAACCCGGGGATGTTGTCGTCGCTCATTGAGCATAGGGGGATCCATGCGTCTTTTTCATCATTCTTTATGGTTTGCGGCTTCTGTTGCGGCCTTGGCCGGCGTTTTTGCCGGCTCGGCCTTTGCCCGGCAGACAACGGTAACCGGCACGGCCACCACCTCGTTCAATTTCCGGGAACGCTCCTACGATCAAGAGAACAGCGTTGCCAACAGGGACGAGGGCGATAAACAGAAGGTGGGTATCGGACCGGGAGTGTCCGTGCTTTCAAAAGGGATTAACGACGTCTTCAGTCTTCACTATGCCCCCCTGCTCAATTACGATTTCGTCACCGACAGCAGCGGCGTGGATCATCAGTTGAACTTGAGCAGTGAGCGCTCCCTCTCCCCTTACTGGTCCTTTACCCTAACCGATGATCTTATCCGGTCTGATGATCCCTCCTATACGTCGACCACCTCCACCACCGGTACAGATGGGCAACCGCCGCCTATACCTTCGGGCAACGAACTGTCCCGAGACTTGAGCGGCCGGACCTACTGGACCAATACCGCCGCGCTGCGAACCACCTACGCTCTTGCCGAAAACAGCCGCATCGGCGGCGGTTACAGCTACAGCGTGCTCCGCAACGACGACTCGGGGGATGATGGCTTCGATGATTTCGACGACTACGACAAACACACCTTTTTCAGTGATTATTCTCATGGATTCAACCGCAACTGGCGATCAAGCGTGGGGCTCAACTATACTCGAGGCTTGTACGACAACAATAATGTCTCTGCCGTGCCCCCGGCTTCCGCAGGTTTGCCGGATTTGAATGAGTACGGGATCAACCTCGGGGTCGATTACATTGACAGCGTCAAAGATTTCTTCCCCTTTAAATATTTCTTCAACACCACCCAGTACGATGGCGATACCCGGCCGGACAGTGAGGCCCATCAATGGTCCGCGGGCTGGGATCATGCCTTTGACGCCCGGACCAGGCTGGCCATGGGCGGCGGTCCTTCGTTTGCGCAAACCGAGGGGCTGGAAGGGACGTGGGGATACAACGCCTATCTGACATTCAGCAGAAAGTATGAGCACGCCTCCTTTGAACTGCAGTTTAACAAACAACTTGAGACCCGGAATTTCACAGGCAGTGCCAACGACTCCGGATTAACCGATTCCTACAATACGACGGCTCGATTTAACTACCAGTATACCCAGTCGCTTGCCCTTGATCTGTTTGGCCGGTATAGCTGGCAGTCCATCCTTGATCCGCAGGGCTTTAACCCTGCAACCGGAACCACCGGTGACAATTCCCAGGACAGGAATATTTACGAAGCCGGTGCCGGTTTCAGTTATTCGTTTGCCCAATGGTACAAAGCCGGCGTCAAATATGTGTATTATGTATCCGACGGCGACCAAGACATCGATCAATACACCGATCATCAACTCCTTTTCACCCTGTCGGCAACCAAAGAATTCTGGCGCTGGTAATAGTAATGATTTCTCCCGCAGGGCGGGGGCTCCTACAAAGCACCCTGGATTCGATGAACCCCGTAGGAGCCTACCCCGTGGGCGAAAAAAACACATACGAATTATGTCGGCAAAACAGCCGCCAGCCCATGGCGGTAATCTCCGCTTGGGGCGCGTTTCCATTCCCAACCAAACTATATCGTCACAACCATCATCCGTGGCAGAGAACCCAGTAAACGATTATCCCCATTGAGATGCTATCTGGCTGGCTATGGAAGAGAGTCCAAGAGCCAGCGATAGAGCGGCATAACGTTGACCTTGATACCGTTCAGCTCAAATTCTTCCAAGCTGTCGAGCGTGACAATCAATCCGTGCTGTAGCCAAATTCATTGCAGCAATCCATCAGACCGCGAATCTCTCGCTTCCTGGTCTTATCATCACTCAGGGTAACGGTGACTTGAATGGCCTCCGTTATGGGTGGGCTCCTACGGGTTCATCCGGTGCCGGGTGCGCTGTAGGAGCCCACCCTTGTGGGCGAACATATTTAAAATAGCAATATTATCGGGAACCTTTCCGGAAAAGAACGGTCTTGACTGTCCGGAAGATGATCAGCAGATCAATGAAGAAGGACTGGTGTTTGATGTAGTACAGATCATATTCCAGTTTACGCAGGGCATCCTCTTCCGAGGCCCCGTAGGGATAGCACACCTGTGCCCAGCCGGTAATGCCTGGTTTGGCGGCATGGCGAAGCGAATAGTACGGCAGTTTCTGCACCAGTTGGTCGACGAAAATCGGTCGTTCCGGGCGAGGCCCGACAAAACTCATCTGCCCGCGGATAACATTCCATATCTGCGGGATTTCATCGATGCGTACTTTCCTGATGAAGTTTCCGACTCGGGTGACCCGGTCGTCGTTCTGGCACGCCCAGACCGCCCCGTTTTTTTCGGCGTCCTGCCGCATGGAGCGGAATTTGATGATGGAAAAAACCTCGCCCCGCTCACCGACCCGCTCCTGTCTGTAGAATACGGGGCCCGGCGATTCGAGCTTGATGAGCAAGGCGGTAAGCAGCGTCACCGGCAAACTGACCGTAATACCGATAAGGGCAAAGGTGAGATCAAGGGTCCGTTTGATGAGGTACGTCATCCTGCCGTAATTAAACCCCTCCGAAAAGATCAGCCAGGCGGGATTAACCTTTTCAACGAGAATCTTGCCGGTGATGGCCTCGTAAAAGGAGATGCTGTCTTCGATGATTCGGCCCCGCAGTTTGTTGCTGAGGAGCTCGGCTATGGGCATGTTGCCGCGCCGGTCGTCGAGGGCAACGACAATCCGGTCGATCCGGGACAGCTGCGGATCCTTGGCAAGATCAGCCAGGCTGGCAACCACCGGAATGCCGGCATGATCAAAGGTCGGGGACGTCGCCCCGATCAGGGCGCAGATGTTAAAGCCGGACTCCCGGTTTCGGTCGATTTCCTGGACAATTTTCGCCGCTGTTTCCCCAGTGCCGACCAGAATAACCTCCCGAGCAAACCATTTTTTTTCCAAGATCAGATAATAAAGCGAACGCCAAGCCAATAAGGTCAGGCAGATGAGAAGGTAGCACCCCCAAAAAACCTTGGTGGAGATAATGATGGAGGGAAAGAGGAAATAAAGGCCTCCGAGGAGGATGCAGCCAACGCCGAACGATTGCATCATCCGGATGAAGGTTTCGGCGGTGGAACCGGGCTGGCGAAGATCGTAGAGATCGTAGAAATAAAGCGATAATTGAAAGGCCAGGGTAACTGAAAGCGATCTGATCGTATATTCCGTTGGAGCGATGACGAATATTTTCCAGCTGGAAAAGAGAATGAGGACGCCCAGCACACTGACAAAAATCAGGAAACCCTCACCCATGAAAAACAGGATCTTGCGAACGGGATAATATTTATTGGAAATTACGGGCATAATTTTATTCAAAGGAAAAGAGGGCGTAGAATAAGAAGGATTCTGTTCAATTAAACACGCTAAATTTTACCAAGTCAAGGCAAGCGGGGAACTTCGGTCGCCGCCCTGTAGCTTGAGCGAAGAATAATCCGGCCCTTGCGGTCATTGCGAGCACAGCGAAGCAATCTCCAACCTTGAGTAAGAAAGGCAGGTATAGCAGTTCAATTGCCAAAATCTTGAACGTATCAGCTTGTGTTTTCCCGTGAGGGTTGAGATTGCCGCGTCGCTACCGCTTCTCGCAATGACGGTAGGGAGGAAGTCTGGGTTTCGCCCACTACTCAGACAGGAGAGTGTTTCATCCCGGCTCCCACCGTCATTGCGAGCGCAGCGAAGCAATCTCCTGCAAAGAAAGTCGTAGCTGCTCTGATGTACGCAAGATTACCGAGACAACTAGTTTTTTTTATTTTGACCTGCTCTCTTGCGGCATGTACTATATTTCATCACGCTACACATATACGGTAGACTAACCGGAAACAGCATGTGGCCGAATACACAGGAACCTTATGGCTCTTACCCTCGATCAAACCACCCCTCAAAAAATAGCCCCTCAGCGTGTTCTCATAGTTCTCGCTCTTATTGTGGGAACCTTTTTCCTTTTGCAAAACGTTTCAGGCACCCGCCGGACACCCATCAAACAGCCGCTTGCCAAATTCCCCGTAACCTTGGGAGATTGGCAGGCAAAATCTTCCCGCGAGTCCACGGAAGCGGTGATTAAGATGCTCGGGGTTGATGATTATATCGAGTACAATTACGCCTCCCCAAACGGTCAATCTCTTAATTTTTATGCAGCCTTCTACGAGTCGGTCGGGACCGGCGGCGGCTATCATTCGCCGAAGAATTGCATACCCGGCGGCGGTTGGGGGATCGATGCGGTGAAAACGGTAAAGATCCAGCCCAAGGGCAGTCAAACTGAGGTGACCGTGGCTGAGATGGTTATCAGAAACCGCAACGAATACCAGGTGGTGCTGTACTGGTATCAAAATCGAGGCAGGGTTATCCACTCGGAATACTGGGAAAAAATCTATCTGGTGCTTGACGCCATCCTGAAAAAACGCAGAGACGGCACCTTTGTCCGCCTGATGACCCCCGCGCCGGGTGGCGATATCCAGCAGGCCGAAAAGGTCCTGCAGCAATTCGCCGCCCAGACCGTCACGGAATTGGATAATTTTCTTCCCGGGAGATAGACAATATGCAGGCAGCACAGTTTCAACCCCGGTTGAGCTCTATAAATAATCTGTACCTCCTGCTCATCTTGGCCGCATTGGTCGGATTGTACTCTCCCGTGCTGGTCGCCCTTGCGCATGACTGGTCAACCAACGACAATTATTCCCATGGGTTTTTCATCCCTCTGATCAGCGGCTACATGATTTTTATCATGCGTACAGAGTTGAAAAACATCAGCCTCCAACCTGCCAATTGGGGACTGCTCCTGCTGCTGGCAGGATTGGGGCAACTCTATGTCGCCAAGGTGGGGTCGGAGTTTTTTCTGCAAAGAACCTCGCTCATTCTCGTGTTGCTGGGCATAGCCCTGTTCCTGCTTGGCAAAGCCATGACCCGCAGACTGTTGCTGCCGATCGGCTACCTCATCTTCATGGTGCCCCTGCCTGCGATTCTCTGGAACAAGATTGCTTTCCCCATGCAGTTGTATTCCAGTGCCATCACCGAAAAGGTCATCCAGTTGGTCGGTATTCCGGTGTTTCGTGAAGGCAATGTCCTCCATCTGGCCCAGACCACCTTGGAGGTGGTTGATGCCTGCTCCGGGCTGCGTTCCTTGACCACCATGTTTGCCCTCAGCGCCGCCCTAGCCTGGTTCAGCATGTACCCAACCTGGAAAAAATGGGTGTTGTTCCTGGCTGCCGCCCCAATCGCCATCTTCGCCAATATTATTCGCCTCACCGGCACAGCGGGCCTTGCCAGTTTTTACGGGGAGAAAGTGGCCCAGGGCTTCCTCCATGAATTCTCCGGTCTCTTTACCTTTGTGTTTGGATTGATGCTCCTGGTTCTGACAAATAAATTACTCCAGGGTAAGCAGTAAAGGCTGGTACTCCCTTTCCCGCCCTGCCGTCATTGCGAGCGAAGCGAAGCAATCTTTACCCATGAACAAAAAAGGAAGCGGTTTACTGCCGTGTGTTTTTCAGTAGGGGCCACCCTGTGGGCGAAATGAATTGTCCTCGTCGCCTGAATCGCCCACAGGTGGGCTCCTACAGGATTTGGTCGGATGAGAGAGGATTTCACTGTTAAGTTGTGGCCGATCTGCCACTTGTTTGCTGTGAATTGAAGAGTTCGCTTCGAGATGAGGGTGTCGCGCGGGGCTTTAACTGGTGATCATTTTTTCGATTTCAGGATCGATGCAGGAGCGGAGAAACTGGTTCATCGCAGTTTGATTGCCTGTTTCGTAGAACTTCAGCATTAGTGTGTTAAATTCGAGCTGTCTCTTTGCTGGAACGTTAATTGCGGCTGCTCCGTTCTCAAGCAAGATGCCGTTCATCATCAGTCGGCCGAGTCGTTTGTTGACATCGAAGAAGAATTGCGTTCTTGCCATCGTCAAGAATACATGAATTCCTCTGTCAGTCGGATCGTCGATCTTTTGAAGTGAATCAACAAGTTCAGAGAAAATACCGTCAAGTTTCTCTGCAACTGGCGGCGTATAGGATGTTGTTCCGGCGATTGTGACGCCGCTTGTCCGGAAGTATCCCCATTCGGGAGCTTCGTCTTTTGCGGCTATCGCATGCAGTTGGCAAACAAAGTCTTTTGCGAACCGGAAACTGTCGGTCTCCAGTGACTGGAAAAGTGCTTTCCATGCTTTGATCTGGTTCAGCGCGATTTGTTGGTCTGAGAGTTTGTAGCCTCCGACGGTGACGCCGTCCATCAAGGTTTGGATCTCAGGCAGTGTCAGCGGGATGCCTTCGAGATTGAGGGAGTCGCAGACGAATATTGACAACTGCTTCTTCGCAAGAAGGATTGCTTTCTGTTGCTTTGTCAGTGTTGTCATTATGTGGGCTCTGTCGATGGATTGGTTTGTTATTGTTTGTAATTATACTGTTTTTCCGTACGAAATGTACAAAAGGAAAGGCTCGAGTATTTTCGAGAGCTCAGGCTCGCCGAAATTTAACAAGCGACACGCGGCCGCTTGTCCTCTGCCGTCAATTGCAAGCGGAGCGAAGCAACCTCGTGGAGTGAGCAGAGGAGTGGGGGATTTCTTGGAGATTGAATCGCAGCCAGCTCATCCTTGTCTTCTTGTTTGACCTCCTGCCTTTTATAACATAAACTCCCTTTAGACCGTCTTTGAGCAAAGCGAAGCAATCTTCCGCCACATGCAAGAACAGGAAGGCGGAACTAATTTACAGCACCGCATCTCATTTAAAATGATGAACTATCTTGGGGGCCAAGCGCCTCCTTCATAGTTCAGTATTAAAAAAACATAGAATAAAAAACAATGATTGATCTTTCATTTGTTATCTTGACATGGAATTCAAATAATTACTTCGCTCGTTGCTTGGATTCATTCATAGCACAATGTCTGAAAGAAAACATATCCTGGGAGATAATTGTCGTTGATAATGGATCGATCGACGGAACATGCGAACTAGCTAAAAGTTATTGTGAAAAATTCACGGAACAAATTTACCTGCTATGTCTCGGGAAAAATTTTGGTACAACATATCCAAGAAACTTAGGATTAAAACAAGCCAAAGGGAATAATTGTTGTATATTGGATTCTGATACTGAGTTTAATTCCGGTTCTATTCGAGATGTTCTTAATTTGCTCAATAACGAAAATATCGGAATGGTTGCACCTCAACTTTTATTACCTGGGAATATAGTTCAAAACTCAGTGAAAAAATTTCCGACTTTTCTTGATAAACTCAGCAAAATTCCAGGCATCATCTTCAACAAGAAAGTGAGCCAAAATGATTTTTACGAGACCTTTCCTTTTCAAGAATCTCGCCCTGTAGACACAGCTATTTCAGCTTGCTGGTTTTTCCAAAAATCGTTGTTAAAGAAGGTCGGATTTTTGGATGAGGCTATTTTTTATTCGCCCGAAGATGTCGACTATTGCCTCAGGGTGAATCAATCTGGGTTGCAAATTATCTATTTCCCCAGTGTTAGCATACTGCACCATACCCAACAAATTTCACATCGTAAGCCCTTATCAAAAGTCTCAAGGAGTCATTTTACGGGGCTTCTCTATTACTTCAAGAAACATGGCGGATGGTTCCAGCGCCCAACCTTTTCGCATGTGCCCAAATGAACCCACTCTCAAAAATTTTCAACACTCTTAACTGGCTGCCCCATTACTTGCAAAGAGAGCTTGGTCTCTTGGTAAAGAGGCAAAAAACAGAGCATCTCTTTTTTGGTATTTGCGATCATTTCGAACCATACTGGCAAAATGCTTCTGATCAGCAGGCCCGGCAGCGATTGGATACCTGGATCAACGAATACCCGAAAATTGCCGCAAAATTTAAAGATGCAGAAGGGCAAACCTTAAAATATTCATTTTTCTATCCCGAGGAAGAATATAAGAAACACGATCTCGATATCTTGGCAGAATTTTGCCACGCCGGCTGGGGTGAGGTTGAAGTGCATCTGCACCACCACAACGATACATCTTCTAATTTGCGTCAAACCCTGCTTGATTATAAGAAACGATTGCATGAGGTGCATGGTCTCCTTTCTGTGAGCAAACAAACCGGTGAGATCAGCTATGGCTTTATCCATGGAAATTGGGCGCTGGATAATTCAAGGTCGGATGGAAAGTGGTGCGGCGTCAATGACGAAGTAACAATTTTGCAGGAAACGGGCTGTTATGCCGATTTCACCATGCCTTCCGCTCCCAGCGATACGCAAACCAGAAAAGTGAACAGCATTTACTACGCAATAGACGACCCTCATAAACCCAAATCGCATGACTGGGGCGAAGATGCCGCTGTCGGCAAGAAATCAGAGGGGTTGCTCATGATCCAAGGGCCGCTCGGATTGAGATGCAATGGCAATATGTTACAATGGAAAATTGAAAATGGCGGGTTACTCGGCAATAACCCACCGACAAAGAACCGGGTTGATTACTGGTTCAATAGAAATATTCGCATAACAGGGTTTGAGAGAGGTGTTTTTATCCGGCTTTACACGCATGGAACGCAAGAGTCTGTAATGAAAATGCTCTTCGATGACGGTGGTTTTGTCCAGTTGTTTTCTGGTTTGGAAGAAATCGCAAAGGAAAAAAATCTCTCACTGCATTATTTGAGCGCAAGAGAAATGGCTAATATCGTCTTCGCGGCAGAAGATGGCAATACTGAATATTCACCTCGGCTTCAAGATCATTTGTTGATTCAAGGTGCGTCAAATTGAACTACCAGAAGCAATCAGCAATTATCGGAACAGGTCAGTAGAAGCAAGATCCTCATGCAGAAACAAATTAGCACTTCAACGACAAGGAACATTTCTTACAGCGCTATCGGTAAGATTGTTGCGTTTGTCTTTCAAGCATGTGCAAACATCATCCTAAGCAGGGAACTGGTTTCAAGTGATTACGGAATTGTAAACTTTGCGATGATACAAGTAACTTTAATGGCTACATTAAGTAGTTTTGGGATAAACAATGCCGCCGTTCAAAGAAACGAATTCAGCGAAAGCACCTTATACACAGCCTTCACCATAAAATTTATTTTGAGTATACTGATATACGTCATATTGTACTTCGCAGCTGGATATTCTGTATATTTTTTTAATGATCCAAATATTGTACGCATAATCAGAGTGCTTGCCATGACAATTATAATAAATACATTTGCATTCATTCCTTCAATTTTGCTTTCGAGGGCGCTTGAAATCAAGAAAATTGTGATTGCTGAAACTGCTCAGGTCCTTGTGAGCGCCATAATCGCAATAGCTATGGCAGTTCTTGGGTTTAAGTTTTGGAGTATTGTAATAGCATTCGTCTGTTCCAATATAACATTTGTAACAGTAATGAACTTCTTTAGACCATGTAAAATCTTATTCAAGCTTGACCGGCAGGTAGCCGCAGAGCTCATTCGTTACGGTTCTAGCGTTCTGTTGGCTAGTTTGGTGACTTTTGCGGTATTTAATTTTGACAATTTTATTGTTGGCACCGTGGCAGGTTCATCTGTGCTCGGATATTATGGCTTGGCGTTTAACTGGGGTTCCATGGTTTGCGGGATCATGTCGGCGGTAGTTTTGAGTGTACTGTTCCCTACATTTTCAAGAATGCAGGATCAGCCTGAAAAGGTCAAAGATGCCTACTTGGAGATCATCAGGTATTCCGCTATTTTCTGCGTAATCTGGAACCTGACGCTCTTCTGTGTTTCAGACCTGTTTCTGGTTCATGTGCTCGGCAAGGGAACGGAAAAATGGTTACCGGCGCTGACCGCTCTGAAGGTCTTCTGTGTTTACGGGGTGATTCGATCGCTGATAGAGCCCACGAATACTTTGCTTATGGCAAGTGGCAACCCAAAATTGGTCCTGAAAGCCGGTATTATAGTTGCGGTTGTTGAATTGTTGCTCCTTTATCCGGCTATTAAATTCGGGTCCATTGAAGTTGTCAGTGCCGTGGTGCTTATCGCTTATGTGAGTCAAGTTTATTTCTCTAAAAAGTATATCAGCAAGATTTACAATGTCAGGTTATCGGATCTTGCTGATATACTCTTCCCGGTTTTCGGTACGGCAATAGTCGTCTATGCGTTGTATTATACAATTCGAGGAATGATATCAAATTCTTTTTCCGGGATGATTATAGCCGCATCTATTGTGGTAAGTACATACATTATTTTATATGGCTTTGTTACAGGCTGGAAACACTATTCATGGGTATATCGTTTGATTATTAAAAAATGAATTTTTTATTGTTAGCCATTTACATTTCCCTGTATTACATCCGCCCTTTTGAATGGGTTGTTGGTTGTATTGGCGCACCATTAATGCTAATTGCTGGTATGTGTGCTTTTATTGTAATAATATTTTCAGTTCTATCAGGAAAAAGTATTAATTTTTTTTCTGGTGATGTTGAAAGAATGATGCTGTTTTTTTTTATTGCTATATGTCTTTCCCATATATCTCATTTCTATCTCGCAGGACTTATTAAATCATTTACCGTGTTGCAGCCCACCCTGATCGGTTTTTTTCTAATATTGACTTCAATTAATAACAAAAAACAGCTGCAGAGGTTCATTTTGTTGCTGATTATCTTGACGTCTTTTTTGGCATATGAAGGAATCCTGCAGTACACAACTGGTTTTGCGCACGGCGGCATGGCACCCCATTATGAGGCCAATTATTCTCTAGATGGGGGGGCGGGAAGGATTGCCCGAATACGTTGGTATGGTGTGTTGAATGACCCTAACGATCTCGGAATGCTTTTTGTCATTGTTATACCCTTTCTCATTGACATGGCAATGCGGCGCCATCTTTTGATACCGCTCACCTGTTTACCACCTATTATAACTGCTCTTTATTACACTAATTCCCGTGGCAGTATATTGGCTGCTATGGTTTCTATAGGTGGATATTTTGTTCTCCGTTATCGGAGCGTACGCGGATCAATATATGGAATTGTACTTGCGATAGCCGTATTTACACTTGTTTCCGGCCGCATGAAAGGCATCTCTGCTGAGGAAGCATCTGCCCATGGTCGGATTGATTCTTGGTATGCTGGATACCAGATGTTCAAGACAAACCCTTTGTTTGGTGTTGGGCAGGGACTTTTTACCGATTTCAATGAAATTACGGCCCATAATTCATATGTATTGGTTATGGCCGAAACGGGTTTTTTGGGACTGTTCTTTTTTATAGGGCTCATTTACTACCCTCTCTATTGGCTCTACGTATCATTTCTTAAAGCGAAGGAAAAAAGATATACAACTGATGACCAAGGGCTTATCAGTGCGGTTTATGGTAGTTTGCTGGGTGTCTTGGTTTCGATGTTTTTTTTAAGTCGTTCTTATGTGCTCGTACCGTCTATGCTTATTTCATTATCAGTTGTAGTAAGTAGAATTATTAAGCCTGAATATGAAATTGGAGGATCCGGAGTGACAATTGCACCAAATCATATGAAAAATATATTTTTGATTACATTGTCACAAGTAATTTTTATTTTTATTTTGGTAAAAATAGCCATTTAGAAAACTTTTTAATAAATTGCTTTAAAAGTGCAAGAGCCCAATTTATATTGCACGGACCAGGCCGGGGCAGCGGAAGAGCTATAGCGGCATGCATTTTTGGACACCGGGCCATTTTCTGTTTTAACCGTGGGTGCCGATGAAGAAATTGTGCGGGGTCACATCAACAAATACCGGCTTCAGATTTTGATATGGATCAAATTGGCAATATTATTAATAACGTAAATCATTTGTGTGTATGGAAAATTGTTCCAGATATTCCACTTACTGACTCTGGTAAATATAGAGTAACGATCTCACTGATGCCTCAATCACCATGATTAATGTTTTGCACATAGTGTTAGGGTTGCAAGTCGGAGGATTAGAGAAGTTTGTCCTTGATTTGGCGAATAAGTATTCGCCACGCATAAAGCCTTTTATTGTTTGTTTGGAGGAAAAAGGAGTACTAGGCAATCATAAACATGATGGCCTTTATATTGTTGAGTTATACAAGGAACCGGGTATTAGGCTGAAGACGATTCGGCAACTTGTATCACTTACTAAAGAACTCAATATAGATATAATTCATACCCATAATTCCGGCCCCCATTTCTATGGTTCAATAACCGGACTTCTAACCCGTCGGCCAGTGGTGCACACCAAACATGGTAGGAATAATCCGGCAGATAAAAAAAAGGTATGGCTTAACAGATTTTCTTCTTTTTTAACAAGAAAGATTGTTGCTGTTTCTCAAAATGCTGCGGATGTATGCGTGGATATTGAGAAGGTCTCATCAACAACGGTATCCGTAATCTTGAACGGGATAGATACAAATCTGTTTTGTCCGGCTGCCAAAGAGGACGAGAGTACGCAAGATATGGTGCGTATTGGTATCGTAGCTCGTCTATCTGCGGAAAAAGATCATCAAACCCTGCTGAGTGCCTGTAGGTTGCTTGTGGGTCATGTGGACGGTTTTCATCTTGAAATTATTGGCGATGGGCCGCTTAGAAGTACGCTTGAAAAGACTGTAAGAACACTTGGGCTTGACAAGCATGTGTCTTTTGCTGGTATGCGCCACGATGTGCCGGAATTGCTTCGTCAGCTTGATATTTTTGTGCTCAGTTCAACTACGGAAGGTATCTCCCTGACTCTACTCGAAGCCATGGCCACCAATCTGCCCGTCGTAGCGACTGATGTGGGGGGGAATCCGGAGGTAATTATTAATGGTGAAACCGGCTACATCGTACCATCGCAAAACCCCGAAGAAATGGCCTGCAAACTCTCGCTCCTGATTAATGACGCAACCCTTCGTCGACAAATGGGTAAAAAAGGACGTGAAAGGGTGGTAACTCAGTTCAGTATCAAGGAAACGGTTAAAAAATATGAAGAACTTTATTGTGAAATCTTGAGCAAGAGATGATCGTGAGAAAATGTATTGCTATTCTTTGCATATTCTTTGGGAATCGTGAGGGGATTTATTTTAAGGGTCATGATTAGATCAGCGAATTTTTTTATGATTTTAAGCATCTTTTGTACAGAGGTTACCCCCAATGAACGAATCTAAGCTCGCCTCCTTTGAGGAGCATGAGGAAGGTAGCCTTGCTCAACGCAAGGTTAGTGTTATTATACCTACCTATAATAGAAGGGATAAAATTAAGGCCGCTATTGAAAGTGCTCTTGGGCAGACATATAAAAATTTGGAAATTATTGTCGTTGATGATGGCTCGAGTGATAAAACGTTCGAAACGTTAGGTGAATACGGCGATAAGATTCAATATATATATCAGGAAAATGGAGGTGTTTCTAGTGCAAGGAACCGAGGTGTTAAAAAATGTTCGGGAGATTTGGTTGCATTTTTAGATTCTGATGACCGATGGCTTTCTAGTAAAATTGAAAAGCAAATTGAATTTTTAAATATGAACCCTTGTGTTTCTGTGGTGCTATGCGAATGTTATTTTATGTACGAAAATGGGCAGATCTTTGGACAAAGTCAGCGGAGTCAATATTTTAAGAAAAAAAGTGAGGTTTTAAATAATATATTGAATAATCCATCTTTTATCCCTTCATCGGTCCTCATTGAAAAAAAAATACTGTTCGATATTGGACTGTTTGATGAAACATTAAAGACGGCCGAAGATCAAGATATGATGCTTAAATTGGCGTCTAAGTATCAAATTGGATTTCTTGAAGAACCATTATTCAATTGTATGCGTGGGCACGATGGGCTAAGTCAATTCCATACCACTTATGATGATACTATATTTGTTGTAACAAGATTTTTGCAGAATCAAAAAAATATTTCTTATAAATTAAAAAATAAGGTTTTATGTAAACATTATCTTGATTCGAGTCTGGGGAAGTGTTGGATAGACGACTATACTAAAATGGCAGAATTTTTTTTAAAGGGGTTGTCTCATGGTAATGATTTTCGTTGTTTTTTTTTAAGCTTTAAAGTCGCTATTAGAATTCTAAGATCTATTTCAAGTAAATTTTTTAATAAACATTTCAGGGCTCAGAAGGTGAGTGATCATCAAGCATAAGCTGAACTTAAGTGATAAAGAGTCAAGGGAAACCATAAAGTGATAAATATCAAGCTGTTTCAATGAGAAAACGAATTCTCTACATCTCTAATCTGTATCCAAGTCCCATTTTCCCCACGATGGCCGCCTTCAATAGGCAGCAAATTAATGCTTTGAGTGGATATTGCGATATTGAGGTGATAGCCCCCATTCCTTGGATTTATTTATTGAAAAATAAGGGGTGTCAGCAAGTTCGAGAAAAAAATGGAGTTATCGACCACCATCCAACTTATTTCTATACCCCGCGTATTCTTCGGGAATGGTATGGGCATTTCTTTTATATTTCCATCAAATCTCTAGCAATGGCATTGCTGGAGGAGAAGCAATTTGATGTAATCTTCACTTCGTGGCTCTATCCGGATGCATGGGCTGCTGCCAAACTTGCGAGACGCTACAAATTGCCCTTGTTTGTCAAGGTTCACGGCACGGATGTCAACAGTTTGACAGGAGGCTCGACGATTACTCGCAGGTCGCTACAGGTGGCCAGGCAGGCTGAAAAGGTAATCTGTGTGAGTAATGCCCTGAAGGAACGGTTGATACAATTGGGGTGCCCTGAAAATAAACTTGAAGTTCTTTACAATGGCATCGATAGCACCATTTTTTATGCTCAGGATAAAAACAAAGTGCGCAAGCAACTACAGATAGATCGTGATGAGTTTGTAGTGCTTTATGTCGGGAATCTTAAAATGGAAAAGGGGCTTTACGAACTGATCTCTGCTTTTAAGAAAATAACGATGACAGTCAATTCGCAATTGCGTCTCGTCATTATTGGTGAAGGAGTTTATCGGTCAAAGTTTGAGCAGCTCGTAACCGTGATGAGCCTTAGCGGAAAAGTCCAATTTCTAGGTAGGCTCACTCATGGAAAAATTGCTCTGTGGATGAATGCGGCATCAGTCCTCTGTCTTCCCAGCTACAATGAAGGGGTGCCAAATGTTATACTTGAGGCGCTTTCTTGTGGGGCCAAGGTTGTTGCAACCAATGTCGGTGGTATCCCCGAGTTGGATTGTGGCAATGGTATGCTGGAATTAGTGCCGCCAAGGTCTGTTGATTCATTGGCCCGGGCAATTGTTTCAACTGTAGAGAAAGCAACCCGTGAAGCAATATTACCGCCATTTATTTCGTCATGGGAGCAAAATGCTCAAAAATTGCTTTCTATTTTCACAGGATAGTCCCGTGCTTTCTTGTATTTCATTTTTATTACAATGTGTTAATAGGATGACTTGTGGATATTGTTTATTTTGGTAATGACTGGTTTGGTGAGAATAGGACCAGCAGTCACCATATTGCACAGCGGTTGGCAAAAAAGCATCGTGTCCTTTATGTTGAATGCCCAGGATTGAGAATGCCAAAAGGAAATAAGAGGGATTTGAAAAAATTATTTTCTAAAGTTGCCAAATGTGTGGCTCCTCCCATTAAAATTCAAAAAAATTTTTGGGTTTATACACTTTTTCAAATACCACTTCATCGTTTTGCCTTAATCAGAAAGATAAATGAAAAACTGATTCTCTTTTCGCTCAAAATGGTGATGAGGCAACTTGGTTTTAAACAAACGTTATTATGGTTTTTGCTTCCTCATCTTTCCATGATTCCTGGAAGGCTCTCTGCCAGAGGCGTTGTTTACTATTGTATTGATAACTATAGTTGTCTTCCGAATGTGGACAGGGTGGCTGTGCAGGCAATGGATGATGAAATGACTCGTAAAGCAGATCTGGTCTTTGCAGCATCGATACCCGTTTATAACAATAAGAAACCTCTTGCTCGGGAGTTGCTTCTCAGTCCACACGGAGTTGATTTTCAACATTTCAATCAAGCGGTTACAGCGTCTTTGCAGATCCCTGGTGATATCGCTTCTCTTAAGTCGCCAATTATTGGCTTTTGGGGGCTGATTGAAAATTGGATCGACCTTGATCTGGTGGCATACCTTGCAATTCAGCAACCCGCTTGGCAATTAGTCATGATTGGTCATGTAGCTATAAAGGATAACCCTTGTGCTGGCTTGGCTAACGTTCATTTTTTGGGGCCGAGGAAATTTACAGAATTGCCAGCGTACGCGTGTGCTTTTGATGTGGCGATTCTTCCCTATCTGTTGAATGAGCAGGTTTACAACTGCAACCCCATTAAGCTCAGAGAATATCTAGCCACTGGAAAGCCGGTAGTCTCTGTTCGTTACCCAGAAGTAGAGAAATATCAAGATGTTGTGGCGATTGCCGACGACAAAACTGATTTTCAACGTAAGATTGCCTGGTACCTTGAAAACGATACCTTAGAAATGGCTGATCGCAGGGTGGAGAGGGTCCGAACGGAATCGTGGGGCAAACGAGTAGATGATATTTTACAGGCAGTATATTCCAAATTTGAGACGAGATAAAATTTATGACTGAAATTGTTAATCCAGCTGTTGCTTTTATTGGATGTGGATTTATCGCCCATGTCCATTTTCGTTTTTTGCTGAAGGCTGGATACAAAGTCGATGCGGTTTGTGATGCCTCTCGAGTCAGGTGTGATCTGTTTGCCGAACAGTATGGCATTGAAAAGCAGTTCACTAATGCCGACGATCTTTTTGCGGTTGTGAAACCTAGCATTGTGCATATCCTAACCCCGCCGCATACACATTATCAGCTTATAATTATTGCGTTAAAAGCCGATTGTAATGTGTTGGTTGAAAAACCGTTATGTCAGACCTTTGCTGAGTATCAAGAAATTGCTTCATTGGCCGAAGAGCGCGGCCTTATCGTAACTGTTGATCATACAAGAGTATATAATCCTGTGATAATTGCTGCCCGATCCAGGATAAAAGCAGGGGAGTTTGGTAAGATAGTCAGGATGGAATATGCCTATGATGACCCTAGTATAGTAAAATCACAAAATTTCAGTGATGGCTACCGTTGGGCTAAAGGGGCTCCTGCATGGTTCGCTAAGGTCCGCGGAGGGGTCTTGACGGACTTGATACCGCATCCGCTTTCTGTTTTTTTGAGTTTTGATGAGGGGTTGTTGGTGAAAAATGTGCAGTCGCGGGTTCTTCCAGGTGCTGTAATTGAAGAATTGTCGGTAACGATGCAATCGGAAAATGTAAACGCCCAATTTTTTCTTTCCGTAAATCAGAGACCTTTGAAAAATATTTTCACTATCTATTGTGAGAGGGGCAGTATCCAGGTCGATCTTCGCGGTATGTATTCAGTTTTCCAGTTTGAAAGACGATTACCAGGTATCATAAGCAGAGCGATTGTCGCACTGTCCACGGCTTGGCAAATTGCCAGTGGATTTTTAGTTAATGTTTTAAAGTTATTGACGGGAAAAGCCCACACCTATGATGGGTTGGGTGAAATAATCACAAATTTTTATGGCATGGTGCATGCTGGTAAAACAGGTCAAGTTCCTTTTATAAATGCAGGTCGAGTTATGGAACTTGTTGAAGAGATTATGTGTTCGGCCCTTGCAAACGCTGACAAAATTGCTGAACAAGTTGATTCAATGCCGGAGGTTACGACAATTTCCCCTGCGGATTCTTTGGTGCTTGGTGGCACGGGATTTATCGGGAAAAGGATCGTTAATACATTAGTGGAAAAGGGCAAAGCAGTACGCGTCTTATGCCGACAATCCAGTAATGTCAAAAATCTTCCAAAATCTGTCGAGATTTCCTTGGGTGACATGAAAGATCCTGCATCTATAAACACGGCTCTTTCTGGGGTGAGAACCGTAATACATTGTGCTGCTGCAATGAGTGGAGATTGGGCCGAATTTTACGAGTCAACAATTATTGGAACTCAAAATATCCTTAACGCTATAAAGGATAGCAATGTTGATAAATTTATTTATATAAGTAGCATTGGAGTGCTTGATTATAATAAACTTAAAAATGGACAAGTGGTTGATGAAAGTGCTTCAGTTGAATATAGGACCAATGATCGTGGCTTTTACACACGTGCAAAAAAAGAAGCTGAAGATCTGGTTATAGATTTCGCCAAGCAAAATCCAGGCATCGTCACCATAATACTTCGGCCTGGTCTGGTATATGGTTCCGAGTCAAACAATAGTCTTCAAAATGCAGGGGTGCTTTTAGGAAGGTATATATTGGTTTTTGGGATGGGCAAGCGAAACCTCGGTCTGAATTATGTTCAAAACCTTGCTGAAACTATCAGTTCAGCATCTGAAAATGCGATCCCTTCAGGTAGTATTTTTCATGTTGTAGATTCTGATCAACCAACCGTGAAGGAAATAATTAAGGAGCATAATCGTCTGAGCGCCGATAAAATTAAGCCAATTTATATTCCTATTTTTGTCTGGAAGATTGCTTTTTTACTGGTTGATACATTGATGTTGTTTAAGCAGAAAAAACGCGGGACATTTTCGTATAAATTTGCATCCAATGCAAAAACACTAATCTTCAGTAATAGTGCCTTGAAACAGAATGTGAAATGTAATGATGAAATGAACTGGAAAGAAGCGTTTGTGGATACGTACAGGTCAGATAAATGATTAGAAGGACTTGACTCTCTGGATAAAATCCTCTTCCCATTGAGCCAAGGCACCCCAAGCTGAAAATTGTACAATTCAATGTCGACTACTTCTTGTTGATTTGTATATCAAAAATTAAAGGGAGTTTGCTAAGGTCTTGCGGTGCGCCACTTATTGACAGAGAAATGTTGTTTAATCCCTTAATCGGTAAATCAAAGGTAACAACTCCTGCTTTTGTAGATATAACGGATCGATCAAGTGTATTGGAACCTGATACTTTCAATGTGTATTCCGTTAAAGGGCTTAAATCACATACGTAATGTGTTAAAGCATCTGTTGAGTATGACATGGTTGATACGTTGCCACCAGCCTGATCATTGGTAAACATAGCAACGGTATTTCCAATAAGCGCACCGCGTCCCCCTGTTCCAGTAATAAGCGTGGTTGGTGTTTGCGTCGCGGTGCTCGAGCCAGTCTCAATAACATGCAAAAATTGAGCATATTCCTGCGTCGTTGTAGGTACATATTTCACACGATAGTAACCAGTAGCTGGATTTGTTTTAGCAAACGATCCAGCAGGATAGAGACTTTTTACAAACGCCTTGCTGCCGCCATTCGTCACTGTAATAGTGTCGCTTGATACAGTCGGATCGGCCTCGTACTGGGTGTACCATTCTTTTAGGTTTCCAACCGCGCTGTTGCTTCTTGTCACATCGGAAACAACAATTATTCCTGGTCTGATATGGAGTAACGACCTCCTGAATAACAACGCACCGTCAACCTTAAACTGCCTTTTCCATGCATTAGTTATATCGCCAGAAACGTATGAATAATCTGATGTATTAATGTATCTGTCAATAGACGGAGAGGTTTGTGTCGGGTTGGAACTCCAATGGCTAGTCCCATTAAACACTATTGTATTGAACGATACTGAAGGTGGCGTATCGCCAACGGTGTTTTGATGACCAAGCAGCACATCCGCCCCACGAAGTAGAGTTATATGCCCTTCGTCATAGCCCTCATGGTCGAATGAAACCTTCCCTTCTAACCTAGCCGTTACATGGACAGCGTTTGCTTCATTCCAAGATGACCGCGATACGTAAAGACCATTGCCTTTTGCTAAGTAACTGAGTGGCTCAGATAATGCTATAGGGGAATTTGCGGTTACAACTTGGCTGGTATAAAATAAATTTTCCCATGGAAAAAGCGCCCCGGTGTACGTAGGAGTATCGAGTAAAAACTGACCGAGTTTTGATTCGTTGCTAGTTGGTCTAAGTTTTTGCTCAATGCCAACAAACGTACTTACCGCCCCAATGCGACTCTCTTTCATTGGTATTCCTGTCCAATACCCCCAAAGCGGTACAGATATAAAATTACCACTAACCCGATGCAAGTTAGCTCTGATCAACGCTTTAGGCCAGTTCATTGATGATATGGCTGTATCACCGGTCGCGGTATAGTAGCCATAAAGAGCAGGAAGTACATACCAAAAACCACCTCCATAGTTCCACCCTTCAGTAGCATCCCCCCCTGACTGCATTAAGTCGTTTTCAAGTGGAGCTATTATATAGGTGTCTAGGTCACTTTTTATGCTGGAAAGATATGCAGTATCTTCCGCGTAATCTCCATACGTTGCTACAGATATCAGTGACGTCATTGCAGATAAACCGCCAGCAAAATTATTGCCAACTTTGTTGTAGGAGTATCCTTGCGTTGCTTGCCCAGAATACGAGGTGCAATTGTTTATCCCGGTACAATCTCCATCCCTATCTTCATAATATCGTATACCCTTTTTTAACACCCCGTTGTTATAACGCGACCTTTTCCCCCTAGACCAATCAAGCCACCTTAACAGCATATTCCTAATCAATATCTTGTCATCACTTGATAATGTGTCATATATCCAATCATAGGAAACTGGAACAGCCATCAAATACCTTGCACTATAAGCATTCTTATACCCGTACGAGGATATACCGAGAGCCGCAGCTTCCGCCAAATTAATGGTGACGTCGTGCAAGGATGCTACCCTTAACGCCTTTAGCCCATTATTTTCTTCTCCTGCTCGTAAAGCTATCGCTATGCCATCAATTATTAATGTCCTGGCTCTTGCTGCATAAAGATTTGCTTTAGTTGTGTTTTGATGACTGCCGTTTTGCTTCAAAATCTGGTACGCTAAGGAGTAACTGTAGAGGTGTTTCGTAAAACCCCCCATTCTGTAGTCATTGTATTGGTTATTTCCAGACCAATTTACTAAATCTTGTTTGGATTGATCAGGTGGGTCAACATTATAACCAGCATCGTTTATATGAGTGTCACACCAAGATTCTAGAGTTATCCATTTTGGGTTTCCAGCGTCTCTTAAAGCGGTCAATCTTGATAATTCAGAAGAGGTCAACCAGATACGTGGGTGCGGGCCATCCGGTAAAAAATCAGGAGCTCCTACAGCAAAAGCTGAGGATGAAAATAACAGTATCATGAGTGCTGTAATATATTTCATTCGACCACCTGTAATGTATAAATTATCATTACTATTTTGGTTGATTACTTGATAAATATTAGCTGCTATTTCTTGGAATTGGAATAAATCAACCATGTACTCCCATGAAAAATTCTGCCAGAGGTAGAGTCAACGGATATTGTTACCGTGCCGACATGGGAAAGGAAGCTAATAAACATAGGAAAAAAGTAATTGCTTCATAATAACCCCCCAGAAAAATTGTCTACTTGGAAATTAAGGTTACTTCTAAGTACTCCCACCACAATATGTTGACCCGTCGAGTATGTTGCGTCGGTCCAAGTGCCGAGGTCTTCCTGTGGGTCAGTGAACGACCCGTTATTATTGAGATCTATATAGGCATGAATGGTGCTGCCGGAGATGGTTATTTTTACATTGTAAGAGCCTGACCCGCTGGATCCAGTTATGGATTTAAAGTAGTTCCCATTTGGGTTACCTGTCAGTGTATTGCCGTTAAATGCAATTAAATTAAGCCTTGAAGCATCAGCGTTCAAAGTAACCAAATACCCAGTGGTCCCATTAGATCGCAAACCTATAGTGCTGCCAAAGTTAGATCCACCTGTCTGTATTTTCCCTTGGACATAATGGTCATTCGAGCCGGTTGGAGTGTTGTGTATAGCGTAGTTCGAAGTATATATTCCTCCACCCCCGCTAAGGGTTCCGCCAGATATGGAGACGGAACCCTTGATTGCGGTATACTGTGCGCTTGTGTCTGAACTGAAATCATCTGAAATTACATTTGATACGGGGATAATGGTCTGTTGGCTGAGTGCGACACCGTTATTGTTGTCTGTAACGATCAAGGTCACCTGGAGGTTAGCGATGTCCTTCAGAATATATGTCGCTGACGCCCCTTCGCTAATGGTGCCGTTGCCGAAGTCCCATTTGTATTTGGTGATACTGCCGTCGGGATCGGAGGAGCTGCTGGCATCGAAGGTTATGATGTCGCCGTTTTTTTTATAGGTGAAAGCAGCCACTGGCGCTTTATTGGTGGCTTGGGCGTCGGTGATGCTTACCCCTTTGAGTTTGCCAGAAAAGTCAGCGGCGATTGCTGGGGTGAGAACGGCAAGGGAGAGGAAACCGGCCAATATGGTGGACTGTACGCCCGTTGTGAAAAGGGGGGCGTAATGGGCCAATGGGGATTGGGTGGGGAGTATTTGGGAGGTGGTGTTGTTATTCATTTTGCTCACCTGGTGGATTGTAGTGGGTTGAGGTTGTGGCTTTTGGTCGCGATGACGGGTTGGTGGGGGTTGAGATTGCCGCGCTGCGCTCGCAATGACGGTTGGTGATGGGTTGAGGTTGCCGCGCTGCGCTCGCAATGACGGGTAGGGGCCAATGACGGAGGATGGGGGCCGCAATTACTGCCTTCCTTTTTGCTGGTTTTTTTGTGGGTTTCATTATTCTGCCTTATCGATAACCAGATAGCCGACTGCTTCTGCCGGATGGGCTACTTCCGTATCCTTGGATTTTTCTTCTTCAACCTTCACCTGGAAATCGGTTGCCGTGGTGTTCTGCACTCTCAAAGCGGAGGTGTCGGTGTTTTGGGTGGTTTGCATGTCGGCCAGCAGCAGCGGCGGTTGATTATATGACCCCTTAAAAGAGGGAGTAAACCAAGCGTTGGTAACAGCCAGCGCAGTAGTGGCGGCTTCGAATTGTATTGAGCCGACAGTTCCTTTGCCAGGTTCCCAGGCGATGAAGTTGACGGTCTCATTGGCATGGGTGTTTCTATTCTTCTCCTGCTCCCTGAAGTAGTAGGCGAAGCTGGTGAGTCCGACGGCCCTGATCCGGCCGCTGATGGTATCGGGCTCATTTTCGGAAGCCACCGTGGTTATGACCACGGGTTTCCTGGTGAAGGCCTTGCTGAATGCTGTTGTTTTGAAACTGGTGGTGCCGGTAAAGCTTCCCGCCTCAACTATGGAGCCATTGGGCAAGGTGGTCCTTCCTTTTTCCAGAACCAGGTAGTTGACGGTTTCCGCGACATGCGCGCCGTCGAGGTAATTCCATTCGGCCAGCCTGATATCAAATCCCGTCTTGGTTACATTGCGAAGCCGTATGACACACGGGTCGCCGCCATTGTAACTAGGAGGGCCTGCAACCACGATGGGATTTTCGAAGGTTGAGGTCAGGGGGACTCGTATCCATTTATCGGTGACCGCAACTTCTCCCAGTTCGATATTCAGCGCGGGGTTAACGGTAATGGTTATATTGGTGGTGTTTTTCGCGCCTTTATTGTCGGTCACCTGGAGGGTTGCTATTAAGGTGGCTTCATTTAAGAAGGTGTGGGTTACAGTTTTGCCGGTGGCTGAACTGCCATCGCCGAAATTCCAGACATAGGAACTGATGGTGCCGTCCGTATCCGTGGAGGCGGAGCCATCAAAGGTGACGGCAAGGGGAGCGATACCGCTAGTTGCTGTTGCGGTTGCTACAGCAGTTGGCGGTTTGTTGGTTGTAACCACTGGAGCCGTGACCACTATGGGGGTGCTGGTGGAACTGGTCAGGCCTTTGCTGTCGGTGACGGTCAGGGTGGTGCTGTATGTTCCGGCTGCGGTGAATGTATGCGCCGCGCTTGCTCCGGTGGCTGAAGAGCCGTCACCGAAGCTCCATGAGTAGGAGGCTATGGAGGCTGTGCTTGCGGCGGTTGAACCGGAGCCGTTGAAGTTAACCGTCAACGGGGCCGGGCCCGCTGCTGTGGAGGACGAAAGCACGGCGGTGGGCGGGGTGACTGGTACGGGCGTAGTTGAGGCGGTTGCGGTTATTGTGGTGAATGCGGTGCTGGTCTGACCGGCAGAATTGGCGACCGTCAATTTGGCGGTATACGCCCCTGCGGTGGTGTAGCTGTGGCTGATAGTTTTGCCCGTGGCTGAGGAGCCATCGCCGAAATCCCATTGATAGGTGGCAATTTGGCCGGTTGAAGAAGAGGCGTTGAAGCCGACCGAGAGCGGTGCCGGACCGCTCTGGGTGTTGGTGGTGAGCACTGCGTGCAATTCCGTGTTATCAGCCGTGGTATCGGCTGTGTAGGTGAGGGCGTTGGAGAGATTGGTCTGCGTGCCATCGGCGTTGACAGCGGTTAGGGTGTAGGTGACGGTGCTGCTGTTGATATCGACAGTGCAAGCAAGCTGCCGGGCTGTGGGGTCGGTGGTTTCGCAGACGGCTACGCCGTTTTGATACACACGAAAACCGGTGGTATCGGCTGTTCCGTTGTAATCCCAGGTAAAGGTGACCAGTTTACTGCTGAATAACTCCGGATAAGCATTCGGGTCGAAGACCAGCAGGTTCGAGGGGGTGCTTTCGCTGCCGTCGGCGGCAACCTGGGTCATGCTGAAGGTCATGATGCCATGGATGAGATCGGCCTTGCAGGCAATGGAGGTGGCGGTTGGATTACTGGATTCGCAGAGCAGGTTGTTGTTGAGATAGATGCGGTACCCTGCGAGAGCGGTTGTATTAGCGGGTGCGTCCCAACTGAAGGTGAACAGATTGCTGCCGGTTGACTGGTCTGGAGTTGGGGTCGGAATCGGAGTGGGTGCTGGTGTTGGAACCGGAGTTGGAACCGGAGTTGGGGCCGGCGTAGGAGCAGGTGTTGGAGTCGGTGTAGGTACTGGTGTCGGGACCGGTGTCGGTTTAGGCGTTGGGGTTGGAGTAGGTGCTGGTGTTGGGACCGGTGTCGGTGTGGGCGCTGCGGTCGGTGCAGGTGAAGCAAAAGCAAAGGGCGAGGAATGGGGACTCTCGGTGCCGTCACTGAAGGTTGCGGTCAGGGTGAAGTTGGTTGTGGCTGCGGTCAAAGTAACCTGACAGTCCATGGCTGTGGCATTGGGATCTTGCACCTGGCAGGCGAACACGCCTTCCTGGTAGAGCTTGAAACCGCTTACCGCGGGAGTGCTTGGCGGCGTATATCCCCATTCCACATGAATGGATTGGCTCGTGGCCGCTGGGGCCAAGGTCGGCAAACAGCAAACAAGGGCGATGAGTAATAATCGGATTATAGGATGAAGCATCGTCTTCCCCGCATGAAGAGTTGTAAGGGCCGTGGAGTGTTTAGCAGATGAACTGCATGTAGCGTGCCATTGGTTGGATTGTTGTCTTTGCGGTGTTTGCGGCACATTACAGCGATGGCGTCGAATTAGTTGAGTTGGGAATTACCAATTGGTAACTTCATGCAGCTTCTGTTGCACGTAATTCATCCTCTTCATCAACGAGATTGGGAAATGGCCCATTTGGCCCACTCGTACTGATTAGTCGAAAGATCGTCTTTTTTATTGTCCACGAATTTCGCGAGCGCGGTGGGGGAATCGAAGGTGATCGAATAATAGCCGGTGGCGTGCGCGCCCCGGCCCAGCAGGGTGGCCTTACCGGTTTGATCGATCCCCACCATAAGGTCATGATTTTTATAGATGATTGCCTCGGCGGTTCGGGTAACGGTGCCGTATTTAGCCTGGGTGTAAAAACGATAGGTGAACCCGGCGATAACGACAATCAGCGCCAGGGCGAGGGAAGAGGCTAGCTTGGCATAGCGGGTATAGCTCTGCGGGTTGAAAATATCGCTTGCGGATAGGCGGATATGACGCTTGATGGCTTGATGGATGTCGGCCTGCCGTGCCAGGCAAGGTTGCACGGCCTTGCCGGTGAAGGTTTCGATATCGGTTATCGCTTCGCTGTCCGAGGGGTCGGCCATGGCCACTTTCAGGATGGTTTCCCGGTCAAGCCCGAGGGGAAAGACCTCGTATTTGGTGCAGAGGTAGCGGGGGAGCAGGCCTTTTGCAGCTGGATTGTATTCCTGGGCGATGTCGATGATCGGCAGTTCGAATTGGGCGGCCAGGGTTTCCAGGAGTTGATCGCTGGTGATTGTCCCCATTTTCACCAGGATTCTTCCTAGCCTGCGGTTACCGCCCACCTGCATTTTCAGGGCTCGATTGCAGTCCTCTTCGGTGATCAGTCCGGAATGGATCAGGATTTCGCCTAAACGTTTTTTGGGGCCAGTCATCGTATTTCTCCTATGGATAACAAGAGGAATTGGTAGCGGTTTATGAGATTATTGGCTGAGAAATGGGGGTTGTTAACCGAGTTTGTGTGTTGGATTATATGGTACCGGAGTGGGGAATAAAAGGGGAGAGATAAAAAAAAACCCTTGCTCTACCGTCATTGCGAGCGCGGCGAAGCAATCTCCAGGATCGGGAGTTGGAGAGCGGAGCCGATCATTTACCGCTCAGTGCATGTGAGCTCTTTCTTTGCAGGGTTGAGATTGCCGCGGCCTTTGGCCTTGCAATGACGGAATAGGGGGAGGCAGGTCTTTACAGGCAGGGGTTTGCCTTGGTCTGCGGGTCGGGGACCGTGGAATACGCATGATGTTCACGGAAAAGGAAAGCTGAAGTCGGATTTTTTCCGGTTTTTTCGGACAAAAAGATCTAATCTTCCTCATTGTCGTTTTTAGGAACAAAGGTAAAAAAAACTCCTCGCTCTACCGTCTTTGTAAGCCAAGGGGAAAAGCCTTCGCTCTACCGTCATTGCGAGCGCGGCGAAGCAATCTCCAGGATCGGGAGTTGGAGAGCGGAGCCGATCATTTACCGCTCAGTGCATGTGAGCTCTTTCTTTGAAGGGTTTTGAGATTGCCGCGGCCTTTGGCCTCGCAATGACGGAATAGGGGAGGCAGGTCTTTGTTACTCCGGTGTACAAGACTCTGTTGTTGGAATTGGTGAGAATGTATACAAAACCTTGCTTTTTCTTCATGCTGGGAGTGAGATCCACTTATTTGGCCATCGTTAGACTGAGGACACCGGTTTGAGTTTGAGATTGCTTCGCACGCTGACGGAATTGGAGGAGGCCGGTCTTTGTAGGTGGACGACGTTAAAAAAAGCCGAAGTCAGATTCTTTCTCGTCTTTTCGAACACTAAGATCTAATCTTCCTCATTACCGTTTTAGGCGCAAAGGAAAAACCTCCTCGCCCTACCGTCTTTGCGAGCACAGCGAAGCAATCTTCTGGAGCGAAGAGCGGAGCCAATTGTTTGCCGTAAGAAGAACGGATCGCCCAAGGGTGGGCTCTTACAGGGATTGGTCGGATGAGGGGGGTGCTGCGTTTGCAAAGAGAGCCGGGCGTATAGTCTTTGACTTGCGCGATATCCGGCCCCGCAAGAGCTGCAGAACCGGATATCGATGGACTTTGGAATTACTCGCCGACGGTGATTTCGGGTTTGAGTTTTTCCAGGTTTTTGTCGCCAATCCCTTTTACTTTGGTGAGATCCTCAACGGTTTTGAAATTGCCGTTGGTGGTGCGATAGGCGATAATTGCTTCCGCTTTCACCTTGCCGATGCCGGCAAGCGTTGCCAATTCATCCGCGTTCGCCGTGTTGATGTTCACCTTGGCGAAGGCAGCGGTTGCAAAAAAGAGAACGAGCATGAGGGTGAGAAACAACTTTTTCATAAATGCCTCCTTTGATTTTGGTTGGGTGAGAGAACGTCGATTCATTACCAATTGGTTTGATGGTATGAAAAAGCGTCAAGGCATGTCAAATTAAAAAACAATGCAACTGGTTAATGTTTTGTTGTAAATCGTTGAGATTCGTTGCGCTGCAATCGATTTGGAGCGGGCAAGTTTTTTTTTCGTTTCTTTTTTTTTGATCAAACTGGGGGGAAGAGGTCGCCTTGGTGGATGGTCTGCAGGCATTTCGGTGGATAGGTTGTGGTAAACCGGATCGCCCAAGGGTTGGCTCCTACGGGGTTGGTCGCGAGAGCCGGACATTTAGGTGGTTTGAAATAATTGGATTAAAGCCTGCGCTGGAATGACGGTAGGGGCGATTCCAGACTTTTTGCAAGACGACGAATTCTAAAAGAAGATTACGGTGTAAGCTTTTCCTGTTGAAAATCTAATGAAAATTTCCTTGTATTTCGTTTTAAACACGCATGTCTTTTGCATAATGGTAAACGAGGTCAAGGTAATGGTTAAGGGGCAAGAGGTTGCCTTCCTGCGGCAATGAAAAACGATACATATTTCCCCCTCATTTTCATTGTGCTGCTCTTGATCGGAGCCCCCTTTTTCTTCCTGGGCGGCCCCGGTTACCATGCATCGCGTTCCTATCAGTCCGCCTGGGATCTCGGCCATATCCTTTATTTTCTGATTCTGTCCTGTTGGCTCGGCGGCTTGCTGAGGAGGAAGAACGCCGAGCGGTCGCTTCGCTCGATTTTTCTCTTGACCTTGCTTATTGTTTTTTTTGTCGGATTCTCGGTGGAAGTCCTGCAGATGTCGAGGAGCGGTCGCTCACCCGACCTTGCCGATGTGTTGTGAAATCAGCTGGGATGCCTGGCGGCGTTCGCTTTTTTTACTCGGCCGCCACCTTTTACCCGGCAGTGGCAACAAGGTCTGTTGAGGGGAATGGTCCTGATCCTGCTGGCAATAGCGATCTGGCCGGTGTCCCGGTCGTTGATAGACGAACATCTCGCCAGGAAGCAATTCCCCGTGCTTGCCGATTTTGAGACACCTTTTGAGCGGTATCGCTGGGTCAATGTTCAACAGATGCGCGGGGAAAGGGAAAGAGTGCGGCACGGCGAACAGGCAATGCGGGTGCAGTTGTCCACGGCCAAATATTCGGGTGTTTCTCTGTTCTATTTTCCCGGCGATTGGCGTGGATATCAAACGCTTCACTGCAGTGTTTATAATCCGCAGGCTGCGAGTCTGGTGCTCAACACCCGCATCCACGATGCCCTGCATAAAGAGCAGGGCTCCGAGTTCAGCGATCGTTTCAATCAGCAGTTCCTCCTTCAGCAAGGGTGGAACGATCTGGTCATCTCGCTTGAAAAGGTGAAAAATGCCCCCAAGGGTCGAGCAATGGAAATGCAGCATATTGAAGGATTCGGCTTGTTCGTCGTCCAACAGGCCGATCCCCTGGAGATTTATCTCGATCATGTCTATCTCGGCAAGTGAGGTGTTGTGAGCCGCCTGTATCGTCCCCGTTCGTTTTTCGCCCTGTTGCTCAGCGGGTTCATATTCGTTGCTCTGCCTCTGGTCATTGCCCTGGTCAGTTCCGTCCAGATTCTTGACGGATTGGTGCAGCAGAGTGCCGTGGCCGTGTTTCGATCAGTCAGCAGGATAGAGAGCTGCAGAAAGGCGGCTGAACTGCTCCATGATCAGGAACGAGCCGCCAGATTGTACAGTGTTCTGGAGGAAGGAGAACACCTGAACCGAGTGAATGCCAATCATCGGGAAGTGGAGGAGTTGCTGCGGCAGTTCGCTGCGCTGAATACGGAAAACGACCTGGCCCCGTTGATCGAAAAGCTGGAGGTCAACGAGCGTCAGCTGGTGGCCGCCTTGAACAAGACCTCGAGCGATCCTGCAACCAGAAAGCGGGAACAGGAGGTCGCCCTCAGCGGTTACAGCGAAATCGGGGAACTCGTCACCCAACTGGAGCGTTTGAGCAATACTCTGATGGTTGGGGAGGTCGATCTCCTCAAGGAGCGGGTGCGGAGCAATAAAAAAGTCCTGGTCTGGCAGGTATCCGGTCTTATAGGTTTCAGCGTGTTGCTGGTGGTGCTCTTCATCTCGCTGATTAATAAACCGGTCAGTCAGTTAGACCGGGGCATCGAGTTGTTGGGCGAAGGCGATTTTTCCACCCCGATCGTCGTCTCCGGTCCCCGTGATCTGGAATCCATCGGTGCAAAGCTCGATTGGCTGCGAAAACGGCTCGATTCCCTGGATCGGGAAAAAGTGAAGATGCTGGCCCATATTTCCCATGAGCTGAAGACGCCCCTGTCGTCGATCAAAGAGGGAGCCGGTTTGTTGAAAGATGGTCTGGTCGGGCCGTTAAGTGAGAATCAGGCCGAGGTGGTGGCCATACTCGACAATAATTGCAGTAAGCTGCAGAAACTCATTCAAAATATCCTCGATTTCAATATGGCACGGGCAAAGCAGATGCCTCTTGATCTCCAGAATGTCCGCGTTGATACCCTGATCGATGAGGTTGCCGAGGATCATCGTAATGCCATGCTCGCCAGAAACATCGAGCTGACGACCAAACTGGAACCCGTGGCCGTCAACGGCAACCGGAAACAGCTGAAGACCGTTATCGATAATCTCCTCGCCAATGCGGTCAAGTTTACCCCTGATAATGGCGATGTCGGCATTTATATGAAAATGAAGGGAAATAAAGTCAATATTCTGGTCGAGGACAAGGGGCCGGGGATCAGCGAAGAAGACCGGTCCCAGATTTTTCTGCCTTTTTTTCAAGGAAGCCAGAAGAACCGCTCTGTGGTCAAGGGCTCTGGTCTGGGACTTGCAATCAGTAAAGAATACGTACAGAATTGCGGCGGTACCCTTCGGCTGCTGCCCAGCAGTCAGGGCGCTCGTTTTTCGGTAACCTTGCCATGTGTAAAGGATGGGCTGGTATGAAGGGGTTTTTTCTGTTTTTTGTTTTGCTGGCCAGTCTTCTTTTGAGCGGTTGCGCCGGGAATTTCTGGAAGGACTCGTCAGCGGATCAAGCAAAGGAAGCCGTGGTTTCCTGCCCGACGGATGCCAATACGGCTCTGGCTTGCCTGACGGCGAACCAGAAGTTGTCCCGCAAGGAATTCAAGTCCGAGTACAAGATGGTCTCGGCGAAGGCCGTCGGTGGCGTGGACGCCGATATCCTGCATTTGATCTGCCTGAGTCTCCATGAATACGCCACGTATAAACAGTTCAAGGCCGGGATGGAAACCCTGGCCAAATATATCAAGGAACACCCGGATGCTGCCGCAACTCTTCAGGGCATTCATGTGCTGATGCAGCGGATCGATAAGGAAAAGATTGTCAAATGGGCGCAGAGCAACAAAAACCTTGATGAAAAAGAGGGGTTGGAGAGCGAGAATAAGGAATTGCTGGATCGCAACGAGATCTTGGAAAAAGCGGCCGAGCAGGATCAGGTGCGGATCAGGGAGTTGCAGCAGCAGATAGAACAATTGAAAAATATTGAAAATATTATCAAGAACAGGGAGCGTTGATATGCGACGTCATTATAAAATACTTCTGGTCGACGATGAATCCGATCTGCTCCGTTTGTGGAAACTGCGGCTGGAAAGCAAGGATTTCGAAGTTGCGGTCGCCGAGAGCGGCGAGGAGGCCATGGCCACCTTTTCCGCCTTTAAGCCGGATGTCGTGCTTACCGATCTGAGGATGCCGGGCATCGATGGCCTGGCCTTGTTTGAGGCGATCCGCAGGCTCAATAAATCGGTTCCCGTCATTATCATTACCGCCCACGGCTCAATTCCCGAAGCGGTCGAGGCGACCCGACAGGGGGTCTTTTCCTTTTTAACCAAACCGATTGAAGGGGCGGCGCTTATCCAGGAAATTGAAAGGGCCATCGAGGTCACCGGCGGCGGTTTCGGCGGCGCCGCGCGGGACCGGGAGGAGTGGCGGCAGGATATCATCTATCAAAGCGCGGTGATGGAGGAGCTGCTCTCCCGTGCAAAACTGGTTGCCGAAAGCGATTCCACCGTACTTATCCGGGGGGAGAGCGGTACGGGCAAGGAACTGCTGGCCATCGCCATTCATAAGGCCAGCAATTTCAGGAAGGGACCGTTTATTCCGGTCAACTGTACGGCTATTCCCGAAACCCTGCTGGAATCGGAGTTGTTCGGGCATGTCAAGGGCTCCTTCACCGGGGCGGTGAAGAGTTATGCCGGACTCTTTCAATCCGCGCATAATGGGACGCTTTTTCTCGATGAAATCGGCGATATGCCGCTCCATATTCAGGTTAAGCTGCTGCGGGTTCTCCAGGACCGGCAGATTCGGCCGGTGGGCAGCTCCCATCCGGTCCCGGTGAATGTGCGCATCATTTCGGCGACCCATCAGAACCTGGAAGAGGCGATCCGAGAAAACACCTTCCGCGAGGATCTTTTTTACCGGTTGAACGTGGTCAGTCTGCAGCTGCCGCCGTTGCACGAGCGCAAAGAAGACATTCCCCTCCTTGCCGAACATTTTGTTGCTATTCTCACCGAAAAAAAAGACGGGCAGGGCAAACGATTCACTCCCGAGGCCATGAAAATTCTCGTTGAGGCGCCGTGGCCGGGAAATATCAGGCAGCTCTATAATGTTGTCGAAAATGCCGTGGCCCTGGCAACCTCGTCAATGATCTCGGAAGATCTGCTTTATGACGCCATTAAGCAACACCAGAAGAAGATTTTGCCGCTCATGGAGGCGAGAAGGCAGTTTGAGCAGCAGTATCTCATCCAGCTGCTGCAGACGACCCAGGGCAATGTCTCGCAGGCGGCCCGGCTGGCCCAGCGCAACAGAACGGATTTTTATAAACTGCTCAACCGGCATCATATCGTCCCCGCGCTGTATAAGGATTGATGCATATCAGCTTGCTGTCTCTTTTGAGCAACAGTGGCAAGCGGTGATTCTCAATTAGGGCGAGAAAACAAGGGGGTTTACTGTCTCTTTTTTAAGACAATTTGAAAGGGGGATAGTTACTGCTGCGCGCCCAACCTCTTCCCGCGAAGATTGCTTCGCTGCGCTCGTAAAGAGGGCAGCTTCGATCTCTCCATTTCCGTCGTCGCGAGGCCAAGGGCCGCGGCAATCTCACCCGGCCACTTATGCCCTTGTTCCCATGCGTTGCATGGGAATCCTCCTAGCCTGCGACGCAGGCAGTGGCAATACTTGCAGCTGGATGCACCAGCAACCAAACCCGCATTCCCATGTGGCACATGGGAACGAGAAACCGGTGAGTCTGAGGAACGTAATGAATAGAGATACACTACGCTTACAAAGACTGAAAGCGGCTACAGTTTGCCTGGCTTAAAACCCCGGCCACTTATCGCGCGAGTTGTTGGCAATGCGGACAGTAATAGGTGGCCCTGCCGGCCAAAGCCGTTTTAACAAGGGGTTGTGCGCACTGAGGACACGGTGCTTCTTTGCGGCCATAAACCTTGAGCTGCAATTGAAAATAGCCGGGATGGCCGCTGGCGCCGAGGAAATCGGAAATCGTGGAGCCACCGGCCTCAATGGCCTGCTGCAGAATATGGCGGCTCTCCCGTATGATTCGCTGCCAGGCCTCGGATGACAGATGTCGGACTGGAGTCAGGGGATGAATTCGGGCGGCAAAAAGAATTTCGTTGGCATAGATGTTGCCAATTCCGGCGATCAGCCGTGCGTTCATGAGAAAGGACTTCACCGGTATCTGCCTGTTTCGGGCCAGGCGCAACAGGTTTTCGGGGTTGAACGCCTTATCGAACGGCTCGATCCCTTCCTTGCAAGAGAGTTCCCGCTCCCGCTCCGCAGCTTCCGCTGCCGGCCAGACCGCGATGGCACCGAATCGTCGGCTGTCATTAAAGCGCAGTTCCATGGCATTATCCAGCAGCAGCACGAGATGATCGTGTTTGTGCCTCGCGGTTTCTTGGGGCATCAAACCGAGCTTACCGGTCATGCCCAGATGCATCACCAGGACCGTGCCGCTCGCCATCCGCATCAGCAGATATTTCGCCCGTCGGTCAATGGTGAGGATCTGCCGCTGGACAAGGTGTTCCCGCAGTAAACGGCGGGGAATCTCGGTGCGGAGCCGATGGGCGCTGCAGGTCAGCCCTATGATGGTTCTTCCGGGCAGCTGTTCCAGCAATCCCCTTCGGGTCACTTCCACTTCAGGGAGTTCAGGCATCCCTTTCTCCCACGGTGCAGGCGATGAGGTAGTCGCCGAATTCCGCTATCCGTACTACAACGCTTGTCCTGCTCGGGCCGACCACCTGACAGCGGGCCATCCGGATTGTTTCCTCCGGTTCATGAGCAAATTCAATCAGGCTGATCGTGCCGAAAAAAGTGGATTGATCAAAGAGCAGGCATTTTTTCACGGCCTCCTTGGCGGCCCAGATCATGCCCAGGCGGGTCAATTGATCCGGTATCCGCCGCAGCAGGGCCAGTTCCGCCTCTGAGGTGAAACGCTCCCGTACCTTTGCCAGTTGTGCGGTTTTTTGTTGGATATCGATACCGCAGGCGCTGGTTGCGCTCGCCAGGGCGGCGGCGTATCCCCGGCTGTGGGAGATGGAAATTGCCGGGGCAGGTTCATGGCCTGGAAGAGTGTCGAGGCGCGGACAGCCGTTCCCATCGGGCAGGAGCGAGTAGTCGCAATACCAGGATGCAGGCGTTCTGCCGGCAGCCGGGTGTCGGCTGAGACAGTGTTTCGCGGCCAGTCTGCCGCCCAGCCACTCCAGTCGGCGTTTCGGGTAGGTGAAGCCGGTAAAGAGGCGAGCTTCAGCGGGCGAGAGCAAGGTGGTCACAAAGCGGAGACCCTCGTCCTGCTCGAGGAGAGGCTGCAGTCGGGTCAGGTCGAGAAGGGCGATGCGGCCGTTTTTGCCTGCCAGAGCGGAGAAGCGGGCGGCAAGGGCATCCAGGTCGGAAAAGAGAGCACGGCCGGCTGGCGGAATCAAGCCCGGACAAATCCTTGTCATATCCGAGAGATCCGGTATAATCGCCCTGTTCCTGGCAACAGAGGCCGGGTCGTGCGGCCCAGGGCCGAGCCGGGCTGAAGAAGCGCGCGGGAGCAATGGCGTTTAACCGGAAACGCATGCAGCGATCGAGCTCGACTTTTATTCAACCTATTTAAAGTGTCCATGCCAACATTCAACGATTTGACCTATTTCGACCTTGTGGTCGCTTTTATCTTCCTGTTTTTTCTGGTCAGGGGCCTGTGGATCGGTTTCATGCGCCAGCTTGCCGCTTTTTTTGCCCTGGTGGGAAGCTATTATCTTGCCGGCCACTATGCCTCTGAGATTCTGCCCTTTACCGAGCGGCTAGTCGACAATCCGAAATTGATCTTTTTCGTCAGCTTTGCCCTCATCTTCCTGGTCGCCGCAATCGCCTTCACTCTGATCGGCAAGGTGCTGCACCGGTTCATGCGGATTACCCTGCTCGGTTGGCTGGACCGGTTTTCCGGGATGCTTCTGGGCGGGGTCAAGGCCGCGGTGGTGGCTTCGCTGATTTATATGTTCCTGGCTTCCAGCCTGTCGGCGACCAACGAGCTCTTGAAAAAATCCTACACCTCCCCGTATCTGAAGCAGGGAGCGGAGCTGCTGCAGTCGCTCATCGACGATCCCCGACTGCGCAAATATTTTTTGCAGAAGGAACCCGCCATTCTCTCCGACCTCCTTCCGTCTCAACCGGGGCAGAAGAAACAGGAGCAGCAAAAACCGGCGAAGCCATAAAGGCTGTTTTGCCCCGAATTAACGCCGGGAACCTTGGGTGGGCAAAGCAACGGGTCCGCCGGGACAAGGCCTTTCCCGATTTTTCCCGCTGATCGGTGAATGACAGCTTGCCTGTTGGTTATTTTCCGTGATATCTAGGAGATATTAGGATTTCTGTTGTCTTGAGACGTTGATGTATACTGCATTTCCCCGTTTCTTTCAAATACGGTTTGGGTGAGAATCATTATGCCAGCTTCGTTGCGATGTTTCACTGCCTATGATGTCCGCGGCAGGGTGCCGGAGGATTTGGATCAGGATATCGCCCTGCGGATCGCCCTGGCTTTTGCCCGGCATTGCGCGGTCCGCAAGATGGTCATCGGCCGCGACATGCGCCTGACCAGCCCGATGATCGCTGAGACAATCATTGCCGGCCTGCTCGCCCGGGGCGTTGATATCGTCGATATCGGGCTCTGCGGCACGGAAGAGGTCTATAACGCGGTTTTCAGCGGCGCCGCGGCCGGAGTCGAAGGGGGCATCATGATTACCGCCAGTCATAACCCCGCGGAATACAACGGCATGAAGATCGTCCAGCGCGATGCCCGTCCGGTTTCGGGTGAAAGCGGTCTGCTCGAGATCGCCGCCATGGCTGGGGACGGCAGCTGGTATCAAACGATGTGCGCGGAAAAAACGGTGCGACCGGGAACCTGCACGCGCGTCACTGAAAAAGGCGCCTACATCGACCATCTTCTCAACACGGTTGATTGCAGAAGTATGCGGCCGATGAAACTGGTGGTCAACAGCGGCAACGGCTGTGCCGGCCAGGTGGTCGATCTTTTGGCAGCGCACCTGCCGTTTGAGTTTATCCGGATGCACCATGAGCCAGACGGCCGTTTTCCCAACGGCGTTCCCAACCCCCTGCTTCCGGAAAAACGGGAAGACACCGCCCGTGCCGTCCGCGAACACCGTGCCGACCTCGGTATCGCCTGGGACGGTGATTTTGACCGTTGCTTTCTCTATGACGAAAACGGCCGTTTCATCGAGGGGTATTACATCGTCGGCCTTTTGGCAACGGCCCTGCTCCGGCAGCATCCGGGGGCGACAATCCTGCACGATCCCCGCCTGACCTGGAACACGAGGGAGATGGTAGAGGCCGCCGGAGGCACTCCGGTCATGACCCGCACCGGGCATGCCTTTATCAAGGAAAGGATGCGGGCCCTGGATGCGGTTTACGGGGGGGAGATGTCGGCCCATCATTATTTTCGCGACTTCGGCTATTGTGATTCGGGCATGCTGCCCTGGTTGCTGGTGTGCCGACTGATGAGTCTTTCCGGCAGGAAACTCTCAGCGCTCTGCGATGAGCGGATGGCTGCCTATCCGGTGAGCGGCGAGATCAATTCCAAGGTGGGGGATCCCGATGCGGTCATCGCCCGGATTGAACAGCAATATGCCGATGGCGTCAAAGACACCATTGACGGCGTTTCCATCGAATATTCCGATTTTCGTTTCAACCTGCGCAAATCCAACACCGAGCCGGTCCTGCGGCTGAATGTCGAAACCCGTGGCGACGGGGATCTTTTGCGGCGGAAAACCGAAGAACTGCTCCAGCTGATCAGGTCGTGAATTTCCCGCGACCCCTGGCTTCCCATCAACAACCAAGATACATGAGGTGATTGCGTGGCGCTCCAACCTATCATTCTGGCGGGCGGGACGGGTTCCCGACTCTGGCCGCTTTCCCGGGAACTCTATCCCAAACAGGTAATCGGTCTGCTGGGGGAATTGTCCCTGCTGCAGACCACCGTGCAGCGGGTGGCTGCCCTCGAGGATGCGGTGCCTCCCCTCATCGTGGTCGGCGAAGAGCACCGGTTCCTGACCAAGACCCAGGTCGAGGCTCTCCAGCTTTTTACCGATTTCCATATTCTGCTGGAACCGTACGGCAAGAACACGGCTCCCGCCATTTGCGGCGCGGCCGCCTATGTGATCAATCAGGGCAGAGGTGACGATGTGCTGCTGGTGCTCCCGGCTGATCACCTGATCCTCAACGCCGAGGAATTCGGCCGGACAGTGCGCGAGGCGGTGCTTCTTGCCCGGCAGGGGCGGATTGTCACCTTCGGTATCGTGCCCGACCGTCCGGAAACAGGGTATGGCTACATCGCCCGGGGTAGTGGTACAGCGGTGGAGCGGTTTGTCGAAAAGCCCGACCTGGCGACCGCGGAACAGTATCTGGCCAGCGGCAGGTATCTGTGGAACAGCGGTATGTTCGCTTTTACCGCCGAAACCCTGCTGGCCGAGATGAAAATCTATACCCCCGAGATTGTCGAGTGCATGACCGAGGCGGTGGGCAAAGGCAAACCGGATGGTCTGTTTTTCCGTTTCAATCGCGACGCCATGGCGACCTGCCCCTCGGATTCAATCGATTATTCCCTGATGGAGAAAACCGCCAAGGCGGAGGTGGTTCAAGCCGATATCGGCTGGGGGGGTATCGGGTCCTGGGGGGGGGGCCGGGGGGGGGTTCGAAAAAAAAGCCAAGGGGAAAGCGGCCGCGGGGGGGGGGGGCGTCGGGGGGGGTGACAAATCTGTGTAGCTTCGCG
>Ga0074197_1000492_pt1 | contig 48563 bp, 33 predicted proteins | sample EPASupsiteSAE305_FD_64526 | JGI IMG/M metagenome (GOLD analysis project Ga0074197, IMG submission 64526) | Bioremediated contaminated groundwater microbial communities from EPA Superfund site, New Mexico - SAE3-05 reassembly with SPADES | ecosystem: Environmental > Aquatic > Deep subsurface >...
TTTTCCCGCTTTGCTCAGCACCTTCGTAAGCGCTGCCGTAAGCGACGTCTTGCCGTGGTCCACGTGTCCTATCGTGCCCACGTTCACATGCGGTTTAGAGCGGTCAAACTTCGCCTTTGCCATGTTTAAATTCTCCTTTTATGTTATGCGGCCGATTTGGCTTCGGTGCGCTTTTCAACTATGGTCTTGGCCACGTTGGACGGAACTTCCTCGTAGTGGCTGGGTTCCATGTTGAAGGAAGCCCGGCCCTGAGAAATGGAGCGCACTATTGTCGCGTAGCCGAACATCTCGGCCAGGGGCACTGTGCCGTGGATGAAACGCGCGTTGCCGCGAGAGCCCATGTCCGCGATTTTTGCGCGGCGGCTGTTCAGGTCGCCGATGATATCGCCCATGTTGGCTTCGGGGGTAACGACTTCCACTTTCATGATCGGTTCCAGCAGAACGGGGTTAGCGCGTTTGCAGCCGGAGCGGAGCGCCATGGCGCCCGCGATCTTGAAAGCTATTTCGGAAGAGTCGACTTCATGGAAAGAACCGTCGAACAGCTCGGCCTGTATGTCCACGATGGGGAAGCCGGCGAGAGCGCCGCCTTCGATAGCCTCGCGGCAGCCCTTTTCAACGGCGGGGATGAATTCCTTCGGAATTCTGCCCTGCTTGATTCCGTCCACAAACTGGAAGCCGGAGCCCTTCGGCAGAGGAGAGATGCGCAGGAAGACGTGGCCGTACTGGCCGCGGCCGCCGGACTGGCGGATGAACTTCCCTTCCTCTTCCACCGTCTTGGTGATGGATTCGCGGTAGGCAACCTGCGGGCGGCCTACATTGGCCTGCACGTTGAACTCGCGGCGCATGCGGTCCACGATGATGTCGAGGTGCAGTTCGCCCATGCCGGATATGATGGTCTGGCTGGTTTCCTCGTCCGTGCGGACGCGGAAGGTCTGGTCTTCTTCGGCCAGACGCGCCAGGGCGTTGGACATCTTTTCCTCGTCTTCCTTGGATTTCGGCTCGATGGCGATGGAAATGACCGGTTCCGGGAAGGTGATGGACTCCAGGAGAGTGGGGATGTCAGCGCTGCAGATGGTTTCGCCGACCGAGGCGTTCTTGAGGGCGACGGTGGCGGCTATTTCACCGCAGAAGACTTCCTTTATTTCCTCGCGCTTGTTGGCGTGCATGCGCAGGATGCGGCCCACGCGCTCGCTGTTGCGCTTGCGCGCGCAGAGAACGGTGTCGCCGGCGGCCAGCTTGCCGCTGTATACGCGGAAGAAGGCCAGCTTGCCGACGAACGGGTCGGGCTGAATCTTGAAGATGAGCGCGCAGAACGGCTCTTTGTCGCTCGGGTGCCGCTCAACCGCGGTCTCGGTGCCGGGCACGGTACCTTTCGTGGGAGGCATCTCGACGGGCGAGGGCAGATAGTAGCAGACGGCATCCAGCAGCGGCTGGACGCCTTTGTTCTTATAGGATGAACCGCAGACAACGGGGAAGAACTTGCCGCCGAGGACGCCGCGGCGTATTGCGGCGCGGATTTCGGCCTGACTGAAGTTATGGTCGCCGTTAAGGTAGCGCTCCATGATCTTCTCGTCGTAATCGGCAAGCTTCTGAAGCATCTCGTCGTGCAGCTTGTCCGCCTTCTCCTTCAGTTCCGCGGGAATATCAACGATTTCGAACTTGGCTCCAAGTTCTTCACCGCTCCAGATATAGGCCTTCATCTGAACAAGGTCAACCAGCCCTTTGAGGTTTTCTTCGCGGCCTATCGGGAACTGAATGGGGCAGGCGTTGCCGCCCAGCTTCTCACGGATGGATTCGACGCACATGTCGTAGTCCGCGCCCAGTCTGTCCATCTTGTTGATGTATGCTATGCGGGGAACATTGTATTTGTCGGCCTGGCGCCACACAGTCTCGGACTGGGGCTCCACACCCTGCACACCGTCGAACACGACCACCGCGCCGTCCAGCACGCGGAGAGAGCGTTCCACCTCGGCCGTGAAGTCCACGTGTCCCGGGGTGTCGATGATGTTGATCTGGCAGTCCTGCCAGCTGGTGCAGATGGCGGCAGCGGTAATGGTGATACCGCGCTCGCGCTCCTGCGGCATCCAGTCTGTGGTGGCAGTGCCGTCATGCACCTCGCCGATCTTGTGAATGCGGCCGGTGTAGTAGAGTATGCGTTCGCTCGTCGTCGTCTTGCCGGCGTCGATATGAGCGATGATGCCAATATTGCGTACCTTCTCGATGGGGTATTCTCTGGCCATAGTTACGATGTTCCGCCTTTCTTAAATACTTAAATTACCAACGGTAATGCGCGAATGCACGGTTGGCTTCCGCCATCTTGTGCGTATCCTCGCGTTTTTTGAAGGCTGCGCCTTCCTTCTTGGCCGCGAGCAGGAGCTCTTCAGCCAGCTTTTCCGCCATGGGGCGGCCCTTTCTGCCGCGAGCGGCGTCAAGTATCCAGCGCATTGCGACGGTGGTGCTGCGCATGGGCCTGATCTCGCAGGGAACCTGGTAAGTGGCTCCGCCGACGCGGCGGGCTTTCACTTCCAGCAGGGGGCGCACGTTTTCGATGGCGCGCGTAAGAACCGCCACGGGCTCCTCTTTCGTCTTTTCATGGAGGATGGTCATGGCGTCATAAACGACCGCTTCCGCGGCCGACTTCTTGCCGGCGAAGTTGATCTTGTTGACCAACCGGGACACCAGCACGGAGTTGAATTTGTAATCCGCGGAGGGGACTTCCCTTCTGTCGCGCGGTCTTAAACCTTTTCTGGGCATATGTTAGTCGCTCCTGGTAAAACTTAGGCCTTGGCCGGCGCTCCGCCCGCCTTGGGACGCTTAACGCCGTAGAGCGAGCGCCCCTGCCTGCGGTTGTCAACGCCGGCAGCATCGAGGGAGCCGCGCACTATGTGATAGCGCACGCCGGGGAGGTCTTTAACGCGGCCTCCGCGCACGAGCACGATTGAGTGCTCCTGCAGGTTGTGGCCCACGCCCGGGATGTAGGCGGTCACTTCCATCTTGGAAGTGAGTTTCACGCGGGCCACCTTCCGGAGAGCCGAGTTCGGCTTCTTCGGAGTGGTGGTGTAGACGCGGGTGCAAACGCCGCGTCTCTGGGGGCAGGACTGCAGAGCCGGAGCCTTGGTCCGCTTGGTGTTCTTGTCCCGTCCGTGCCTTATGAGCTGGTTAATTGTAGGCATTACTTCTTTACACTCCTTGTTCTTTCTTTTCCGCCGTCGCCTGTTCGGCAAATTCGGCGTCCAATTTTCTTGCGGAAATTCCAGTTCCCGCGGGTATCAGGTGGCCCACTATGACGTTTTCCTTCAGGCCCCTGAGACCATCCGTCTGTCCCATGATTGCGGCATCGGTCAGCACCTTGGTCGTTTCCTGGAAGCTGGCCGCCGACATGAACGATTCCGAAGCGAGGGACGCCTTACTTATGCCGAGCAGTATCGGCTCGCCCTGCGCTTCCTGCTTGCCTTCCGCCTTCACGCGGGAGTTTTCCACGCGGAAAGCGTCGCGGCTCACTATTTCGCCGCGGAGGAACAGCGTGTCGCCGCTGTCCATGATTCTCACATTGGAGAGCATCTGCCGCACTATGACCTCGATGTGGCGGTCATTGATGGGAACACCCTGGAGGCGGTAAACCTCCTGAATGGAATTCAGCAGGAACTCGTGCACATGCTTCACGCCTTTTACGCGCAGCATATCGTGCGGGTTGATGGCGCCGTCCGTAAGCGCCTCGCCCACGCCGACCCGGTCTCCGGAATAAACGACCAGATGCTTGCCCTGGGGGATGCTGTACTGCTTGACCTGCCCGGTCTCGTCATTGCGGACCGCGACTTCGATGAGGCCCTTGGGCGAGGTTTCAAGACTGACTATACCCTCAATCTCGGTCACGACGGCCGGATTGCGGGGTTTTCTTGCTTCAAAGAGCTCTGCGATACGGGGCAGACCGCCGGTGATGTCCTTCGTGCCGCCGGTTTCCTGCGGTATCTTGGCCAGAACGTCGCCCTGCTTCACCTCGTCATCGCGCTCCACCATAAGGATGGTGTCGATGGGAAGAGGGAAGGTCACTTTCTTGCCGCTGCGCTTGTCCTCGATAGCGACACGAGGATTTCTCTTGCTTTCGCGGCTGCCGATGATGCGGCGCTCAATGACGCCGGTGACCTTGTTGCGTTCCTCGTGCAGGGTGATACCTTCCAGAACGTCGACCATCTGCACGGTGCCGTCCATTTCAGCGAGAATAGGCAGAGAATGCGGATCCCACTCGGCCATCAGTTTATTCTGGGCCACGGTATCCCCGTTCTCTACAAACAGCTTCGCGCCGTAATGTATTTTATATTCTATAACTTTACCCTTGTCCCCTTCAAGCTTTATCATGCCGGTCCTGGCTATGACAATCTTGTCGCCGAACCGGTTGATGATGACGTCTTTCTTGGGGTCAAGGCCTACGAAAACTGCCTTGCCGGAGGTTTCCGCCACGGCCTGGGAGCGGCTGAGAACGCGGGAAGCCGCGCCGCCGATGTGGAAAGTTCTCAGCGTAAGCTGCGTGCCGGGCTCGCCGATTGACTGTGCCGCGATGATGCCCACGGTCTCGCCCTTGGCGACAAGCTGCCACTTGGCGAGGTTCATGCCGTAGCACTTGGCGCAGGCGCCATACTTGGTTTCGCAGGTGAGAACCGAGCGGATCATCAGGGACTCCACTCCGGCGGCGCGAAGCTGCTTCGCCATTTCCGGGGTGATGATATCGCCGGTCTTCACTATGACTTCGCCGCTCTGCGGATGCTTCACGGTTTCCAGGGAGCAGCGGCCGATGATGCGGTCCTCAAGCGGTTCGATGATTTCGTCTCCGCTCTTGAGGTCCTGCGCCTTGATGCCGTTGATGGTTCCGCAGTCGTCCTCGGTGATGACAACGTTGTGCGCCACGTCGACGAGACGGCGCGTGAGGTAACCGGCGTCGGCCGTCTTGAGGGCCGTGTCGGAAAGACCTTTGCGGCCGCCGTGTGTGGAGATGAAATATTCCAGAACGGTGAGGCCTTCGCGGAAGTTGTGAATAATGGGCGACTCGATGATTTCGCCGACGCCGCCGGTCAGTTTTTTCTGCGGCTTGGCCATCAGACCGCGCATGCCGGCCAGCTGGCGGACCTGCTGCCTGTTACCGCGGGCGCCGGAGTCCGCCATCATGAATATGGAGTTGAAGCGGGACTCGCCGGGCTTGTAGAGAGTCTTCTCGCGCTTGGCCATTTCCTTGAACAGCGCGTCCGCGACGTCGTCGGTGGTGCGGGTCCAGAGGTCTATGACCTTGTTGTAGCGCTCGCCCTCGGTTATGATGCCTTCCTCCGACTGCTTCTTGATCGACAGCACCTTCTTGTTGGCGCGTTCGATCATGTCGCTCTTCACTTCGGGGATGACCATGTCGGCCACGGATATGGAGAGGCCTGACATGGTAACGAAGCGGTAGCCGAGGCGCATCATCTTATCGAGCAGTTGGACCGCGGCGTAATGGCCGTACTTGGGGTTCTTGTAGCAGGACTCGACAAGCGCGGACAGGTCCTTCTTGCCCATAATTCTGTTTTCGTACTTCCAGCCTTCGGGCAGGATGCGGTTGAATATGACGCGGCCGACGGTGGTAAAATCCTGCCACTTGGTCGGGTCCTTCCAGTCCTTCTCGGACAGGCCGGTCTCGCGTATGGCGTTGATTCCGCGCACCTTTATCTTGGCGTGCAGGCCGATGCGGCCAAACTCGTAAGTGTTGATGGCGTCGTCCGCGTCGCCGAATATGGTGCCCTGTCCCTTGTCGCCCTCTTTGAGCTTGGTAAGGTAGTTGATGCCAAGCACCATGTCATGCGAGGGAGTGGCAATGGGCTTGCCGCTCGCCGGGGAAAGGATGTTGTTGGTTGCCATCATCAGCAGGCGCGCTTCCAGCTGGGCTTCCAGCGAAAGCGGCACGTGCACGGCCATCTGGTCGCCGTCGAAGTCGGCGTTGAAGGCCGCGCAGGTAAGCGGATGCAGCTGTATGGCGCGGCCCTCGATGAGGACCGGCTCGAACGCCTGTATGCCCAGGCGGTGCAGCGTCGGGGCGCGGTTGAGCATGACCGGGTGATTCTTGGTCACGTACTCGAGAATGTCCCAGATTTCGGGGCGGACGCGCTCCAGCATCTTCTTGGCGGCCTTGAGCGTCACTTTCTGGCGGCGCATAAGTTCGCCGATGATGAAGGGCTTGAACAGCTCAAGGGCCATCTGCTTGGGCAGACCGCACTGGTTGAGCTTGAGGCTGGGGCCGACGACGATTACGGAACGGCCGGAATAGTCGACGCGCTTGCCCAGCAGGTTCTGGCGGAAGCGTCCGTGCTTGCCCTTTATGATGTCGGAAAGGGACTTGAGCGGGCGGCCGCCGGCTCCGATGAAGAACTTGCCGCGGGCGCCGTTCTCTATAAGGGCGTCCACCGCCTCCTGGAGGAGGCGCTTTTCGTTGTAGACCATCACTTCCGGCGCGCGCAGGGCCTCGATATGTTTGAGGCGGTTGTTGCGGTTTATTATTCTGCGGTACAGGTCGTTAAGATCGGAAGTGGCGAAACGGCCGCCTTCCAGCGGAACGAGCGGGCGAAGGTCGGGCGGGATGACGGGAAGGATGTTGAGAATCATCCACTCCGGCCTGTTGGCGCTTTCCTTGAATTCGGTAAGTATTTTCAAGCGGCGCAGGTGCTTGGCGCGCTCAACGTCGCTCTGGGTGACCTTGAGGTCCTCGAGGAGCTTCTTTATCTCTTCCTCGAAATTCACGCCTTCCAGCAGCGTGCGGATGGCGCCGGCGCCGATGCCCACTTTGAGCTTGGTGCCGTATTTCTTGCGGGCTTCCTTGAGCTGCTCTCCGGCAAGGAGATCGCAGCGGCGGAGCTCCGGCTTGTTGGTGACGGGGTCCACCACGTCCTCAAGCACGGCGTAGCTGGCGTAGTAGACAACGCGCTCCAGGTCGGTGGCCTTCATGTCGAGAAGGATGCCGATGCGGGAGGGCGTCTTGCGGAGGAACCATATATGCGCGACGGGCACGGCCAGGTCTATGTGGCCCATGCGCTCGCGGCGGACCTTGCTTTCGGTGATTTCGACGCCGCAGCGGTCGCAGACCATGCCTTTGAACTTCACCCAGCGGTATTTGCCGCAGGAGCACTCGTAGTCCTTGGTGGGTCCGAAAATGCGCTCGCAGAACAGGCCGTCGCGCTCTGGCTTGAGCGTGCGGTAGTTGATGGTCTCGGGCTTCTTCACTTCGCCGCTGGACCAGGACCTGATCTGCTCAGGGCTCGCGATGGCCAGCTTGACGGCGTCAAACGCGTTGACGTTCGAATCGGCGATCTTCCGAATCTTCTTGGTGGTGGTGGAAGCTGTCTTTGCTGTTGTTCCTAGCATCTGTATGGCCTCCCGGGGCTAAGCCTTGCTGGCCGTTTCCTTGTTGGATTTCTTCTCGGCCTTGGGGGCGGCGGGATCACTCCCGCCGTCCTCTTCGGCCTTCAAAAGCTCCACGCTCAGGCCAAGGGACTGCAATTCCTTGATGAGCACGCGGAACGATTCAGGCACACCCGGCTGCTGGGGCGCCTCGCCCTTGATAATGGCTTCGTACATCTTGGTGCGGCCCACAAAGTCGTCCGACTTCACGGTCAGGAATTCCTGCAGCGTGTAAGTGGCGCCGTAACCTTCGATGGCCCAGACTTCCATTTCGCCGAAGCGCTGGCCGCCGAACTGGGCCTTGCCGCCCAGAGGCTGTCTGGTGATAAGGCTGTACGGGCCCGTGGAGCGGGCATGCACCTTGTCTTCCACCAGATGTATGAGCTTCATTATGTAAATGCAGCCCACGGTAATCTTTTCGTTGAACGCGTTGCCGGTGCGCCCGTCGAAGAGCTGTATGCGGCAGTCATCGTCCGGAAGATACTTTTCCGGGGCTCCTTTCTTGCGGAGCTCGGCCTTGGCCTCGTGAACCTTGGCGCGGACTTCGTCTTCGCTCGCGCTGTCGAACACGGGGCAGACCATCTGCGTGTCAAGCTGGCGTCCGGCCCAGCCCAGCATGGTTTCCAGCAGCTGTCCGACGTTCATGCGGGAAGGAATGCCCAGCGGGGAAAGGATGACGTCAAGCGGCGTGCCGTCCGGCAGGAAGGGCATGTCTTCTTCCGGCAGGATTTTTGCCACGACGCCCTTGTTTCCGTGCCGGCCGGAAAGCTTGTCGCCGACCTGCAGTTTACGTTTGGCCGCTACGTATACTTTAACGGCCTTGTTGACGGTAACCGCAAGCTCGTCGTCTTTTTCCAGCAGCACTTTCTCGCGCTCGTAATCTTCCTGCGCCTTCTTCTCCATCATGTCGAAGAAGCGGGTGATGGCCTTCTCTTCCTTCTCACGCTGAGCGGGGTTCTTTACGTTCTCGTGAATAGTTTCCAGCGCGGCCTTGCGCTGGTTCTTGACCGCTTCGAGGGTGGTCTCCAGGTTCTTCTCCACTTCCTCGATGCGCATCTTCTTTTCGGGCAGGGTCAGCTTTTCCTTGCGCACGAACACGCGGGTGCCCAGAATCTTGCCGGACACGCCGGGAGGCACGCGCAGGGAGGCGTCAACCACGTCCTCGGCCTTCTTGCCGAAGATGACCTTCAGGAGGCGTTCCTCGGGGGTCATCTGGGATTCGCCCTTGGGCGTGACCTTTCCGACAAGAATGTCGCCGGGGACCACGGTGGTGGAGGGCATAACGACGCCGTGCTCGTCAAGGTTCGCGAGCGCGTCGGCGCCGACGTTGGGAATGTCGCGGGTGATTTCTTCGGCGCCCAGCTTGGTGCTGCGCGCTTCAACCTCGAATTCGTGCAGGTGGATGGAGGTGAACACATCCTCCTTGACCAGCTTCTCTGAAACCAGGATGGCGTCTTCGTAGTTGAAGCCTTCCCAGCTCATGAAACCAACCAGCAGGTTGCGGCCCAACGCCAGTTTTCCGTCGTTGGTGGCGGGACCGTCGGCCAGGATATCGCCGGCCTCAACCTTGTCGCCGGAGCTGACAAGCGGGCGCTGGCTGACGCAGGTGTCCTGGTTGGAGCGTTTGTACTTTATAAGCTTGTAAATGTCCACCTTCGGCGGGCGCTCGTCATCCGGCTGAATGGCGATGGTATCGCCTGAGGAGAAGATGACCTTGCCCGCGCGGGAAGCGGTAACGCACGCGCCGGAATCGCGGGCCACATTGGCCTCGATGCCGGTGCCGACCAGCGGGAATTCGGGCTGGAGCAGGGGCACTGCCTGGCGCTGCATGTTGCAGCCCATCAGCGCGCGGTTGGCGTCGTCGTGTTCCAGGAACGGTATAAGAGCGGCTGAAACAGACACCACCTGCAGCGGGGAAACGTCCATATAGGAAATTTCCTCGGGTTTTACCAGCGGATAATCGGAGCGGTGGCGGCAGACGGCTTCCTTGCGGATAACGCCTTCGCTGTCGCCCGGCACATTGGCCTGCGCGACCTTGTGCTCGTCTTCCCGGTCAGCCGTAAGATAGTCGTGCTCGCGGGTCATCTTGCTCTTGACCACTCGGCGGTACGGGGCCTCGAGAAGGCCGTATTCGTTCACCTTGGCGTAGCAGGCCAGGGAGGTGATAAGACCGATGTTCGGACCTTCTGGCGTCTCAATCGGGCAGATGCGGCCGTAGTGCGTGTGGTGCACGTCGCGGACTTCGAAGCCCGCGCGCTTGCGGTTAAGACCGCCGGGGCCCAGCGCCGACATTCTGCGTTTGTGGGTCAGTTCGGCCAGAGGATTTATCTGGTCCATGAACTGTGAGAGCTGTGAAGTACCGAAGAACTTCCTTATAATGGCCTGCACCGGCTGGGAATTGACCAGTGTGCGGGGGCTTATCTTGTCGTCCTCGCGGTTCATCCTGTCGCGGATGGTGCGGGACATCTGCGCCAGGCCCACGCGGACCTGGTTCTCAAGGAGTTCGCCGATGCCGCGGACGCGGCGGTTGCCGAGATGGTCGATATCGTCGACTTCGAAGTTGTAGCGCTTGCCGTTGACTTCGACGTAGGTTACGCCGGCGTTGAGGGCGAGCAGGTACTTGAGCGTGACGATGATATCTTCCAGGGCGAGCAGGCGGCGCTTTTCCTGCGGGGTGGAGAACCGCTTGGGATCAATCTTCTCAAGCAGCTCGTACATCGGCTTGAGTTTCTTGTATATTTTGTAGCGGCCCACGAAGCTGAGGTCGTAGCGGCGGAGGTTCTTGAAAACCAGGTTGTCGAGGAACTGCTCGGCCTGGTTTTCGACGATGAAATCCTGTCCGCGAAGCTTCTTGTATATTTCCTTCTGGGCTTCCTTGGAGCTCTTGCTCACTTCCTTGCGGCTTTCGAGCGTGAGCAGTATCGCGGGGGCTTCCTTGCGGGGGTCGCCGGTGATGAGCTTCAGCGACTTGATGCCCTTTTCCACGAAGGTCTTGAAGGCCTTGTCGTCGATGGGAACGGTGGCCTTGTCGTCAAGGTTCCAGAGGACTTCGCCGGTCGGCTTGTCAAAGACGTCTTCTACGCAGTAGCGCCCGATTACCAGCTCGGGCTTGTCGGCGTCGACGGGAATTTCTTCCCAGGTGTAGAAAGTCTTGAGTATCTCGGAATTGGTTTCAAGGCCGCAGGCGCGCAGGAAAGTGGAGGCCAGGATTTTTTTCTTGCGGTCCAGGCGGACCCAAAGAACGTTGGCGAGGTCGAACTCGAACTCGACCCAGGCGCCGCGGTAAGGGATGATGCGCGCGAAGTAAAGCTGTTTGCCGAGGGTGGACTGCTTCTTCTCATCGTCCTCCTCGAAGATAACGCCGGGGGAGCGGTGCAGCTGGCTGACAATGACGCGCTCCGCGCCGTTGAAAACGAAACAGCCGCTGGTTGTCATGAGCGGCACATTGCACAGTGAAACGTCCTGCTCCTTCTTCTCCTTGACCTTGCCGTTCTTGCCGAAAACAGTGAGAGTCAGCCAGGCCTTGAGCGGGGCATCATATGTGCCGCCGCGGATGGCGGCCTCTTCGGGGCTGACATAATTTGTGGCTCCGAGTTCATAGCGGCTGAACTCCAGCTTCATGCTGGCATCCGGAGCTTCGATGGGAAAAACGTCAAGGAAAGCGGCCTGCAAGCCCTGTATTTTCCTGTCGCTGGGGCTTACGTCCAGCTGAAGGAAGTCCTCGAAGGACTGCTTCTGCATTGCGAGAAGATTGGGCAGTTTAAGCGTTTGGGGTATTTTAGCGAAATTTAGCTGTTTCATCTGGCCTCTCCCTCTGCGGGGTAACGTAAAAAAATTTATTGAAAACTAGCTCGCGCCCGTATTGGTATTTTTTGCCGACGACGGCCCAGCCCCCTTAAAAGGGGCTGGGCGTTGATAAGCCTTTCAGTGTTTGTATGTCGCTGACAATCGGGCCTTACTTAAGCTCGACAGTGGCGCCGGCTTCGGTGAGCTTCTTCTTAAGCTCTTCGGCCTGGGCCTTCTCGACATTCTCTTTAATCGGCTTCGGGGCGCCTTCCACGAGGTCCTTCGCTTCCTTAAGACCGAGGCCGGTAAGGTCCTTCACGGCCTTGATCACGTTGATTTTCTTGGAAGCGTCGGCGACGCCGGCGAGGACGACGGTAAACTCAGTCTTCTCGGCGACAGCGGCGGCGGCTCCGCCAGCGGCGGGAGCGGCCATCATCGCGCCCATGGCGGGAGCGGCCTTGACGCCGAACTTGTCTTCGATCGCCTTAACGAGCTCGGAGAGCTCAAGAACGGTCATGCTGGCGATATTTTCAACCATCTCGTCTTTGCTAAGCTTTGCAGCCATTTGTTTCTTTCCTCCGGTTTTTTGGGTAGCCGCGTTCACGGTTTTAAGCCGGCCCATCCGCCATCGCGGTACGGCACGCGTTTATCCTTTCGGACTACCAACTGCATGATTTTTCAGCGCGGTAAAAAGAAGCGCTTAGGCGGCAGTTGCGCCAGCCTTATTCTTCTCTTCCACGGCTTTAAGCACATACGCGAAGTCGCGTATCGGGGCCTGGAGAACTCCAGCGGCCGCCGTAAGGTTGCCCTGCAGGGCTCCCAACAGCTGCGCCACCATCTCGGTTTTGGTCCCGAGCGTCGCAAGACGCTTGCACTCGTCTGTGGTGAACCAGGTACTTGACGAATAGCAGCCTTTGAGTTTAAGAGCCGGATTGCCCTTTTCAAACGCCACCAGAACGCGCGCGGCCTCCACGATGTCACCAGTTTTCTGGATGGCTATCGCGGTGGGTCCTTTTGCTATCGCAGCGTTCGGAGAGGCGGGCACTCCAGCGCCCTTCAGGGCATGGTTTACGATGCTGTTCCTCGTCACCGTAAACTTGCACTGAGCGGGTGCCAGCTTTTCCCTCAATCCCGCCAGGTCCTGGAACTTAAGGCCCTGGTAGGACGCGAAGAAAATGCTAGAGGCGCCCTTGAACTCTTCTGCCAGTTTCGTCGACCTTTCTTTTTTCTGATCTTTTGTCAGGTTCATAAGTATTGCTTTTTTTGCGCCGCCCTTTCGGACGGCAACAAATCTGTTTTAGACAACAACTAGCAGCCCGCCTTAAGCTCCCTTCCGGGAACACGGCGGCCTGCGTAAAATCTGAGGACAAAAAAAAACCTGAGTCTGTCAACCTCTACCTTATTATACTACTTACCCAACGACTGTTCAAACTTAATAAGGCAAAGCTGACTGGCTCAAGTTATAGAGCAAAATCTGAATCGGGGATTCTTGTTGCAAACGAGCAGGGATGAGACCGGCGACGACCTACTCTCCCAGCGCCGAGATGGGCGCTAGTACCATTGGCCCTGACAGGCTTAACTTCCGTGTTCGGAATGGGAACGGGTGTGACCCTGTCGGAATAATCACCAATCTCATTCCTGCCCGTTTGCGGACAAAAACTTTGCTCCCGGAAAACTTCCGGGGTGACAAGAAACGAAAACCAAAGCAATGTGCATTTTGGATCGAAGAATACGGCCAAGCCTCGCGGCCGATTAGTACCGGTTGCCTGAACGCCTTGCGGCGCTTACAGCCCCGGCCTATCAAACTAGTAGTCTTCTAGTGGCCTTGAGCCTCTGCCTTGCGACAGAGAAGGGAAACCTAATCTTGAGGCGGGTTTCACGCTTATATGCTTTCAGCGTTTATCCCTACCGAACACCGCTACCCAGCCATACCGTTGGCACGATAACTGGTACACGGGAGGTTCGTCCAGCCAGGCCCTCTCGTACTGTGGCCAGCTCCTCTCAAGTTTCCTACGGACACAACAGATAGAGACCGTACTGTCTCACGACGTACTGAACCCAGCTCACGTACCGCTTTAATGGACGAACAGTCCAACCCTTCCCACCTGCTTCAGCGGGAGGATGCGATGAGCCGACATCGAGGTGCCAAACCGGGCCGTCGATGTGAACTCTTGGGCCCGATCAGCCTGTTATCCCCGGGGTAGCTTTTATCCGTTGAGCGATGGACATCCCACACTGGTCCACCGGATCACTAGGTCCTGCTTTCGCACCTGCTCGGCCCGTCGGCCTCACAGTCAAGCTCCCTTCTATCCTTGCACTCGCCGGTCGATTTCTATTCGACCTGAGGGAACCTTGGAACGCCTCCGTTACCTTTTGGGAGGCGACCGCCCCAGTCAAACTGCCCGCCTGCCACTGTCCCCAAGCCGGATATACGGCTGTAGGTTAGAATCACAATTCCAAAAGGGTGGTATTTCACTGCTGGCTCCTCCGCCCCCTCGAGGACGGTCTCAAAGCCTCCCACCTATTCTACGCATTCAAAATCGTAATTCAATGACAAGTTACAGTAAAGCTCCACAGGGTCTTTTCGTCTTGTTGCGTCTAGCAAGCGTCTTCACTTGCACCACAATTTCGCCGAGTCCGCCGTTGAGACAGCGGCACCTTTGTTATGCCATTCGTGCAGGTCGGAACTTACCCGACTAGGAATTTCGCTACCTTAGGACGGTTATAGTTACCGCCGCCGTTTACTGGGGCTTAAGTTCGAAGCTTCACCTTGCGGTTGACCTCTCCCCTTGACCTTCCAGCACCGGGCAGGCATCAGGCCCTATGCATCATCTTGTGATTTCAGCAGAGCCCTAAGTTTGTGTTAAACAGTCACGGTGCCCCTTTCACTGCGACCCATTCCAAGTACCTTGCGGCACCCTTCCTGGGTATCCCTTCTTCCGAAGTTACGGGACTATTTTGCCTAGTTCCTTAACGTGCGGTTATCTCGCGCGCCTTAGGATTTTCACCCCACCCACCTGTGTCGGATTACGGTACGGTTATGATGGCAACTCCCCACGAGGTTTTTCTTGGCAGCGTGGTTGGGTCGCTTCCCACGGGTGTTACCACCCGCAGTCGCACTCGGCTTTCGGCTTGACGAAATGGCGGATTTGCCTGCCACTCCACACCTACGACCTTGGACCAGGACAACCTTAACCTGGACGACTTACCCTTCTGCGTCCCCACTTGGGTACGAACGCTTCCATCATAGTTCCGGAATATTAACCGGATGTCCTTCGCTTACGCCTTTCGGCCTCAGCTTAGGCCCGACTGACCCTGAGCCGACGAACGTTGCTCAAGGAACCCTTAGGTTTTTGGCGGGAAAGATTCTCACTTTCCTTATCGCTACTTATTCCAGCATCCTCACTTCCCATCGCTCCAGCACTCCTTACGGTATGCCTTCGCTGCAGATGGGAACGCTCCCCTACCACTATACAGAACTCGCGTTCTGTACAATCCTTGACTGCGGTGTCGCGCTTAGCCCCGTGTAATTTTCGGCGCAGATTCACTAGACCAGTGAGCTGTTACGCACTCTTTGAAGGATGGCTGCTTCTAAGCCAACCTCCTGGCTGTTTATGCGAATCCACATCCTTTACCACTTAGCGCAAACTTTGGGACCTAGGTCGAAGGTCTGAGTTGTTTCTCTCTTGCACGTGAAGCTTATCCCTCACGAACTGACTGCCGTAATGTACACCTTGGTATTCGGAGTTTGATTGAGTTCGGACCCCGGGTCGCGGAGCCTACATCATTCAGTGCTCTACCCCCATGGTTTAAATTACGACGCTAGCCCTAAAGCTATTTCGGGGAGAACCAGCTATCACCAAGTTCGATTGGCCTTTCACCCCTAACCCCAGCTCATGTAGGAACTTTTCAACGTTCAACACTTCGAGCCTCCACCCACTGTTACATGGGCTTCACTCTGTCCAGGGTTAGATCACTTGGCTTCGGGTCTACCGAGTCGAACTATCGCCCTATTAGGACTCGCTTTCGCTACGGCTCCGGACTGCACTTTCATGCAGCCCTTAACCTTGCTCGGCCCGGTAAGTCGCTGGATCATTCTTCAACAGGCACGCGGTCGCGCATTCCATTTCCTTGCGGTCATGGCATAGCGCTTCCACAGTTTGTAGATGTACGATTTCAGGTTCTATTTCACTCCCCGTCAGGGGTTCTTTTCGCCTTTCCCTCGCGGTACTTGTTCACTATCGGTCGCCAGAAAGTATTTAGCCTTGGAGAGTGGTCTCCCCAGATTCTCGCCGGATTTCACGTGCCCAGCGATACTTAGGTATCCGTCGGGAGCCGTTTCGTTTTCGCCTACAGGACTGTCACCTTCTATGGTCTGACTTTCCAAACAGTTCGGCTAACTAGCGGTTTGTAACTCCCTGATTCTACATCGGACGGACCCTGCAACCCCGCCCTACGCGCGATATCCGCGGAACTTTCGCTCACAGATATTGCGCGTAGAACGGTTTGGGCTGTTCCCCTTTCGCTCGCCACTACTAAGGGAATCTCTTTGATTTCTTTTCCTCCCGGTACTGAGATGTTTCACTTCCCGGGGTTGTCTTCAGGCAGGTACCTAGTGGCCCTAGAGCCACTCCTTCCCTGCAAGATGCATGGGCTCTCGCCCATACCGGTTTCCCGATTCGGAGATCTACGGATCACAGGATGCGTGCTCCTACCCGTAGCTTATCGCAGCTTACCACGTCCTTCATCGACTTCTGGCGCCAAGGCATCCATCATACACCCTTGTAGCTTGACCATATTCTTCAATCCGGCAAACCACGCGCTACTTGCATGGTTTGCGGCTTACTAATGCACTTCTTCATGGTGCTTCTTTACTACTTAAAGACGCTTTGGCTTTCTATTTCTTGTCGGTCTATGCTGACGCTCCTCAACTCCCTAAGGAGAATGACGAAGAGCGGTACATAAACCCCCGATTGTCAGAGAACAAAAATCTGTGAAATTGCCGCATGGTGGAGCTGACCGGGATCGAACCGGTGGCCTCCTGCTTGCAAAGCAGGCGCTCTCCCAGCTGAGCTACAGCCCCTAATAAATTGGCTTGGAATGGGCCCAGGTGGGATCGAACCACCGACCTCACGCTTATCAAGCGTGCGCTCTGACCAGCTGAGCTATGAGCCCGAAATGCGCGAATGGCCAACCTGACCGCGGGCGGCTTGCGCCCTACTATCAGAGTTATCGATCACATTCACCCCGAAGGGAAAATGTTAAAGGAGGTGATCCAGCCGCACGTTCCCGTACGGCTACCTTGTTACGACTTCACCCCAATCACTAATCACAACTTAAGACCCGAATAACTCGGGCATTTCTGTTGCACTTAGCTTTCGTGGTGTGACGGGCGGTGTGTACAAGGCCCGGGAACGTATTCACCGCAGCCTGCTGATCTGCGATTACTAGCGATTCCAGCTTCACGCGGGCGAATTGCAGCCCACGATCCGAACTGAGGCGCAGTTTAGGGATTTGCTCCCCGTTGCCGGTTTGCTTCCCTCTGTCTGCGTCATTGTAGCACGTGTGTAGCCCTGGACATAAAGGCCATGATGATTTGACGTCATCCCCACCTTCCTCCGCGTTGTCCGCGGCGGTCTCCTGAGAGTGCTCCCTTGCGGGTAGCAACACAGGACAGGGGTTGCGCTCGTTGCGGGACTTAACCCAACATCTCACGACACGAGCTGACGACAACCATGCAGCACCTCGGCTGGCTTCCTTGCGGATCGCCTCTACTTTCATAAAGGCTACTACCAGTCGTTCGAGCCCAGGTAAGGTTCTTCGCGTAGCGTCGAATTAAACCACATGCTCCACCGCTTGTGCGGGCCCCCGTCAATTCCTTTGAGTTTTAACCTTGCGGCCGTACTCCCCAGGCGGGAAACTTAATGCGTTAGCGTCGGCACAGAAGGGGTCGATACCTCCCACACCTAGTTTCCATCGTTTACAGCTAGGACTACCAGGGTATCTAATCCTGTTTGCTCCCCTAGCTTTCGCGTCTTAGCGTCAGTAAAGGCCCAGAAGCCCGCCTTCGCCACTGGTGTTCCTCCCGATATCTACGCATTTCACTGCTACACCGGGAATTCCAGCTTCCTCTGCCTTACTCAAGACATCCAGTATCTATTGACTTTTTCGGGTTGGGCCCGAAGATTTAACAATAGACTTAGACACCCGCCTACACGCGCTTTACGCCTAGTAATTCCGAGTAACGCTTGCCACCTACGTCTTACCGCGGCTGCTGGCACGTAGTTAGCCGTGGCTTATTCGCAGAGTACCGTCAAAACACCTTGCGGTGTCATTCGTCCCCTGCAAAAGGAGTTTACAATCCGAAGACCTTCGTCCTCCACGCAGCGTTGCTGGATCAGGGTTTCCCCCATTGTCCAAAATTCCCCACTGCTGCCTCCCGTAGGAGTGGGGCCCGTGTCTCAGTGCCCCTGTGGCCGATCGCCCTTTCAGGCCGGCTACCCGTCATCGCCTTGGTGGGCCGTTACCCCGCCAACTAGCTGATAGGACGCGAGATTCTCCAAGAGCGACCCTTGCGGGCCTTTCATCCTATGATGATGCCATCACTTGATAATATGGAGTATTAGTCGGCCTTTCGGCCGATTATTCTCCACTCTTGGGCAAATTTCTCACGTGTTACTCACCCGTTTGCCGCTAGGCTACTCTTGATGTAATCGCAAATAGCCCCGCTCGACTTGCATGTGTTATGCACGCTGCCAGCGTTAACTCTGAGCCAGGATCAAACTCTCCGTTAAAATCTGTATACCTATTACTACTACTACGATTGCTCGTTGCAGTAGTAACAAGCACAAATTCTAACAAGAGGCTTGTGACTGTAGCTCTTTGTTATTACTGTTAAAGGAATGACTTCCATCTTTAGACTTGCGTCTAATTATGGTAATGCATTCTTTCTTGTCGTATTTTGAGTCAACCCTAACGTTGTTCAGGCTGTTACACCTTTCACCCACGTTCGGGTTGCCCATTCGCACACTTCACAGATTTTCAGAGAGCGAAACTCCCCCGTTGCCATCCGCTCACGCGGCGCAATAGGAAGTTTGTACTTCCCGCGGCGGCTGTTTCAACCACCGCTTAGATATGCTATCAAAATTTGTGGAAACGTGTCAAGTCTTTTTTTACCGTCGGAGTTTTCTTTTTTTACCGCTTTCTTGCGGCTTACTGCTTCCGTTCGGCTTACCACTCGCTTTTCGTTTCAAAGACCCGCACTGTTTCGATATTTAAATCTTATCAAACTTTTTGAAAGTCTGTCAAGTCTTTTTTTACCGTCGGAGCCTTTCGCTTTTTTCGCCGCCTTCTTGCGGCCTTTCAGGGCTTGCGGGGCGCTTTGTTTCGCGCCGACTTCTTTTAAAGACCCGGTCAACTTCAGTATTTAAATCTTAGCAAACTTTCGAAAAGTTTGTCAAGTCTTTTTTTTGCCATCGGAGTTTCGTTTCGAACCGCGCTTTGCGTTTCGGCTGCTCCATCAGGCTTTCGCTTCAAAGATCGTTTTAACGTCGTGTTTAAATCTTAGCAAGTTTTCTTAAAGGCTGTCAAGGATTTTTTTATCGCCGGAGATTCGCTTTTTTGCGCGGCGTCCGCTTTTCTTTGCGGCTTTCGCGCTTCGTTTGCTCCGTTTCCTTTTCAAGGACCTGACTGCCTGTCTTGCTACTGTGTAGATAGTCTATCAAAACACCCGCGGGGTGTCAACAATTATTTTTCTCGACGGAGAATTGCATTTTTTCCGCAATCGTTTTGCGTGAATATTGCGGATTCCCCAGGTTTGCCAAGGCTTTTCATGGCAGACACAAATACACGCCGTACGGAGATACTCTCCGACGGAAGTTGCCAACAGAAAGCCTTTATCCGCGCTCTCAAACCACCGGCGGCGACTTTCTCACCGAGTAAAACGGGGCAAAAACGCCCTGGTTTCCGGCCCTTCCTATATATAGGATAGCGGGAAAAGCAGCTTCGCGCCAGCCCTCCGCCTAAAACCCTCCCATATTTTGTATAGTAATTCCCGTCGGACGGAGGGACAATGCAGCAGGTAAAACAGAGAATTCTCATCATCGACTCCCAGACCGGAGCCCAAAAACTTTCCGCGATGCTGGCTTCCGCCGGCTACGAGACGCAGGTGAAATCCACCCGCGCCGACGCGGACGCCGCGGTTACGACATGGAAACCGGGCCTCATAATCGCCAACATTTTCTACCGGCAGTTCCCCACGCTGGACTTCCTCACGGAACTGCACCGCACCCCCGGCACGGAACAGCAAAAAGCGCTGCTCCTTTCCGAGGAACCCCTTATATCGCTGGTCACGGGCAACAATCCCGTCGTATCCGGCTATCTGCCGAAGCCGGTCGATTTTCCACAGCTTGGCGCCCTGCTGAAACAGGTGGTGGAAAAGTCCTCCCCGGCAAACCGCATTCCCATACTGGTGGCGGATGACGATCCGCAAAGCTCGGACCTTATAAGGATGTTCCTGGAAACGGAATATTACGCCCCGATATTCACTTCCACCGGCGCCGACACCATCATGCGCGCCGCGCAGGACAAACCCGCGGCAATAATAATAGACCCGCTTTTGTCCGACGCCAACGGGCTGGAGGTCATACGCGCGCTCCGGGAAGACCTGTCCACGAGGAATATCCCGATACTGGTGTCCAGTTCCCTGCGCCTGAACGAATATCAGGAACGAGGATTCCTTTCCGGCGGGCCTGAGATGGTTGCGCCGGAGCTTCAGCAGGCCTTTGTCCTGGAGATGGTGGACAGGCTGCTGACGCCGCTGGAAGAATCAGAGAGGGAGGCAAAGCCCAAGGTCCTTATCGCGGACGACCAGATAATACTCCTGGCCCTGATGAAGGAAATGCTGGAGGCCAGCGGCTTCTCCGTTGTCACGGCTTCCGACGGGAACGAGGCTATGGCCCAGATAAAAAGGGAAAACCCTGATATCGCCGTCATAGACTACAACATGCCTTACAAGAATGCCTTCGTAATAGCGCAGGAAGTGAAGAGCGACTCCATATACGCCCACATGCCGCTTATAATCCTGACCGCCATATCGGACAAGCAGACGAAATTGAAAGGTCTTTCGCTCGGCATAGACGATTATCTGATAAAACCGGTCGACGCGGATGAACTTGTCGCGCGCATAAGGATGATTCTGAAACGCACCAAGCAGGTTCTGGACGCAAATCCGCTCACCCGCCTGCCCGGCAACCCCTCCATTCAGGCCCGCATCGAGAAGGAAATAGCGCGCGGAACGAAATTCGCCGTTCTGTATGTTGACCTCAACCAGTTCAAGTCTTTCAACGACGCTTACGGCTTCGAGGCCGGCGACAGGGTAATTAAATCCACCGCCAACCTGCTTGCCAGCCAGGCACGCCAGGTGGACGGCCTCAACGCCTTCGTCGGGCATATCGGCGGGGACGACTTCATCGTGGTCTGCGCCGCGCACTGCGCCGAGACTCTTGCAAAACGCATCATACAGGACTTCGACACTCTCGCCCCGTCCTTTTATAACGAGGAAGACCGCCAGCGCGGCTACATAATCTCCACTGACAGGCGCGGCGAAGTGCAGAAGTTCCCCTTCCTCTCGGTCTCAATAGGCATAGTGCATAACGCGTCGAGGAAACTCTCGTCGCTTGCCCAGATAAGCCAGATAGGCACTGAACTGAAGCACCACGCCAAGCAGGCCGGCAAAAGCGCATGTATCGTCGACCGCCGGACCGCGAACGACCCCTGAGAATAGGTTCCGCCCATATAAAAAGGAAAAGGCCCTCCTTGCGGAGGGCCTTTTTTCTGAAATCTACTTCTTCCCGACTTTTTTGCGAGAGGCGCTTTTCTTGACTGTCTTCTTCCCGGCCTTCTTCGCAACCTTCCTGACGGCGGCTTTCTTAGCCGGCTTCTTCGCGGTTTTTTTCTTTACCACCAGACCCCTCCTATACAACTGTTATGCTATAGGATAACAGATGTTCGGATTTCCCGCCCGTAATTTTTAAGGAACATGCTTGCCGGAAACAATTGCGCGGCCGCCGCGCGAAAGAGAAGCTCGTCGGAACAGCATGGTTTTATTGAAATAAAGATCATCGCGGCGGTTGCCTTTGCCCGCGGACAGAAGCGCGTTTGCCTCTCTCTCCGGATTACGGACGCTTCCTGTTGGAAGACCGAGAGCCGCGCGGGCGGAAAGAAGATTGGAAGAAGCCGCCTCCATGTCCCCCCCGGCGGAGAAAAGCAGCGCCATGTTGACGAGAGCCCACGGGTATTGCGGATGAATGGAAAGAACTTCGCGCAAATCCGCTCCGGCGCGCGACGAATCCCCTTTTCTCCGCAACACCTCCGCGCGCCAGGTACGGGCCTCCATATCAGTGGGGAAAAGCCGCACGGCTATATCCAGCTCCGTCAAGGCTTCGTCCAACTTGCCGGAGCACGCAAGAGCCGCGCCAAGCCAGCAATGGGCGGCATCATCATGCCCCTGCGCCGCCAACCGTTCAAGTTCTATGGCCTTCCCGTAATTGCCCGAGAAAAGATGGAGTTCCCCCTCCCACGCGAGAAACCCCGCATGGAACGGAGTGCCATCCGACAAAAGACGCATTTTCTTCATGGAGGCAAGTGCCTCCCTGCGGCGGCCGGTGCAGAAAAGAACCTCGGAGAGACGCCCTCCGGCGGGAAACCGTGAAAAGGGACTTTGCGACGCGAAGCGGAAATATTCCTCCGCTTTTGCGAACTGAAGCCGGTATAGACTCAGCCATCCCGCCGGGAAACGCATCCACCCGTAACGTGCCGGATCTTCAACACGGACCTTTGAGAAAGCGGACAGGGCCGCATCGCCTTCACCCTTGGCAAAAAGTATGACGCCGCCCAGAAATGCCCCCCAGTTGCGGAACCGGGCGGGAAGTTTTGTCCGGTCCAGAGCGGCAAGCCGCTTCTCATAAAAGGATTTGTCGAACCGAGAGACCCTGTCGCCCCAAGGATTCCACAAACGGGAATACACAAAATCGCCAAAAGGGAGGGAGAGGATTTTTTCACCGAAAGCGAAAGCGTCGGCAAACCTGTCCGCGCAGAGCGCCGCCACATAAAGCTGCATGGGATTTGCGTTGGAACCGAAACGGTCTATAAACATCACCGCAGCTTCCCGCATTCCGGCGTAGTTGCCGGCGCGGCGTCTGAAAACAGCCAGATGATACCAGTTGTCCGGGCAGGAAGGGGCGGCGGCTATTATTCTCCGGTAGGCCGCCTCCACCTCTCCGGGAGGCAGGCAGAACACTATTTTTTCAAGCAAAGCTGCCTCATTGGAAGAAGGGTTGAGCACCAGCTCCTCTATTCCGGCCTCCAGAGCCGGAAGAAACCTCCTCTCCTCGAAGAGACGCTCCGCCTGAGATTGTTCGAAATTTTTAGATTGCTGACCCGCGGGAGGAATGAATCGCCCCTGAACGAGGCTTCCATTTTTGAGAGCTGCCGCTCGCCAGCACAAAAAATCGCCGGACACGCTGTCCCCGCACAAGAGAAGCGCCCGGGAACATGCCGCCAGTATTTCAGGCGATTGCGACCGGGCACGGGCTGTTTTAAGAATGGCTTCCCGCGCAGAGGCACGGCCGCCGCTTTGTATGGCGCGTTTGGCCAACGCGATTATGCGGGATTCGATATCCTTTCCATTATCGTCAGCCATAAAAAAGAGCGTTACCCAAAAAGCCGCGCTGATTCCGGGCGGCAGGACAAGGCAAGACCCGGCCCTACATTTCCACGGTAAAGCCGAAGGACCAGTGCGTCTCCCTCATGCCCGCGAGGCCGAGATAAAGAGAACGCCCGGAGAAAAACTCTATATAGCCGGACACAGCCGACGAGTCACCGGCGTAACGGCCACCCAAACGGCCGGTGAACGATGGATTCCAGCCGAAACGCTGCGTAGCCTGCAGGTCGGAAGCGAGAAACATGGATTTCCTGCCGGTGGAACGGGTCATCTCGAAACCGGCGTGGACGCGGTTATTTTTGGAGGTGTCCGGGATGAGGTTGAACGCATGCCCTCCTCCGCCGTAGACGCGCAGCCAGCCAAGCGCCTGATACGAGGCCAGCACCCGCAAGTCGTCGGTGACGTGCTTGGAAATATCCCCCGGCAGTATTCCGCTGGATTTTATCAGGTCATCGCCCAGATGCGAGCTGGTGTGCCAGTACATCGCCCTCAGGCCGAAGGGACCACTGAAATAGTCCACCGGGAAAGCGAGCGAGAAATCGGCGACCTCGAAATCGTTGGTAACCTGCGAAATGTTGAAGCGCGCGCCCACTCCGCCCATCGCGCCGAACTGCACGGTGGCGCCGTCCCTCAGCCGAATAGCGGCCACGCCGAATTCATCGCCCATGTTGACTTCGGCCCGCTTTCCGGAACCAGCTATTTCGGTCAGCCGGACGCCGAAGGACGGGTAAGTCGGGTCGGCCATGAAAGGCCTGAAAACCTTTTTGGACGGCAACCACTCCGCCGAACAGAATCCCGGCAGGACGGCGGACACCGCCGCCGCGAAAAACACCGCAACCCAAGCTTTTTTCATCATATCCCCTTAAGTTAAATCGCCTCTCCCCACTGGTCCTGCGGCATTGGCGTGCCGCCGCTGAAGGACGCGGACATTTCTTTCGCGAGCGTAAGCGGGCCCTTGGGCCACCCCAGACCCAGTTTGACCGCCGTCTCCATATCGAATTCCGAGACCATGGCTTCCGAAGCCAACTGCCTGGCCTCTTCCGCCACGGCGTTTACAACTACGGAAAACACCTCCCGCGGAGGCAGATGCTTTATTCCCAGATAAGGCACCAGGTCGGCCAGCACCGGATTTTCCCCAACGATTTCTTCGTCATCGTAGAGATAAAACCCCACGCCACCCTTGCGGCCTATCTGCCCATACTGGACCAGACGGTTTTCCAGCGCGGAGGGTTTCAGGCGTTCCTGTTCCCCGGTCAGCTTGAAAATCGCGTCCGTCGCCTGATAATCGCGGTCAAGTCCTATCCTGTCCGCCATTTCGAAGGGACCGAGGGGGAATCCGCCCGTTTCGCGCATGGCCGAGTCAAGCTCGTGCGGCAGCCCCTTGCCATTTTCCAGAAGTTTCAGGGCCGAGAGTATATAAGGCCTGCGAAGACGCTCCACTATAACGCCAGCGCTGTCGCAGGAAACAACCGGCGTCTTGCCCATGTCGCGCAGGAACTGGGCGCACATTTCCAGCACCGGCCCGGAAACCACGTCAGTATGCACGACCTCGACCAGCTGGTTGGTCCGGAAAGGCATATGGAAATTGAAGCCGAGTATCCTTTCAGGGGAAGGAAGCGAGGAAATTGTCTGTCCTATGGGTTCTATCCCGCATGACATCGCTATGACGCATTCCGGTCCCACGGTGTCGCAAAGTTTTATGAAAAACTCTCCCCTGTCGGAGGCGGAAGTGCCCATCTCGATGATGATATCGGCGCCCTTGAGAAGCTTAAGGTCCTGGACCAGCTCTATGCTGGACTGGCAGGAGGACTGTCCCGCCCGGGCGAGGGACCAGGTTATCCTGGCCAGCGCGGTCTTTAGCGCGGTCTTGAAAAAATCGTGCATGCGGACCTGAAAGCCTTTGATGGCCAGCGCCTCCGCCAGAGCGCAGGCCGCGGGTCCGGAACCCTCAATGCCGACAGCGTTTATTTTCATTTGTGCGTTCCTCCCTGCAATTCGCGCAAAGCTTCTATGGTGACCGTCATATGCCCGCCGCGCCAGAAATGCCTGTTGCAGGCGTGGCAGAAATAGTAGCGGGTGTTGCTTTCCCTTACGGCGGCAGGAATCTCCTCCGGCCGTATATGCTCCGCCGCGACCTCAGTCAGCGGCCGGTTGCACAACAGGCAGCGGCTGAAAATGCTGCTTTCGCGGAACTCGAGGTTAAGTTCTTTTTTAACCCGGAAAAGCTGTTCCCGCCAGTGCTGCTCACGCAGGATGCAGACACGCGGGCCGCCGTCCATCTTTTCAAAACCCGTATCCCGCGTCAGCAGTATCCTGCCTTCGGACAGAGCGCGGGCCGCCAGAGCCTTCGCGTCGCGCCCCTGCGCCGGGCAATACTCGGCGTCGTAACCGATTATCCTCAGCCATTTGCACAGGCGGCCCAGCATGCTGTCCGCCAGAAAACGGGCTGTTTCCACGGTAAGCGGCCGGGCCATGCTAAATGGCCGCCACCTGGTCCAGCCGCACTATGCCGTCGCGGTTCAGCACCAGGCGGAAACGCTCGCAGCTTACCTGCTCCACTCCTTCCGAATTGAAGGAAGTATAGCGTATGACCATGTTCACATGATAGACACGGGCGCAGAAAATCGTCTCCAGCCCGCCGCTTTCCGAATCGTAATAGAGGAAATCCACGGCCGGGTCGTCGGCATGGACTATCAGCGGCGTGACGTTGAACCTGAAAATGTCGTTAAGGTCGCGCTTGCGCAGATGCGCCTTGAGGATGACCTCAGGGAAAAGGGAAACCTCCTTCTCGTAGCGCATCACCATCTCGGGCTTGCCCTCGTTGTCTATGGAGGCGATGTTGTCCGCGTTGCGGATGTCGTTTATCTCGCGCGGAATATTACGCGAGGTAAGGAAAGAAAAGGATTCCTTGAACGTGCCGATGCTCCCGCCGCTGTGCGGGTCCTTTATTTTGGTCTGGCGGTCGGAAAGCCAATTGGTCCATTTGCGGGACAGCCACAGCTTCATGAGATCCTTCATCCTGTCCTTGAAAATGTAGCTTACGACGGCCACCGCCACGAAAACCACGCTGTCCGTCGCGTACTTGCTTTGGACTAGCAGCATGGACAGCACCGCGAAAAGCATGGACACGCCGGCCGCGAGGCCGAACAGGAACTGGTACCATCCCTCCCATTCGGATATTTCGATATTGAGGAAAAGCGCGCTTGACACGAATTTTTTAAGAACGCCGCGCCTGTAGACAAGGACCTCGTTGGAGGTCCCCTTTTTGGCGACGGAGGCGTAGCCCATAGTGCGGCGGTAGTCGTTCTGCGCCTTTATGACGGCGCAGAGCTGGGCGTCCCGTTCAGCCAGGCGGGCCTTCAGCTCCGGGCAGGAACGCAGCCCCTCGAGCAGTATCTTCAGATAGTCGGACAGCGAGAGGCTGAGGAACTCATCGAAATAGCAGAAGGACTCGCGCACCTTCGCGGGGAAAATGGGGTTGGCAAGCTGCATGCGCAGGGCGCGGATGCGGGATATGACCGCCGCGATGTCGGCCACCAGATGCGCCACATTGTCCGACAGGGATTCGATGCGCGAGCCGCTGCCGCCGGAAGCGCGCCGTATCTCCTCTATTTCCCCCAGCAGAAAACGGACGTTGTCGCGCACGCCGCCGCGCAGCACGCAGCCCAGCAGCTTTATTTCCTCGCAGACGCCGTCCACCAGCTGGCGGTCCTTTTCGCCCTGAAGCATTTTCGGCAGGCGGGCGTTGATTCGGTTCAGCGGCGAGAGTTCCACCGCCGGGTCCACCACCTGCCCCATGCTCATCTTTGGCGTCTTGAAGCGGATATAGCGCTGACTGTTGTTGTAAAAAGTCTTCTTGTCGTAAGTGGAAGGGTTGATATTGAGGGCGCGCGGCACGAAAAAGTAGGTTTCCACCTTGTAGGTGTTGGTCCGGCCGGCAAGAAGCTCCAGGTCCAGCTTTATTTCAAAGCGGTGCCTGTCGTGCTGGGTTATCTTAGCGTCCAGAATTTCGTGCCGTTCTTCCCTCATAAAGCCTGAAACCGTCCTTGCCAGTATTATAAGCCGCGCTCAGCGGCTATCCCCTCGGATGAAACTTCTGATGCTTGCGCTTTATATCGGAGCGCTCAAGATGCGTATAAATCTGCGTCGTGGAAAGGCTGGCGTGGCCCAGCATTTCCTGTATGGCCCTGAGGTCCGCGCCGCCAAGCAGCAAATGCGAGGCGAAAGTGTGCCTGAAAATGTGAGGATGCAGCGGCCTGCTTATGCCCGCCGCCCGGCCCAGATGCCGTATATCCTTCCAAACCGTAACCCTGCTTAGTTTTTTCCCCCCGCGCCCCACGAAAATCTCGGAATCCGCGTTCCCGCCGCCGAACATCTCCCTGCGCCTGGCGAGATATTCACCTAGAGAAACCATCGCCCTGTCATGTATGGGCACTATGCGTTCCTTGCCGCCCTTGCCGAAAACCATGACATATCCCTGCTCCATATTGACGTTTTCAAGACGCAGGCCCGTAAGTTCCGAAATGCGCATTCCGCAGGCATAGAAAAGCTCTATGATGGTGCGGGTGCGGAGCTCGCGGAAATCGGCCGGCTGGAACGAAAGCAGGCGGCGCATTTCCTCTTCCGAAAGGTACTCGGGCACGCGCTCGGCCAGATGGGGCGCCCGGAAATTCCGCGTCGGGTCCTGCGCAACGCGGCCTTCAACGGCAAGGAAGCGGTAATACGCTCGGAGCGATTCCATCTTGCGGAAAAGGCTGGCCGGAGCCAGCCCTCCCTCCAGCTTGCGCTTCCAGAGGTAATCGTCAAGGAAAGCCGGCTCCGCGGAGGCCGGAGACACCCCCGCGGAGGCGCAGAATTCCAGAAAACCCTTCATGTCCGACAGATAGGCCGCGCAGGTGTTCTTCGCCAGAGCGCGGTCCAGCTCCAGATGGCGGCGGAACAGTTCCAGCTCCCCGCCCGCGCCGCCTTCAGCCGGAGGTATGCTATTCTTCGTCTTCCGCCTCTTCCTTTTCCTGAGGCTTGGGCTTGCCGAGGGAGGCCTTCTGGCGTATGGTCTCCTCTATTTCCAGCGCGGTATTGGGGTTCTGCTTGAGGAACACCCTGGCGTTGTCCTGCCCCTGCCCGAGCTTCTCGCCCTTGTAGACAAACCAGGAGCCGCTCTTCTCCACCACGCCGTAGGTCACGCCGCAATCGAGCAGTCCGCCCTCGCGGGAAATGCCCTCTCCGTGCAGCATCTCGAACTCCGCCTGCCTGTAGGGCGGAGCGACCTTGTTCTTCACCACTTTGGTGCGGACGCGGGTGCCGACAACCTCGTCGCCCTTCTTGATGTTTTCTATGCGGCGGACGTCGAGACGAACGGAAGAGTAGAACTTGAGAGCCAGACCGCCGGTCGTCGTCTCGGGATTGCCGAACATGACGCCGATTTTCTGGCGTATCTGGTTGATGAAAATTATGCAGGTCTTGGTCTTGGACAGCAGGCTTGTCAGCTTGCGCAGCGCCTGGGACATGAGGCGCGCCTGAAGGCCGACATGGGCGTCGCCCATTTCGCCCTCTATTTCGGCCTTGGGGACGAGAGCGGCGACTGAGTCTATGACAATGATGTCAACCGCGCCGGAGCGGACCAGCTTCTCCGCTATTTCAAGGGCCTGTTCGCCGGAATCGGGCTGGGAGACGAGCAGGTTGTCGATGTCCACGCCAAGCTTGGAGGCATAGGCGGGGTCAAGCGCGTGTTCCGCGTCTATGAAGGCGGCAACTCCGCCCACCTTCTGCGCCTGCGCCACGATCTGGAGGCTGAGGGTGGTCTTGCCGCCGGCTTCGGGACCGTAAATCTCGATGACGCGTCCGCGGGGCACGCCGCCCACGCCGAGCGCTATGTCCAGCGCTATGGAGCCGGTGGATATAACGCTGATGCCTTTGGAAGCGGCGTTCTCACCAAGCCGTCCTATGGCTTCCTTGCCGAAAGTTTTCTCTATCTGGGACATCGCCAGTTCAAGCGCCTTGGCCTTGTCGTCCTTTGCCATAATTTCATTCCCTCCGAGTTTTAATGTTAAAGCTGTTTCATCCGTTCCCGAGCGCGGCTGAGCGCAATGCTGTTATTGAGCGAGCCGTAGTAACGGTAGGTTATCCTGGCCACGCGGGAAATATAATTGGCGGCGTAATGATAGTCCGCCGCCTTCATGGACGTCATAATCGCCATCACGTATTCGCCCTGCGGGGTGAAGAAGACGCCAACGTCGTGGCAGGAGCGGCGGAGCATCCCGGTTTTATGGGCCAGCTCCCAGGTGGGAGGAAGGCCTTTCTTGAAGCGGGAGCGGTTCTTGGTCCGCTTGAGAATCTCCATCATGGAGTCGCTGGCAACGCGGTCAATCATCTCACCGCGGTAAATTTTCTCGAAAAGCATGCACATCTCACGCGGGGTGGTGTAGTTCTCTATTGGAACGTAATCCGAATCGAGGCTCATCCCCTCGAGGGAAATATTGGTCTCCCTGAAGCCTATCTTCTCGCGGAAATGTTTCTGCGCGTAGGCCACGCCCAGATGGTCCAGCACCATGGCCGTGGCGGTGTTGTCGCTTTCCGTAATCATCTTTTCGAGGAGCTGGCGTATGGTCAGACGGGTGCCGTAGCGCACGTGACGCAGCCGGCCCGAGCCGCCGCGCTTTTCGCCTTTCTTGAGAATAAGCTCGTCGTCTATGCGTATCTCGCCGTTATGTATGCGCTCGAAGACAGCGGACATTATGGGCACCTTTATGAGACTGGCCGACGGGAAACGCTGGTCCGCCTTGTATTCCCACACCTGCCCGGTCTTGAAGTCCTTGATGTATATGCCCATCTCCCCGGGGAAACGCTTGGCGGAATTGGCAAGGCTGGCCGTCATCTCGTTCCACGCGGCCTGATTGGGGGACGGCAGCGGGCAGGCCGCCGCGGCCGGAGATGAAACCGCCACGACTGGCGCGGCAACCGGCGCCGCGGCCGCCGCGGAACCCGCGCGCGCCGGGGAAGGCCCGAACTCGAAGGCCTTCCCCATCTTGTAGGAAACCACGCCCACGCCGCAGACCAGGGCGGTCAGCAGCAGGGTCCTCCTCATCGAGGAGAAATTACCGGAGCGCATGCCTCAGGCTTTCCCTTCCTGCGGCTGGGAGTAGGAGAAGGACAGGGCCTCCCCCTTCTCGTCCAGGCCGACCTCTATGGTGGAGCCGTCCGCCGGGCGGCTGACCAGCAGCTTCTCCGCCAGCGGGTCCTCCAGGCTGCGCTGTATGGTGCGCAGCAGAGGCCGCGCGCCGTAATTCGGATCGAAACCCTTCTTCACAAGGAACTTCTTGGCCGCGTCGCCCAGATGAATGACCAGCTTCTGGCTCTTCAGCTTGGCCTCCACCTTGCGCATCATCAGCTCAAGTATCTGCTCCATGTGTTCCTCGGAGAGAGGGTGGAAGACGATGATGTCGTCTATGCGGTTTATGAACTCCGGGTTGAAAACGCGCCGCACTTCCTCCATCACGGTCTCCTTCATCTTCTGGTAGTCCCGCTGCTCGTCGTCCTTCGCCACGAAACCGAGGGACTTGCCCTTGGAGATGAGGCGCGCGCCGACATTGGAGGTCATTATGACTATGGTGTTTTTGAAGCTGACCTTATGGCCCAGGTTGTCCGTAAGCTGGCCTTCGTCCAGCACCTGAAGCAGTATGTTGAAAATATCCGGATGCGCCTTCTCTATCTCGTCAAGCACCACGACGGAATAGGGTTTCTTGCGCACCACTTCGGTCAGCTGGCCGCCCTCGTCGTAGCCCACGTAGCCCGGGGGCGCGCCGATAAGGCGCGAGACGGCGAACTTCTCCATGTATTCGCTCATGTCTATGCGGACCATGGCCTCTTCGTTGCCGAAGAGGTACGCGGCCAGTGTGCGGGCCAGTTCGGTCTTGCCGACGCCGGTGGGGCCGAGGAACAGGAAGCCGCCTATGGGGCGCTTGGGGTCCTTGAGGCCGGTGCGGCTGCGGCGTATGGCCTGCGCGATGGTCTTAACCGCCTCCTCCTGCCCGATGATGCGGCCGTGAAGCTGGGCTTCCATGTGCATCAGCTTCTCGCTTTCGGCCTCGGTCAGCTTGGTCACGGGTATGCCGGTCCACTTGGAGGCGATGAGCGCCACGTCCTCTGCGGTGATGGTCGGGATTATCTGGTTCTTCTTCTCGCGCCACTCGCGGCGTATCTGCTCGAGGTTTTTCCTGAGCTCCTTCTCCCGGTCGCGGGCCTTTGCCGCGCGCTCGTACTCCTGCCCGCCGATGGCCGCGTTCTTTTCCTTCACGGCCTCCTCAATCTCGGCTTCCTTGTCCTTGAACAGCGGGGGAACGGAAGAGGTCTGGAGACGGGCGCGGGAACCGGCCTCGTCCAGAATGTCTATGGCCTTGTCCGGCAGGGCGCGGTCGGTTATGTAACGGTCGGAAATCGTGGCGGCGGCGATGAGGGCCTCGTCGTTGTATTTAACCCGGTGGTGCGTCTCGTACTTGTCCTTGAGGCCGTTGAGTATCTCTATGGCCTGCTCCACGGTCGGGGGATCGACGATGATGGGCTGGAAACGGCGCTCGAGAGCGGGGTCGCGCTCGATGTGCTTGCGGTATTCGTCGAAAGTGGTGGCGCCTATGCACTGCAGTTCGCCGCGCGCCAGCGCGGGCTTTAGCATGTTGGAGGCGTCTATGGCGCCTTCCGCCGCGCCGGCCCCTATGACGGTGTGGAGCTCGTCCACGAAAAGTATCACCTGGCTCTTGGCCTTGCGAATCTCGTCTATGATGCTCTTGAGACGCTGCTCGAACTCGCCGCGGTACTTGGTTCCGGCAACCACGGATGCGAGGTCCAGCGTAAGCAGGCGCTTGCCCGACAGCACGTCGGAGACATCACCGGAAGCTATCTTCTGGGCAAGGCCCTCCACTATGGCGGTCTTGCCCACGCCGGGCTCGCCTATGAGAACGGGATTGTTCTTGGTCCTGCGGGCGAGTATCTGCACAAGGCGCTCGATTTCGGTCTCGCGGCCGATTACGGGGTCAAGCTTGGCCTCGCGGGCCAGCTGGGTAAGGTCGCGCGCGAATTCATCCAGAGTGGGCGTTTTGGTCTTGGTTTTTGGCTGAGGGGCTTCCTTGGAGGAAGGAGGCTGGCCGGAAGCCGAGGGACCGCCCGCCGCGCCTTCGCCCTCGCCTATATGTTCAAGCACGGCCTCGCGCACCGTTTCCAGACGAAGACCGATGTTCTCCAGCACGCGCGCGGCGACGCCGCTTTCCTCGCGGATGAGACCTAGCAGTATATGCTCCGTGCCGATATGGGTGTGGCCCATGTGCTGGGCTTCCTCGACCGCGTATTCGAGCACTTTCTTGGCGCGGGGGGTGAACGGAATCTCGCCGAGGACCATCATGCTGTCCCCGACGCCGACTATTTTCTCCACCTCGGTGCGGACGCGCTTGAAATCCACGCCCAGATTAGTCAGAACCTGCGCGGCCGCGCCTTCCCCAAGGGAAACCAGGCCCAGGAGCATATGCTCCGTGCCAACATAGTCGTGGTTGAGGCGTTTGGCCTCTTCCTGCGCTATCAGAATCACTTTCTGCGCCCTGTCGCTGAACCTAGTGCTCATAGTTCTCCGCTGTTGCTTGTGTAAGATAGTAAGGTAAATTTGTAATGGCCGCGTTTATTCCACAGGCGGCACACGCCCTCTCCCCAATACGGGGGAAGGGCTTTAATAATTATGCCACATACCCGGTGCCATTGCAACAGGGTATATATTATATATACACAGAGAAACTGGCACCGGCAAAGTATAATTTCAAGCCGTCATCATCTTCGCGCCAATATACTATAATTTCGTAGACAGGCTTAAGCACCTCAAATTTGCAGTACACAAGGAGCTCTCATGCGAAAACTATTAACAGCGGCATTTGTCCTGACGCTCGCCCCCGTATGGTGCGCCGGACAGACGGACACGCAAACTACACAGACAACGCAGACTGCGGCACAGACGCAGACTAACGCGACACAAACACAAAACACAGAAACGACCTCCGCGCCGGCTCCCATGACCGCCGCGCAAAAAGCCAAGGCCCGCAAGGCAGCGAAACTCCGCCGCGCCAAACTGCTGGCCGCGAAAAAGGCGGCTGCGGCCAAAAAAGCGGCACCGGCTCCCAAGAGCGATGAAATCGTGATTGAATACGATGCGGACAAGCCCCAAGCTTCCGGACGCAAGCCGCGCGGCAACGTCATGACCATGAGGGCCGACGATGACGACCAGAAAACCATGACCCAGCCGGCGGACTCGCCCGAAACTGCCTCGGCTGAAACACCCGCTGAGCAGGATGAAACCATTTCCCCCAACGAACCCGCACAGCCTGCACAGCAAAAAAAACAGGCTCCCAGGAAAAAAACCAAAACTAAAAAAGGCAAAATGAACACTAATACCTCTTCCGACGAGGAAAACGACGAGGAACAACTCGCGCGCGAACAGCCCAAAGGCTATCTTACGGGTTATTGAACCCCTGTCAAAGGCTATTTAACCCGCCGCTCAAACCGGCGGGTTTTTTGTTGCCCGGAAACGAGGCAAAATAACCCATATGGAATATATATCCTATGCTAAACTTATAGGGGCAGTCGTCCCGACAGACAGGGGGGATGTATGAGATTAATCACGATAGTATGTTGTTCCGCGCTGTTCATGCAGGCGGCGCCTGCGTTTGCCCAAAAAAGAATGACACCGGCTTCCTACGTCCACGCTCAGGAACTGGAAAGAAAAGCCAGACAGAAAATCGAGGATCTGCGCGATCAGAACACAAGAATAATCAGCAGGCAGGCTCAGGATGAAAGCATAAAAAACATACTGCGCCGCGCCCACACCACCCTTGAGGAAGCCTACACCAACGAACGCATAGCCAAAACGACGAAGGGACTGGACTACGCCGCCACTGCCGCCGTTATAGTCATAACCGCGGGAACCGCCGCGGCCGGGCAGGGCGCGGCCGCCGCGCTGAAACTCATCGCCGCGAAAGTGGCGGTGGAAGCGGGAAAGGAAGCCGTCGGAGTGCCGGGGCCCAGCGACCCCGAACGCTGGTACGCGAATTATGCCAACCGCTCCGAAATGGAACGCATGGCCGGCGAAATGTCGGCAGGGAATTCCGCCCTGCTTGATGAAGCCCAGCGCGTGCTTGAGGACAGGAATACCACTTTCCCCGAAAAAATGCGCCGCATAAGGGATATAGAAGGCAAGCTCCAGCCCGCGATAGACAAAAGCATGGGCGACCTGATATACAACACGAAATCAATAGCCTATCAGGAAAGCGATATCGCCTATTTCCGAGAACAGGGCGAAATACGGCGCACACATGAAGAAGACCTGATTAAAAAGCAGGCCGAGCGAAAACAAAATCTGCAGGATTCACTGGACAAAAATGTGGACAAGGGCGCGCGGACGGATGTCCCTCCTCCCGCCGCCTCACCCGAAGACGACGAAGAAGCGCGCCGCCGGAAGATGCAGCAGGCCATCACCGCTTACATCAAGAATCTGGCCGATACGCGGAACGCGGAATGCGACAAACTGGAAACCGCCGTACTTAAGGCGGAACAACCTGCCGGAGGCAGCCTTTTCAATCCCGCTCAGGCGGTGGAAGAACGCCTTGCCATGCGCCGCGACATTGAAGCCGCCCTGGCGGCGGCCGCAACTTACCGCGACAACCAGACGGTATTCCGCCAGGCTGAATTTCGCCTGGAAGCGCTTAAAAAAGAGCGCGGCGCGCTGGAAATCATGCGCGGCGAATTTCAGTCCCTTAAAGCCGATTACGACCGGCAGTTCTCCCTGATTTCGAAATGGCAGGGAGTGTTCAACACCTACAAGCCGCAGGGATATTTCGTGCCGGAACCGCCGGAACCGCGCTATCAGAAATGCATAACTTTCTACGTACAGGGCCTTTACTACGCCGACACGGTCCTGGAGGCCACGAACGGCATGGACGCCGCGCTCTCGGCCCTTAAATCACAGGCCGAATCCGCCATGCGGAAAATAACCGCGGAAGCCGCCTCCGCCGCGAAGGAGCTGGAAACAGACTACAGGACTTACATCGAATACCGGGACAGGCAGTTCCGCGCGATGGAAGCCTCGCTTGAAAAAATCGGCCCGAAGGCCGATTTCGTCAACAGATATCCCTACCGCATGGCGCAGGCGGCCAGCCAAGACGGTGACGGAGACCTTTCCAGACTGCGCGCTGAACTGGGACAGGTTGCAGCATACTCCGAATCACTGGCCGAAAATTACTGGAGCGCGGCAACGCTGGTCAACGACCTAACTGCCAGGTCCGCAAAAATGGAAGGGATGGAATCGTCCCCGGCGATGAAGGAATTCTATTCCATACTCTACGGCGGGGAACCTCGGGATAAAAAAACCTGTGAGGATGCGAAACTGCCCCCGCTTGCCAAACGAAGTCCCGCCACCAGAACGGCGAATGATTTTTACCAGTCCATGTCACGCCTGAAAACTTACAAGGACATGGGCAGGGATGTAACACTGGGCGGGGAATTCGCCCTGGAGTTCATAACCGAGCGCGATGGAAAGATATTGTCGGCCCTGAAATCCGGGACAGAGAAACTAAAGTCTGCCGCGGGAAAAGATTATTCGCACATAACCGCGATGGACGACACGGAGTACGAAGCGGAAGTCGCTAAAATCGGGGCGCCGTACCACGAGGCATTGGCCGTATTCGGCGAGCTGCAGAATGAAATACGCCGGACGCAGTTCTTCAGCCGGAGCGCCATAGACGGGCCGGAGAATGAGGAGGCAATACGAGCCGCAGGCCCGTCGGCCTGGCCGCTGCTCTACCAGACGGGCTTCCGCAGCAAACAGCAGAAAGCGGCCCTTCAGGAACTGGAGGAGGCGCATAACAGGCTGTGGGGCGGCTTCAAGAAGTATCAGGACATGCGAACTTCCAACCGCGCGGAAAACGCGTCGCGCAAACTGCGCGAAGCCGACACGGCCGCGGTTACGGCCCTTTACGCCGACTTCGCGAAGGCCTACAATGCACGGAACGAGAGCGCGGTGTTGTCCTTCATCTCAGACGGATGGAGTTCCGGCGACGGGACCACGCTCGCCGACCTGGGGGACACGCTGCGCAGAACTTTCCGGCTGTTCGATTCGGTGGAAGTGAGGATAACCAATCTGCGGGTCAGCGGCTCGCCGATGGGAGCGGGGCTTGAGGCCATGTACGACCTCGAGATGAAGGCGAAGAACTTCCGCCGCAACCTGACGCACGAGGAGAAATCCGCCGTCAGCGAATACGTGGAGAAGGAAAACGGGCGGTGGAAAATAGCGCGCACGCACAGCGGCCGTTTCTGGTACGTTAAATAGCTATTGAGGCAGCCACAAAATCAAAAAGGCGCCCCGTTGTGCTGGGGTCGCCCCGTTTATAGATATTCTAGAAGAACGCACTAGGGGATAGGTTCACCCCTGGCTTTTTTTGCCTCTATTTCGTCATACCATTTCAGGCAGACAGCCGCCACAGCTGGAGAATCCTCCTTTGATAAAAGCTTATCAGGGTGGTGACAAAACGCCTCGGCTCTATCTATAGCCCCGGCATCTTTTATACTTGCGGCTATTTTTCGCAGCGCAGAAACAAGCTCCTCCGGAACAGCATGACTCTGGATCATCAAGCCGAACATATAAGAAACGAAAAAAGCGTCTTCCGGATTATGGAACGCTTTCTGAAGTACCCTGATACCTCCTCTTTTCAATGCGGGCCCGGTCATGAAATAAGAGATAGCATTTGATTTGTGTTCCCTGTCACCAGTATCATACATGCGCTCATAGTATGCGTCAGCCTCAACCTGAGGCATGATGGCTATTTCTTCATCGCTAAGCCATCCGCCATTTTCATCTGCGGCAGCATCGACACCGGCAGCCTCATTCCTTTTCTCTTCTTTCAGAGCCTCCCGCAACTCGGACAGGTATGGCTCCGCGCGCTTTCCTAGGTCTAGCGCAACCGAAAGAGCTTCTTGCCGCACTTCCGGCCTCTTTGCGGCCGACACAAGATACGGAAGCATTTTATCCAATTCGCCAAGCTTGCGAAGCGTTTCCGAAACTGTCAAAAAGATCTCTCGATTTCCATCAGCAATCATGGGAGCAATGACAGGAACCGCCTTTTTAGACACGGGACCCAACATCCCAAGAGCCTTTATCGCCGCCAAACGAACATTTAAATTTTCATCGCGCGTAAGCGGAATCAATTGATTGACAGCCCCGCGCGCCAAATAACCTTCTATGGACAACGCATCACAAGCCGCCGCGCGCACTTTTGGAGAAGGATTCTGCAAAGCCGCGGCAAGTCCAGGCAGAGCCGCCTCACCAATACGCCCGAGGGCAAAAGCCGCTCCATCCCCTTTGCCATGATAGCGGGAGGGAGCATTACCCAGATGTTTCAGCAATGACGGTATGGCGGAACGAGAGGCCGCACCAAAATGACCCAGGGTCTCCGCAGCGCAGAAGCGAACTGCGGAATCCGGATCTTCAAGTGACCTTATCAGCAGACGCAACATTTCCTCGGATGGAGGACCGAAATTTGCCAGATACTCCAAAGCCGAAGCACGCTGATTTGTGTTGCCGCTGGAGGCGAACTCCATCAAATACGGCAATGCGGGCTTTCCCACCCAGGAAAGACTCATCAGGACATCCATAGAACCGCTGCGGCGGGTGATGCGGGATAATACTTCGGCGGTCTGAGAGTCCTTGGGGGCGATACGTGAAATAACGCACCCGATATCGCGCAAATTTGTTGCAGCCGGCTCATCAGCCATTTGCGTTAATCCAGGAAGGGCCGTGGAGGCGAGGAGCCCCATGTTTTCTAAAGTGCCCCACACCACATGATGCCATTCTTCATTCTGTTCGCGGAAAGATTTAGCCAAAAAAGGTCCGGCAATAGGGCCCATAGTTTTGAAAGCCTGATGCATAGTCCTTTCCAGGTAATTCCCGCGGCCGTCATGAACAACAGCAGCCAGCAATTCCGGCCCGACTTCCTCCACATAGCGACCGCAAGCGCCCATACCCTGCACCGCGGCCGAGCGCTCTGAGAAATCATCGCTCTTGAGCATTTTCAGCAGCGCGGGAACAGCTTCATGGGGAACATCCCTGAACAAGACAAGGCTTTTCGCCGCCCTGATTCTTTTTTCCCGATCAGTATCATGCAACAGCCCCAGCAGAATCGGCACAGCACCCCGAGGTTGTGGTTCAAACAGCGAAAGCGCCAATGCCCCGGCATCAACCTGGATATGCTCAGTCACCAGAGCCTGCTCATTTTTTCCAGACTTCAAATAATTCAATAAATGCACTACAATCGTTCGGTCTTCAGGCACCAGTTTTCGCAAAGCACGAACAGCGCCCACCGTACCTTCATCTGATGGATGGTCCTCACGAACGGAAGCAAGGAGCGCCGGGACGGCTGGACGACCCTTTTCCCCAAGCGCCGCAATCGCCCGCGACGAAGCAACGCGCACGGAAAGGTCTGCTGATTTTTCTTTAAGCAAATCGCTCAACGCCGCGGCGCTCCACTCAGGTGCGGCCTCTCCCATAAGTTCAATGGCTAGCGCAGCGTTGACGCGAAATGCCAAGTTTCCGGATTTAATCATGTCCGCCAAAGGTTGGGAGAGAGCGGCCGAATCCTCCACCAGCATGCGTCCCATGGAACTCCGGGCACGATTACAATCAGATAGAGCATAAACACACAAATCGCTCATCGCAGTCCGAGTCAGAGATACCAGAACACTGTGAACCTGCGGTCCCTTGACTGGCAAAGCAAAAAACAACTCCATGTTTATTCCCACGGACGGATCTTCCATGGTCCGCACAATGGCGGAAATCGTATCTGCAGACAGGTTGGGAGTAAGGCGTGTCAACGCGCCCGCGGAAGAAGACCGGACCGGTTCATAAATACTCCGCAACCCCTTTACCAGGACAGGAGACACATCCGCGGTATAAGGTGCCATCTGAGCCATCACATCAGCCGCTATCCAGGAATATGTTTTATTCCCCTCATTGAGAACCGCCTCGAGACCGGGCACTGCCCTTTTGCCAAGTGCCAGCACGGACAAGCGCGCGGAACTGCCGGTAAGTCCAGTGCGCAGTTCCATGTTCAGCATTTCCCGTATGCGGTTTGGATCGGCAGGAGGAACGCGGCGCAGTTGTTCCCGCATTACCGGACAGTCCATTGAAAGTTTGGCGAGGTTCCCGCCTTCACAAGAAACACCTGACTGAGCGGAAGCGGATGAAACAAATCCAACAAACAGCATAAAGACCGCGGCAAAGCTGTATTTCCTAAGAGTCCATCTAAAATCTCCTTTCGTAGCGAAAGCGTCTATTTTGACATGAGACACAGCGGGCTTAGACGCACAGGCCAGCAGACCTGTAAGCCGAAGACCGCGAAGTATCAGGGCAAAAGCGGCGTTTACCGCAGAATACGGAGATTTTAGATGAACTCGAAGACACATGATATCCCTCTGCCGCGCAAGCGACGAATATAAATTAAAAATGCTTGTTTCAGTCTGACAGCATCCCCCCGGATGCAAATGCCCGCTACTGCTGGGATTTTACGGCGGAAGACAGCAGTTTTATCATATTGTCCAGCTTCACTTCGGAGGTGTTGCGGAAATTGTCCTTTTCCTGCTCCATCATGTAAAGGCTGGCGCGGAAATGGAAAGCAGCCACCAGCGCGTTCTTGAAGGTGTTGACCGAATTGGTGTTTTTCTCCAGCTCCTGCATATAGGCAGTAACCTCGCTGGCTATCATGTTTAGTTCCATCGAGCCGAGTCCGCCGTAAGAAACATTCTCCAGCGTTATGCCGCTCACAACTACGTTGGTGCCCTCTGACTTCTCGGGCAGGAAATTATCACCCATGTCCGCCCCCCTTCAAAGCGCGCTCCGCGCGTTTTATGTATTCCTCAAGACGAGCCGCCAGACGCGCCGCGCGGGCGCGCGTTCCGGCCTTCCACTCGCGCAGGCGGCGCAGTTCCGTCTGTTCAAGCGACAGGCGGTCTATCTCCCTGGACAAGCCGGTAACCTTCAGCTGAAGGCGGGAATTTTCCTTTTCCAGCGCCTTCAGCTTTTCGGCCGCCTCTATTACAAGGCCTTCAAGATAGCTTATCTTGTCGGGCATCAGCTCCTGAGGGCCGCCCCGAACTTGCCGGACAGCGCCTCCAGCACGGCTTTAACAGCCTCGTCCATCTCGGCGTCCTTGAGCGTTCTGTCCTGAGGGCGGAACGTCAGGCGCAGGGAAAGGCTCTTCTTGCCTTCAGGCACGCCCTTGCCCTCGTAAAGGTCCGCCAGCTCGACCGAGAGAGGAGCCTGCGCCTTAACGCCTGCCGCGCAGCGCTCCATATCGGCGAAAGAAACACCCTTGTCCACCAGCACGCTGATATCGCGCCAGGAAGACTGGAACTGCGACGGCATGTCAACCTTGAGCATATGTTTGCGGTTGCGGCGAAGGGCCAGTGTTTCAAGGGACAACTCGAAGACCCAGAGGTCCTCAGCCTTGAGCCCCGCCGCTTTCGCTGTCAGCGGATGAAGCTTGCCCAGATATCCGATGCGTTCCTTCCCGTTAAGGACCACTTCCGCGTAAAGTTTCGGATGCATGAAGGAAGGGGCCTTGCCGCCGGTCGAAATGTCTATCTTGCAGCCGGGGAAGCGGGCCAGCAGCCTTTCCGCCGCGCCCTTTATATGCGCGAAGCCGGTCTCCTTCATCTCGCCCTGCCTCCAGAAAAGGTCGGCGGGATAGGAACCGGCCATAAGACCCGCGACGCCAAGCTTTTCCGCGGGATGACCGTTGACGTATGAGTAGACCTTTCCGGCCTCGTAAAGCATGGCCGTGCGCACTCCGCGCCGCTCGTTGTAGCCGAAAGCGCGCAGAAGCGACGGCAGAAGCGACGGGCGCAGCAGCTTCCATTCGTCGGAGAGGGGATTGAGAAGTGAGGGCTGGGATTTCTCGTCGCCGCCAAGCAGGGCGAATTCCGCTGAGGAAATAAGGTCGTAACTCATCACTTCCGAAAAGCCCAGCGCGGTAAGTTCCTCGCGCGCCAGTTCCACGTCCTCAACCACGGCGGGCATTTCCTGCCCGGGCAGACGGCAGGGCGTGTCGGAAGCGGGCACGCAGTCATATCCGGCGAAACGGACCACGTCCTCGGCGATGTCCCAGCGGGTTTCGATGTCGCGCCTGTGCGGGGGAACAAGGAACTTCCACGGCAGGGACGCGGTGTCCAGCCCTGAAGACAACGGGGCGGCGACGGCCTTTATCTTCTCGTCCGGCAGGGCGGTGCCAAGAATCCTGTTTATCTGCTCCGGCGTGAACTCGACAGCCTTCGGAGCGTATTTGACGGGATACACGTCGCGGACCTCGCTCATGTCCTCCTGCGGACGTCCGCATATTTCCATGATCAGCTCGGCCGCCCGGCGGCAGGCAAGTTCCACCGCCTCGGGGTTTACGCCCCCCTCGAAGCGCTTGGACGCCTCGGTGCGGGAGGCAAAGCGGCGTGCGGTGACGTGCACGAGAGGAGGATTGAAGCAGGCGGATTCGAGGAATACGGACGAGGTGTCGTCCGCTATGCCGCTGTAAAGGCCGCCAATGACGCCGGCAAGAGCCACGGGCCGGTTCCTGTCGGCTATGACAAGCACGCCCGGGTCGAGCGCGATTTCCTTGTTGTCCAGCGTCATGAACTTCTCGCCTTCCCTGGCGCGGCGGACGTTTATCTCTCCGCCCTCCAGTTTGGCAAGGTCGAAGGCGTGAAGGGGCTGGCCCATTTCGTAAAGAATATAGTTGGTGACGTCCACAAGAGCGTTCTTGGGATTCGTACCCATGGCCAGCAGGCGGCGCTTGAGCCAGTCCGGGCTCTGCGCCGGGCGCAGGTTTTTAAGAACGCGCCCGCAGTAACGCTGGCAGTCGGCGGGATTCTCGATGGTTATTTTAAGGGCTTCACCCTGTCCCTTGAGCTGCGCGCATTTCGGCTGGCGCAAAGGCAGGCCGAGCGCCACTGACAGTTCCCTTGCTATGCCGAAATGGGAAAGGAGGTCAGGGCGGTTGGGCACGATTTCGAGGTCCAGCGCGCAGTCCGGCTCGCCGAACATCTTCGCCACGTCGGTGCCGAGAGGCGCGTCCTTGGGCAGCAGGAATATGCCGTCCACGCCGTCGTCCGGCAGCTTCAGCTCGTCCGTGGAGCAGAGCATGCCGTTGCTTTCCACGCCGCGTATCTTGGCCTTCTTGAGCTCTCCGTCCGGCAGTTTGGCCCCCACCTTGGCAAGCGGGACGCGCTGTCCGACGGCGATGTTCTGCGCCCCGCAGACCACGGTCATGACCGACGTTCCGTCGTTGACGTCGACAAGATGCAGCTTGTCCGCGTTCGGATGGACGTCTATTTTCTGAATCTCGGCCACGCAGACGCCTGTGAAATTGGCGCCCGTCTTTTCAACAGAAGCCACTTCTATGCCGATTGAAACCAGCTTTTTGGCCAGTTCCTCGGGCGGCATGTTTATGTCGATGAAATCCTTGAGCCAGCTGTAAAGTATCTTCATTTTACCGTTCCCCTAGAATTGAGAAAGCACGCGCAGGTCGTTTTCGTAGAAGGCGCGGATGTCGTTTATGCCGTAAAGCAGCATTGCAGTGCGCTCTATGCCGAGGCCGAAAGCGTAGCCGCCGTACTTTTCCGGGTCGATGCCAACGGCCTTGAGCACGTTCGGATGGACAACGCCCGCGCCGCCTACCTCGACCCAGCCGCTGCGCTTGCAGACCGAGCAGCCCTTACCCTTGCAGAATACGCAGGAGAAGTCCACCTCGACGCCCGGCTCCACGAACGGGAAATAGCTGGGACGGAAGCGTATGTCCACCTTCTGGCGGAAAAGGGCGGTATAGAATTGCATAAGCGTGGTCTTGAGGTCCGCGAGGGAAACGCCCTCGTCCACGCAGAGGCCTTCGAGCTGATGGAAAACTGGGGAATGGCTGGCGTCTATCCTGTCGCTGCGGAACGCCCGGCCCGGGGAAATGATGCGCACGGGCGGCTTGCGGCCGCGCATATAGCGTATCTGCACCGAGGACGTGTGAGTGCGGAGGAGAAGCCGCTCATCGGCCTCGTGGCCGTCGGCGGGCTTGACGTAAAAAGTGTCGTGCATGTCGCGCGCGGGATGGTGCTGCGCGACGTTGAGCGCGTCGAAATTATGGTGCTCGTTTTCGATGTAGGGGCCGTCCGCCCAGGCGAAGCCCATGCGCATGAGTATGCCGGTCATGGAATCGGTTATGACCGTAAGAGGGTGCCTGTGGCCTTTCGGGAACGGATACGGGGGGAGGGAAAGGTCTTCGGCCACGGACGACAGCCTTGCGTCCAGCTCCGCGCGGGAAAGGCTGTCCCTGCGCCCGGCGAAAAGCCCGGCGAGCTCCTCTTTAAGGGCGTTTCCCGCGGGGCCGAGGCGCTTTTTGTCCTCCAGCGGAAAATCCTTCAGGGTTTTAAGAAGCTCCGTAAGCTCGCCCTTGCGGCCGAGACAGTCTGTTTCGGCCTTTTCAAGGTCGGCCAGCGTTGCGGCGGAAGCCGCCGCGGCGCCGTGCCTGGCCCTGATTTCGGCGCATTTCTCCTGCCATATCTGCGGTGTCATGTCTGCTCCGGACAAAAATCCGTTCCTTCATGGAATGGTGGGACTTTCTGGCACGCCCGGCGCGAAGCCGGGTTTAAGCAAAAAAGCCGCCGGGGTTTGCGCCCCAGCGGCCTTTCGTTCAAGTATAGGTTTGCCGCTTACTTGGCGCCCTTGGAAAGAGCAACAAGCTGCTTAAAGGAAACGGGATCCTTTACGGCAATCTCAGCCAGCATTTTGCGGTTGAGCGTGACGCCGGCCTTCTTGAGGCCGCTGACAAACCGGCTGTAGGAGAGGCCTTCCTCGCGGACTGCGGCGTTGATGCGCACAATCCAGATCTGCCTGTATTCTCCCTTTTTGTCCTTGCGGCCCACGTAGGCGTGCACGCCGGACTTGCCGATCTGCTGAAGAGCCATCCTGAGACGGTTCTTCTTGTTGCCGTAATAACCCTTCGTCTGCTTGAAGAGTTTTTTCTTCCTGCCATGTCTTGGTACGCTGAATTTGATTCTCATACTGTCGGCGGTCCGGGATTAAGGGGCCCGAGACTCGCCTCTCCTTTTTGTTACTTTGGTTTATTCGTAAGGCAGATTCCGGTCAAGAATCTTTGCCTGGTGGTGCGTCGCTGCTATTACCCGCGCTTCGCGGAGAAGACGGCCTTTCTTGGCCTTCATCCCGGTGAGCAGGTGGCGCAGCCCCGGCTTGCGGTGTTTCCACTTGCCGGTTGCGGTCTTGCTGAATCTCTTCTTTGCGCCGCTGTGGCTCTTCATTTTTGGCATAGGTCTTTTCTTCCCTTAATTTTTGCTGGTTTTCGGCATCAGCGTCATGGAGATGCGGTTTCCGATGGTCTGGACCGAACCTTCCACGTCGGCTATAGCCACCAGCCGTTGTTTAACAGAGTCAAGTAACTGAGCCCCAAGATCGCGATGCTGGTTTTCTCTTCCGCGGAACTCAACTATCACGCGAACCTTGTCGTTGTTGGCCAATATCTCCTCCGCGTGCTTCAGCTTCACATCCACGTCATGCGAGGCTATGCGGGGACGAAGCTTTATTTCCTTCAGCACGCTTGCCTTCTGCTTCTTCTTGGCATCGCGCTGCTTCTTGTCCTGCTCGTAGAGGTACTTGGAATAGTCCAGCACCTTGCAGACAGGCGGCTTCGCCGTCGGAGAGATTTCCACCAGGTCGAGCCCTTTCGAGCGGGCCAGGCCTAACGCTTCCTGCAGGGTTTTAATACCCAGCATTGTCCCATCGGCATCGATGAGCCTGATGGGAGATATGTTTATCTGGTGATTGCGCCTTGGGTGGTTATATTTCTGCTGCAGCAATTATTTCTACCTTGAACTGTTCAAAATACCGCCGGCTTTAAACCGGTGGCGTATTGTCATTCTAGCAACTTAAAAGGGGGCTTTTCAACAGGTATCAAGCCCGGAAGCCAATCCCCCGCCCGGAATGGCGGTTCCCCAATACAGGCAGACGGCTTAAATGCCGGGCTGGAAATGCGGGTCATAGTCATGCCCGGAATCCCATCCGTTGGAAGAGCCCTCATCGCCGGATTCACTGCCGCTTTCGTCCCCCGATGACTCATTCCCGGCAGAATCGTCGCCGCCTTCGTTGGATGGGCTGTTCTCATTGTCCGGGAAATCGAACCCGTCATGAATGAAATGCCGGAGCGTGTACTCGTTCATAACCCCGAAAGCTGAATAGGCGTTAGTCATACGGATAAGGTTATAAGGACAAAACCCCTTTGTCATTCCGGCAGATAACGCCATATTGATTTAACCTCACCTTCTAAAGATACTGGATACAGATATGTATCCACAAAGGAAAAGTAATCCGTATTGTTTACACTATTGTCTGGCAAATCCTTCTTCAAAACCAATGACGACAGCAATAAATCAAACTCAACACTCATGATTCCCTCACGTCGCGGATCATTCGAAAACATTAGAGATATCTCCACAATATGTCCGGATTTGCGCTGCAATAATGCATACCGACAATAAGCAGGGGAATTAACCCCTATAAAATCCAACCCCCTTTCCCCGCTCTGCAAGGTTATGGCGCGCTGCCACTCTGGAACAATTTCTCCATAGACCTCAGGTACCAGCACATCGAAACCAAGCGTTCCTGTATAAGGCTTGGGCGTTATCTGGGGGTATTTCCGCAGATATGCCGCATATTTCGCGTAATCTTCGCGATTGCGCTCAATCAATCTGGCATTATATTTCAAATACTTAGCCCAGGAAGAGAACTCTTTGATATACATATCCCCAATTCCAGGTAGCCATATCCCGTAACCAAGTGGCGTTTTAGCAAACATACTGCCCTTCAATACGCGGAACTTGTAATACTCATCCTCATAAACAGGTCCAGGAACCGGAGGAGCCTTGCTTAACACATAACCACGGGCGAAACGATTCTTATCCACGGCGCAGAACAGGAGCTTGCCCGGTGTACGCCACCGGGCATATAAAGTAAAGCACCAAAACACCGCCGCGAACAACGTTGCGGCACATACCACCCCAATCCCAATTTTCTTAAGTATTGTCACCTGGTCTCCGCAAATTTTCCCATATACTTCGGTCCGGCGCTTGTCACCGGGGGCAAATTTGAAATATATTGTTATTTAATATTATGAAATTAAACAAGGCTCTACTTCCCTTTCTTCTTTTATCCGTTCTTTGCCATCCGGCTTTTGCCGACGGGAACAAGCCAGCGGCCTTTCTCCGCGCAGGCACGCTCGACTTAACGGTCATGGACTACTTCATGTCCAGAACCTTTCACTCCGACCCGAACGCGACCGCGCAGGCGCAGGCCATCGGCGGGAAAATGCTCTACAAGACGCCTTACGCCGCCGGCTTTGCGGCCGGGATAGGGGTTTATACGGCGCAGAAGATGCCGTTTTCCCCCAAAAGCACCGACGGAAGCAATGTGCTTGCGCCGGGGCAGAAAAGTTTTTCGGTGCTGGGCCTCAGCTACCTTAACTACAAATTCGGCAATACGGAGCTGACCATTTACCGCCAGCTTATAGACACTCCGTTCATAAACCCGAATGATATACGCATAGCCCCCGTCACCTATGAGGCTTACACCGCAAGGAATACCTCTCTGCCGGGGCTGCGGTTTACGGCCTCGCAAATAACCAAAGTCAAGCAATGGACCTCCACCGAATTCGTAAGCCTGCCGAAGGCCGCCGGATACGACACAAACAAGTCCGTCACCATGCTCGGCACGGAATATCAGCCGTCGGACGATTTGAAAATGCAGTTGTGGAATTATCAGGCCTACGATTTCCTGAACACCAGCTACTTCCAGCTAGACAAGACCTGGAAGAGGAACGACTGGACCTACTCCCTGTCCGGACAGGCCATGGGGCAGACGGACACAGGCAAAGCCATAGCGGGACGCATAAAAAGCGCCATGGGCGGCATAATGCTTGGGGCGGGGACGCATGGCGCGAATGCCCAGATAGCCTACACCCAGGCGGCCAACGGGACCGACATGGTGAATCCATTCGCGGGATTTCCCGGCTACACCTCCATCATGGAGGAGGACTGCGACCTTGACGGGCAGAAAGCCTGGCTGCTGGGTTTCAATTACGACTTCAGCGGGGCGGGCCTGCCCGGCCTTTACGCCGAAACGGACTACACCCAGGCCTACGTTCCCGCAAGCGACGACAAGTCCTTCCCCACGCAGCACGAGCTGAACCTTATAGTGCGCTATTCCTTCGCGGATTACTGGAAAGGGCTCAGTGTAACCTTCAAGACGGCATATGTTTATCACTCCCAGCGCCTTGACGACATGGATTATTACGACTACCGCCTGATAACCGCCTACAAGTTCTGACTCCAGCCACCTTCAAGCGAAAAAGCCGCCGCCCGTTTTCACGGGCGGCGGCTTTCATATTCCATTTGAGAAACTGTCCGGGACGACTAACGTCCCTGCGGCCTAAGCTTGCGGAGAACTTTCAGGCGGGTGAAGGCCCGGCGCATGGCCGCGTTCGCGGCGTCCACGTCCAGATCCTTTTCGGCCCCGCGGGAAGCTAGCACGTTCCTGGCCTTCTGCAAGGCCTGGCGCGCGCGCTCCTCGTCTATTTCGGCGGCGAGCTCGGCTGCCTCGGCGAAGACGGAAATCTCGTCATCAAGAACCTCGGCGTATCCGGCCATGATGGCGAAACTGGATTCCTGCTCGCCCCGCTTGTAACGAAGCATGCCCTCGCTCAGCTGGACAAGCGCCGGCACATGGCCCGGCAGGATGCCCATCTCGCCCTCGTATGCCGGGAGGGCGACGAAGTCCGCCTCCGTATCAAGCACGGGTTTTTCCGGTGTGACAATCACAAGCTTGAGATGGGCGGCCATGGGAAGCTAGACCCCCGCTCCCATCTTCTTCGCGTTTTCAACGGCTTCCTCTATGCCGCCGACCATGCTGAACGCCTGTTCCGGCAGGTGGTCGTACTCTCCGGCCACAAGGCCTTTGAAACCGCGTATGGTGTCCTCCAGCTTGACGTATCTGCCGGGGCGGCCGGTGAACTGCTGGGCCACGAAGAAAGGCTGCGACAGGAATTTCTGTATGCGTCTGGCGCGGGCGACGACCTTCTTGTCCTCTTCCGCCAGTTCGTCGATGCCAAGGATGGCGATGATGTCCTGCAGCTCTTTATACCGCTGCAGTATCTTCTGCACCGCGCGGGCGGTGTTGTAATGCTCCTCGCCGATGATGCGCGGGTCGAGTATGCGGGAAGTTGAGTCGAGCGGGTCCACGGCGGGGTAAATGCCCAGCGAGAATATCTGGCGCGACAGCACGGTAGTCGTGTCCAGATGGGTGAAGGTCGTGGCGACGCCGGGGTCGGTCAGGTCGTCGGCGGGAACGTAGACGGCCTGAATGGAGGTGATGGACCCCTTGTCGGTGGAGGTGATGCGCTCCTGCAGGCCGCCGACCTCCGTGGCCAGCGTGGGCTGGTAGCCCACGGCCGAAGGCATGCGGCCCAGCAGCGCGGACACTTCCGCGTTGGCCAGCACGTAGCGGAAAACGTTGTCCAGGAACAGCAGG
>Ga0074197_1000493_pt1 | contig 48367 bp, 42 predicted proteins | sample EPASupsiteSAE305_FD_64526 | JGI IMG/M metagenome (GOLD analysis project Ga0074197, IMG submission 64526) | Bioremediated contaminated groundwater microbial communities from EPA Superfund site, New Mexico - SAE3-05 reassembly with SPADES | ecosystem: Environmental > Aquatic > Deep subsurface >...
GCCCTTGAGAATGGCCTGAATCCGTTCCAGGCCCAAGGCTTCGACCTCGACCCCGGCCTTGGCGGCCTGCCAGGCCTCAAATGCGGCCAAGGTTGCCTTGATCTGCCGCCACTGGACCACTTCCAGGTGATCCACCGTGCCAAACAACGGTTTGATCACCAATTGCGTCAACTGTTCCACGGCATCGGTCCAGGCCGGATTGATCCCTTCCGTCAGGGGCAGCGAACGGCCCGCCTCGATGTGCGCCAAAGGAAAGCGTTCCACCTCGGCCGTCGCCACGGTCAGATCCTGGCTGGCCAGCGTTTCGTAAGTGGCGATGGAGGGGTTGAGGGGACCCTCGGCCTTGGGATCAAAGGCCGCCAGACCGCAGCGGGTGAAGAAGTCATCCACCTTGTTTTTCAGGAGCGTGTAGACTGCGGCGGCGGCGATAGTGGCTTCGCCAAAAGGAAGAATGGCGGGATTGCCGTTGGCCTGCTCCCACCACTGGGCATGGAGCTGGGCCGCTGCAAAGAAGGTCGCGACCCGTTCCCGCGATATCCCGGGAAAACCGCTGCGATCCTCGTCGCTGCCCACACAGGCAATAATCTCCTCGATCAGTAGCCTGGTTTCCTCATCTGCGGCCGCATGCACCGGAATGATGCCGTCTCCGTTGAACGCGGACTCGTGCAGCAATGAGGCGGTATCGGCGACATCTCCCATGGTAACGCTCTCGGCTTCGGGCTTGCCGAGATAGGCAAGCAACTGCCGGGCCGAAGCCAGCAGTTGCTGCCCTTCCGGATGGCTGTCGTTGATGGTTTGCAGCGGCAGTTCGCTGGAACCAGCCAGCAGGGATTCCACGTCCTTGAGGACCGAACAGGTCCACTGCACCGCAGCCAGCACCTCCTGAACGCGCACCCGGCCGTCACCGTCGCTATCGAGCATCGCCAAGGTCCGGGCATCGAACTCCAGGCCATTGACCGGACAACTGAGCGCCGCCCACAGCTTCTGATCCAGTTCCGCCAGATGCTGAATATCCTCGGCGGTTTCCAAGCGCACCTGATCAAATCCGCCTAGACGGCAGAAGCGCCAGCGATGCGATGCGTTTGCGATACGTTCCATGGAAAACCCTCCTTTGATTGAAAGATACACAGGAAAAACAGGCATCTTTGAGAAGATGTCACCGGATATGACGAAAAAAATTCTCGCGTCAGAGGGCTTCGCCGGATCTCAACGAGAGGTGAGATCCGGCACGGAGGGTGGAAAAATTGGCTTAGTGGCAGCGCAGCATGACCATCTGCATGATCAACGGGGTTTCGAAACGAACGCCGGCCTTCCCCCATTCATTGTAGCCAAGGGTGATCCATTCTCCCTGTTTCTCCCAGAGCTTGTAACCGAACTTCCAGCCGCCGCACTGATCGGCGCACAGATATTCGTGCGTCGGCCCGTAATAAAGAAACTGCAAGTCGTCATCATCTTCGCTCTGCCGCGTCTGGCCGATCAGAACCTGATCCGCCCCTCGTGTTCCGGCCTCGGCCAAGATGCTGGTCTCGATATCCTTGCCGGTCTGGTTCGCCGGAATCAGGACCAGCGATTCAGCAAAAACCCGGCAGGATTTACCCACTTGCGCCGGTTGAAAAGCGATGGCAATTTTGCTGGTGGCCGGATAGACTTGCCCGTTGTACACGGTGAGGTCGTCGTCGCCCAGGCCGACAAGTTTCTTGACGCTCTTGTCGGCGCCACAACCCGAGACAGCAACCAGGACGGCCGCAACCAGAAGACAACGTACTGTTTTCAACATTTTCCCACTCCGCACGCATTTTAATGTTTCTCGAACCAGGAAGACCGCGCGTCAACTTTTCCCACCCGAGACCGAATTATTTCATCAAGAAAAACAAGACCACACCAAGAATGCAAGCAGAAAAGCACCAGACCATAGGCGCCGATTCGCGCCTGCCAGGCCCGGACCGGCTGAGCCCTCCCCGTCTCATCCGGCACGATCTGCTTGCATCGTGATCAGACACGGGTTCCAGCAGGAGATGAATTGCCGGACAGGGCGGTTGCGGTTATGATAGCGTGGTGGCAATGCCGGGAAGGCGCTTTGCCGCCACCGCAGCACCAGAGGATAGTCGTACAAACGTCCGGCGCGCAATCAGGACATTTTTCAACCTAGTTACCACAGAAAGGACGCAATTAAAAATGGCCAATGAACCGAACAAGATCATCTATTCGATGATCAAAGTCAGCAAGAAATACAACCAGAAACAGATTCTCAAGGATATCTCCCTCTCCTATTTCTACGGCGCCAAAATCGGGGTGCTGGGACTCAACGGCTCGGGCAAGAGTACGCTGCTGCGCATCCTGGCCGGGATCGACAAGGAGTTTGAGGGCAAGACCATTCTCTCGGAAGGGTTCACCATCGACTATCTGCCCCAGGAACCAATGCTTGACCCTGAAAAAACGGTGCGCGAGATCGTCGAGGAAGGTGCCCAGGCCACGGTGGACCTGTTGAACGAGTTCAACGCCATCAATGAGCAATTCGCCGAGCCCATGGATGACGATGCCATGCAGGCCCTGCTGGACCGCCAGGCCAAGGTGCAGGATAAACTAGACGCCACCGATGCCTGGAATCTGGACTCACGCCTGGAAATGGCCATGGAGGCCTTACGCTGTCCTTCCCCGGAGATGAAGACCGGCGTGCTCTCCGGCGGTGAAAAGCGGCGGGTGGCGCTGTGCCGCATCCTGCTGAAAAACCCGGACATTCTGCTGCTCGACGAGCCGACCAACCACTTGGACGCGGAATCGGTTTCCTGGCTGGAGCAGCACCTACAGAAGTATGCGGGCACGGTCATCGCCGTGACCCATGACCGTTACTTCCTCGACAACGTCGCTGGCTGGATTTTGGAACTCGATCGCGGCCAGGGCATCCCCTGGAAGGGCAACTATTCTTCCTGGCTGGAGCAAAAACAAAAACGGCTGGCCCTGGAAGAAAAGAAGGAGAGCGAACGCCAGCGCACCCTGCAGCGCGAGTTGGAGTGGATCCGCCTGAGCCCCAAGGCCCGAAGGTCTAAATCCAAGGCCCGCATCACTGCCTACGAGAATCTGCTCAGCCAGCAGGGCGAGAAGGCGGCCGGTGACATGGAAATCTACATCCCGCCGGGACCGCGCCTGGGCAAGCTGGTCATCGAGGCCGAAAACCTGAGCAAGGCCTACGAGGGGAGGCTTTTGATGGATAGGATCAGCTTTTCCCTGCCTCCGGGCGGCATCGTTGGTATCGTCGGACCCAACGGCGCCGGCAAGACCACCCTGTTCCGGATGATCACCGGCCAGGAGCAGCCGGATTCGGGCACCATCCGCATCGGTGAGACGGTCAAATTGGCCTATGTCGACCAGTCGCGCGATTCGCTCGATCCCAAGCAGACCATCTTCCAGGTTATCTCCGAGGGCCAGGAAACCATCTGGCTCGGTACCCGCGAGGTCAATGCCCGCGCTTATGTGGCCAAGTTCAACTTCACCGGCAGCGATCAGCAAAACAGGGTGGGCGAGATTTCCGGCGGCCAGCGCAATAGGGTGCATCTGGCCCGGATGCTCAAGGAGGGAGCCAACGTGCTGCTGCTGGACGAGCCGACCAACGATCTCGACATCAACACCATGCGTGCCCTGGAAGAAGCGTTGGAAAGCTTCGCCGGTTGCGCCGTGGTCATCAGCCATGACCGCTGGTTCCTCGACCGCATCGCCACCCACATTATGGCTTTTGAGGGCAACTCCGAGGTGGTCTGGTTCGAGGGGAATTACTCCGATTATGAACGCGATTACAAGAGCCGCAAAGGGGCCGACGCCGACCAGCCCCACCGCATCCGCTACCGCCAGCTGACCAGGGATTAAAGCTCTCGCTGCCCAGTCAACCGGGACCGGCATACCGGTCCCGGTCAAGGCAAGACGACAGCATTTCTCCGCGTCCATGGCACCAGGAAGCGCTTGGGGAAAAGCTCACCGAGGCCTTGCGCCGAGAAGGTTCTGCAATGTTTCAGCCACCTCCTTGATGACGAGCGGCTTGGGGATGACGGCTCTGACGCCGAATGCACGAGCCTTTTCCACAGCAACAAAATCACTGAATCCCGAGCAAAGCACAATGGGAAGGTCAGGCCTGATCTTGAATATTTCGCGGGCGAGATCAAGTCCGGTCAGGTGAGGCATGGTGTGATCGGTAAAGACCAGGTCGAACCGGTCCGGCTGGCGCTGAAAGAGTGCCAATGCTTCGACGCTGCTTGCCGTTGTTGTCACCTCATAGCCAAGTTCCTGAAAAATCTGGCGTTCCAATTCGATGATCATTTCGTCATCGTCGACCGCGAGAATCCGGCCGCTCCCCATGGGCAGGCGTGTCGTCATTTCGGCGCGAACCGTTGATGCGCTCTCCACTCGCGGAAGATAGACATGAAAGGCGCTTCCCTTTCCCGGTTCACTGTAGACATGGATGGCGCCCTCATGATTTTTCACAATCGAATAGACCACCGCCAATCCCAACCCTGTCCCCTCACCCGGTTTTTTGGTCGTGAAATACGGATCGAAAATTCGTTTGACAAGACCTGCATCCATGCCGTGCCCAGTGTCCCGGACCACGATCCGGATGTACGGACCTGGTTCCAGCCCTCTGCTTTGATCATCAAAAAAAGGTCCCACCTCTTCGTTGCTGAGACTTACCTCCAGCACGCCGCCACCCATACTCATGGCATGGCCGGCGTTGGCGCACAGGTTCATCAACACCTGATGCATTTGAGTTGGATCGGCCATCACCATGCTGGCGGTCGCATCGGGCTCAATCTGCTGACGGATCTCTATCGTTGAGGGCAGCGAAGCCCTGATCAGTTTCAACGTCTCCTTCACCAGACTGCCCATTTGGATGGGCTTTCGTTCCTGCTCGGTCCGCCTGCTGAAGGTGAGGATCTGTTTCACCAGATCCTTGGCACGGTGGGCCGAGGTGAGCACGTGCTGGAGGTTGGTCCACATCCGGTCTTCTTGCGGGATCTTGTTGAGAGCCAATTCGGTGTACCCAATGATGGGAACCAGGAGATTATTGAAATCATGGGCGATGCCGCCGGCGAGAGTGCCGATGGCGTCCATTTTCTGTGCCTGGAACAACCTGGATTCCAGCGCCTTCCGTTCCGTGATGTCTTGAGCGGTGCCTTCGAGGTAACTGATTTGTCCACTTTCGTCCCGCACGGCGCGGGCGTTGAGCTTGATCCAGACGATATTCTTATCCTTGCGGTAAAAGCGAACCTCGAAGTCCCGAACAACCCCTTCTTTTTCCACCAGCCGAAAAAGCTCGGCGCGCCGGCCGGGATCGACATACAACTGATGCGCGATATCCGTCAGCGTGGCCGTCATCTCTTCGGGGGAGTCATACTGCAGAATGCGGGCGAAGGCGGGATTGGCATTGATGATCCGACCCGCGGGAATTGTTTGAAAGATACCGTCAACCGCATTCTCAAAGATGCTCCGGTATTTTTCTTCCGCCGCCGCCAGGGCCTCTTCCATCCGTTTGCGTTCGGTGATATCACGTATCGATTCGATGGCGCCAATAATGTTGCCCTTTGAATCCCGAAGGGCGCTGGCCATTCCGTAAAGATAGCGCCCACCTCCCTGCAAGGCGGGAGTGTATGATTCACCCGCCAGAATGGAACCCTTTTTTTCCACATTGGCGTAGAGCGCCTCCGCTTCCTTCTGCGGCTTGAAAACAAGATCGATGAGCAGCGGCCGGCGTTCCCCGTAAAAGGGCACGGCGTACTCGTGATTGTCTTTGCCCAGCATTGCAGATGCCTTGCAACCGGTGATCTCCTCCATTGCCCTGTTCCAGGTAATGATGCGGCCATCAGTATCGATAGCAAAGGTCGCATCCGGCAGGAAATCGACAATGTTGGCCACCTGCTGCTGCGACTCCTTGAATGCTTCCTCCGCCAGTTTACGGTCGGTAATGTCTTCAAGCGTTTCTATGGCACCAACCACCTCGCCCCGTGAATTCCGGATGGCGGCGGCGGTGAAATGGAGCCATTTCCCCTGGCGCCCTAATTTTGGGAAAAAATCCGTTGCCTCAACCGCATCCGGAATCAGCTTCGATTTGCTGCACTTGTCGTGATACCACCCCGGAATCGCCGCAAAATCCTCATCCACCAGAAGATCCGCCATACAGGGTCTGGACGAGGGGTAAAAGGCCTGCCAGTGCGTGCTGGTCCCGATCATCTCCCAGCCCTTAATCTGGCTCAATTCCTCAAGGGCCTTGTTCCAGTGGGTCACCCGGTGATCCTTGGCAATGACAAAGGTCGCGATCGGCGAGCCCTGAATGATGCTCTCCAGGTGCTGCTCACTCTCCTTCAGGCGTTGTTCCGTCTCCTTGCGCTCGGTGATATTGCGGACGATGACGATGAGCTGGTCTCCGATTAACGGCAGAAGTCGCGCTTCATAGGAATGTGGCTTGTTATGCAGCAGGAGGCTGTACTCCATGCTCACCATGGCCTTCGTTGCCTTGACCCGTTGAATTGCCTGCTGAAATTCCTCGACGACGGTGCCAAAAGGCAGATCCTGGATCCGTTTACCAAGCAACTCTACGGGTTTGAAAAAATAGTCCGTGGTAGCGCTTGCCTGGCATTCAAGTATCCTGCCCTCACTGTCGAGCAGGAACAGCAGATCGGGGATGGCCTGATAGATGGCCCGCATCTCGGAATTGGCCTGGAGCAACTCCTGTGAACTCAATTCGAGAGACCGTTCGAGCATGCCGCGATCGGCGTCGAATTCCCGGTAGGCATCGTTGACCGCCCGGATAAATCCCCGCCATTCCTCGGGAAGAGGGCAGGCATTACCAATATGGCGTTGGAATTGGCGTTGCAGCAGGTTATGCAAGTTTTCCAAAAACGTTACCTCCAGCTCTCTCACTCATTCTTTCCCTTGGCGAGACGAGGCGTCTCCCATGGCCGGCGTGCCTTTTACGAACATCCATTCTCCGAAAAGAGCGTGATGGTCATGGTTTGATTGTGCACTTCGCATTGTGCCCCGGGAGTGAATGGTGAGATCTCTCCGTACGAATAGAACCCGGTCAGGGTCGCGTCGTTTCCTAGAACCTGCTGCACACCTTCCACCTCTTCCTCGACCCGCTGCCGTAAGACCAATTTCCTGCCCACGCAGCTGATGAGAATCGCCAATTCGGCCGATAGCGGCGCAATCGCCCGGTTGCTGATGGTGGCCGCACCATGGGCGCCGCCGATCAAGCGGTCAAAATTAGCTTTCATCAGCCGACCATGGGCACCCTCGGGGATATCTCCAGCAAAGGTCAGGCTCTGTTCTTGCTCGTTGATCGAGAGGATGGTGCGCACCACGCCCCTATCTCCCTCCTCGGAGCGAATGCTCAAAGGAAAAAGAAGCCCCGTGGCCGGCAAACCGTCGGCATGCTCTCCCAGATATTTCTTGTACAGTTCCAAGGCCGATTGGCCATCTAGCTCATACAACACATTCCCGCGTGAACGGGTGATCAGGCGTTCAGGGCCGAAGGGGTCCCAGCCGCCCAGCGATCCGTAACCGATCTTCAGATGCCGGCCATAGAAACCGACAACGGCAACTGTATCCTTTTCGGGTGGGCCATCCCAAAAAACCAGGGTTTTTTCGAACCGGCCACCGTCTCCCGCAAGCCCTCCGGTGACGGTCACCGACTCGGGCAGACGGGTCATCAGCCCCCTGACCAAATCGCTGCCGTTCACGGACAGGCCATCCGAAAGGATAAAAACATGGACCAACCCCTCAGGCTCCAGAAGCTGCGCCAGGGCTACCCCGGCATGAAAACTGTCTTTTGTCGTCTCCAGCCGGATAGAGCCGCCCCGCACCTGCGTCTGCTCAAAATGAATGGCCGTGGCCACCAGCGAGTCATCCGTCACATGCACGCCACAAATCTCTCCGGCCGTGGAACAGCCCATGAGATGCGCGCCGGGATACCGCTGCTGCACCTCTTCCATCAAGTGCTGGTGCTCGAGAAGGGCCGTACTCCCGAACAACAAAACCAGCTGGGCTGATTTCTGCAATGAATCAGCCTGTTGCGGCATCCAACCGCTTGCCCGCATCCATTTTCTTTGTTCGATTTTCATGCGATAATCCTTTCATCAGCTTGTAGATCAACACCTACAGAGAAACGCGGGTTCAATTTTGGAACTTAGGCGCGGCAGAGAGGGAACGAGCCATCGGCTCATTCTACATAATGGTAGTATACGAACAAGAACCAATTCCAGCAATTCCTCAGGGGGTAAACCGCCTTCTTTTTCCCTGGGTAAACACCGTGCCTGCACCTGCTCAAACCGGAGCCGCCGCAGAGCCCGCTGTCCCACGGCTTCGTCCAGTTGGGCAACGCCGCATTTTCTTGTGGCGGAACACCCAGCCTGTGCTTATATCTCGACCATTAATTGTTGTATCATGCAGAGTCATCATATCCCACTTTGTGGTGATTTGCACCCAACCTGTCCAATGATGCAAGGAGTCGGGACACCATGACCAATGCTGCCGGGGCTGCTCCCAAACCCCTGTTGGTGGAGCGCAAACACCTAACCTTCGCCGCTCCCCCCGAAGAGATGGTGCTGGACTGCGGCGCCCGCCTGGGTCCCATCACCCTGGCCTATGAGACCCTGGGCGAACTTAACCCCAAGCGGACCAACGCCATTCTTATCCTGCACGCCTTTTCCGGCGATTCGCACGTGGCGGGCTATCTCCATGAGGGCGATGAGCGGCCCGGCTGGTGGGACAACATGGTCGGCCCAGGCAAACCGGTGGACACCAACCGCTATTTCGTCATCTGCGCCAACATCCTCGGCGGCTGCGCCGGCTCCACCGGGCCCTCGTCCACCAATCCGGCCACCGGCAAGCCCTACGGCCTCTCTTTCCCGATGGTGACCATCAAGGATATGGTCCGTGCCCAGAAGCACCTGATCGACCACCTGGGCATCACCAAACTGATGTCGCTGATCGGCGGCTCGGTGGGCGGCATGCAGGTGCTGCGCTGGTGTGCCGATTATCCCGCGATGGTGGGTTCGGCCATCCCGCTGGCCACCACCGCCCGCCATTCAGCTCAGGCCATTGCCTTCAACGAGGTCGCCCGGCAGGCGATCATGGCTGACCCGGAGTGGAACAACGGCGATTATTATGCCGGCGCCGGTCCCACCCACGGTCTGGCGGTGGCGCGGATGATCGGCCATGTCACCTATCTCTCCGACGAATCGATGCGCGAAAAATTCGGCCGCCGCCTCCACCGCTCCGCCCTGTCCTTCGATTTTACCGGCGATTTCCAGGTGGAGAGCTACCTCCACCATCAGGGCAAAAAATTCGTCAACCGCTTTGACGCCAACTCGCTCTTGTACATCACCAAGGCCGCCGATTATTTCGATCTCGAGCGCGGCGGTGGCAACCTGCTGGTCAACGAGGCCCTGGCAGATGTCCCCTTTCTGGTGGTCTCCTTCACCTCGGACTGGCTCTACCCCACCTACCAGTCCCGGGACATCGTTTCCGCCCTCAAAAAAAACGGCAGCGACGTCAGTTTTTGCGAAATCGAGGCCCAGTGGGGCCACGACGCCTTCCTCATGCCGAACAAGCGACTGGACGGTCTGATCAGCGGATTTCTCGACCGGGTGTACCATGAGCACTGTCTATAATCAGGAACTGGGGACCATGCGTTTTGACCTCCAGGTCATTGCCTCGTGGATTGAACCTGGTTCAAGGGTACTGGACCTGGGCTGCGGCAACGGTGACCTGCTGGAGTATCTGAAGAAGCACAAACAGGTTATTGGCACCGGCATCGAATTTTCCGAGGAAAAGGCGGCCCGCTGCATCGAGCGCGGCCTCACCGTGCTCCAGGGCGATTTCCGCCAGGAGGTACGAGACTACCCCGAGGGACGATTCGACGTGGTGGTGCTCAGCCAGACCCTCCAGCAGATCAGCGATCCCAAGGAACTGCTCATCGACCTGCTGTGGATCGGCAAGCGGGTGATCGTCAGCTTTCCCAATTTCGCCCACTGGTCGGCCCGGTTGCAGATCCTGTTCACCGGCATGGCGCCGATCACTGACCAATTGCCCTACGAGTGGTACAACACCCCGAATATCCGCGTTATTTCGATCAAGGATTTCAAACGCTTCCTGCGGCTCTTCGGGGTGCGGACGGTACGGGAGATGGCGATCAACACCCATCACCACGATTATAAAGGCACTATTGTTCGATCCTTCAAAAACCTGCGGGCCACCTACGGCATCATGATGTTGGAGCGCGTGACGTGAACCAATTGCAAGCAAGTGAGTTGATTATGGGAAGAAAAGAAGTGTTGGCCGGCAGTTGCAAAACCGAGACGGTCACAGCGGAGCGGGTGCGCAATCCGATCCCCGAGGCGGTGGCGGCCCTGGCCGGGGGGTTCAAGAGCGGTCGCTGGGCCAGCCATATCGAGCCGGTGCCAATCCCATCGAAAAGCGAGGTAATCGACCTGATCGAGCAGGTGCAGCGCATCCTCTTCCCCGGTTTTTTCTCGCCGGTCATCCTGCGCCCGGAAAACCTGGAATATCACCTGGGCCAGCAGCTCAGTCTGTTCTATGAAAACCTGGCCAGCCAGATCAGTTCGGCCATTCGCCACGACTGCTTCCGCCACAACCAGGCCTGCACCCTGTGCAGCGAGCGCAGTTACGAGATCGCCGCCGACCTGATCGATAGCCTGCCGGAGATCCGCAACCTGCTGGAGACGGACATCGAGGCCACCCTGACCGGCGATCCGGCGGCCGCCAACTCGGACGAAGTCATCTTCAGCTACCCCGGCCTGTTCGCAACCTTGATCTACCGCCTGGCCCACCGGCTCGATGAACTGGAGGTGCCGCTCGTCCCCCGGATCATGAGCGAACACGCCTACCACCGCACCGCCATCGACATCAACCCCGAGGCCACCATCGGCTCCCATTTCTTCATCGATCACGGTGCCGGCGTGGTCGTCGGCGCCACCACCACCATCGGCGACCGGGTGCGGCTCTACCAGGGCGTCACCCTCGGAGCGCTCAGCCTGCCCAAGGATGCCGGCGAACGGCTGCGCAACGTCAAACGCCATCCCACCATCGAAGATGATGTCATTGTCTACGCCAACGCCACCATCCTTGGCGGCGAAACCGTGGTCGGGGCGCGGTCGATCATCGGCGGCAATGTCTGGCTGACCGAATCGGTCGGCCCGGATACCCGGGTAATGCTGGCTCCGCCGCCCCTCGTTTATTTCGGCCCAGGAGAAGGAGGAAAGTGATGCGGCAAACAACTGTATGCGCGGATTTCACCCAAACGATCGGCAGCACCCCCATGGTCCGGCTGCGACGACTGAGTGCGGCGACCGGGGCCGAACTGCTGGCCAAGGTGGAATCGATGAATCCGCTCGGCAGCGTCAAGGACCGGGTGGCGGTGGCCATGGTCGACGACGCCGAACAGCACGGCATCCTCCAGCCCGGCGGGACCATTGTCGAGCCGACCAGCGGCAACACCGGCATCGGCCTGGCCTTTGTCAGCGCCAGCCGGGGCTACAAGTTGATCCTCACCATGCCGGAGAGCATGAGCATCGAGCGGCGCAAATTGCTGATTCATTTGGGGGCAGAATTGGTGCTGACGCCTGCAACCGAGGGGATGAAAGGGGCTATCGCCAGGGCGCGGGAGATCCAGCAGCAGACCCCCGGCGCCTGGTTGCCGGATCAGTTCGCCAATCCCGCCAATCCAGCCATGCACCGTCGAACCACCGGCCCGGAAATCTGGCAGCAGTGCGAGGGGCGGATCGACGCCTTTGTCGCTGGCGTGGGCACCGGCGGCACCATCAGCGGCGTTGGTGGTTTTCTCAAGGAGCGCCATCCAGCGGTGCATGTCGTGGCCGTTGAACCGGCCGCCTCTCCGGTCCTCTCCGGCGGTACGCCCGGACCCCATAAGATACAGGGCATCGGCGCTGGCTTTGTCCCGGAAAATCTCGACCGCTCGGTGATCGACGAGATCATGACCGTGGACAACGAAGAGGCAATCAAGCAGGCGCAAACCCTGGCCAGAACCGAAGGCATTCTCTGCGGCATCTCCTGTGGCGCGGCGATGGCCGGGGCCTTGCGGCTGGCCGAGAGAGCCGAATTTCAGGGAAAACGCATCGTGGTCATCCTGCCCGACACCGGCGAACGGTATCTGAGCACGGATTTGATGGGGTAACAGCTTAGCCGGGAAGACACCCGCTTAACGGGGAGGATTCGTGCCCAGCAGCAGAGAAGTCCTGCCCCGCCCGCATGAGAAAACCGAGGCGATCTTTTGCCCCCCTTAACGAATGGTCTTGATATTGTTGTCCTCTGTCGCAGTTTTCGGCTTCAGATTGCGGCCGAAGGCGCTTCGAAGCAGTTGCTTCACGGCGCTTCGATCACCCGCGGTGAGGGATACGATTTTCGCCCCGGTCTGCATGAGCGCCATGGTCAGAAAGGTGCTCAGTACAATACCGAAACAATACACAATTAAGGCCATGATGTTGGCCAGGGGCACGATCCTGTCGGTCAGTTTGAGATCAAAGGCACTCCCGCCGAAACTCGAAGCCAACTGCTGGACAGGGTCAGTCAGGGAGGCGGGCGATCTCAGGATGGTGAAAATAAGCTGAAAGATATCTATGGTATATTTCAGCCCGATGAGGATAATGGCAAGGCCAATGCATGTGGCGATGAGGCTGATAATAATTTTAATGGTTTCCACTACGGGTGCGGCGCCCTCTCTCTCTTCCGGTAACATGGCCATCGCTTACTCCTCTATTATTTGGTAAAAAAACATGGATTTGGACATACGTTTTAGCTGTGCAGAGGTTAACTGGAATGTTGTTTTCCAAACACTCAAAAGAGTCGGGATGGCCCATTACACTCCGGATATTCACCAAAAAGCCTTTGAAGCGAGCCATACAACCGTGTTTGTTTGGCATGCCGGTCAACTCATTGGTTTTGGGCGAGCTCTTTCCGATGGGGTGTACCAAGCCGCAGTCTATGATGTTGCGGTGGTTCCCGAATACCAAGGAAAAGGGGTTGGCTCAATTGTGATGAAAAACATCCTGAGCAATGTACCCGATTGCAATGTTATTTTGTATGCTTCACCTGGTAAAGAGGATTTTTATGCAACGCTCCGGTTTCGAAAAATGAAAACCGGCATGGCTTTATTCAAAAACCCGGTCGCGATGGCGGACAAAGGATTCACGGAATAGTCATTCCATGGGTAGGGAAGGGCGTGTCGACTTGAAGGCCAGCAAGAACTGCGACCTTTGATTGATCGATCTCAATGGGGACGAACACCACCAGATTCGGGAGGCAGTCGTATCCGGGAATTAAAAAGAATGTAACCGGCAATCGGCTGCGCGACCGCCAGCACGAGCCAAGACATTGCAGTTCCGGCACGGGGATAAGGCGCGCCGCCAGACAAAAAATGGTTCCTTAGGTCAATTCAACCGGCTAATTCTCCCCTCGATATCGGCGTCGATGGGCTGGGGCCTGGCCTGCACATACTGGATCAGGGCCTCGGCGAGGAAAGGACCGACCACCGGGTTATTCCCCTTGGTCAGCGCGGTGAAGTTGCCGCCGCCTCCCGCCAGGTATTCATTCACCGCCACCGTGTAGGTTGCCTCCCGGTTCAACAACGTACCATTCTTCTGCACCGCGACGATCCGCTGACCGGCCGGCCGGCTGGCGTCCCAGGTATAAGTCAGGCCGGAAACCTGAAGGAACCGGCCCCGCCCGTTGTGCCCGTCCCATTGCTGGTTGAGCAGTTCGTAAATCTGCTGACCGGTCATTTCCAGTTTAATCAGATTGAGATTGGCGGGTTGCACCGTGAAATGGTCGCCCTTGGTGAGAGCACCGGACGCAATATCGGCCTCGATCCCCTCGGGATGCATGAAGGCGAAATCAGTGCCCATGATCTGACGCTGGGCATCGGCAATGAGATCGCCCAGAGCCGATTCTCCGGCCTCATTGCTGATGCGGGTGATCGGTTTGGCGGCACGGGCGATCACCTGGGCGGCAATGGCATTGCCCAGGGCATCGACCCGATTGGCCAGTTCAGCTACCAGCGGGTCCGGTTGCAGTCCCGGCCCGCTGTCGGCCCAGGTGGTGACAATGGACGACGACATCGCCACCACATCGCCCGTGTCCCGGCTGAGTTGCAGATCAATGTCGGCATAGCCGGTGCCCTTGGGCCAGGCCTGGACGACCAGCATGGGGCGGCCGCCCGCGTTATTAACCAGGATATTGTGATAGGTGTGGGTGTGGCCGCTGAGCACCACATCCACCTCGCCGTCCAGCCGTTCGACGATGGGGGCGATGTCGCCGACCAGGGGACTGGTCCGGTTCGCGCTTTCACTCGCTGGCCCCTGATAACCACCCTGGTGGATAACAGCAATGAGGGTGCGGACCCCTTCGGCTTGAAGTTGGCGCGCGTAGCGATTGATGGTGGCTGCCTCGTCCAGCACCTGCAACCCTTCCAGGCTTTCCGGCGAGAGGAAGGTGGAAGCGCGCTGGAGGACAGCACCGATGAACCCGACCTTTACCCCATCGACCAGGCGAACCGCATAGGGCTGGAACAGTGTGTTCCCGGTGGCGGCCTCCACCAAATTGGCGCAGAGGTAGGGAAAGGCGGCTCCCTGGTAGGGACGCTGCAGGTAGGGCCCCTGGCGGTGATTGCCACCGCGGATGAGACGAAGCATCTCCTCCAGCCCCTCGTCCAGTTCATGGTTGCCTGGAATGCCGAGCACGTTGCATTCCGGGCCGTACTGTTCGCCGGTCCGACAGTGTTCGTTGCCCAGCATATTGAAAAACATGATGCCCGGCTCGTCCTGGAGCAATGCCGATTGCGGCTGGGATGCGCCGACGTGGTCGCCGGCCTGGAGAAAGAAAGTTCGTCCCTTGGCCTGAGCCTGGGCAGCCTTGAGATAGGCGGCTAAAACCGGGGCACTGCCCACTGGCCGCCCATCGACCTTCAAACCCGCGGTGATCTGGCTGTGAAAATCGTTGATGGCGAGCAACTTGAGCGGGATGGTCATCCCCTCAGATTGGGGGCTGCGCCATGTAACCTTTCGGTTCGCCAGATCCCGCATCTCGCTTTCGCTGCCGGCTTGATCCTGGGCAGCAGCCAGTCCGGCCACGATACCCATTGCCACGGCGACCAGCAATCGCCGCAGTGTTTTCCTTATCGCCTGCTGCATCGCTTCCTCCCTTAGTTGCATACCCGCGGACCGGGGTATCGCCCCGGCAACGCCGCCAAACCGGCGGACATCTTCCGCTGCTCATCTGGAGGTATCCAAACATATCCATGTTAGGGCAGGGTCAGTGAACGGTGAGAAGGCTGTGTGGATATCTTTCGGTTTTGTTTAGGGAAAGTCAGGGCAGGAAGCACGCCGCCAGTTGCCAAATGAAGCAATTGAGGAGCTGGACAGGGGACGGACGTTAAATTTACGTTTTGTTTTGGACAGGGTTGTGTTATTTTTCTCCATATTGATGGAGAATCAAGGAGTAAAAGCGACTCGGTCGCAAGAGGTTTCAGGGCTGTAAAATGAATCGGATACAATCAAACTCTCTCAGCAGCATTGCGCCTGGACCGATGGCACAGGCACCCTGCCGCACCGTTCCCCTTCATCCGGGGCGCGGTCTGTCCTCAGCCTCCTTCCGTTTTTTCCTCCTGCTGCTGATCAACTGCTATGCACCTGTTTTTCTGATATGGTCAGGCGTCATCCCTTTCGCCTACCGGTTTCATGTGCTCGCCGTAGTTCTGCTGAGTTTCATTGCGCACAGCGTGCATCGCGGCTACCGCCTGCGCGATGTGGGATTCACCCTGGACCAGAGCTGGAATTCGATCCGCTGGAATGTGCTGTTCTGCGCCATCGGCGGCATTGGTTTGTATTGCACCTATCGATCTGGCTTATTGATGCCTCGCACATACAGCTATTCTCTTGCTTGTTTTCTCTTTTACATTGTGATCCTTGGTCCGGTTCAGGAACTCATTTTTCGCGGTATTCTGTTCGCCGAGATGAAAAGATGCCGGAACATTGCTCCCATAATGATGGTCCTGATTTCAACCATCACCTTCTCGTATCTTCACATCATCTACAACCATCCCGTCTTACTCCTGATCACCTTTGTCAGCGGCCTGGTCTGGGGGTTGCTGTACCTGCGGTGGCCATCCATCTGGGGCATTTCGCTTTCCCATTCCCTGCTCGGAGCCCTGGCTATGTTTCTAGGGGTGCTGTAGGCCGGAAACAGTCCTCAACCTTTGATTTTTCTCAAGAAAATATTTTCTCTTTCCCCGCATTCAAAGCACTGGTAGTACCCAAATCCTATCCTGCGTTCGATGGTCATCGGGATCGTCTTACGGCAGGTGATACATTTGACGGTGTTATTCTTCCTATCCTTGCTTTGATTGTAGAGCCTGGTTTCCTCTTCGGTATACATTCTTCCCCTCTCCAGTCTTGAGATCAGGTTTGGTGGACCTCCTGGATATCAGAGATGGTCCTGCGTGTTTTCAAGTGGTTCTCCAGGGGCAGGCGGAACACCGGAAAAAGAACGTTTTCCGGTAATTCCTCTCATTCATTTCTTCATGCACACAGATGTGTTCCCCGCAACACGGGCACTGCTCGGCAGCAATACAGTTGGCCAGATGTTGATACCAACCCTTGTGCCCGCAGACCCTCCCGTCCGCACTCTTTTCCAAAGGTTCCTTCATATGATTTTTTCCTGGTCCTGCATTTTCGTTTTGCTGTGTTGATGAACGTTATCCCCAGACACCATAGCACCAATGCACCGGGCGGGTGGGTTAGGTTTTGGTTAAAAATCAGACGGGTCGAATCATTCCCCAACCTAGTCGTAGTGTGCTGCGAGCAAGGGTCTTTCAGGCAGCTCCAGGCGCGACTTGTATCAGTTTATCCAGTTGATCTTTTGCCGTACTTTTCATTTTCTAAAGAGAAGGCCGTGCCCACCTGCTGATTCGAGGTTAATCAAAACCTAATCCAATACTAACGATTGACCGGTACGATGGTTCCCGAAACACCTCAGAATCATTCAGCAAGCACGGCATCATGGACCCCTCTCCAACTCCCCAGACAATGCAGCAAGCTCCCCCTCCCCTTTTTGCTCTTGAAGATCCCCAATGGTATCTCAACCGTGAGCTGACCTGGCTGGCCTTCAACCGGCGAGTGCTGCACGAAGGCCAGGACGACCGGGTACCCTTGCTCGAGCGGGTCTTCTTCCTGGCGGTGGTCAGTTCCAACCTCGACGAATTTTTCATGAAACGGGTCGGCGGCCTCAAGCAGCAGGTCGGGGCCGGAGTCAAGGAGTTGTCGGTGGACGGCCGCCTGCCCCAGGAACAGATCGATGCCTGTGCCCTGGTGGTGCGCGATCTGCTCCGGGAACAGGAGGAGCTGGAAGTGGAGCTGAAACGGCTCCTGGCCCGACGCAGGATTCGCATCGTGCCCTACGCCGACCTCAGCCTGGCGGAAAAATCATCGGCCGAGCGCTATTTTCTCGATCAAATCTACCCTCTACTCACGCCCCAAGGCATGGACCCGGCCCACCCTTTCCCCTTTATCTCCAACCTGTCGATCAACCTGCTGGTCAGCGTCCGCTACCCGGACAGCGAGCACAGCTACATGAACCGGATCAAAGTACCGGTGAGTGAGGACATGCCGCGCTTCCTCGTCTTTGGCGATGCCGGCCACACCATCACCCTGGAAGATCTGATCGGCAACAACCTGGAAATCCTCTTCCCCGAGATGGTGGTCGAGACCTGCGAAACCTTCCGCGTCACCCGCAACGCCATCACCGAACCGAACCAGGAACAGGCCAACGACCTGTTGCAGGTGATCGAATCGGCCCTGCGCGAACGCAAGTTCGCCGAGATCGTCCGCCTGGAGGTGGGCTGGGGCATGGAGGAGCAGCATCGGGGCATGCTGGCCGCCGAATTGGGGGTGGATGAGGAGCGCGACGTTTTCGCGGTCGACGGGATCGTCGGCAAGCGGGACCTGATGGAGATCGCCCGGATTGACCGGCCGGAACTCCGCTACCCGCCGCACAAGCCGCTCGACAATCCCGAGCTGCGCGACGAGGATCCCAACATCTTCCATGTGATCCGCAAACATGGCTCGATTCTGCTCCAGCATCCCTACGAGTCCTTTGACACCTCGGTCGAACGCTTCCTGCGCGAGGCCAGCATCGACCCCAAAGTTCGGGCAATCAAGATGACCCTCTACCGCACCGCTGGCCAATCGCGAGTGATCGAATACCTGATCGATGCCGCCCGCAACGGCAAGCAGGTGGCGGTGGTGCTCGAACTGAAAGCCCGGTTCGACGAACAGGCGAACATCCGCTGGGCCGGTTTCCTGGAGGAAGCGGGTATCCACGTCACCTACGGCGTAGTCGGCCTGAAAACCCACTGCAAGGTGATCTTTGTCATCCGCAAGGACTATGACGGCTTGCGGCGTTACGCCCATATCGGCACCGGCAACTACCATGCCGGTACTGCCCGCGTATACTGCGACCTCGGCCTGCTGACCTGCGACCCGGATATCGGCGCCGACCTGACCGAACTCTTCAACTACCTGACCACCGGCTACACGCCGATGCGCCGCTACCGCAAGCTGCTGTGCTCACCACGGATGCTGAAAAAAGCGCTGCTGCAGAAGATCGAGCGCGAAATCCAGGGACACAGCGAAGCAAGCCCCGGTCTGATTCAGCTGAAGGCCAACGCTCTCGAGGATCGGGAGATCGTTGCCGCCCTCTACCGGGCTTCGCGGGCTGGGGTCCATATCGATTGTATCATCCGCGATACCTGCCGCCTGCGGCCCGGCATACCGGGATTGTCGGAGAATATCCGGGTGGTCTCGCTGGTGGGACGTTTTCTCGAGCACACCCGGTTGTTCTATTTCCGCAACCAGGGCAAAGAGGAATACTTCATCGGCTCAGCCGACCTGATGCAGCGCAACCTGGAAAGCCGGGTCGAGGTCTGCGTGCCGGTGGAATCGGTCAAGGCGCGCAAACAGCTACGCCAGTTGTTCGACCTGCAACTGCGCAACCGGCGCAACGTCTGGGAGATGCAACCGGACGGCAGCTATTGCCAGCGTCCGGCCAAGGGCCGGGAGGGAGCGGTATGTATCCACCGCCGATTGATCGAGCGGGCGGAAAGGCGGTTGGCTGCCGGCGACCGGTTGTTGGGGAAGAAGAAAGCAGGGAAAAAGGTCGGTTGATCCACAGATGGAGGAAGCGGGGTGGTGATTTACTATTTTGCACCCCAGACTTTTTCTGTCATCTCGACCACGGGGAGAGATCTCAAGCCGAAAGAGATTTCTCCCTGCGGTCGAAATGACCCGCAGGCAAGCGGCAACGGGAAAACAATTCCCCCTCACCCCGCCGTCAACAGCGTCCCCTCGATATACCGCTTGCGTTTGGCCGGTTTCAACTGGGCGGTATCCACCACCACCAGGCCATCGACGCAATCGCCGAAATCCCGGTCGACATTGAAGTCGAGGAACACTACCCCGCCGGGCTGACAGAGTTCGGTATACTGCTTGTACAGGGTGGGAATCGAGGTGCCCATGGTCCCGAGCAAGGATTTGAGGTGCATCAGATCCTGCTGGTACTGGTCGCCGCGAAAGGTATGGGCCAGATCGGTGACCGGCAGGGAAAAACGGAAGGGATTGCGCGAGCAGGGCCGACTGCCGGAATCGCTGAAATAGAGCTTGTAGAAATAGATGAGCAGTTCCTTGGCCATCTGCGGCATGGCGTTGCTGATGCTCACCGGCCCGAACAGGTAGCGATAGTGCGGGTTGCGGCGAAGAAAGGCGCCGATGCCATACCAGAGGTAATCGAGGCTGCGCTTGCCCCAGTATTTCTGCTGGACGAAACTGCGCCCCAATTCCAACCCCTGCCCGATATAGGGGAAATCGGCCTCCTGAAAGTGGAAGAGGCTGTGGCTGTAGAGCCCCTCGCAGCCCCTGTCCCGGACCACCGCCGCCGAATCGGCCAACCGGTAGGCCCCGACAATCTCCAGGTCTTCGTCCGACCAGAGCACCAGATGGCGATAATAGCGGTCGAATCCGTCCAGATCCCGCCGCTTACCCGAACCTTCGCCCACGGCGCGGAAAGTGATCTCGCGCAACCGGGCGATCTCGCGCAGCACCGGTGCGCTTTCCTCACCCGCGAACAGGTAGATGGCCTTGCCGTCCGGGGTCCTCCCCAGCAATTCCCCACCTTGCACATTCTTTTTCAGCACGATCCGTCGTTCCGGCCGGGCGATGGCGGTTTCCGTGGGCAAAATGCCCTTCTTGCCCGCCCCGATCCGGTAGAGATGCTTGCGGAACAGGTCGATCTTATCCTTCTCCCGGATCTTGAGACCGGTATAGGCGTTATATGGAATCAGGCCGCCGATGGTCAGTTTGAGCGGCTGCCGCCGCTGGTGGAACATCTCGCCGATCAGCATCAGGGTGGAGAGCGGTTTGGCCAACATCGAGGCCGTGTAGAAGGAGAACGAATTACGACCGCACACGTGGATGGGCAGGATCGGAGCCTTGGCGCGGGCGGCCAAGCGGAGAAACCCCTTGTGCCAGTGGCCGTCGCGGATACCCTGGGGCGAGAGGCGCGATACCTCACCCGCCGGAAAGATGATCACCGCTTCCTCACGCGCCAGGGCCTGGTCGATGCGGGTAATCTGTTTCTTGAGGCTGATGCCGGCCATCACCTTCACCGACAACAGGCAGGGCCGCAGCGGTTTGATCGTCTCCAGCAGGTCGTTGGCCACGATCCGCACATCGGTGCGGCAGTCGTGCACCAGCTTGAGCAGGGCCAGTCCGTCGAGGCTGCCGATGGGGTGGTTGGCGATGATCATCACCCGGCCGCTCACCGGGATGTTTTCCCGCTCGCGGTCGGAAACGGTGTAGGTGCAGTGCAGGGTTTCCAGCACCTGCTCGACGAAGTCCATGCCTTGCAGGTTCGGGTACTGCTCGGCAAAGCGGATAAAACGGTCCTCCCGGAGCAGGCGGCGGAGTACGGACCGGATCGGCGGTGTGAGTAGCGGCCGGCCGGCCAGGGCGGGAAAATGCTGACTGAGGATGGCATCAACGGTGAACATGGGAGCGCTCCGGGTAGTGGTGGCAGAGGGGGAGAACACGCTCAATCAGGCAAAGGCCCGGTGTTCCTTGTAGCCCAGCCACTGCTCGCGAAAGGAGAGCGGGAAGATGGGCCGGTTGCGTTTATCGGCGGTCAGCCGCTGGATGTCGAAGCTCAGGGTTAGTTCGGCAAGAGCGCCGGAATGCTTGCCGGCGCGGCTTGGCTGGGGTTCCGGCTGACGAACGGTGACCGTCGAGGCCGCTCCGGTCCGGGCGGTAAGCAGGCAGAGCAGCCCGCAGCCATTGGCGGCGTCAAACAAATGATGGTGCAGGGTGTAGCTGGAACTGCCCGCCAGGGCCTGCCACTGCTTGGAGGACAGCTGCGCTGCGCGGTCGGCGCACAGCACCACCGCGCCATAGGGATCCTTGAGCAGGGCATGGGAGAAAAGGTCTGCCAGTTGGCGTTTCTGGACCTTTTCCACGGCAGCCAGGTGCAGGTTGAGCGCCAGGACCGAGACGCCGTTTTTGCGGATCAAAGCGAATTGCACGATTTCCTCCTCGTCCTCGCCTGCATTGCCGATGGTAAAGCTGCCGCTGTTAAGCACCCACACCCCGGTGCCGGTGAAGGTGGCCAGGCCTTTGCCCGCCTTTTTCCCCTTGGCCGGAGACCGCCTGGAGGCGAAACAGCTGCAGGTCAACCCCAGCGTCTCCGCCAGCAGCTGACTGGCATCCAAACGGGGACCGCCACGACCGTCCTTGGCATGGCCAATGGATTGACAGCAGAGCAGGTCGATGGCTTGGGCGCGCAGTGGTTCGATGCGGGTGCGAAGGCGGTCGAGCGAATGTTCAGCCTGAGTGGCGGTATCGAGCGTCATGATTCTAATCATACGTACTGGTCTCCCGAATGAGGGGGGGGTTGGCGTACCGGCATGCCCGGACTCTCCGCGCAGGAACAAGACGCCTCGGTTGTGAATATCAATAGAAGATCTCTGTTTCTTTGCGGTTAGCCCTCGATCATACTTTCATCAGAATCACGATCCGGGCCGCTGGCGTTCAGGTTCAGGCAGAGATAGCCAGTTGTTCGCGCCGCCGGGGTTTGCTGCCTTTTTTCCGGGTCAGCGTTTTAAATTCCAGCGGTTGCCGCGAAAAAACCTCGGCCAGCACCCGGCCGCGCCAGTCAGGATGCGGCGCCAACCCCAGAATGGCGGCCATGGTGGGGGCAATATCCAGAAGCGACGTTGCGCCCTCCATCTCAAATCCCTTGAGCATGCCAGGTCCGGAGAAGATCAGGGGCAGGCAGGGTTCGTCCCGCATCTCGGCCAGTGGCCGGACGCTGCCGCCGCATCCCAGAACCATGGTCACATAGTCCCGCTGCAGCCCGACCACGGCCAAATGCTCGAGCAGCAGCCTCAGGGCCTGATCAGCCTGCTCGACGCTTTCCAGGTAGGCTTCCGAAGAGAAACCGAAGTGGGTGCCGGCGATACCGGCCCCTTCAAGATAGAGCAGGCAGCAGTCCGGCTTTTCCCGCTGCAGGTGGCGGGCCGCCTGTTCCGCCAGTTCACGGTCGACATTGCGGATCGACTGCGAATTGATCAGTATTCCAGTCTGGAGGCTGCCCGGCGGAAAGAGCAGGCGCAACCGGTCGTTTGAGTAAAAAGCGGCGCTGTTGTGGTGGCGGTAGCGGAGCAAGGAAAAAAAGGAAAATCCATGGGGCGAGACCTGGGCGGCCCCGGAATTGCTGAGAACGCCGTGTTCTTCCGGCGACAGCGAGGTCAGCAGGCTGACCAGGGTGGGCAGGGTCAGACCGGGTTGTACCGGTTGGAGATGCCGCGACAGGACGCCTTGGCGGACTAGGGCGTCGAAGCAGGGCACGTGGGCGCAGGCCAGGGTGTCGGCACGAAGGCCGTCGACGATCACGCAGAGCAGTTTGGACATAGGGCGCTCCCTTTTGTGGTTTGGCCGCCGCTGGATAGAGTCGCGATGCGGCCGGGTATGTGCCCGTTTGTACCCCCTTGCTGTTACAGCGGGGTTAGTGGGTGGTTATGATTTGGTCAGAAAGACAGGCAGCGCTCCTCCTGATGCAATCGTAATCGTTTTGTAACCGGGGATTAAAAACCCATCGATAGAGTTTGGCCATAGAACAATAGAATACTCAGCAATTACGCCCTCCGGGCATTGCAACGGACCACCGATTGATCATGCGTTACGCCATCTATCATGCCCCCTCCCCGATCTCCCCCCTCTGGCAGCTGGGGAGCAGCTGGCTTGGCCGGGATGCCTTCAGCGACCACGCCTTGGCCCAGCCCCTCTTTCGCGGCATCGATCCGGACAGCCTGGCCGAGCTGACCCGGACGCCGGCCCGCTACGGCTTTCATGCCACCCTGGTGCCGCCGTTCCGCCTCAAAGGCCACCTGACCGAGGCTGACCTGCGAACCGCCCTGGCCGATTTTGCCACCCGGCAACAGCCGCTGCCCCTGCCGCCCCTGAGCGTTTCCCAATTGGACAACTTTTTTTGCCTGCGGCCCATCCGCCATTCCACCGCCCTGCAGGTGCTGGCCTCCCTCTGCACCCGCGCGTTCGATCGTTTCCGCGCCCCCCTGAACCCGGGCGAACTGGCCCGGTCAAAAGCCGCCCTGCTCAGCGGCCAGGAAAAGAAAAATCTCGAGATCTGGGGATATCCTTATGTCTTTGACCAGTTCCGCTTTCATTTCACCCTGACCGGCCGCATGGCCGAGGGCAAAGTGAAGGAGCGGGTACACGGGGCCCTGCTCGAGACCTTCGCCCCGATTCTCGCGGAACCCCTGGTGATTGATGCCTTGTGCCTGTTTATCGAACCGGATTTCGGTCAGCCCTTGCGCTGCCTGCACCGGTTTCCCTTTCCCCTCCCTTCATCCGAAACCGAGGAACGCCTCAACCATGACCAGCAGCTCCTCCGCCAAGACCTTTATCCTGGATACCAATGTCATCCTGCATGATTCGTCCTGTATCGAACATTTCCAGGAGCACGATATCGTCATTCCCATCACCGTTCTCGAGGAACTCGATCAGTTCAAAAAGGGCAACCAATCCATTAATTACCACGCCCGCGAGTTTGTCCGCGCCCTGGACGCCCTGAGCGCGGGTAAGCTGCTCAACGGTGGCGTCCTGATCGGACCGGACAAAGGGCGGATCTCGATCAAGCTCGAGCAGGTCCTGCACGAAGACCTGCGCCAGCACTTTCCGGCCGCCGCCAAGCCGGATCACCAGATTCTCAATATCGGCTACCACCTGGCCAAGGCGGACAGCTCACGCAAATACATCCTGGTGACCAAGGATGTCAATTTGCGGATGAAGGCCAAGGCGGTCGGGCTGATGGCCGAGGACTACACCACCGACCACGTCAAGGATATCGGTGGCCTCTACACCGGTTGCCGGTGTCTGGACGGGGTGGATGGGGAGCTGGTGGAGGTGCTGCACCGCGAAGAGCAGGGATTCCGGGCTGAATCGTTGGCGCTCGAACCACAGCCGCTGGCCAATGAGTATCTGATTATCCGCAACGGCCGCAAATCGGCCCTGGCTTCCTTCCGGCCCGAAGACGGCAACATTGTCAAGATCCACCGCAAGACGGTCTACGGGATCACGCCACGTAACGCCGAGCAGAGCTTCGCGGTCCATGCCCTCTGCAATCCTGCCGTGCCCCTGGTGACCGTTTCCGGCAAAGCGGGTACCGGCAAGACTCTGCTGGCCCTGGCGGCGGCCCTGGAACAGCGCTCCAGATATCGCCAGATCATGCTCGCCCGGCCGATTGTGCCACTGTCCAACAAGGACATCGGTTATCTGCCCGGTGACATCCAGTCCAAGATCAGCCCGTACATGCAGCCGCTCTATGACAACCTGGCGGTGATTCGCGGCCAGTTTGCCGAGCAGAGCGAGATGACCCAGCAGCTGTCCCGGCTGCTCGACGACAAGCAATTGATCATCGAGCCGCTGGCCTACATTCGCGGCCGCAGCCTAGTCAAGATGTACATGATCGTCGACGAGGCCCAGAACCTGACCCCGCACGAGGTCAAGACCATCATCACCCGGGCCGGCGAGGGCACCAAGGTCGTGTTCACCGGCGACATCCACCAGATCGACCACCCTTATCTCGACAGTCAATCCAACGGCCTGAGCCACCTGATCGAAAAGATGCAGGGCCAGCCGCTCTACGCCCACGTCAACCTCGAAAAAGGCGAGCGCTCCGAACTCGCCATGCTCGCCAGTGAACTCTTATGAAACGCTCGCTTCCCGACCACTCCCCCCTGCGCGGTATCCTTCCCCTGTTCCTTGCCCTGCTGCTCATCGCCGTGGCCAGTCCCGCCTCCCAGGTCTTCCGCTACCGCGAACAGACCGGCAACGAGAGCATCACCTTCTCCTGGCGAGCGGACCGGGAGCAGGATGGCGTCACCGTCACCCAGCATCAGGGGGACGAGGTGTTCAGCAGCGTCAACACCACCGACGGAACGACCCTCTCCTGGCACTACGTGCATCAGCCCGATACCGATATCCGGGCAGAGCGGCAGGGCGATAGCCTCCGCTTCATTGGCCGCTTCGCGGGAAAGCCCGTTGACCGGACTCAGGCCATCGATTCCCGCCCCTGGTGCCAGCCCCTTTCCTTTTGCCTCCAACGGCTAGTGGCCCGCGAGCAGCAGACGGCCAGCTTCTGGACCATCCGGCCCGATACCCTGGAGGTTCTGGCCATGCAGGCCGAAAAGGGGGGAAGCGAACAGATTGCAACGGAGAACGGCGACGTCCAGACGGCGAACAAGGTCGTCATCCGCCTGGACGGGCTGCTGTCGGCCCTGTGGCAGGCCGAGTACTGGTTTCGGCCCGGCGACGACCTCTTCCTCCATTATCGGGGGACGCACGGCCCGCCTGGCACGGCCGAGACCAGGATCTGTCTGATCAGCCCCTGACCGGGCAGACGCTGGGGATCGGTGCCGCCGCATGGTTAAGCACCAGGTTGCCGAGAAACTGGCGGGTGCAGGCCTCCCAGGAATAGCCGGCGACGATCTCGCGACAGGCGGTGCGGGAGAGGGTGAGCGCCCGCAAGGCCGCAGCCCGTAGATCGGTGTCCAGACAGCCGTTGCCCCCCTCGCGGATCAGGTATTGCGGCCCGGTCACCGGAAAGGCGGCCACCGGCACACCGCAGGCGTTGGCCTCCAGCAGAACGATGCCGAAGGTGTCGGTCAGGCTGGGAAAGACAAACACGTCCGCCGCCGCCATGAGCCGGGCCAGATCCTCACCCCGTTTGGCGCCGGTGAAACGGACGTGCGGATAGGTGCGGCGCAGGCCCGCCAAGGCCGGTCCATCGCCAACCACCCATTTTTCCCCCGGCAGATCGAGATCGAGAAAGGCGGGCAGGTTCTTTTCCGGAGCCACCCGGCCGACGTACAGAAACCGAGGCAATGCCGATTTCGGCACTGACCGGGCGCGGAGCCGGAACAGGGTAGTGTCGACGCCGCGCGACCAGGGAACCAGATTGGCGAATCCCCGTTCCGTAAGCTCACTGATAATGGTCGGCGCGACCATGGTCCGGCTGGCGGCGCGATGGAACGCCTTGAGCAGCGCATAGCTCAGCCGTAGCGGCACCGGGACGCGCAGCCGCACATATTCGGGGAAACGGGTGTGGCAGGAGGTGGTGCAGGCCAGGCCGAGGCCACGGCAGGCGGCTCTGGCGGCCCAACCCAGGGGCCCCTCGGTGGCGATGTGGACCGCGTCCGGCTCGAATCCGGTCAGCAGCCGGCGGACGGTCGCCGGCCGGACCAGGGACAGCCGAATCTCCGGATAGGTCGGACAGGGCAGGGTCTTGAACCGGTCGGGTGTGAGCAGCAGCACCTCATGCCCCCAGGCCCGCAGGGTCTCGGCGGTCCGGCTCAGGGTAGTGACGACCCCGTTAATTTGGGGATGCCAGGCATCGGTTGCGATACAGATCTTCATAGCGCTTGACGGTGACCGCCTCCCGCAGGGGTTGTTGATTGCGCCATTCAATGACGCCCAGTCGGCCGTTGTGATTCTCCGCCAAGGCGGTGCAGCTCTCGACCCAGTCGCCGGTGTTGGTGTAGAGCACCGAATCGATCTCGCGGATGCCTGCCCGGTGAATATGGCCGCAAATCAAACCGTCCACCCGGTGCTCGACTGCTTCACTGAGCACGACCTCGTCGAACCGGCCAATGAAGTTGACCACGATCTTGGCTTGATGCTTCAGCCAGGAGGAGAGGGACCGGTATTCCCCTTGGACAACACGCCGGCGGCGGTTCAACCGCCGGAAAAGATCATAGAGGACCGACCCGGTCGAGGCCAGCCAGGGGCAGTGACGGACCACGGGGTCAAAGGAGTCGCCGTGCAGCACCAGATAGCTGTGGCCGGCGGCGGTTTCGTGGATGGCGTGGTTCTGAATGCGAATGTTGTTGAAGGTGCAGCCGTCGAATTTGCGCAGGATGTGGTCATGGTTACCGGGAATGTAGACCACCTGGGTGCCGTTCTCGGCCTTGGCCAGGATGGTCTGGACGATGCGGTCGTTGACCGAGGGCCAGTGCCATTTTTTCTGCGCCTGGAGCAGATCGAAAATGTCGCCCACCAGATAGAGAAATTGGGATTCGGTTTGCTGGAGAAAATCGAGCAGATGGTCGTTTTGCAGGTTACCACTACCCAGGTGGAGATCGGAAATCCAGATGGTGCGGAACTGATAGAGCGGCATGGGACCCTCCTTTGGGTTGGTTGTTGATCCAAGGCAGCGGCCGTCCCAGACGGTTATCGTCTTCCGTCCCCTGCCTTGCCAACACCATAGCCCTGCCGTGTTACCCTTTGATCAGGGGGATATTTTATTCCGGTTGCGACTCTGTTTCGATTCCATGGCCAGGAGGAAGGCATTCAGATGCGGCTTTGGCGCACCTCGAAGGACAGGGTGGCCTTGGTCACCATGCTGCGGCCGAAATGGAGGAAGAGGATGAACCACAACGCTTTCAGGCCGAGCAGCAGAAAAGGATCGAACAGCAGGCCCAGGCCCACGGCGATGTCGGGCAGCGGCAGGACAGGAGGCGGCAGCAGCAGACAAAACCCGGAACCGAGGACAAGGGCGGCCACACCCATTTTCTGATAAGCGGAAATAACGGTGCAGCCGCGAAAATCGGCGCGCAGCATCTCGGAGACAACCCGCCAGATCTGGGAGACCAGCAGGCTTGCGAGAAAGGCGCTCCGGTATTGACCGTGCAGGAAGAGATGGCAGGCCACCAGGGCGGTGGTGGTATAGAGGATACAGGTCAACCCCTGGATCGGCACCAGCTTGACCCCGGCCAGCCCCCCTTCGTAGACCGCCTTCTTGGTGGCCCCGGTGAAGACAAAGGCCAACCGGTCAAAAAGCAGAGCAGCGAGACGGCCGCACTGGTGCAGTGGTTTGCCGTAGCAGCAGCCGAAACTGAGGCAGGCCAGCCGCCCCAATCCCTCGCCGAGGATATAACCGATGGCCAGCGCCGCCAGCATGACCTGCATATTCAAAAGAGGTACATCCATGAGCAGGCAACCGCCGTTGACCAGGAGGATGATCGGCGGCGTGGCGGCCAGGCCGCAGAAAAAAGCACCGCCAATGGTGAAGGTATGGTGTTTCTTTTCCACCAGGCGAGCCACCCAGTGGGCCGCGGGCACGCAAAGGCCGACGATCAGCAACAGCACCGCCAGCACTGGCACCGGCGCCATGCCGGCGGCCCGGGTGAGGATGAAGACAAAAAGAATGCCGATAACCGCGGCGGTCGCCAGCAGCAGACCGTACCAAGTGAAGTTGATACCGTGCCAGCTGTTGTCGTCGCGCTGGCGCACCGGAACGGCGGCCAGCATCTGAAAGCGTTCGCCGGGGAGATAGCGCCAGCCAAGGACAATCAGCAAGGTGAACAGAATGGCGGAGGTAAGGAGAAAGAGGCCTTCGGTCATGGTTGTATAGGTGGATAGGCTGTTGGTTTTATTGTGTCATTTCGACCGCAGGGAGAAATCTCTTGAGGCTCGAGATCTCTCCCTGCGGTCGAGGTGACAGGAAAGGAGAAGGTCTGCATTTTTTTGTTTGCCGTCCCGAGCGATCCCTTTTGTGACCGTCATTCTGGCACAGGCCGGAATCCAGAAAGGAATTGCGGGGGCATACGAAGGATCCTGGACCCCGGCCTGCGCCGGGGTGACGAGTGGTAGGCACTCTATTGTGCCCACCCCACCGGCTCAACGCCTGACCGTCAACCACCTAACAGTCTCCAGTCTCCCGCCGTTTCATGGCGATGGTCGAGCGCACCCGGACATCGGTTTCCACCAGCGGCCGTCCGAGGCCCAGGGAAAAGCGGCTGCGCACATCGCGGCGGCGGCGGTTGCGTTCGAGATCGTCACAAAAGGCCACGGCCTCTTTCTGGAAAAGGAGAATGTCGGTGGAACTGCCGGGACGGTACAGGCTTTTGGGACAGCCCTTAACCAGGCGCATGCCCTTGGCCACCGGTTGCGGCTGGTCGTAACCGCTCTCTGAGTAGCACTGCACGATATCGCCGATCATCAGGGCCACCACCTCGATCATCGCCACCAGACCGACCTGGCTACCGCCGGCGACATCGGTGTCGATGATGGTCACCACCCGCCGGTTCTTGGCGTGGAGCGAGGCCAGGGCAATCTGGGCGCCCGGATTGCAGGAGTGGTACTGGCCGTCGATCTGGTAGAAATCAATCACCTCGCCGCTGACTGGCAGGTGATTGTAATGGTATTTGTCCGGGGTCAGGCGGAACACGGCAAAATCGCCGCCGGCAAAAAAAGGATGCCAGGGTAGATCGTCGCCCAGCAACTCTTCCGCTGAAAAGAATTTTCCCTTGATGAACAGTCCCGGCGTCTCCGCCAGCGAACCGATCAGCACCTTGGCGTCGGCCGGAGCGGCCACGGCCTCGGGGACCGGGTCCAAGGGACGGCATTCCCAGTAGCGGATCTGGCGCTCAAAGACCTGACGGGGCGTGGTGAAGCTGTGATGGGAGGCTAGGCATTCCCGCCAGTCCACCCCCATCCGTTCCAGCAACTGCCTCCCCCGGCGGCTCTCCATGGGCAGGTTGAGATCGAAATGGAGAAATCCCAACACGCTGGAGACCCGCTCCGAGGTCAGGGCCCGAAACAGGCGAGGTGCCTGCTCGCGCACCTGATTGTAGAGCAAACCGATGATCCGGTCGGCGATGAGGCGTTCGTTGACGATCTCGCCGGTATCGCGAAGAATGTATTGATGCTGCATGGCGCGTCTCCCTTCAGGTGGCAATGCTGGCCCGCTGCTCCCAATGGATGATCAACAGGGTCAAGAGCAGCAGGATGTGAAGTTCCTGGACCGAAGCCGCACCGGCCAGGACCCGGTGCCCGGTCTCGCGGATGAACAGGGCCGCCGGGGCGCTGCCGAGCAAGCGCTCCTTGAGCGCGCCGATGGCCGGATCGGGGCAGGCGTCGAGACGCTGGCCATCCTCAATCAGGGTATCCATCCCGTTGGCCAGATGGAGGCGGCAGAGATCGGTGCGGTAATAGCTTTCCGCCGCCCGGTTGAAGTCTGCGGCCCTGATCCGCATCGGGTCCGCTCCCCGGCCGTTCGTTTTCAGGATGGCAGCGGTGATCCGGCTCGCCGCCGTGGGTGCGGCGCCCTTGAGCATGGCCGCAAGGGGATCGAGAATCGCTGTGGCCTGTCCGCCCGGACCGTGAGCGCCGCACTCCTCCCGCAGCAGATCCAGACAGGCCTGCTGATAAGCGGCCACCTCGATTCGCAGCGAGCCCTTGTAGCGGCGGCTGGGCCGCTGCCGTTCCGCCAGGCCGGCGATCCGCCGCAGCACCATGTTGTTGGTATCGGTTCGGATAAATACCGTGGGGACACCGATGGCCGCGGCAAAAAAGATCTGCCGCCGTTCGCTCTCGGTGCAGGGATCGTCGGGGATATCGGCATGGCGCACCCTGCCCTCAAGCACCCAGCGATAGGCCATTTGGGTGACCAGAACTTGCAGGTCCACGGCCAGGGCAAAGGTCTGGCCGAGATCGGGGAAGAGCGAGTAGTGCCGCCCCTCGAAGCCCGAAAACCCATAGCCCGCCAGCGGACGCATCCGGTAGGGCAGATAGATGGCCATGCGACTGTCGAAGACCCCCATCTCGGCCAGATCCTGCTTGAGCCGCTCCTGGTTGCCCAGCGTGCCATCCAGGCCCGGACTCTGCTCGACGCTCTGCAGCGCAACCAGGTAGTCGATTAGCCGGACATCGGGCAGATAGTCGCCACGCAGCCGCAGGAGCCCACTGGTCAGCCGGTCGAGCCACAGCGGCCCCATCGGGGTGAAGTTGTGGCCGCAGAAGCGCAGATCCGCCTTTTTTTTCCAGCGCCGCCAGAGCATGCGCAGATGGGTGTAATCGAGTTCGTGCGGCAGATAGCCCATCACCTTTTCCGGGTGGAAATCGCTGAACTCCAGGCGGTGGGGCGCGGCCGAGCAGGTGGTGACAAAGAGCGGCAGGAAATGCTCGACAATCTTGATCACCAGGTCGCCCAGGTATTTTTCGCACACCGCGCCCTCGGGCCCCTGGTAGCAACGGCTGAGCAGACGGCTGCCCAGAGTGATGTGGGTGCCGTTGTTGGCCAGCGAGGTGGAGCTGGTGTTGGGCAGGACCACCAGGTTGTTGACGATGATGCCCGCCTCCTTGAGCTTGGCGATGGTATTCAACTGGCTGCGCGACAGGGTCCGGTGGCACAGCCCCATGTACTCCTTCTTGTCCTCGCCTCGCTGCCAGCCGGACAAGCAGGGGTTGAGGAACAGCTCGCGGTAGAACTGGTCGGAGATGAGATCGTTGAGCCGTTTCTGCCGGGCCGGTGGGTTGGGGGCCAGATACATCTGGCAGGTCTGGCCGTAGTGTTCCAGGCGAAACTCGCGGTTGGCGTAGGCAACCAGCAGCTGCAGGAAAAAAAAGCGGCGGTTGGTTTCGCGGGCAGTATTGCGGCCAGGCAAGGTGCCGTGATCGCCGCTGCTCAGGCTGAAGCTGATGATCTCCGGTGAGCAGTTGTCGCTGATCAGGTGGTCCATCAGCCGCTCGCCGGTGTGGCGCAAGAGGGGCTCGTCATGGGCCGGTTGCCCGATGGCCTCGGCCAAGGTCAGTTTGAGCAGATAACTGACCGGTACCCGCAGCCAGGGCTCGCCCTCGCGGGTAAAAAGAAAGGAGGCGCTGTCCCGCCGCGCCGGTCCGTCCGGATTGCCCTTGTCGGCCAGGAGGTCGCGGTTGAGGATTGCGGCGGCATAGGTACTGAGCAGACGGCGGGGAAAACGGACCCAGGAATTCTCCCAGATCTGGTGCTGTTGCTCGCCGAGAAAGGCATCAAGCTCGGTGAGCAAATGGGGGCTGAGGTCGCCGCGCCGGGCTCGCCGGGTCAGGTTCTGATAGTAGTTCGAATCAACGATGGCGATCGCCAGGTCCACATCCGATCGGTTACCCGCCACCGCCACCTGGAACTCGTTCTCCACACCGACCGTGGTGTCGATCCCGGAAAAAGGCAGGTGGTTTTCTGCCCGCAGGATCTGCTGGCAAACAGCTGCCGTTCGTCTTTCGAGTTCGAGACCGTCGAGGGGTCCGGTTATGGCGGGAAGCGGGATGGTCATGGGTACCGTCAGTGCATGAAATCCAGGGGGAAAGCCGCTGCATTTCTACGGTACAGGATGATTGTTAGATTCCGGCCAGAGTCCGGTCAGTATTGCATCAGCGGCCAGGAGCACCCTGCCCCCGGCGCCGTTGCCTACAGGAACATTTTCAGCCCGCTTTCCCTGTATTCGACGATAAAGGCTTCCACCTGCTGCTTGATCTGGTCCCGGATCTCCCGGATGCCCGCCAACCGCGCCTCCCGGTCACCCTCGATTCGGGACGGGTCGGCAAACGGCCAATTGAGCCGCAAGGTCCGGCCGGGAAAAAGCGGGCAGCCTTCGCTGGCCTCCCGCGAGCAAACCGTGATCACCACGTCATAGCGCCGCCCTTGCTTGAGCAGATCAAAGGCCGCCTGGGTACCTTTGCCCTGGAGATCGTAGCCCAACTCGCGCATGACCTCCACCACCAGGGGATTGATGGTCCCGGCCTCAAGACCGCAGCTTTCCACCGCAAAGGCCTCGCCGCCGAGCTGTTTAAGAAAGGCCTCAGCCATCTGGCTGCGGGCGGAATTGTGTTCACAGACGAACAAAACATGAAGCATGATGCACCTCGTTGCGCGTTGGTGGTTGGAGCACGAACCCGCTGCGAGGTTCGTTGTTTATAATAGGTAGAGCCTTTTGCAAAAAGGCAAAAAATACAGTGTGCAACTCGATCATATCTCGCGATATGATTAGAATTTTATTGTGTTATTTCGAGTGCTTGCGAGAAATCTCAACATTCAGGGCGATGAAATTTCTCCCTCCGGTCGAAATGACACGATCCTTATTCGTTCTTTTTTGCAAGAGGCTCGATATTTACACTGAAACCGCGGGGAGCGGGCGATCGCTCCAACCCCGCTGCGGTGCGACCGGTTCGCCGGTGTGCGGGTGCAGGACAGGCAGATCCGCCGCAGGTAATTCGACCCGATCCTGGGCCGGAGCTTGCTGTCCCCGCATGGTGCCAAGGTCACGGAGACTGTCGGCGAGCAGATCGCTGAGTTGCAGGGCAATTTCTTCGGCGCAGTTCCGGGCCTCTGCCGAAAACCGGAGCACACCGGCCGCGGCGTCGTTAACCTCGGCGATGCGGGTCGAAACTTCCCGCGTGTTGACGCCGGTGGCAGCCGTCAACTCGACGATTACTCCGGTCAAGGCTCTTTGCCGGTCAACGGCCTCACCGATGGTTGCGGTCACCCGGTTCAACTGCACCGCGTCCTGATCGAGGGAGTCGAAGGACTCGATGAAGGATTGGCAGGTACGATTGATCGCCTCGATTTTATCGAGGACATCGCGGGTGGCATGAGCCGTGTGCTGCGAAAGTGTTTTCACCTCATTGGCGACCACCGCAAACCCGCGGCCGTGGTCGCCGGCCTTGACCGCTTCGATGGTGGCATTGATCGCCAGGATTTTAGTCTGATCGGTGATGGCATGCACCGCACCGACGATGGTGTCGATTTCCGCCACTGACCGCTTTAGTTCAGCCAGCTGGTGCCGTGCCCGTCCGATCTCGCCGACTATATGCGTCACCTCGCCGTTCTGAGCGCCGAGTTCCCGTTCGATTTCCCCAACCACCGATCGTATCACTAAAGAGGAGGCACTCACCTCATCCGTCCTGCCAGCGGTGTCGCCGGCCAGGCCGGCAACGTTTTTTGATTCCCGCTCGGTGATGCCAGCCAAGTCCTGCAGGGCAAGCGACAGACGCGTCATTTCTCCGGCCCGGTTGCCCAGTTGTTGTATCGATGCGGTCATGGCGCCGACCAGGTTTTCAATGTGCCGCCGGTCTTCCGCCTTGCGTTCCTCTTCCCGTTTCAGGGTCAGCAGCACCTCCCGGAAACATCGGATGGCCGAACAGAGCACACCGATCTGATCACGGCGGTTTTGCCAGGGGATTTCCGGAAAGTTGCCTGCAATCAGTTGCTCGACAATCCCGGTCAAGCGGTGGAGCGGTTTTTCAATGATGCTGCGGGTGAGGAAAAACAGCACCAACACATTGCCCAGGATGGCGGCCAGACCGGCGGTGAGGTTGAAACGCCGCTGCTGCCGGTTGGCCTCGGCCATCCGCTGTTCATGGCGGTTGATGTCATCGATGTAGCCGAGCATTTCGTTGCGGCTCTTTTCGGCCTCAATGCTCTTATCTGCGGCTAGCTCACGGAGGACCGTAATCTTGTCTTCAAAACCAACATTGCTGACGAGGCTCGCTTGCACGGATTCGATCAAGGCGTGCAACCGCTCCTGATCCTGCTGGGGCTGGCTGCTCGCCAGATGCAACCGTTCGACCTCTTCCGTGAAGGCTCCCTGTTCATCAAACAGGCCCTGCGAGAGGAAAAGGCTGTCAGGGCCGGATTGGACAACAACCTGCCCATTGGCCAGGTCTCTTTTTTCCGTGCGCGAGAACAGGGAGGCATAGCTCTCCCTCCCGGCCAGCCGCTGCCGTTCCCGGAGCTGAAAATCCTGTTCCACCTTGGCGATGATCGCCTTTTTGGGATCAACGGCAAACAGTTGCGGTAGGGCGACAAATTCGTTCTGCAGCCGCACAATGGTAGCGCGCAGATTGACATCAATGCGCTCCCTGATGGCGAGGACCTCGGTCGTCATCTGTTCGATGGCATGGGCCGTGCGATTGTTGGCAAACAACAGGGCACCGATGAAGCAGTTGGAGGCAAGAGCCACCCCAAGCAGCAGTTTGACCCCCACGGTCATCCAGCTTTTTCTGGTCAAATGGTTTGTTTGCAACATGGTCAAAGAGGGAGATGAGGGAGCTGTGTATCCATTTCGCAGCCGGAAATGGATCAGAGGGCCAGCGCAACCGAGGAATTGGCGGCCAGTTCATGGATGTAGAGGGTGCTACCCGGAAGAGCTTTGGCCTGATGCTTGGCGAAAGAGGCCTCCTCGGAAAGATCGATGTGACAATGCCATTGCGAAGGATAGACCACCACCGCGCCGACCGAAAGCGTCATCTGGCCGTATTGCCGCTCCCGCCCTTCCCGGTCGGTGGCGGTGATCGCGCTGCCGATGTGGCCGTTGTAGAGGCCGCCGATGCTTTCATCGAATTGGCGCAGTATCCGCTGAACCGTGCCCTCCCAGTCAGCGCTGCGGAAAATGACCACAAAATCGTCGCCGCCGATATGCCCGATGAAATCGATCTGATCGTCGATGTTGGCCGCCAGCAGATCGGAGACGAACCGGATCACCTTGTCGCCGCGGCTGAACCCGAAGAAATCGTTGAACGGCTTGAAGTGGTCGAGATCGAAGTAACAGACGGTATAGGCAATATTCTGGCGAAACAGCTTCTGCAATTGCTGCTGGATCGGCACATTGCCCGGCAACAGCGTCAGGGGGTTGGCATGGCGGGCCCGGCTGATCTGCAGTTTGGTGATTTCGTGCAGCAGTTCGATGAGCCGGCCCTTGCCGGCCAGCCGGCAGTCGTCGAGAATGATGAACTCGTCGGTGTGGATGTCGAGCGAGGTGGTCAGGCGGTAACTGACCTCCTCAAGGGGCAGCTTTTTATCCACCTGCATGATGTTGCGGTTCATGAAACGGAGGATCGCCTGTTTGCCGTAGAGTTCCTTGCCGTAGAGGCTGGCGTACAGGTTCATGAATTCGCGGCGCAAAACCAGTCCCAAAACTTCGGTATCGTGGACAACGACGATCGATTCCAGGTCAGGGGTCGAGGTGAACAAATCTCCGACCTCAAGGACCTTGGCGACAGCCTGGACCGAAACCGCTGGCCTGATCAGCGTTTCCACGGATGGCGCTTCTTCCTCCTCGAAACTCCGAGACTCTTTCCTGAACAGTTTCGAGGGGATGGCGACTGGCGGCACCTCAACCGGGCGGCTGAAATAATAGCCCTGCATCATCTCCACCCCAATCTTGCGCAGGGTGGCGTACTCGTTGCCGGTTTCCACCCCTTCGGTAATCACCCGGCAGCCCAGGGCCGTGGCCGTCTTGAGGATGGTGCTGACAAATTGCTGCTTGGTCCGATCCTGATCGACACCCTGGATGAAATGACGATCGATCTTGACGATGTCCGGCCGGATTTCCGACCAGAGCTTGAGGCCCGAGTAGCCGGCGCCGAGGTCGTCCAGCGCCACCCGGAATCCCATCTGCCGGTAATGAACCATGGCCTGCTTCATCAGCTGCACATCCTCCACCGGGTGGGTTTCGGTCAACTCGATGATCACCTGGGAAGGGTTGAGACCGGCCTGCTCGACAAACTCCATGGTCTGGCCTTCACGGAAATGCTCATGCACTAGGCTGTAGGGGTCGACATTGATGAACAGTCTGCCGGGCAAAGCCAGTTGGGCGAATCGTTTGATGACTGCATGGCGGCAGAGCAAATCGAGATCGGCCAGGCGGCCCGCCCGCGTCGCCGCCTCAAACAGACGGGTGGGTGAATGCAGGACGGTGTTGACCGGGCCGCGAATCAGTCCTTCGTAGCCATAGATTTGCCGGGTCTGGATGTGAACGATCGGCTGGAAATGGACTTTGAGATTTTGTTGCTGGATGACTGCATGCAGCAGCTCTTCGGTTTTCTGATCCATGATGCCGGATTCGCTCTTGCTGATGGTGTTTGCCTTGAGGGCCTTGCGGTGCAACGATTTCTTATCGCGCACCCATTCCTGAAAGAGCTTTGTATCGGCCTTGTGTTACGATTCAATCAGCATCCTGTTTTTTTAAGATTTGAAGCGTCTCAATCAGAAAGGTCGGTCGGGCCGAACCCCTCCACGGAGCCTTTCCCGGCAGTCGACAATGATCATGCCGGCCACCAGCGGCGCCAGCCACACCAGCCGACTCTGATAGCGGTCGTGGGGATTGGAGAGCGCGCCGCAGATTAAGGCGTTGCCGAGGAGGGCGAGAAAGACGAACAGAGCGAGCGCGGCGAGATCGGGGCGGCCGTTGCGCCAACTCCAGATCGCGGCAGGTAGCAGGCCAAGGACCGAAAGCAGGGCAACGGGCACATGGACCAGGTTAAGCCGGTCAAAAAGATTACGGGTGAGCTGGCCATTCTGCTGGCGGGCTTCGAACAAGGGTCGGGCGAGCGCGGGCAGATCCTTGTAAAGGATACCGCGGGTGTCGCTGTGGCTTTCGTCCAGAGCGTCGCCGGTGGCCACCTTGACCATCTGCTGGGCAGTGGAGCGCAGCGTGGTCCAGAGGGTCATGCCCGGATAGGCGGCCACCGCGGCCCTGGTCAGTTGTTTCAGTTCCGGTTCGGCATCCCCTTTCCAGCCGCCGAGGTCCTGAAAGGGTGATCCCCCGTTCCAGAGGAAGTCGTCGGCCGTCGTGGGCAACCGGTGACGCAGATGGCACAGCTTGACCCCGGGCACCGGGCAGTGTTCGACCAGATAGCGGTGCATGATGCCGTCCTGGACCAGCCGCCCGAAGAGAAAGGTCGGGCCGCCGGGAGTGTAGCCGCCGGTGCCGGTCAAAACGAGGTGCACCAGGGGCATGAGGAGCAGGCTGGACAATACCACGGCCAGCGGCGGCCCCATGCGCACCGCCGGCGTCCAGCGATGGGGCCGCAGCGCCTTCACCGCCAGGATCACCACGATCAATCCCAGGGCCAGGGCCAGACACGACATGTGGGAGAGCAGCCCCAGCAGGGTGAGCAGCACGACCCCAGTCCGCTCCATCCTGCCAAGCCGGGGCCAATGAACGCCAAGGAGCCAGAGAGCCAGCACCACCAGGGAAACCAGGATATCGGGCATCAATTGGCCAGCATACCAGGAAATGCCGGTCAGACAGGCCAGGCCGGAGGCAAAGAGGGCAAGAGGCCGGGGCCCGGCGGGCAGATTGTGGCAACGGAGCACCAGGTGAAGCAGCCACAGGGTGGCCATCGACTGCACCACTATTGGTCCCCACAAGGACTGCCAACCCAGGGAGGCCGCCCAGAGAAAGAGTCCGTAAAACAGGGAGCGGCCGGGTACCAGATGCATTTCCAGCACGGCCTCGACATAACCGCCGGTATCGTAAAAAGTCAGGGCATGGCCGTTCCACAGTGCCGGGGCCAGGAGGAGGGCCAGGCTGGCGATCAGCAGGAGTGGCCCTGAGAAAGCGGCTGATCCCCTGGAGAGAAGGTTGGTTATCGGGGTGAATGAGAAAAGGCTGGGCACGATTTTCGGCTGGGACATAGGGGCTCGTTCATTGAAGGCGGCTTTGGTTTGAGGGATGCGTAAGACAACTCTATAACGGGCAAGAATGAGCAGACGGTTAAGGAATGATCAGAAAACGATCAGGAGGGAAGCTGCATTAGGGAAACAGAGATGCCTCTCGCCCAACCGTCTGCGAGGATGCCTCTTGGGCAGGTTAAAGATGATGTAATCAAATTGTAACCCAATCCAAACCGGGAGGCTTTACTCTGCAGTAATAGAATATTGTGTCTGCGTTCCCGGAAAAGCACGGACCGGATGACGGTTGCAACCCGCAGCAGGCAAACCATTGCAGCCTTGACCTGAGGCCACCTGAATGGTCTGGAGCAAACAATTGACTACAACACGCATGAACCCATTGCTAGAGACCGCTGTCCTCATCCCCTGCTACAACGAAGAGGCTGCCGTGGGCGAAGTGGTCCGCGATTTTCGCCGCGCCCTGCCCCATGCCCGGATTTACGTCTACGACAACAACTCGCGGGATAACACCATCGAGGTGGCTCGAGCCGCCGGGGCCATTGTCCGCACGGAACCGCTGCAGGGAAAGGGCAATGTCGTGCGCCGGATGTTCGCCGACATCGAGGCTGACATCTATGTGCTGGTGGATGGCGATGCCACCTATGATGCAGGGACGGCACCGGAGATGATCCGGTGTCTGCTCGACAATCAACTGGATATGGTCAACGGTGCACGGGTGACCGCGATCAGGGAGGCTTACCGGCCGGGACACCGTTTCGGCAACTGGCTGCTCACCGGCATTGTCCGCTGGATATTCGGCGACCGCTTCATGGATATGCTCTCAGGCTACCGGGTTTTTTCCCGGCGATACGTCAAGAGTTTTCCCTCGCTGGCCAACGGCTTTGAGATTGAAACCGAGTTGACGGTGCATGCCCTGCATCTGCGCATGCCGACCGCGGAGATCGCAACTCCTTACAAAGACCGGCCAGAGGGTTCAACCAGCAAACTCTCCACCTTCAAGGACGGGTTCCGCATTCTGTGGATGATTCTGAAGCTGATCAAAAATGAAAAACCAATCTCCTTCTTTTCGACGATTGCCGGCTTTTTCGCCGTTTCGTCGGTGATTCTGATGCTGCCTATTCTCGCCGAATTTTTAGCCACCGGTCTTGTTCCCCGCCTGCCGACCGCGGTGCTCTCCATGGGCATGATGATTCTCGGCTTTCTCAGTCTGGCCTGCGGTCTCATTCTCGATACGGTGACCCGGGGCCGCTGCGAAATCAAACGGATGCGCTATCTGAACATCCCGGTGATTGAGGGATGAGAGAGGAAAGAATTGGCCACGCCTTTATGGGACAACTCTGGCGCTTCAGCCTGGTCGGCGTGGCCGCATTCGTGATCAACGCCGGACTTGTCGAGACGCTGGTGCCATTTGTCGGCCCGGTGCGTTCGCAAATGATCGCCTTCCCGTTCGCAGCCACCACCGCCTGGTGGATGAACCGTCACTATACTTTTGGGGCCAGCGGATTGGCTCCCCACCGTGAGTGGTTGCAGTACGTTCTGGCCAATGCAGTCGGCTGGCTGCTCAACAATGCCACCTACCTCGTGATGATTTTCAATCTCTCCCTCGCCTACACCCACCCCGTCATTGCGGTAGCAGCCGGTTCGATAGCAGGCCTGGCAGCTAATTTTTTTCTCTCCCGCCGGATGGTATTCAAAAAAACCGAAAAAAACTGGTGCTGAGATTGGCCGGCCGGCGCTCCTGGCACCGTCATAGAAAGGTTGATCGTCTTTTTTCGCACCGGTGGAGTCGCCTTGTGCAGATGCAAGAGCTCTTCAGCTGGAACTCCTGCCGGAACTGAGCGCCATAAAAAATACCACCGGGAACATACTTGATCTGCGCACAGAGAATTGCGTTCACTTGGCAACGAGTTGCCAAGTGAGGCTATCTGTCAAAGAGGTCATTACTGGATCTTTTGCGTACTAACTTGCCATCCTCCACCGAGTGCTTTGTGGAGGGCAATCAGGTTTGCTTCATGGCGGTGCACCCCTTTGGGTGACTCTGATGGAAATATACCGATAAGTACAGTCATGATGCGGCGTTTCTCAGGCAAAGACACCGTGCATGAACTGATACACCGCCCGGTTGGCAACAACCTCGTCAAAGACGACGTGACCGTTCAAGGCATGCCGAAATAAGTATGTATCATCCCAAGAAAAGTCGCGCCATAGAAGCTATCCCGCTCCCGCATGTCTCCGAACCGGAAGGCGGCCTGCCGGAACACGTTTTTGATCAACTCCCCTTACTGTTGCCTAGAGGGCACGGTCACCTTGTAGGGTTCGTTGTCTATTGGTGCAAACTACCTAGCCAGTTGCATGCGGTGCCATGGGAACGACTTCCCCGCCGCGTCCATTTCTGTCGATAAAGGAGACAGCTCCCGTTCCCGACGGGTTGCTTTGCCCCAGCTATTTCAACCGGCCTCACACAATCCATGGACGGAACGCCATCCAGAGTGACGATCTCAAAATACTTCATGACAGAGTGTAACCTTTCTCCCGTTTCCAGCGACTATACGAATAACAAGGATTGAGGCCGAAGGGGCCCCAATCGGTTATCTCATTCACCCTTATTTGGAGAAAAGGTATGCAACGCAATCGAAAACAAGCGGGATCCATCCCTCTTCGCTCGGTACTCATTCTAATGCTGCTGTCCTTCTTGGTGACAGGCGAGGCGCTGGCTTTTCAGCGCACCATTTCGCGGACTGGCCCCAACGGGCAAACCGCTTCGCGCAACACCACCACCAGCCGCATTGATCACGGGTACACCCGGGATGTGGCGGTCACCGGTCCGCAAGGGAATACGGCCACGCGTTCCACAAAGAGGCAGCGGAATCCCGAAACCCAGACCTGGAGCAAAAACGTAACCAGCACCGGACCGAACGGTGGAACAGCCAATAAAGCCGTCAACATCACCCGCACGGAAAATGGGTACAGTCGAAACGACACGGTAACCGGCCCCAACGGGCAAACCGCTTCGCGCAATACCACTGCCAGTCGCACAGACAACGGGTACACCCGGGATGTGACGGTCACCGGTCCGCAAGGGAATACAGCCACGCGTTCCGCGCAGGGGCAGTGGGATCCGGCGACCAATGCGTGGACCAAAAGCGTTACCTTAACGGGGGTGGCCCAATGAAAGGGTCAGAGAACATCCCGGCACGGCAATCCGGCCACAGCTGTAGCCGGAGCACCCTTACCTGCTTGCTTGTAATTCCATTGCTTTGTACGCTCCTGTTCATGAACGCGGAAGCATGGGCCGCCGGAGAGCAGCCCTCCGGCCAGTTGTTCAACACGGCGGATTCCGATGGCAATGGCCTGCTCAGCGAGGGGGAATGGCACACGGCGATGCAAAAACGGTTTGAGAAATTGGACAGCAACAAGGATGGCAACCTGTCTCGCGAAGAGATAGAACAGACCAGGGGGGCAATCAGGGGAAAGTTTCGCGGCCTGCGCAACTCGAACACCGGATTGCTTGGCAATTGATGGTCCGTTCGCCTCGACCGGCCTCAATCGGGCTTTCTGCCCCTCCAGCTGGGCAAAGCGCTTGATACAGGGACAAGGATCAGATCAGACAGCGGATGCCGTCGTCATTGCGCGGATATTGGATGGCCGGGTGAATGACTTTGCAATCCTGCTCGACAGATATCGTGGCTATGTGTGTAAAATCGTCTCCGGCCTCCTGCCGTCGGACTTGGTGTCCGATCTCGCACATGAAGTCTTTGTCGAAGCGTACCGGTCTTTGCCGCAGTACGATACCCGCAAGGCCTTCAAAAATTGGCTGGCTGGCATAGCCTTGCGGCATTGCCGGTCGTACTGGCGGCAGCACTACCGCAATCGGGAAATACCCCTCAGCGCGCTTGGCGACGAACACCACCACTGGGTCGAAGCAGTGATCGCTGAAGACGCGAGCGCTCTCCATGAGAACGCCGAATCGCGACACGAGGCGCGGGATATTCTTGAACATCTGCTGGCCGCTCTTTCGCCCAAGGATAGAATGGTCCTGACCCTGGTGCATCTCGACGGTTACACAGTCAAGGAAGCCGCGGAGATGCTTGGCTGGAGCGTGATCAACGTCAAGGTTCGGGCCTACAGATCGCGGGAGAAGATACGCAAACAAATAGCCGCCTTGCTGGCGGAGGAGAAGCGGGCATGACTGATAAGAATCACCCTGTAAATAAGGTCGAACAAGCCCTGATTCAAGCCCATCGTACCCGCCCGCAGGTTGAAACGGATGCTGATTGGACCCGACGGGTCATGACCCGGGTGCAGAGGGAACGACACCCAGGCAGACCGGCGGCAACCCCTGACCTGATCTTGCGTCTGGTTTGGCGTTTTGCCGCAGCCGCGTGTACATTTGCTTTCGTGCTCGTCTTCTTCGCTTTGCAAACCGGTCTTGAACCGGATCCACTTGCCTTGCACATGTTCATCAGTGATCCGCTGATCCTGCAAACACTGTATTTGTTCGTGTACGTTTCCGGGGCGACGCTTTAGGTGGAGGAAGTGGGGTCTGAAAAAAATGCAGGAAAAGAGCATTGTGAAGGAGATGTAAACTGTGAATAAATGGAAACTATGGGTTGGAATAATCACGATTTTTCTGGCCGGTAACTGCATCGGCGCGGTCGGCGCCGGACTTGCCCTTCGCCAGATCGTCGTATCGACGTTGGCCGAAGGGCCGCCAGCAGTATACCGGCTGGTGACCAAACGGTTGACCAGCAAACTGGACCTCTCGCCAACGCAGGAGACAGCCATTGGCAAAACCGTCTTCGATACCCAGCAGCGAATACTGGACCTGCGCAGTCGTTATCAGCCGGAGGCAAGGGCAATTATTGAGGAAAGCATGCAGCAGATGCGCAAGGAACTGACACCGGAGCAGCAGGAAAAGCTGGACAGGATCTACCAACGGATGAGCAGTCGTTTCGCGGCATACAAAACCTTCTGACCCCTTTACCACCTAGCCTTGGCGTGGTGTCTTGGCAGCGAACTGGCCATCGTGCCCCTCACTGCTGCTGATGTGGCCGTTTCGCTGGACCTGCCATTTCCTCGATCAACTGGCGAGAGGCTGGCCGCTCTACGCAATCCCGGCGATTTCTTTGCGATCAAAGGCAACCGCCTTAAATAACCATTCATTCAAGCCCTAACGGGTTCATCCGATCAACAGCTTTCAGCTTTATGGTCATTGAGCAAATGCGTGTAACGGTCGACCCTTTGCAAAGGCGGATTCAGCGCTGAAGTGCAACAGCTCGCGGCGGTTTGGTAGAGCTCACTTTTGTCGCTAATCCACCTGGATCATTCTCTCCGAACCCGAGTCCAGGGAACAAACAACCAATGTCAGGTTCAGCCGTTTTCTTCAATTGGCATTTTGCAGCGCTTTGATCCGATCATCGAGCGGCGGGTGACTTCTGAAAAGTAAGGCCATGCCACCGGCTTTTGGCCTGATGCCAAAAGCCGCCACCTGATCGGGCAGATGTGAAGGTTCCTGGTGGGCTTGCAGTCGACGCAAGGCACTGATCATTTTTTCCTTGCTGGTCAGATACACCGCCCCCTTGTCAGCGGTATATTCCCTCTTCCGGGAAAACCACATGACGATCATCGAGGCAAAAAGACCGAGCACTATTTCCAGTACGATAGTTACCGCCATGTAGCCCAAAAAACCGAGCCCCTCTCCTTCTTCGTCGCTGCTTAAAAAAGAATTAATGACATTTGCAGCAAGACGCGACAGCAGGATAACAAAGGTATTCAAGACCCCTTGGATCAAAGCCATGGTCACCATATCACCGCAGGCCACATGGGTGATCTCATGGGCCAGCACCGCTTCAACCTCATCCCGCGACATATTCTGCAATAGTCCGGTCGAGACGGCCACCAAGGCCTCGTTTTTGTTCATACCCGTGGCAAACGCATTCATGTCGGGAGAATCGTAGATTGCCACTTCCGGCATCCCGATCTCAGCCTGCTCTGCCATTCGGCGAACGGTACTCAGCAGCCACTGTTCGGTTGGGTTGGCTGGATTGACAATAACCTGGGCGCCGGTTGATTTTTTGGCGATCCATTTCGACATCGCCAGTGAAATAAAAGAGCCCCCCATGCCAAAAATCGCTGCCATCACCAATAGCCCTGAGGTGCTCCGTGAGTCGACACCAAGAAGACTCATCACGATACCGAGCAATATGATGATGGCCATGTTGGTTGCCAAAAACAGCACAATTCTAAACATGATATTCCTCCAATTTTGATGATTGTTCCAAACGCTCTTGCCTTCAGACCGGCAGGAGAACGGTCACGTGAATATTACTGATCGAAACAGGTGCATTACTCCTCGATCTTTTTCATCAATTTCACCGGTGCAATTACCTTGCGGCGGTGTATTCGAATATTAAGCAGTTCGACGAGGAGTGAAAAAGCCATCGCAAAATAAACGTACCCTTTCGGGACATGCACATCAAACCCTTCCGCCACCAAGGTAAAGCCAATCAGCATGAGAAATGAGAGGGCAAGAATCTTGATAGTAGGATGGGAATCGACGAAAGCCCCAATGGGTTTGGCGGCAAACAGCATGACAATGACTGCTCCGATAATCGCAATCACCATGATAGAAATGTGCTGCGCCAAACCTACGGCGGTAATCACCGAGTCAAGGGAGAAGACGATGTCCAGTAAGGTTATTTGCATGATCGTGGCATAAAAACCGTACCCAACACGAGGTTTTTCATGCTCACTGGTGGATTCCAGGCTGCCGTGGATCTCATGGGTAGCTTTGGCCAGGAGGAAAAGCCCACCTCCAACAAGCACCAAATCTCGGCCTGAGATTTCTTGTTGGAATACGCTGAACCAGGGGTCCACCAACCCAATGATCCATGACAGACTGAAGAGTAGGGCGAGCCGGGAGAGCATGGCGAAACCGATGCCCAAAGAGCGGGCAAGATCACGTTGTTTTTCCGGCAACCTGCCGACAAGAATGGTAATGAAAATAATGTTGTCTATGCCCAGAACGATTTCGAGTGCAAGAAGCGTTGTTAAAGCTATCCAGGACTCGGGCATCAATATCCACTCAAACATCTTTTACCTCCGAGCAGCTACGGCATGATGAAAGTTTGACCCGCTGAACCGAAAAAGAAGGATGAGTTCCTTCACAAAGTCATGCACTTTGAAGCTTCCGGAAGGTGTTTGGTTATACCATTTTCTTACGGTTTCGAGGATCCAGCGGGGCAGGGCCTTGCCATCGATCAAGTGATAATGTTCTTGATATCCTTCCTTCAAATATTCCCACCTGTTGTCGTTTCCTGGTTTCAGGTATTCAGAGACATCAACAATTTTGGCTCTCCCTTCGTGCAGAAGAATGTTTTTCAGATGGATATCCCTTGGATTCAGTCCTTTATCAAGGGCATATCTTCTTGCATTGTCTACATCCTGGATGACCTGTTGTGGAATATGAATGCCTTTCAGCAGACAATCGCATAACGTTACCCCTTCTTCGTAACTGATAACCAGGAAGTTCGATCCTTTGCCATAATAAACAGGGTAATAATCTGATTGACTTAACTTCAGATAAACCCCAGACTCTAATTCGACCTTATACATCTTGTCATTGCTGAAAACCTTGAATGCTAAATCAGGATTTTCGATATAACGAAAAACCGCTGCATCCGTGCCAACGCCCACACACTCGAATGCATCAGCATTTTTCGTTACAGTAACAAGTTCATTGTCTCTATGAGAAGTGACCTTGATCTTGTTTAGTTCTTTTTCTAAGATACTCCAATTCATACAATCGCCTCATATCTCATTTTTGTAACCATTTATTCGTTCAAGCAGGCAAACTTTATGTTGTTGTAATTCTCGGCAATCGGTTTTTCCAGCCAAATCGCTACATTCATATAACTTTTCACTGTCCCCCAGCAGCCAACCTTTACAAGGGCTGGCGCGTTCTGAATCTCAGTCTCGAGGCTCAAAATTTTTTCCTGCACCATCGGGTTTGTGCCAATACTCGCGACGCCCTTGAAAGCCGCAATCCCTCCCCAGACCACGAGGGCCCCTATCAGGAGACAACCAACCAGGCCCGCTCCCAGAAAAATTTTGAGTTTATGTTTGAGCCGACGATTCGTTTCTAATTTTTTAAATATTTCAGGAGAATTGAAGTGCTTCATGCAGATTTCCTTTTCTTTGGATGGGAATATTTTCCCCGATGTTGAGAACTTCTCGCACACCGGCGATGCTGACTGGCTCCGATGTATCCCCTGACCTATAGGCAAAAAAAAAGACCTTTACCTAGGCTAGACTGCCTAAATAAAGGTCTTGTTTACAGAATATCTGTTCTGGTCCCGGGTCTTTCGACCGTATTGACGGAATCCAGGTCAGCCATTTCTCCGGCTGATAACTACTCCCCTTTGTTGGACGGAAAGTAAGTACGCAAGCGCATTGTTGTCAATACAGTTTGCCAACAAACGCTCTTTTCCTCTTTGATAGGTGTTCGGGGAGGCTGGGGTCTTGGCGGCCGAACTGCATGCAGTCAACTCGGAGAATATCCGGATTGGCCCAGGCAGATTGGAGCGCATCGCGAGAGGGGTACAACGTGCGAGCGGTACGGTGCCGGTCCCGGAAATGCTGATTGAGAATCTTGATCTTGTTTATGGGATTCAAGCACTCCAAAAGAAAGGTAAAGGGCTGGACATTCCATTGTGGACGATGAGCAGGCCGACCGCTTACCGGCTGGTTAAACGAGCGATGGACCGCGCCGGGATCGCCGGCAAGCAAGCCACCGGCAAAGGAATCCGGCCTTCGGCGTGGCGATGGTCACGGCAAAGAAGCCGCTGCCAATCCACGTATTATCTCAGCTCATGGGCCACACCGACACCAAAACCACGGAAATATATCTCCAGGTGGCGGGAGAAGAGGAGCGGCAGGTGGTAACAGATGCCTGGGAAGGGTAGTAAGCCGGGGTTGCAAGCCGTAACCGCCGAAATTTCCACCTAAGCCATGCGTTTTAAAAAGTTGGCACTTATCGCAGCTTGCCCGGTCAATAGGCCAACAAAATAACCGAGTTAATGTAATAACAATGTTGACACGTTTTATAAATAACGGTAAAGTTGTTCATGTAATAACATTGTTCCTACTAAAAAGAGGCTGGCTTTATGAAAACAACAGTAAGAAAGATTGGTAACAGCTTGGGGAACACTATACCCGCTGCCTTTGCCAGAGATATAGGTATTGAGGAAGGAAGTGAAATCAACATCTCGATTAAGGACGGCAATATCATTATTGAGCCAATCACAGGGAAAAAGCGCTTTCCGTATTCAGAAAAGGATTTGCTTAAAGGGCTGACTGCTCAGACTGCTCATGCTGATGAACTGGCTGGCATATCACCTGAAGAATGGGGTGAATAGTGGCTCGGTACATTCCAGAACGGAACGACATAATTTGGCTGGATTTTGAACCAACAAAAGGCCGTGAGATTGGTAAATATCGGCCC
>Ga0074197_1000494_pt1 | contig 48356 bp, 35 predicted proteins | sample EPASupsiteSAE305_FD_64526 | JGI IMG/M metagenome (GOLD analysis project Ga0074197, IMG submission 64526) | Bioremediated contaminated groundwater microbial communities from EPA Superfund site, New Mexico - SAE3-05 reassembly with SPADES | ecosystem: Environmental > Aquatic > Deep subsurface >...
GGAAAAGGGCGAGCACTGTTTGAGGGCCTTTAGGCCCGAGTTGCGCAGCCCCCGCCGGAAGCGAGTAGCGCAGGGAACCCCGCGGCACGCGGGGCGCCAAACCGGGCTCGCCTTCTTGTTGGTTACTTATTCTTGGCGAGACAAGAATAAGTAACCCGCGCGTCAGGCGCGGAACACAGCGGTAACTAAACCCACCACGTCTGAAGATTCAGACACCCCTTGCGCCTGAAGACTCAGGCATCCCGCCTTCGAGGAATCACACCCGGCTGCGCCTCGAGAAACAGTCCGCCATACCCAGTCGGACAATCACAACCACCCACCCCGCCACCCCCCAATAAAGACGGCCCTCCCGGCAATGGCATCGCCGGGAGGGCCGTCCCTGTTGCTTCTCCCGGCAGATCGCCGGGGAAATTCCGTCAGCCTTGCAGCACCGCTGCCATGGCCTCGGCCACGTAGGCCACGTTGCCGGTGTTGAGGCCGGCCACGCACATGCGGCCGGAGCGCACCAGGTACACGCCGAACTCTTCCCGCAGGCGGTCCACCTGGGCGGGGGAAAGGCCGGTGTAGCTGAACATGCCGCGCTGCTTGGTGAAGTAGGAGAAGTCCTTGCCCGGCACCCGGGCGGTCAGCACTTCATACAGCTTCTGGCGCATGGCCTGGATGCGGGTGCGCATCTCGGTCACTTCCTTGACCCATTCGGCGTGGAGGGCGGCATCGTTCATGACGATGGTGGTCACCAGTTCGCCGTGGATGGGGGGGCTGGAGTAGTTGCGGCGCACGGTGAACTTGAGCTGGCCCAGGACCCGGCCGGCTTCTTCCGCGTCCTTGCACACCACGGAGAGGCCGCCGACCCGCTCGCCGTAGAAGGAGAGGTTCTTGGAGAAGGAGTTGCTGACCAGGAAGGGCAGGCCGGAATCGGCCAGGGCGCGGATGGCGTAGGCGTCTTCATCGAGGCCGTCGCCGAAGCCCTGGTAGGCGATGTCGAGGAAGGGGATCAGCTTGCGCTCGGTGACGATGGCGATCACCTGCTGCCATTGCTCCCGGGAGAGATCCACGCCGGTCGGGTTGTGGCAGCAGGGGTGCAGCAGGACGATGCTCTGCTCGGGCAGGCCCTTGAGACAGGCGACCATGCCGGCGAAGTCCACGCCGCCGGTGCTGGCGTCGTAGTAGGGATAGTCGTGCACGGCGATGCCGGCGCCTTCGAAGATGGAGCGGTGGTTGTCCCAGGTGGGGTTGCTGACCCAGGCTTCGCTCTTGGGGAAGTAGCGCTTGAGCAGGTCGGCGCCCACCTTCAGGGCCCCGGAGCCGCCCAGGGTCTGGATGGTGGCGATGCGGCCGGCCTTGAGGGCGGCGCTGTCGGCGCCGAAGAGCAGCTTCTGCACCACGGCCCGGTAGTCGGCGGCGCCTTCCATGGGCAGGTAGGAGCGGGGCGCGGGGGCGGCGGCGATGGCGGCCTCGGCCTGGCGCACGGAGCCGAGCAGGGGGATGCGGCCCTGTTCGTCGTAATAGAGGCCGATGCCCAGATTGACCTTGGTGGTCCGGGAGTCCTTGTGGAAGGTTTCGACCAGGGTGAGGATGGGGTCGCCCGCGTAGGCGTCGACGTGTTCGAACATGGTGCGCTGGTTCCGTTGGTGAAGTGGTCAGAAAGAGGCCGCGCCGGGCAGGCCGGATTGCTCCGGAAGCGGGGCAGGGGGCTGTGGCGGCAGGGGCTTATTGTAGCCGCCCGGGCCGCCACGGCCAGCAAAAGCGTGGGGCGGGCGGCAAAAATGGCTCAGGCGTTGGGCGTCTGCGGCCGGGGCAGCCACTTCAGCAGCATGGCGTAGAGCACTTCCGGATTCACCGGCTTGGGCACGAAGTCGTTCATGCCGGCCTCCAGGCAGCGCTCCCGGTCCTCGCCGAAGGCGTTGGCGGTCATGGAGATGATGGGCAGGTTTTCCATGCCGGGCAGGCGGCGGATGTGGCGGGTGGCCTCCAGGCCGTCCATGCCGGGCATCTGCATGTCCATCAGCACCAGAGCGTAGGGCGTGGTCCCCCGTTCCAGGCAGGCCACGGCCTCGTTGCCGTCGGCGGCGATGTCCACCCGCAGCCCGGCGTATTCGAGCAGTTCCCGGGCCACCTCCTGGTTGATGGAGTCGTCTTCGGCCAGGAGGATGGGGGTGCCCCGGTAGTGCTGCAGCAGTTCGCCTTCGGCCGAATCGGGGCGGGGGCCGTCCTCGGGCAGGGCGGCCCGGGCCTCGCCCAGCTTGAGCCGGGCGGAGAACCAGAAGGTGCTGCCGAAGCCCAGGCGGCTGTCCACGCCGGCGTCGCCACCCATGATCTGGGCCAGGCGCCGGGTGATGACCAGGCCCAGGCCGGTGCCGCCGAAACGGCGGCTGGTGCTGCCGTCGGCCTGCTGGAAGGGGGCGAACAGCAGGGGCTGGACTTCCGGGGCGATGCCGATGCCCGTGTCCTCCACCTCGAAGCGCAGGAAGACATCCGCCGGCGTCAGCTCCAGCACCTTGATCCGCAGGGTGACGCTGCCCCATTCGGTGAATTTCACCGCATTGCTGGCGTAGTTGAGGATGGCCTGGGTCAGGCGGGTCGGGTCCCCCAGCAGGTAGGGCGGCAGGGGATCGACTTCCGACTTGAGGACGATGCCCTTCTTGCGCGCCCCCTCGGCCAGCATGGAAAAAATGTGGCTGACGATGCGCCCCAGCTCCACCGGCTGTTCCTCCAGCACCAGGCGCTCGGCCTCGATCTTGGAGAGGTCCAGGATGTCGTTGATGATGGACAGCAGGTGGCTGGCTGCATCGTCGATCTTGTCCAGGCGGTCCTGCTGCTGGGGCGAGGGCTCGCCCTTCTTGAGGATGTGGGTGAGGCCGATGATGGCGTTCATCGGCGTGCGGATCTCGTGGCTCATGTTGGCGAGGAAGGCGCTCTTGGCCACGTTGGCGGCATTGGCCGCATCCCGGGCCCGGGCCAGTTCCTCGGTGCGCTCGGCCACCAGCTCTTCCAGGTGGTGGCTGTAATTGCTGACCTCGGCCTCCAGGCGCTTGCGCTCGGTGATGTCCCGGGCCACCCCGAGGACGCCCAGCACCTTGCCCTGGGGCTCGACGATGGGCGTCTTGACGGTCTCGAACAGGCGCTGGCCGGAGCCGTCCGCCTGGGTGATCCATTCCTCGTTGCTCTGGGGCGTGCCGGCGGCCAGCACCTGGCGGTCTTTGTCGCGGAAGAAATCGGCCTGTTCCCGGCTGACGAAGTCGTAGTCGCTGCAGCCGATGATCTCCTGCTCCGGGCGGCCCATCATGCGTTCGAAGGCCGGGTTGCAGGCGATGAAGACGCCGGCCTCGTCCTTCAGCCAGAGGGGATCGGGAATGCCCCGCAGCAGGGTGTGCAGATGGCTGCGCTGCCGCTCCAGTTCGGCGGTGCGGCGCTTCACGGCCGCCTGCAGCACCCGCACCCAGAGGGCCAGGCCGGCGCCGGCGACCAGCAGCAGGGCCAGGCCCAGACCGAAATACCGGGCGTAGGGCATGTAGGGCACGTAGTCGATGGCCGAGCCCATCCACTTCTTTTCCAGGGCCGCCCGTTCCTCGTTGCTGATGAGGGCCATGCCCCGTTCCACCGCCGCCAGGGTGGCCGTGTCGCCCTTGCGCGTGGCCCGGTGGAAGCGTCCCTGGTAGAGGTCGAAGGACTTGCGGAACTGGCGCTGCAGGTCCAGGCGGTAGAGGTAGTAGTTGGCCGGGAGCTGGTCCAGGCAGAAAAGCTTGATCTCCTCGGCCACGGCGGCGGCGATCATTTCCGCGTAGTTCTTGAACTGGCGCAGGTTGGTGACGCCCTTGCCCTGCAGTTCCTCGATGCAGGCATCGCCGACCTGGACGCCGATGAGGAAACCCTTGAGGTTGTCCGTGTTGCTGATGCCGCTGATGGAGCTGTGGCTGTAGATGCCCACCGGCAGGTTGGCGTAGGGCTGGGAGAATTCGTAGAGGGCGTCCCGGGCGGCGGTGTGGAAGATCATGTCGATCACGTCCGCCTCGTTCTCCGCCATGAGGCGCTGGGCCCGGCCCCAGTCGGTGGCGATCAGCTGCACCCGGCGGCCGGTCTTCTGCTCCCACAGGGACCACAGGTCCACCAGGTAGCCCACGGGCTGGCCGCTCGGGTCGCGGAAGATGTAGGGCGGATAGTTGTCGTCGCTGGTCACCCGCAGGGGCGGCTCGTCGGCACCGGCGGGTCCGGCGGACAGGGCCGCACAGCACGCCAGGAGCAGGGCGCCGAGCAGGCGGGTGATTGCGGGGACGGCGGGGAACTGCGTCATCGGGCCACCTGGAAAGGGGAGGGCGAGAATGGTCGGCGGGGATGGCGCTCCATCCCGTTCGCCTAGCAGTATGGCATAGGCCGGCCCCGGCTCCGGCGGGCAAAAGTCATGAAACGGCAGGAGGGAAGCCGGGATCGGCGTGCTGGCCAAAATGGTCGGACAGCGCCGGGGCCGATGCGTTCGGCGGGAGAGGCGGGTGGCGGGAGAAACGGGCAGCCGGCTGTCAGCCGCAGCGCGGCCCCGGGCTCAGCCGAAGCAGCGGGCCCACAGCAGGGAGCAGGGCATGGCCAGGAACAGGGCCGGCAGCATGTTCACGATGGGGAAGAACTTGATGCCGCAGATGCGCAGGCCCGTGGCCATCATGATGACGCCGCCGCAGGCGGAGAAGTCGGCCAGCATCTCCGGTGTCGCCAGGGGCACCAGCAGGCCGGCGCCGAGGAAGAGGGCGCCCTGCACCAGGAGCTGGGGCAGGCAGATGAGGGCCACCGCCGGGCCCAGTTCGGCGGCGAAGATGAGGGCGGTGAACAGGTCCAGGATGGACTTGGCCAGGAGGATGTGGGCATCCCCGGTCATGCCCTCCTGGGTGGCGCCGAAAATGCCCATGCCGCTGGCGCAGAACAGCACCAGCAAAGTGACGAACTTGCCGACGAAGCCTTCCACCCGGGGATTGCCCTTCTCCCCCGGCATGAGCCTTTCCGCCTGGCGCTGGGCCCAGCCGATGGCCTTCTCCAGGCCCCGTTCCAGATGGGCCAGCTCCCCCGCCAGGGAGCCCAGGATCAGGGCCAGGGCCACCGCCGGCAGGGCGTGCACCTTGTTCATCAGGGTGGTGCCGATGGCGGCGGCGATGATGCCGAAGGTCAGGGGCAGGGTTTCCCGCACGCGGCGGGGCAGGCGGCGGCCGAGCACGGCGCCGCCGAGGCCGCCCAGGATCAGGGCGGCGCTGTTGGCCAGGGGTCCCAGCATGGGGTGTTTCTCCGGGGAAGGCCGCCGGCGGCCCGCGGCGGGCTCTGCATGACGTGGCGGCTTGACTAAGCAATCCGGTATGTTAAGGATTCCGGCGTGGCGAATAAAATACCGTTTTCGTTGTCTGGAATATCGAACTGATATGGGTGGCCCATGGACCTGAAGCGCATGCACTACTTCTGCACCATCGTCGAGCAGGGTCAGATCAGCCGGGCCGCCCGGGAACTGCACATGGCCCAACCTCCCCTCAGCCAGCGTCTGAAGGAGCTGGAGGAGGAGCTGGGCACCCCCCTGTTCCTGCGCAAGGGCCGGCAGCTGGAACTGACCGAGGCCGGGCGCCTGTTCTACCGCCGCGCCCGGGACATCCTGCGGGCGGTGGAATCCTCCCGGGACGAGGTGCTGCGCCTCGCTTCCCAGAGCGGCCCGGCCCTGCGCATCGGCCTCTCGCCTACCTGCCGCGCGCCCTGGCTGGCCCGCTGCGAGGCCCTCATGGCCCGCTTTCCGGCCCGGGAGATCGGCCTGGTGGTGGGGGATTCCAGCTACCTGGAACACCTGCTGCGCACCGGCCAGCTGGACCTGGCCTTCATGCAGCCGCCCCTGCAACCCGACAGCTTCAACGTGCACCGCCTGCGGGCCTCGCCCTCGGTGGCCCTGGGCCCCGCCGACCTCTTCGCCCCCGGGCAGCGCCTGGGCCTGGCCGAGCTGGCGGCCCATCCCCTGCTGCTGCTGCGCCGTTCCGTCGGCATTGGCACCTACGAGCGCCTGCAGCAGCAGTTCCACGAAGCCGGCCTGCTGCCCCGGGTAGCCCTCTACAGTTCCGACGCCGGCATGCTGCGGGACCTGCTGCTGCAGGGCTTCCGCGGCCTGGCGGTGCTGCCGGCCTCGGAGGTGGAGAGCCTGGCGGCGGGCGCTGATCCGGCCTTCCGCGTCTATGACCTGGCCGTGCCCCTGCCGGACTACCAGCTGTCCCTGGTCTGCCCCCGCAGCGGCGGCGACGCGGATCTGGTGGGGGCCCTGCTGGAACTCTGGGCCGAGCCCGGGGCCTAGGGACACCGCCGCCGGGAGCCGCAAGCGGCGCGGCGCCTATGCCGGCGCTGCCGGCGGTGCTAGCATTCCGCCCCCATGCAACTCGAACACATCCGCCAACGCCTGGCCGCCCTCGGCGCCAAGACCTGCCACGAGGACCGGGTGCTGCGCGCCTGGCTCCAGGCCCAGCCCCTGGATGCCGGCGCCCGCCGCCGCCAGGCCCAGGACTACCTGCCCAAGGCCATCCGGGAGGAACTGCCGGCCCTGGCCGCCGACCTGGAGGCCCTGGCCCGGGTCCATTCCGAACACCCGGGGGCCGACGGCTCGGCGCGCCTGCTGGTGCGCCTGGGCGACGGCCAGGCGGTGGAAAGCGTGCTGCTGCCCCGGGACGGGGTCTGCGTCTCCACCCAGGTGGGATGCGCCGTCGGCTGCACCTTCTGCATGACCGGCCGGGACGGCCTGCTGCGCCAGCTCTCCAGCGGCGAGATCGTGGCCCAGGTGGTGCTGGCCCGGGCCCGGCGGCCGGTGAAGAAGGTGGTCTTCATGGGCATGGGCGAACCGGCCCACAACCTGGACAACGTGCTGGCCGCCATCGACCTGCTCGGCAGCGCCGGCAGCATCGGCCACAAGAACCTGGTCTTTTCCACCGTCGGCGACCGTCGCGTCTTCGAGCGCCTGCCCCAGCAGGCGGTGAAGCCGGCCCTGGCCCTCTCCCTGCACACCAGCCGGGCCGAGCTGCGGGCCCAGCTGCTACCCAAGGCCCCGCGCCTGACGCCGGAGGAACTGGTGGATCTGGGCGAGGAATATGCCCGCAGCACCGGCTATCCCATCCAGTACCAATGGACCCTGCTCGACGGGGTCAATGACAGCGAGGCGGAAATGGACGGCATCGTCCGCCTCCTCAGCGGCAAATACGCCATCATGAACCTGATCCCCTTCAACGCCGTCGGCGGGGAGGATGAGGCCGGCGAGGGCGCCTTCCGCCGCCCGGTCTGGGAACGGGCCCGGTATCTGGCTCGCTACCTGCACCAGCGGCGTATCCTGACCAAACTGCGCAATTCCGCCGGCCAGGACATCGACGGCGGCTGCGGCCAGCTGCGGGCCCGCAGCCTGGCGGAGGCCCCGAGCAGTCCCCAGGCCGCCGCTGCGCCCCAGGCCATTTCCGGCCCGGCGCCCCGGCGTCGGCAGCCGCGCCCCTGAAGCCGGCGGCGGCGCCTCCCCCACACCCACTGGAGCCATCCATGCTGCGCCAATTCCTGTTCTCCCTCCTCCTCGTCTGCAGCCTGGCCCACGGCGCGCCGCCGGCGGAAGCCCCGGTGGAAGTGGTGGCCGCCGAATTCGGCATCTTTGAAGAGAAGAAGGGCGACCTGGTGTTCACTCCCACCGATGTGGTGCCCCACGTGCTGGGCCAGCGCTACGGCTGGGTGATCGAGGTCAAGACCAGCAAGCGCACCCTCAAGGTCAGCGAGGAATACGTGCAGCCCCGGCCCAACAAGGGCACGGCGGAAGAGAAGGAAGTGGCGCGCAACCTGGGCCTCTCCAACGACAAGCGGACCCAGGTCAGCGAGCGCCTGTTGGCCCCCATGGACGGCCACATCTATGCCGAGTGGTCGGTGGGCCCCAACGAGCCGGCGGGCCACCGCCGCCTGCAGGTGCTGGTGGAAGGCCAGGTGGCCGCCCGCTTCGAGTTTGACGTGAAGTAAGACTCGACGCGAGGCAACGACGGGGACGGTTTCCGGCTAGGGAGGCGGTCCGCCGCATGGCGGTCGGGAGCGCTTGCCGGCCGGTCTTCAGGCGTAGGTGGAAAGATTGCTGACCAGGGCCGAGAGCAGGGAATCCTCAGCGCTCAGGGTGCCGTCGGCGCTATAGATGCCGGAGGTGCTGCTGGCGCTGGTTGTGCTGCTGGAGGAGGAACTGTCGTCGTCCACGTTCTGGTTGGCAGCAGCCACCAGGGAGTTGTAAAGACTGTCCACCGTGGTTTCCGAAGTGCTGCCGGAGAGGCCGGCGATGACGCCGGAGGCGGTGGACAGGCTGACAGCCTGTTGCGCCAGCCGGGCTACGGCCACGCTGCTGCTGGCCTGGGTGATGCTGGTGCTGCTGTAGCTGCTCAGGCTGGAAAGGGATGACAGGGCGGTGATGGAACTCATGGGGGCCTCCGGATACCGCCAAGTCTAGGAACTCCCGTAGTCCCGGCAAGGCTTTTTACCTGATTTGACCTGCCTTTACACGCAGCGGCGCTGCCGCTGCGGCCGGGCGAGTCAGGCACCCGGCCGGGTGCGCCTCAGGCGCCCTTGAGGGCCAGGAATTCGTCGATCAGGCGGGCCAGCACGGCCTCTTCGTCTTCCGCTTCCAGACCCAGGATTTCGGCCACCATCTTCACCTTGCCCGGATTGACCCGGCGCCGTTCCGTCGCCGGTGCCGCCGGCGTGGCGGGCGCCGCGGGAGCGACGGGGGCCTCTTCCCAGGGCGGCACTTCGGCTGCGGCCGGGGAGGGGCTTGCCGGCTGGGCTGCAGCCGGGCTGGGAGCCATATCCGGCGCGGCTTGCGGCGGGGTGTCCGGCTTTTTGCCGCGGCGCAGGCCTTCTTCCACCAGAACCTTTTCCACCACCTGCTTGGGCAGCTTCTCCCCTTCGGGCAGCTGGGCGATCTGGCCGATCAGGGTTTCCGCCTTGGCCTCGTTCTTCTGGGCCAGCTTCTCCAGCTGGATGGCGGTGCTGGTGCTGGAAATCTTGCCCGATTCGAGCAGGGCGCTGACCTGGGGCGACAGGTTGGCGGCGGCGGTGGCCTGGGCCAGCCAGGTGGCGGTGCGGCCGAAGTGTTCGGCGGCCGCATCCTTGCTCTCGAAGCGTTCGGCGATGGTCTGGATGGCGTTGGCCATGTCTCGCGGGTCCAGGGCGGCGCGCACCCCCAGGCCCAGGTTCTCGAAGACCTGCACTTCCAGTACTTCCTCCGGGCTGCAGGCCCGCACCAGCACCGGCACGGCGGTCTCGCCCGCCAGCAGGGCGGCGCGGCGGCGGCGTTCGCCCACCACCAGGGCGTGGCGCCCGGTACCGTCCGCCGGCTGCACCACCAGGGGATGGATCAGGCCCTTGCGACTGATGGAATTGGCCAGGCCCTTGAGGCTGGCCTCGTCGAAGTGCTGGCGCACGTGGTCCGGGCCGGGCTCGATCAGGGCGATGTCGATGATGCGGAATTCCGCGGGATTGTCTTTGAAGGCCATGGCCCCTCCGCCGTCGGTTGGTAGTGGCGCGATCCGCGGCGGCAGGCCGGCGCGGATCGACGAAGGGGGCGGATGTTCCTCGGTTTTCCCGCCTTTTTCAAGGCTTGACGGATGGCCGCGGATCGTAGCCGCGGTGCAGATCTGGCGCCGCCATGGGCTTCAGACGGCGGGGGCGTGCTTGGCCAGTTTGCGCTGCAGGGTGCGCCGGTGCATTTTCAGGGAGCGGGCGGTGGCGGTGATGTTGCCGCCGTTTTCCCGCAGGATGCGCTGGATGTATTCCCACTCGACCCGCTGCACCGTCATGCGCTCGTCCGTGGCGATGGGGGGGATTTCCCAGTGGTCGGCAGTGAGGGCCTTGACGATGTCGCCCGCCTCCACCGGCTTGATCAGGTATTCCAGGGCCCCCAGCTTGATGGCGCCGACGGCGGTGGGAATGCTGGCGTAGCCGGTGAGGACCACGATGCGGGCGCCGGGGCTGCATTCGAGCAGGGGTTCGATCAGGTTGAGGCCCGACTTGCCTTCCAGGTTGAGGTCGAGCACGACGTACTCCGGTTCGTGCCGGGCCGCCAGGGCCAGGGCGCTTTCCGGGTCGTGCCCGGCGATGGTCTGGAAGCCGCGTCGGCCCATGGCCTTGGCCAGGGCACTGCAGTAGGCCTGGTCGTCGTCCACGATCAGCAGCAGGGGGGATTCGTTGCCATCGGCAGCGTCGGTGACGGGATTCATGTCAGCAATCCTTGAGGGGAAGTTTGAGGGTGACGTCGGTGCCCCGGGGCTGCCGGGGCGCCAGATGGAGCTGGCCGCCGCAGCGCTGGATGGCGCTGCGGGCCAGCAGCAGGCCGATGCCCAGGCCCGAGTCCGAATGCACCGGCAGGGGCTGGCCGGCGGCGGCCAGCACATCTTCGGGAATGCCCGGCCCCTGGTCGGCGATGACCAGGTGAAGCCAGGGGCCATGCACGGCGGCGCTGACTTCGAGCCATTCGGGGCTGAAGCGCACGCCGTTGTCCACCAGGTTGTGCAGGGCCTGTTCCAGGGCAACGTCGGCGGCCACCAGGCGCCCGGCGGCTTCTGCATCGATGCGCAGGGCGATGCTGGCGGCCGGATGCAGGGCCCGCCAGCCGTGGGCGCATTCCTCCAGCCAGTCCTGTACCCGCCGCTGGCGGCGCTCCTCGGCCCGGGGCCGGCCGGCCTCCGCCGTGAGGCGGGTGAGGGCGCTCTTGCATTTGTCGATCTGCAGTTTCAGGCCCGCCAGCTCCTGGCGCGTCCGGGGCGGCAGTTCGGCATCCTCGACCAGGTCGTCCACCACCAGCTTCATGGTGGCCAGGGGCGTGCTCAGTTCATGGGCGGCGCCGGCGGCCAGGGTGCCGAGGGAGACCACCCAGCCGTTGCGGATCTCGTTTTCCCGGGCCCGGGCCAGGGCCTGGTCGCGGATGCGGATGGCGGCCGTCATGCGGGTGATGAACCACACCGAGATGAGCACGGAGGCGAGGAAAGTCAGCCACATGCCGAGCAGGTGCAGCTGCACGGCGATGGTGGCGTCCTTCACTTCCAGGGGCTGGTAGAAATTCCACAGGAAGGAATAGGTGAGGATGGAAAAGGCCCCCAGCAGCCAGGCCTGCAGGGTCGGCAGCATGGCGGCGCCGATGGCGACGACGGGCAGCAGCAGGGAGATGAGGGGATTGGTGGCGCCGCCGGAAAAGTAGATGACGATGCTCCAGGAGAGCAGGTCCACCATCAGCTGGGTCATGGCGGGAATGGGTTCCCGGTCCCAGTGGCGCAGCAACATGGCGGCGCCGTTCACCAGCGCCAGGAAGGTGGCCGTGGCCAGCAGGGGCAGGGGGGCGATGGTGATGCCGAGCAGGCGGGGAAAGCCCAGGGTGATGGCGGCCATGGCCAGCACCGAGCCCCAGCGCAGGGCGATCAGGAGGTCCGCATCGAGGCGCAGGCGGCGCAGGGGACGGGGCGGCGGGAAGGGCGCTGGCGAGGGCATGCAGGCGGCTCGGAAGAGATGACGACGGCGGCATTATGGGCAGAGCGTGACCGCTTGTCGCGTGACATTTAGTCACTTCCCGAGGCTGCCGCCGCCGGTCAGAATCCGCCCCGTCTAAGCTTTCCAAGCCTGGACTAACGACTAGGATTGACGCCCCAGCAATGGGGCGTCCTTTTTCCCCGGGGCCTTCGCCGCCCCGCCTGGAAGGGAGTGTCCCTTGTCCGCTCAGGATGTCTCGTCCGCCCGGTCCCGCCGCGGCCTCTCCGCTTTCCTCGCCCGCCACCGCCTGGCCTGTCACCTGGCCGTGGTGCTCCTGCTCAAGATCATTCTCCTGCGCGTGCTGTGGCTCAACTACGTGGCCCCCTACCGGGTCGCCGTGGATGAACAGCGCATGGCTCAGCAGCTCACCGGTTCCACAAAACAACCCATAAGGGAGGTTCACCATGATCGATTCGACGGTCGTTGACCTGTCGCGGCTGCAGTTCGCCGCCACGGCGATGTACCACTTCCTCTTCGTCCCGCTGACCCTGGGCCTGTCCTGGCTGCTGGTGGTGATGGAGACCGCCTACGTCATGAGCGGCAAGGAAATCTACCGGGACATGACCAAGTTCTGGGGCAAGCTCTACGGCATCAATTTCGCCCTGGGCGTCACCACCGGCATCACCATGGAGTTCCAGTTCGGCACCAACTGGGCCTACTACTCCCATTACGTGGGCGACATCTTCGGCGCCCCCCTGGCCATCGAGGGGCTGATGGCCTTCTTCCTCGAATCCACCATGGTGGGCCTGTTCTTCTTCGGCTGGCAGCGCCTGTCCAAGGCCGGCCACCTGGCGGTGACCGTGCTCATGGCCCTGGGCACCAACCTTTCCGCCGTGCTCATCCTCATCGCCAACGGCTGGATGCAGGACCCGGTGGGCTCCACCTTCAACCCGGTGACCATGCGCATGGAACTGGTGGATTTCGCCGCCCTGGTGTTCAACCCGGTGGCCCAGTCCAAGTTCGTGCATACGGTGGCCGCCGGCTACGTCACCGGCTCCCTGTTCGTGCTCGGCATTTCCTCCTGGTATCTGCTGAAGGGCCTGCACGTGGAGTTCGCCCGCCGCTCCTTCCGCATCGCCGCCGCCTTCGGCCTGGCCGGCTGCCTGTCGGTGATCGTGCTGGGGGACGAATCCGGCTATGCCGTGTCCGAATCCCAGAAGTCCAAGCTGGCCGCCATCGAGGCCATGTGGGAGACGGAAGCGGCGCCGGCGGGCTTCAACCTGCTGGCCTGGCCCAATGAGGAACGCCAGGCCAACGACTGGGAGATCCGTATTCCCTACGTGCTGGGCCTGATCGCCACCCGCTCCGTGTCCGAGACCCTGCCCGGCATCAAGGAAATCCGCGCCGCCAACCGGCAGCGCATCGAAAACGGCGTGCAGGCGGTGCTGGCCCTGGAGGCCCTGCGCCAGAATCCGGCCGACGCGACGGCCCAAGCCTCCTTCGCCAAGCACCAGCAGGACATGGGCTACGGCATGCTGGTCAAGCGCTACAGCCCGGACCTGGCCCAGGCCACCCCGGCCATGCTGGACCAAGCGGCCCACGATTCCGTGCCCAGGGTGGCGCCGTTGTTCTGGACCTTCCGCCTGATGGTGCTGCTGGGTTTTGCCATGCTGCTGCTGGTGGGGCTGGCCTTCTGGTACAGCGTCAAGAACAGCTTCCAGCAGAAGACCTGGCTGCTGCGCTGGGCCCTGTGGTTCATCCCCATGCCCTGGATCGCCATCCAGTCCGGCTGGTTCGTCGCCGAGTACGGCCGCCAGCCGTGGACGGTGTTCGGCATGCTGCCCACCCATCTGTCGGCCTCCAGCCTTTCTGCCGCCAGCCTGTGGGGCTCCATCGCCGGCTTCGTCGGCTTCTACACCCTGCTGCTGGTCGCCGAGATGTACCTGATGTTCAAGTACGCCCGCCTCGGCCCCACCGCCCTGCAGCCCGCCGCCGCGCCCGCCAACGCCTGAGGAGACGACTGAGATGCTGTTCGACTATCTGACCCTGAAACTCATCTGGTGGCTGCTGGTGGGCGTGCTGCTCATCGGCTTCGCCATCATGGACGGCCACGACATGGGCGTCGGCACCCTGCTGCCCATCCTCGGCCGGGACGACACCGACCGGCGCGTCATGATCAACACCGTGGCGCCCCACTGGGACGGCAACCAGGTGTGGTTCATCACCGCCGGCGGCGCCATCTTCGCCGCCTGGCCCTTCGTCTATGCCACCGCCTTCTCCGGCATGTACTGGGCCCTGCTGCTGGTGCTGTTCGCCCTGTTCTTCCGTCCGGTGGGCTTCGAGTACCGCTCCAAGCTGCCCAATCCGGCCTGGCGCAGCGCCTGGGACTGGGGCCTGTTCGCCGGCAGCGCGGTGCCGGCCCTGGTGTTCGGCGTGGCCTTCGGCAATCTCTTCCAGGGGGTGCCCTTCCACCTGGACGAAACCATGCGCTCCTTCTACACCGGCAGCTTCTGGGCCCTGCTCAATCCCTTCGCCCTGCTCTGCGGCGTGGTGAGCCTGTCCCTGCTGGCCCTGCAGGGCGCCACCTTCCTCGCCCACCGCACCGAAGGGGAGCTGCAGGCCCGCGCCAGGGGCGCCGGTACGGTGCTGGCGGTGCTGCTGCTGGCCGCCTTTTCCGCCGCCGGGGTATGGGTGGGCCGTCTCGACGGCTTCGTCATCCAGTCCATCGCCGACGTGGGCGGTGCCCTCAATCCCCTGATGAAGGAAGTGGTCCGCCAGCCAGGTGCCTGGTTCGCCAACTACCAGAAGTATCCCCTGCTGTGGGTCGTGCCTGCCCTGGCCTACGCGGGGGGGCTGCTGGCCCTGGCCTGCCTGCGGGCCGGCAAGACCCTGGTGGCCTTCGTCGGCTCCTCCGTGGCCTGCCTGGCGGTGATCCTTACCGCCGGCGTCGCCCTGTTCCCCTTCGTGCTGCCGTCCTCCACCCTGCCCAAGGCCAGCCTCACCGCCTGGGATGCCACTTCCAGCTACGTGACCCTCAACGTCATGCTTTACGTGGCCCTGATCTTCACCCCCATCGTCATCGCCTACACCGGCTGGGCCTACCGGGTGATGGCCGGCAAGGTGACCCGGGACTACATCGTCGCCAACGACAAGGCCCTCTACTAATCAAGCAAAGGAGTACATGCCATGTGGTATTTCACCTGGATTCTCGGCCTGGGTTTCGCCGTGCTGCTGGCGGTGGTTAACGCCCTGTGGCTGGAAGCGAAGCATTCGCAGGAATAGCGCTCGTTCCCTCCCTGGAACGAATTTCACCGGGCCCTCGGGCCCGGTTTTTTTATGGGAGTGCGGCGGCGGTCGATGCAGGGCCGCCGTTGCGGATCAGTTGCCGGCCGCCACCTTGGCCCGGGCGGCGTGCACCTTCTTGTAGCTGTCGATCAGCCGCTGGTGCCGCTCCAGGCCTTCCAGCTTCATGCTGGTCGGGGTCAGGCCGTGGAAGCGCAGGGTGCCCTGCACCGAGCCGATTACCGCGTCCATGCGCTCGTTGCCGAACATGCGGCGGAAGCTGGCCTCGTAGTCGGCCAGGTCCAGGTCCCCGCCTTCATCCTTGTCCAGAACCACTTCCAGCACCACGTTCATGGCCTGGTAGAAGAGGCCCCGATCCACGGTGTTCTCGTTGAACTGCAGGAAGGCGCCCACCAGGTCGTGGGCCTCCGCCAGCTGCCCCAGGGCCAGATGGATCAGCAGCTTCAGTTCCAGGATGGTCAGCTGGCCCCACACCGTGTTCTCGTCGAACTCGACGCCGATGAGGCCGATGATGTCGGTGTAGTCGTCCAGTTCGCCCTCCTCCAGCCGTTGCAGCAGGGCGGCCAGTTGCTTGTCGCTCAAGCGGTGCAGGTTGAGGATGTCCTCGCGGAAGGCCAGGGCCTTGTTGGTGTTGTCCCAGATCAGGTCTTCCACCCCGTAGATTTCCGAGTAGCCGGGCACCAGGATGCGGCAGGCGGTGACTCCGAGCTGGTCGTACACCGCCAGGTAGGCCTCCTTGCCCATCTCTTCGAGAATGCCGAACAGGGTGGCCGCTTCATGGGCATTGGATTCTTCGCCGTGGCCGGAGAAGTCCCATTCGACGAAGTCGTAGTCGGCCTTGGCGCTGAAGAAGCGCCAGGAGACCACGCCGCTGGAGTCGATGAAGTGGTCCACGAAGTTGTTGGGCTCGGTCACCGCCTGGCTTTCGAAGGTGGGCCGGGGCAGGTCGTTGAGGCCCTCGAAGCTGCGGCCCTGCAGCAGCTCGGTGAGGCTGCGCTCCAGGGCCACTTCCATGCTGGGATGGGCGCCGAAGGAGGCGAAGACGCCGCCGGTGCGGGGGTTCATCAGGGTGACGCACATCACCGGGAACCGGCCGCCGAGGGAAGCGTCCTTCACCAGCACGGGGAAGCCCTGTTCTTCCAGGCCCCGGATGCCGGCGACGATGCCCGGGTACTTGGCCAGCACCTCTTGCGGCACGTCGGGTAGGGCGATTTCGCCTTCGAGGATTTCCCGCTTCACCGCCCGCTCGAAAATCTCCGACAGGCACTGCACCTGGGCTTCGGCCAGGGTGTTGCCGGCACTCATGCCGTTGCTGAGGTAGAGGTTGTCGATGAGGTTGGAGGGGAAGTACACCACCTCGCCGTCGGACTGGCGTACGAAGGGCAGGCAGCAGATGCCCCGGGCCACGTTGCCGGAGTTGGTGTCGATGAGGTGGGAGCCCCGCAGTTCGCCGTCCGGGTTGTAAATCTCCAGGCAGTACTCGTCGAGGATTTCCTTGGGCAGGGCGTCCTTCTTGCCGGGCTTGAACCAGCGCTCGTTGGGGTAGTGCACGAAGGGAGCGTTGGCGATCTCTTCGCCCCAGTACTGGTGGGTGTAGAAGTGGTTGCAGCTCAGACGCTCGATGTACTCGCCCAGGGCCGAAGCCAGGGCGCTTTCCTTGCTGGCGCCCTTGCCGTTGGTGAAGCACATGGAGGAATGGGCGTCGCGGATGTGCAGGGACCACACATTGGGCACCAGATTGCGCCAGGAGGCGATCTCGATCTTGATGCCCAGGCCCGCCAGGAAGGCGGACATGTTGGCGATGGTCTGCTCCAGGGGCAGGTCCTTGCCCGGGATGTAAGTCTGGTGGCCGGCATCGGGTTTGACGGTGAGCAGGGCCTGGGCGTCGGCATCCAGGTTTTCCACCTCCTCGATGATGAATTCGGGGCCGGTCTGCACCACCTTCTTCACCGTGCAACGCTCGATGGAGCGCAGGATGCCCAGGCGGTCCTTCTCGGAAATGTCCGCCGGCAGCTCGACCTGGATCTTGAAGGTCTGCTGGTAGCGGTTTTCCGGATCGACGATGTTGTTCTGGGAGAGGCGGATGTTCTCCGTGGGAATGCCGCGGGTCTCGCAGTACAGCTTGACGAAGTAGGCCGCACAGAGGGCCGAGGATGCCAGGAAATAGTCGAAGGGCCCCGGCGCCGAGCCGTCGCCCTTGTAGCGGATGGGCTGGTCGGCGATGACCGTGAAGTCGTCGAATTTGGCCTCCAGGCGCAGCTTGTCGAGAAAATTGACCTTGATTTCCATGGCGAATCCAAAAATGTGTGCAGACGAATAAAGCGAAGCGGCCGCCATTATCCGGGTTTCCCGGGGAAAGCCCTATTCCTCGGCCGGCCCCCCGGCCCTGGCGCAGGCTCGGTAACAGCCCGGCAAAAAAAACGCAGCCCGAAGGCTGCGCGCAAACGCCGGGGTGACAGCAGGATCACCCCGGAGGGGGACGGTCCGGCCTAGGTCGTGCTCATGGCCGGCGCCGGGCGCGCCAGGCGAAGCCGAGCAGCACCAGGGCCCCCAGGCCGGCCAGGGCCCAGTGGGTGACGGCCGGCGGCAGGGGGCTGTTGGCGGATTTGCTTTCCTGCACCGCGTAGCCTTGCACCGGCTCACCGGCCTGGGAGGGCGGCGTCGGCCTGGGGGCCGGGGGCGGCGCCACCTTGGCCTGGGCCGGCTGGGCGGCTGCCTTGGCGCCGGGGGGCGGTGCGGCCTGGGCGGCTTTGCTTGCGGCGGCCGGCAGGGCGCTACTGCGGCCGGGGGCGCGGGCGCCGTTGCCCGGGGCGGGCAGGCTGCGGGCCTCAGCCATGTCCCGGGCGTCCTGGGCCTGGGCCAGGACGGTGACCTCGGCGCTGCTGCAGCTGTTGGCATTGCAGGCGACGCCCGCTTCGGCGATGACTTCCCGGTTCACCTGCTCCAGATGGGCCTTCACCCGGGGCTCGGCCTGCCAGTAGCCCTTGTTGATGGCCACCAGCATCTTGTCCACCACCGCCTGGTAGGCCCGCAGGTTCTTGGCTTCCCGGAACTTGTCCCTGACGCCCAGCTGGTTGCGGTCGGCCACGTAGGTCTCGTACATCTCCTGCCACTTGGCCCCGTCCACCGCCTCCGGCACGGTGACCTGCCAGCCCCACAGGTGCTCGGTCACCTTCATGACGAAGCGGGCGCCGGCATAGCCTTCCTTGAGCATGGCCTTGACCCATTCCGGGTTGGTGTAGCGGGTCCGCATTTCCCGGCCCATGAACTTGTCCAGGGTCTCGTGCTTGCCGCCCTTGCCGTCGGCCAGGTTGAGCACCAGGGTTTCCGGCGACTTGCCGTTCACCTGGCGGATGGCCATGGCCGTGGCGCCCAGGTACTGGAACACGTCGTCGTTGTCCAGGGTGCCGTAGAGGTTGGAGGAGCGGGAGTGGATGGCCGCCTTGGCGTCCTTCAGGGCCATCTTGAAGAGGTCCACCGCCAGGGCCGCGCCGCCGGGGCGGTCGCCCCAGTAGCCCTGGCCGAAGAGATGGCCGACCCGGTTGAAGTAGACGTCGGCCACCTGGCTTTCCTTATCCCAGGTGTTGGCGGCCTGGACCACGTTGTCCACCCCGGTGCCGTAGGCGCCGGAAGGTTCGGTGAACACCCGCACCGCCGCCAGGCGCGCCGCCTCGGCCGGGGCGATGCCCCGCTGCTCCAGGGCCTGGCGGGTCTTGCCCACATTGGCGCGGATGGGGTTGTCGTCCTCCTCCAGGTCCTTCACCTTGGAAACGGCCTCGTCCACCAGCAGCATCAGGGTCGGCAGGGCGTCCCGGTAGAGGCCCGAGGGCACTACGGTGACGTCTACCCGGGGCCGGCCCAGGTCGCGGCGGGGAATGATCTCCAGGCCGCTGACCCGGCCCCGTTCGTCCCATTGGGGCTTCACTCCCAGCAGGGCGAGGATTTCCGCCTCGGTGACGCCCTCGTGGCGCATGGCCTCGGTGCTCCACAGGTTGAACACCACCCGGTCCGGGTACTGGCCGTGGCGCTGCCGGTAGTCGGCGACGAACTTCTCGGCCAGGCTGCGGCCCTGTTCCCAGGTGCCCGGAGTAGGCAGGCGGGAGGGGTCGAAGCCGTAGAGGTTGCGTCCCGTGGGCAGGGAGTCCGGATTGCGGATCGGGTCGTTGCCCGGGCCGGCGGCCACGTAGCGCCCGGCCAGCCCCGCCTCCAGAGCGTCCAGCTCGGCCTTGCCGCTGGCTTCCATATTGGCCATCAGGGCTTCCAGGCGGCGCTGGTATTCGGCCGGGGCCAGCTTGCCGGCCAGGGCCAGGATGGCCTCGGCGGTGCTGCGCTGCATCTCCCTGGGCGGGGCGACGCCGAAGGTGTGCAGGCCGTAGGGGGCCTGGTGTTCGCTCACTTCCTTCAGGTAGTGCTCCAGTTCCTCCACCTCCTCGCCGTTGGCCAGGGTGTCCTTGCCGATGTCCTTGAGCACGCCCAGCTTGCGGCCCAGGGTGTTGATCTCGCCGAGGGCTGCTGCGGCGGCGGATTCGCTCTTCTGGGCTGCCACCACGTAGTCGTCGATGAGGCCCCGCAGCTTGACCAGTTCCAGGTTGAGGCTGGCCCTGTCGAAGGGGGGCGTCATGTGGGAGATGATGGTGGCCATGCCGCGCCGCTTGGCCTGCAGGGCCTCGCCGATGTCGTCCACGATGTAGGGGTAGAGCTGGGGCACGTCGCCCACCATGGCCTCCCCCGGATCGGCGGCGGTGAAGCCCACCTCCTTGCCGGAGAGCCATTCATGGGTGGCGTGGGTGCCCACATGCATCATGGCATGGGCCTGGTAGTCCTTCTGCAGCCACAGGTAGAAGGCCAGATACTGGTGGTGGGGCGGCAGGGCCACGTCGTGGTACATCTTCTTGATATCGCCCTCCCAGCCCCGGGAAGGCTGGGGCGCGAAGAGCAGGTTGCCGTAGCGCTGGGCGGGGAAGACGAAGTGGGGCTTGTCCTTGCCGTCCTTCCACAACATCACCCTGGAGTTTTCCGGCTCGCCCCAGGCCTGGACCATGGCGCGGCGCAGCTTTTCCGGCTGGCGGTCGAACCATTTGCGGTAGTCGCTCACCGGCAGCAGCATGGCGTGGCCGCTGCGCACCATTTTTTCCAGGGCGCCGGGAGCCCAGTTGCCGATGTTGGTGCCGTGTTCCCGCAGGGCGTCGAACAGGGCTTCTTCCGTGGCCGGGCGGCCCTGGGTGTTGTAGCCGGCCTGCTCCAGGCGGGAGAGGATCTGCCACAGGGAGCGGGGCAGCACGTTGAGATAGGAGGCGCCGATGTTCTCCTTGCCCGGCGGATAGTTGTAGTAGATCACCGCCACCCGCTTGTTGGTGTTGAGCTCGTAGCGCAGCTCCACCCATTTCTTCACCCGGTCCGCCAGGCGCTCGATGCGCTCGGGGATGGGGGCCTCCACCACGTACTCCAGGCCGGTGCGGGGATCGGTCAGTCGCTCCTTGGAGGCCACCACGGTGGGGGCCACTGCGCCGGCGAATTCGGCTCCGGCGATCTGCCAGGCCCGCTCGTTGAGGCTCAGGCCCATGGGCGAATCCTCCCATTCCTGGCGGCTCTGGTTGAAGAGGGAGAGGGCATTGACCACGGGCACGTCCAGGGCCTGCATGAGCGGGATGGTTTTCTCCGGCACGTTGCCCATCTTCAGGGCCAGGCCCACCAGGGCCGCCACCCGGGCCTTGCCCCTGGGGTCGATGAAGTACTGTTTGACGGCATTCTCGGAAGGAAAGCCGAAGGCCGGGGCGACGTTGAAGCCTCGCCGCTCCAGGCTTTCCACCATGGCTTCGAGCAGGGCCGAGCGGCCGGCCTGGGCCGTGACCCGGTTGAAGACGATGCCCACCCAGACCCGCTCGGCGGCGCCGGGGCGCTGCCGCAGGTAGTCCGCCGCGTAGTCCTCGAAGCGGCTAAAGAGCTGGCCGCTGCGGGGATTCCACAGGGCCACGGCGGGGAAAGGGCGGGGCGGCGGGGCCGCCAGGGGCAGGCCGAATTCCCGGGCCAGGGCCAGGCGCAGCATGGCGGCGTAGTTGTCCACGCCGCCGGCCTGGGCGTAGGCCCGCAGTTCCTCGTTGCGGCTCAGGCCCGCATCCCGCTCCCCCTCCTCGAAGGGCGAGCCGACGGCGTAGGCCTTGGCGCCACGCCGGTTGATTTCGGCCACGGCGGGGGCAATCTGCTTCGCCAGGTCCCGGCCCATGTTGTAGATCAGGGCCAGGTCGGCCTTGGCCAGGGCTTCCAGGTCCGCCGGGCTGGGCTGGGAGGAGGAGGCGATGTGGAAGCGCACCTGCTGCAGGGCCGGTTCCCGCTGCAGCTGCTGTACCGCATTGACCGCCGTCAGGGTGGCCGGGTCGCCGGGGAACAGCACCAATGACAGGGGCCGGGCCTGGGCGGCCAGGCCCAGGAGCAGCAGGGCCAGGCCCAGGAAGAGGTGCCGGAGGTGGAGCAGGAGATGGTGCAGGCGCGGGCGCCTGCCCTCAGTCGGCCGGTACATAGACGATCCTCCCGTCGGGCAGTTTGTAGGCGGTGCCGAGGCGCTCGCCCCGGCCCGAGAGCTTCTGGTCGGTGACCTTGGAAGCTTTGATCTCGTTGCCCTTCTTGGTGATGATCTCCATCTCGCCATTGGCGTTTTTCTTCACCATGGTCACTTCGGAACTGGGGTCCAGCAGGTCCATCATGTTGTAGGCCATGAACAGGGCGATCATCATGGAGACGATGAAGACGATGCTGGCGTCGAAGAGGTTGGCGACCCCGGCGATGGGGTCTTCCAGGGCCTCGCCATCCAGGGAGAAGCGCCTACGCCGCTGCAGCAACCGCATCGTCGGCCTCCGTCTGCAGGTGGTGGGGGAGGGCTTGGCCGCTTTCCGCCAGGGTCAGTTCGGCGGCGTGGGCCATTTCCCGCACGTCGGCCCGCACCCAGCGTTCCCGGGAGAGGGCCAGCAGGTAGGCGAGGACCCCGGCGCCCAGGCCGGCCACGGTGGCGGTGAAGGCGGTGACCATGCTGCCGGCCATCTTGGGGATGTTGCCTTCGGCCAGGGCGGCCAGGGAAATGCCCATGGGGATGAGGGTGCCCATGAGGCCCAGGGCCGGCCCCACCTTGATGACGAAGCGGATGCGGTCCAGGCGCCGCGACAGTTCCAGTTCCTCGGCCTGCAGCAGCCGTTCCACCTCGATCTCCAGGCGGCGCGGATAGCCCTTCAGGCGGTGCCGCAGCTGGCCCAGGCGCAGCTTGAAGCTTTCCACCTCCGGCAGATGGCCGCAGCGCCGCTGCCAGGCGTCGAACAGGGTGATGCCCAGTTGCAGGGGCACGTAGGCCACCAGCAGGGCGCAGCCGCCGATCACCGGCAGGTAGAGGGCGGTGGAGACTTGGTAGAGCAGTTGCTCGATGAGGGTAACGATTTCCATGATGGCTCCCAGGGTCAGAACGAGGCGTTCAGCTCGATGAAGGCATTGCGGCCGGGCATCTGGTAGTACTCGTAGTAGGTCTTGTCGAAGAGGTTGTTGATGCCGGCGCTGACCTTGAAATTCCTGTCGAACTGGTAGCTCAGCTTGAGGTTGGCCAACCAGTACTTGCTGACGCCGCCGTAGACGTTCTTGATGACGTCGCTGTTGTCTTCCTTGCTGAACTGCTCGCCGGTGTAGGCGGCGGAGAGGTAGGCGCGCCACTGTTGCCACTGGGCGTCCAGGGCGAAGTAGGCGGTGTTCTTCGGCACATAGCGCAGGCGCTTGCCCTGCAGGCCGGTGCCGCTTTCGTCCCGGGTGATCTGGCTGTCGGTCCAGGTGTAACTGGTGGAAGCCCGCAGCCAGGAGGCGAGGGGCATTTCCGCCGCCAGCTCCACGCCTTCCACCTCGGCCTGGCCGGCGTTGGTGGCCGTGGCGAAGAAGTCCACATTGGCCAGGCTGCCGCTGTAGGGGCTGAGCTTGCGGTAGATCATGTCCTGCAGCCGGGTGCGGTAATAGGTGGCCTTGGCCGAGCCCTGGCCGGCCAGGGCCGTCTCGATGCCCAGGTCCCAGGAGGTGGAGGTTTCCGGCTTCAGGTTGGGGTCGGCCACCAGCAGGCGGCGGCTGCTGATGCTGGGCGTGGCGTACATCTCGTAGTTGGAGGGGGCGCGGAAGGCCTTGCCCAGGGAGCTGCGCAGGCTGGTGCCCGGCGTCAGGCGGTAGACCGCCGCCACCTTGGGGGAGAAGGCGGATTCGGAGCGTTCCGGGATGTCCAGATTGCTTCGGGGCGTACCGACGTATTTCTGCATGTTGCCCCGGCTGCTCCAGCGGTCGTGGCGGCCGCCCAGGTAGAGGGTGAGGTCGTCGCCGACGAAGATCTGGTCCTGCAGGAACAGGGAGTTGGTGGTGCTTTCCCCGTCGGACTGTTCGTTGAGGGCGCCGGTGGTGCTGTCGGGATCGCGCCAGCTGGTGAGCTGGTATACCTTGCGCCGCAGGTGGCTGCGGCTGGAGGAGAGGCCGACGATCAGGTACTGGTTGCTGCCCGCGGCAAAACCCAGCTGGGCCGAGGCGTCCAGGGTGGTGTTGGGAGTGCTGGTGCGGGTGCCCGGGCCGCCGTCGAAGGTGGCGCCGGTGCCGGAGCCGACGTAGAAGGACTCCCGGTCGAAATAGCCCACATTGGCCTTGAGGTCGTAGCCGTTGCCCAGCTTGCCGTCGAAGCCGGCGAAGTAGCGGGTCTCCTGGCGGTAGTTGGGATTGCTGGAATTCCAGAAGCTCGATTCCTTGATGCTGCCCAGCTTGTCGCCGTTGATGGAGACATTGCTGGCGGGCAGGGCGAGGGGGGCGCCGTTCTTGCTCAGGTAGCTGTTGAAGCGCTCGAAGCCGATGCTGCTTTCGCTGCGGTTGAAGCCGGCGAAGAAGCGGGACTGGGCATCCAGGCTGTAATAGACCTTGGCATGCAGGTTGTTGGCGTGGGAGGAAATGGCGCCCTGGTCCCCCACCACATAGGCCTTCTTGCCATCCACCGTGGTGGTGGCCCGGCCGCCCTGGACCGCGTTGGCGCCAGTGCCGGTGGTGCCCACCGGCAGCACCACCAGGTCGCTGCCGGCGAAACCGGCCATGTCCTCGTAGCCGAAGCCCAGGGTGGCGGCCAGGCCGTTGTCCCACTTGTTGCGGTAGCTTGCTTCCACCGCATTGCGCTCGCCGTCGCCGAAGCCCCGGCTGACCTTGACCCGGGTTTCCTGCTTGGTGGGCATCTTGGTGATGACATTGACCACGCCACCCATGGCATCGCTGCCGTAGAGAGCCGAGGCGGAGCCGGGCACCACCTCGATCTGCTCCACCTCGCCCATGGGAATGCCCATCAGGCTGGACAGGCCGCCGGCGTTGCCGTCGGAAAGGCTCATGCCGTCCACCATCATCTTCACCCGGCCGTCGGAGAGGCCGCGGAAGGAGACGATGGGGGCGGTGTTGATGCGGGTGCTGGTGCCCAGGCCGTTGCGCATGTAGAAGCTGGGTACCTTGGCGGTGAGGGCGTCGCCGATGCGCACGGCGCCCGAGGCGTCCAGCTTATCGGCCGTCACGACGGTGACGGCAGCCGGGGCCTCCAGGGTGGTCTGCTCGATACGCGAGGCGGTCACCACCACGCTGCCCAGTTCCGTCTCGCCCTGCTCTCCGGCGGCCAGGGCGGCCTGGGAAAAGAGGGCGGCGATGGCGGCGGCCAGGAGGCGCCGCGGTTGTTGGTTGTTGATGCTCCCCATGTTGCTGTCTGACTCCAGTCGATGGCTACCGACCGGGCTTCGGGAAACGGGGGCATAAAAGATGAGGCGCGACCGCCGGCCCGAGGGCAGGCGGGAGAAACTCGGCTCAGAGGGAAAGGCCGGCGCTTCGATTCATGCTCCGCTCCGTCCGCAACCCCGCGGTCGGTGGCAGGTTCGTGCCGGCACCGTCCTTCATGGACGGCGGGCACGCAAAAATCAAAGGCCGGTCTCCGGGCTCGCCAGTCTTGATGTTCCGCCTTCCCAAGCCAGTCGCCGACCCCGGTGAGGGGGCGACGGGCTGGCTCAGTGGCTGGCGCTCCGGGGAGGAGGGCCGTGGAACATCCGCACTGGCTTACCGTTGCGGGGGCAGCCGAAGCTTGGGGCCGTGATGGCCGTTACTTCGTTCCCGTTTCACCCGGCGGCTGCTGCCGCCGGACACCTTTGACTGCTAATGGCTCCCTGGGGAGCCGGGATCGCAACTGCAGGCGATCAGGAGCGCGATCATACCCCCAATCCCATCTATGACAAAAGTCTGTGTCCTGGGCTGCCCCATCCCCGCCAGGGGCCGGGGCAGCGTCCAGGGCACGACGCTGCTGCCGCCGCCCGGCTCAGTCCCAGGCCAGGGCGCCGCCGGTCTGGTACTCGGTGACGCGGGTTTCGAAGAAGTTCTTTTCCTTGCGCATGTTGGCCTGCTCATCCAGCCAGGGCAGTACGTTCTCGGCGCCGGGGAAGGGCTCGGCCAGGCCCAGCTGGCGGGCGCGGCGGTTGGCGATGAAGCGGAACTGGTCCCGGTGCAGGTCGGCGTTGTAGCCCAGGATGGGCTCCCGCAGGATGTAGCCGGCGTAGGCCGACTCGGCGGCTTCCGCCTCTTCCCACAGGGCCTTGACCTGGACCGGGTCCAGGGTCAGGTTCTCTTCCTGCAAAAGCTGGCGCACCACCCGGATGCCGAAGGCGCAGTGCAGCACTTCGTCGCGCATGATGTACTGCAGCTGCTCGGCGGTGCCCTTCATCAGGCCCCGGCGCTGCAGGGCGAAGATGGGGGTGAAGCCGTTGTAGAACCAGCAGCCTTCGAAGATGCCGGCGAAGAAGAGGTAGGAGAGGGCGAATTCGTGCAGGTTGTCCCGGTCCGTCAGGTCGAAGTCGGAACGCATCACCCGCTCCAGGCGGCGGTTGGCCAGGGCGATCTTGCCGTGGATTTCCGGCACCACCCGGTAGCGGTTGTAGATTTCCTTCTGGTCCAGGCCCAGGCTTTCGATGCAGTGCTGGTAGGTCCAGGTGTGCAGGGCCTCTTCATAGACCTGGCGGGCCTGGTAGATCTGCAGCTCCGGCGCGCTCATCTTTTCCATCACCGCCAGGCCGATGTTGCGCATGGCCAGGATGTCGGAGGTGGTGAGGTAGGACAGCACGTTCTCGAAGACGTGGCGCTCGGCCGGCGTCAGCTTGTGGTTGTAGTCGTGCACGTCCTGGGCCATGGAGATTTCCAGGGGTGTCCAGTGGTTGCGGTTGGCGTTGAGGAAGAACTCCCAGGCCCAGGGGTACTTGAAGGGCGCCAGCTGGTTGATGTCGGCCTTGCCGTTCACCACCCGCTTGTCTTCCGGGTTGATGGGGGCCAGGGAGATGCCGCCAGCAGGCAGGCGGGGCGCGGCTGCCGGGGTGGTGCCGGCCAGGGGCGCCGCCGTTCCTGCCTTGGCGGGCAGGGGGGCTGGAGATGCTTGCCGGGCGGGCGTTGCAGCCGGGGCGGGCTGGACGGCGGCGGGTGCGTCGTCCCAGTCGTCGAAACGCAGTTGGCTCATTGGCAGGCCTCGCAATCCGGGTTGTCGATGGAGCAGAACTTGGGCTCGGGCGCTGCGGTGGCGGCGGCCCGGTCCACCGGGGAACTGGTCTTTTCCATGGCGGTGGCGCCCAGGGTGCGCAGGTAGTAGGTGGTCTTCAGGCCCTGGGTCCAGGCCAGCTTGTAGATCTCGTCCAGCTTCTTGCCGGAGGGGGCGGCCACGTAGAGGTTGAGGGATTGGGCCTGGTCGATCCATTTCTGGCGGCGGGCGGCGGCCCGGATCAGCCAGGTGGGGTCGATCTCGAAGGCGGTGGCGTAGCGGGCCTTCAGCTCGTCCGGGATGCGGTCGATGGGGCCGAGGGAGCCGTCGAAATACTTGAGGTCGGAGATCATCACCTCGTCCCACAGGTTGAGGGCCTTCAGGTCCCGCACCAGGGATTCGTTCACCACCGTGAATTCGCCGGAGAGGTTGGATTTGACGTAGAGGTTCTGGTACTCAGGCTCGATGGCGGCGGAGACGCCGATGATGTTGGAGATGGTGGCCGTGGGCGCAATGGCGACGCAGTTGGAGTTGCGCATGCCGACCTGGGCGATGCGCTCGCGCAGGGCGTCCCAGTCCAGGGTGGTGCTGCGGTCCACTTCCACATAGCCGCCGCGGGCGTCTTCCAGCAGCTGCAGGGAGTCGATGGGCAGGATGCCCTTGTCCCACAGGCTGCCCTTGAAGCTGGAGTAGCGGCCCCGTTCCTCGGCCAGGTCGGTGGAGGCCCAGTAGGCGTGGTAGCAGACGGCTTCCATGGAGCGGTCGGCGAATTCCACGGCGGCCTCGGAGGCGTAGGGCAGGCCCAGGCGGTGCAGGCAGTCGGAGAAGCCCATGATGCCCAGGCCCACCGGGCGATGACGCACGTTGGCGTTGCGCGCCTTGGGGGTGGCGTAGAAGTTGATGTCCACCACGTTGTCCAGGAGGCGCATGGCGGTGCGGATGGTGCGTTGCAGCTTGGCCTGGTCCAGCACCAGCTGGCCGTCCACCAGGATCAGGTGGGCCGGCAGGTTCACCGAGCCCAGGTTGCACACGGCGGTCTCGGAATCGGAGGTGTTGAGGGTGATCTCGGTGCACAGGTTGGAGCTATGCACCACGCCCACGTGCTGCTGGGGCGAGCGCAGGTTGCAGGCATCCTTGAAGGTGATCCAGGGGTGGCCGGTCTCGAACAGCATGGTCAGCATCTTGCGCCACAGCTGCACGGCGGGAATGCGCTTGAACAGACGGATCTCGCCCCGGTCGGCCTTGGCCTCGTAGGCGTTGTAGGCGACTTCGAATTCCTTGCCGAACTTGTCGTGCAGGTCGGGCACGTCGCTGGGGGAGAAGAGGGTCCACTCGCCGCCGTTGATGACCCGCTGCATGAACAGGTCGGGAATCCAGTTGGCGGTGTTCATGTCGTGGGTGCGGCGGCGCTCGTCGCCGGTGTTCTTGCGCAGCTCGAGGAATTCCTCGATGTCCAGATGCCAGGATTCCAGATAGGCGCAGACGGCGCCCTTGCGCTTGCCGCCCTGGTTTACGGCCACGGCCGTGTCATTCACCACCTTGAGGAAGGGGATGACGCCCTGGCTCTTGCCGTTGGTGCCCTTGATGCGGGCCCCCAGGGAGCGCACCGGGGTCCAGTCGTTGCCCAGGCCGCCGGCGTACTTCTGCAGCAGGGCGTTTTCCTTGATGGACTGGTAAATGCCTTCCAGGTCGTCGGAGACGGTGGTGAGGTAGCAGGAGGAGAGCTGGGAATGCCGGGTGCCGCTGTTGAACAGGGTCGGCGTGCTGCTCATGAAGTCGAAGGAGGAGAGCAGGTTGTAGAACTCGATGGCCCGGGCTTCCCGGTCGATCTCGTTGAGGGCCAGGCCCATGGCCACGCGCATGAAGAAGGTCTGGGGCAGCTCGATGCGGCGCTCGTCCACGTGCAGGAAGTAGCGGTCGTAGAGGGTCTGCAGGCCCAGGTAGTCGAACTGCAGGTCCCGCTCGGCCTTGAGGGCGGCGGCCAGGCGTTCCAGGTCATAGTCCTTGAGGCGGGCATCCAGCAGCTCGGCGTCCACGCCGGTGCGGATGAGGCCGGGGAAGGCTTCGGCGTAGCGGGCGGCCATGGCCTCCTGGCTGGCTTCCTCGCCCAGCACTTCGACGCGCACGCTGCTCAGCAGCAGGCGGGCGGCCACCTTGCTGTAGCCCGGTTCCCGCTCGATCAGGGTGCGGGCGGCCAGCACCAGGGACTGGCGCACGGCGGCCAGGGGCACGCCGTCGTAGAGGTTGTGCAGGGCCTGCTCCAGCACCGTTTCGGCAGCCACATCGGCCAGGCCCTGGCAGGCTTCCCGGCATTGCTGCAGCAGGGCGGCCCGGTCCAGGGGGAAGCGGCGGTCGCCGTCCACCACGTGCAGCAGGGGGCCTGCGGCAGCGGGGGCGGCCGCCGCCTGGGCGGCCCGTTCGGCGGCCCGCTTTTCCCGGTACAGCACGTAGGCCCGGGCCACGTCGTGCTCGCCGGAGCGCATCAGGGCCAGCTCCACCTGGTCCTGGATGTCTTCGATATGCACCGTGCCGCCGCCGGGCAGGCGCCGGGTGAGGGCCTGGACCACGATGGCGGTGAGGCGGGAGACCAGATCCCGCAGGCGGGCCGAAGCGGCGCCCTGGCTGCCGTGCACGGCCAGGAAGGCCTTGTTCATGGCGACGGAGATTTTCTCCGCATTGAAGGGCACCACCGAACCGTTGCGGCGGATGACCTCGAAGGACTGGGCCCGGCCGGCCAGATCGGCGGCGTTGGGCAGACTGTCGTCCAGATTGTCGGAGGGCAGGTGGGATGACGCTTGGTGGGTGGCGAAGAGGCCGGTTTGCATCGTGGAACTCCCGTTATCAACGGAACGGGGGCCCAGGGCGGCGGGATTGCCGAGGCGCCGGCGGGGACGCCCATGGCGGCCGACAGCGGACAATCCCGATCCACCGGGGGGCACCCCGCCCCTGGTCAGACTGAAAAATTGGCGACGGCAGGTTTCCTGGCTCACGGGTCCTGGCCCGATGCCCGCCTTCCCGGTGGAACTGCCTCCCAGTGGCACGCGTGGACATCGAACTCGCCGTTTACAGTTGCGGGGGCAGCTCCGGCATGGGCGGAAAGTTCGCTGCGGATTCGCGGGGAATCCGTCTGATCCCGACTTCCTTGATCGCCGCACCGGATTCCCATTTGTCCCAAAATCGGGGAACCGTCGCGGAGGAGACTTTACCCCAGCCCTCAAGCGGAGGGCAAGGGGCTGGACACTACAGGTAGTAGTACGAGAGTAATAGACAACTACATATAGTGTATTTGGCGGCAGGGTCTTTTCCACAGCCGGGAGCGTTTTGCCCAGAAAACGGGCAGAGTGTTTAATCCCCAGTAATACTGTGGCTTTTCACCGACTGTCCCGGAACGGCCCACAGACTTATCCACAGCTTTTGTGAATTAATGCGGGATTGATCGCCGAGGCTAGGTGCCTTTGTCGGGCTGGCAGAAAAAATTTGGAGGCACCAAAGTGGTGGTGCCGAAGATCTACTGGGGCGGAAAAGTGGGGGAGTGGCAATCCATTTTTCCGCTGGCTGGGGCTGCCCTTTGCCGGTATCGCGCGGTGACGGCAGGCAGCCCCCTGGGCATTACAGGTTGTAACAGGTGCCGTTGCGGTCACTCCAGGACTTGCCACCGGAGTTTTTGCAGTTGTGGCGATCCTTGTGGTTGAGGACCTTGCCGCTGCATTTGCGGGCAGACCAGCAGGTCTGGCTTGCCGCCGCATCGGTAGCGGCAGGCATTTCCTTGGCCGCATCACTTTGGCCGGCGCTGGTTTGCTGGGGCGGAGAGGCCTCCTTCCCCTTTGCCGGAGCATCGGCGGCAAAAGCCGGGAAGGTGAGGGCGGTCAGCAGGGAAAGCATGGCAATCTTTTTCATCGGTGGCTCCTTTGGTGGTTGGCTGGATAAACAACGGTGAAGCAATGCTGCGGAGAAAATCGCTGCAGCAGGGAAGCGACACCAAGTGGTGCAGCAACTTCAATGACCATTCCGGTCGTTGAATTGGGAACAACTATTTGGCTCTTTGCCGGAACAGGCCCCGAGGGAAGGGCATGAAAGCCACCCCTCGGGACTTTTCCCACTATTTCCCGGCAGTAAGGATTGCCCGCAGCGGCGGCAGGGGGGCACTCAGGTTGTGCAGCGGAATCTGCAACCGCTGTTTGCCTTTGTAAGCGCCCCACAAGGTCCTGCTGGCGACGACCTGCAGAGGCTCTCCGGCCTTGGTGTCCTGACGCACCAGAAGGAGGTGGCGCAGAGATGGGTCGTCCAGCCTGCTTTCAATCGTGACCTCGGCCATTGCCGGAGCCCCCTTCTGGGCAGGATGAGTGGCTACCGATACCCGGGCACTGTCGGCGGATGCGGTCAGCCCGGATTTTTTGTTGACGCTGACGGCGTTCGCCTTCGCCAACTGGGCTTTGGTTCCCGCCTTGAAGACGGCGAAGTAGCTGCCGGACCAGGGCCAGGTGCCCCGGTTGTTTCCGCCGATCTTGGGATCATTGCCGTGGATTTCGTCCATGCCGCCGGTGTCCAGCGTGATAACGAAGCGATAGGGCGTGCCGTCGTCACCCGCCAGGCCGGTGGTTGGCCAGACTTCCGCTATTTCCTTGATTTGCCAGACCGGCAGATCCAGGGGCTGGCTGGTGGCGAAAGTGATCGGCTTGCCGATGGGCGCCAGGCTGGCCGGATCCAGCTTCTGGTAGGCGAACTTCACCTTGACGCCTTTGGCCACGGTATCCAGCGACAGGTTGTAGAGCTTTACCGCCACTCGAACCGGGGTTCCCTCTTCGACGCCGCCGGTCAGATAGGGGTAGGTCTTGGTTGCCTCGTCATAGGTGGCGGAGGTGACCGAGATGCCGCGCATCTGGCTGTAGCTGGACTCGTCCGGGTTGAGTATCCACTGGCTTTCTTCCCGGCTGTAGACCATCCGGTTCGGCAGGTTCAGCGCCGGATCTGGCCGCCCGCCGTAGGCGCTTTTCCACCAGCCGCGTCCGCCCATGGTGCCGAGGGGATCCACGGCGTGGGCGACCTTCAGCCCACCGTTCTGGGTAATGTAGATCAGGGAAAGGTAGTTGTAGGAGCGTTCCGTTGCCCAATCCACCTCGGGCTGGTTGAGGGTAATGCCCCGGGAGTTCTTGACCGAGCGTTCCGACAACTGGCTGTTCTCCCAACTGGCCTTGGCCGTCAGACTGACTGTGCCTTCCGTTTCGGCGGATACATCTACCAGTTCAATCTTGGCGCTGGCCTTGAAACCGACGGAGATGTCGCTGGAGTTGGACAGATTGTAGGAAAAGCTCTTTTCCGTGGATCCCCCGGCTTCATCGGTGTAGGAAAGTTCGAAGGTCTGCATATTGCCGTCGAAGGAACGCACTACCCGGCTGTTCAGCGGTTCGCGGACGGCCACCTGCTTGCCCTGGGAATCGTTGAACTTGAAATCGCCGAGATCCTGCGGGAAATTCGGGTCGGCAATATTCGGATAGCTCAGCAGGGTGTTGTTCATGTGGGAAGGCGAGAACCAGTCGACGGAGCGCCCGCCGGCCGAATACTGCATGAGCCTCCCGGGAATGAGCACGTCGTAGTAGGGGTATTTCTGGGGCACGCTCAGGTTCATGCCGTAGACCGGGTAACGCCAGATGTCGAGGGTCCGGGCATTCCAGATCAGATGGTCGTCCACTGAGGTGGTGGCGGAGCTCTGGGTCATCTTCGACTGGTAATGGGTGCTGATGTTGCGTTCCATCACCTGCTGCTCGTAGGAGAAAGTGGTCTTGGCGGTGGTGGTGGCTTCCACTTCGGCAATTTCCATGACGCCGCCGCCCACCGTGCCGCTGACGCTGAGGGAAGCGCTGGAGCCGAAGTCGGTGGCCATCTGGTCGGTGGTGGTCTGTTGCAGCGTTTCTTCCTTGCTGTCCACCAGCTGTACGGTGAAGTTGGTATCGCCCGAGACATCCACCACCTGGCACTGTTCATCGCCCGGCTTCATCAACAGGCAGTCCACGTGGCGCGGCGGCATGTAAATGACGTACTGCGGGTCGATCAGGTCCTGCACCTGGATGTGCAGGGGTGTGCCCAGGTAATAGCTGATTCCCCGGCTATCCAGGCCGACGGCACCGGGCGAATACTGTTGGCCCGAGCTTTCAAAGATCGGTTGCCGGTCGCTCCAGGCCTGCTGGATCGAAAAATTTCCCTTCTCGGCGGAATACGTCGCCGTGGCAACCACCAACTGGGGAATGGAGGCCGTCTGGGTGGCATCGCTGCGGGTAGGAATGACGATGGCCAGTTGGTCCAGGGGAGAAACGTTGTCGTTCTGCAAACCGATGAAGTTGCCGATGGCCAATGCCGGCCCCACCCCTTCCGTCCTGGACGGGTATTCCCTGCTGCCAACTTGCTGCGCCGGACTTGCCGAGAACTGGGTGAGCTGGGGAGAGATGCTGACGATCTGGGTCCAGGTATTGCCCCCGGCGTCGGCCCAGGCAAGGGCCAATTGCCGGGTATGGAAGGCGAAGGCCGGATTGCTGCCCTGGCTGCTGCGGGGGTCGAAATGGAATAGGCCCGGTGCCATTTCAAAGAACGAACCGGAAGCCGGGGTGGTCGCCAGCAGTTTGCCCCGGGGCGAAGGCCCATCGATCTTGAGCTTCTTGCCCAGGCGCAGGAATCCCAGTTCAAGTGTTCCACCCTGGGTGTAATAGGCCACGATGGCCTGGTCGAATCCCAGGGAGCCGAAATCCCCCGCGGCCAGGTTCAGGGAGCGGGGGCGTGCCGCCGTATCCAGCACGTAGGTGCTTTCCAGGGTCAGCTTCTGCTTCTTGGCGACGTAAGAGAAGGAGCGCAGCAGGATGCGTCCTGGCCCTTGTTCGCCGGTGCTGGTGTCTGCAGCCGTCAGTATGTCGAGGTTGCCATCGTTATCGTAGTCGCCGATGGCAATGGCCACATCGCCGCTGATGGCGTAGTCGGAAAGGTCTTTCCAGGCGGCGAGAGAAATCAGGGCCTCGGCGTTCTTGCTGCTGGCTGGCCGATAGCCAATGATGTCGAGGGACTGGCGGCCTTTCAGGTTGCGCCGTGCCACGGCGATCCCCATGTGCTGCAGTTCATGCTTGTCTGCCCGCTGGTCCAGGAGGCCGGAGGCCGCAGCAAAGTCCCGAGCGTTTCCGCTAATACCGGGGTCGGTAAATTGATAGGGAAGGAATTCCCCGGTGGCTATCCCCCGCTGCCCGGTGTACAGGGTGACCCCATATCGATTGATGCAGATGGGTTGCTCGAACTTGGGAGTGCTGACACGCCCGGAAATCAGGCGCCGGCGCGACGATTCCTGACAGGTGTCATCGGACTTCAGGCGTTGTCCCGCCTGCATCCAGTGGGTCAGATTGGCGTTGGCGGCGGCAAAATCCAGCAAGGTGGTGTTGGCCGCAGAGCCGCTGCTTGCCAACATGCCGACGTCGTTCACCTGAAAGATGGCGAGATTGGCCGGGTTCCTGATCGGGTTTTCTGCCCCGGGCTCCTCGGCGATTGCACCTGCACCCCACAGTCCAGGGAGCGCGCACAAGAACAGGACTGCGGAAGCAGTCCGCACAAACGGTAGTGGTTTCATGTCTTGCTAGACTCCATAGGGCCAGCCGGTTGGTGGAACCGGCTGGCTGGGCCGGGGGGACTATTCCTTGCGGCAGAACGTGGCCGTGTAATAGGGCGCCTGGACCGCGCTGTCGTAGGGAACCGTGATGTCGGTTTCCGTGTTGCCGGAGAAGTTGGTGTTGCCGCTGCCGGCATAACCGTGGGCGCAACATCCGGAACCGCCGGCGATACCGTTGGTCGGGAAGTTGATGACCCCGTTCATGCTGTGGCTGTGGGTCCGGTTCTCCCCGGGAGTCAGGGCGCGACCACCGAATGCGGCGCCGGGAACCCCGTTGGCCGGCAACCCTACGATGTAGCGACCGGCAGCACTGTTGAATGGGCTCCAGCCCTTCGGGCAGGACGGCAACAGGTTGAAGGTGGCCAGGCCCTTGGGGACCTCCATCTTGGGATCGGGGCTGTCCTGCTTCATGCAGGCATTGAACTGGATGTAGGGGAGCGCCGATTCGGCCGACGTGGCGGAGCCGGTCATCGTATAGGTGCCGGAGTCGCCGGGGGTGTCGTTGCAGCAGCCGCCAATCAGGATGTACTCCTTGGAACTGGTGGTGACGGAACCGGTGGCCTTGGCATGCTTGTGTACCGGGGCCTGCTGCGAGGCAAGGGCCTGGCCGCCGTAGGATCCGGCACCGCCGCCAGGCATGGTGGGCACCAGGAAGCGGCCATTGGCGGAGGCAAGATTGGCGCTGTCCCAACCGGCGGGACAGGCGCCGTTGAAATAAGCCACAGTGAATTGGGGCAGGGCGTCGGCAGCCAGCACCGAAGTGGCAGTCAGCAGCGCCATGGAGGCCATCAGGCTGGAGTGTTTGGCAAGCATCTCGGCTCTCCCTATTTCGTTTGGCAGACAAGCAGTTGGATGAAAGGCAGGCCGCTGGTGGCGGCGCCGCTGGTCACAGATGCCGAATGGCTCCCATTCCTGGTGCCCTGGTCATTGCAGCAGCCCGAGGCGCCGGAGATGTGGTGGGACGGCAGGGAGACGGCCATGGTCCCCGAGTGGGTATGGGTGCGGTCTTCCTGGTCCTTGAGGGGCGTGCCGTAGGTCTTGCCAACGTCGCCGACATTGGCCGTGACCAGCATCATGCGGCCGGCTGCGTCAGTCGCGGCGACGCTGCCTTCCGGGCAGCTGGTTCCGTCGATGAAGAAGATCATCTTTGCCGGCAGGACCGGCTCCGCCGCACTGGCCAGGCTGGCCAGCCCGGAACAGCCGATGGCCATGAGGCCGATCAGGGGAATGGGTTTCCAGAGCATCTTTATCTCCTTGTGGCTTTGCTTTGATGGGGACAACAGTCAGGGTCCGGGGGCAGGTTTGGAGTGCTGCTTGAACCGCAAATCCTGCTTCTTGTGGTGATGACTGGGTCGATGGTGTTTGCATATTCAATATGAATATGTCGTAACCATATGCGGAGGTGCCGGTGGACAACAAATAGAATTTTCGTATGCCATTGTTTTATCCCCGGCCAGTCTGTTGTGCCCTGCTTTTCTCGACCAGGAGCGTGTCCGCCGGCGTCCGATGAGACAGAAAGAGAATTTATGAAGTACCGGGAGAGTTCCCGTTACCGGTGTGAACAGGGAGTCGGAAGAACGGTGGGGATCACCGGCTGCAAATTACGGCTTGCGTTCCCGTTCGGCTTTTCTGCATAATTGCCCGACCGATTTTTCATCGCCCCCGAATCTTCGCTGCCCATGAACCGCTTCGCCGCTACCGCCGACACCTCTTTCGCGCTGCCTGCCCAGGCCGGTGCGATGCTGTCCGTAGTAGGCGCTGTAGTACGCGTAGTCGTAGTAGTACGCGCGTGCGCCGCTGGGATGAGCGAAGTCCGGTAAAGAAACCAACCGAATTCCACCAAACCCCCGCCGGCGCGACAGCCCGGCGGGGGTTTTGTTTTTGGGCCCTCCGACCGGCAAGCCAAACCGGATCACGCAAGGAGAAGCCCAGCCATGAATGCCCCAGCCCCCCAAGCCGCCCGCCAGACGGATGCCGCCCCGGCGTCGGAAACCCTTACCGGCGCCCAGATCGTCGTCCGCCTGCTGGAACGCCAGGGCGTCACCACCGTCTCCGGCATTCCCGGCGGCGCCATCCTGCCCTTCTACGACGCCCTTTCGGCCTCGGAGAAAATCCGCCACGTGCTGGCCCGCCATGAGCAGGGCGCCGGCTTCATCGCCCAGGGCATGGCCCGGGCCAGCGGCCAGCCCGCCGTCTGCCTTGCTTCCTCCGGCCCCGGTGCCACCAATCTGCTGACCGCCATCGCCGACGCCAAGCTGGATTCCATTCCCCTGGTGGCCATCACCGGCCAGGTGCCCCGCAGCATGATCGGCACCGACGCCTTCCAGGAGGTGGATACCTACGGCCTTACCATCCCCATCACCAAGCACAACTTCCTGGTGAACTCCGCCGAGGAGTTGCTGGAGGTGATTCCCCGGGCCTTCACCCTGGCCGCCTCCGGCCGCCCCGGCCCGGTGCTGGTGGATATTCCCAAGGACGTCCAGGCCCAGGCCATCGAGGTCAGCCAGTGGCCCGCCCCCGGCGGCCGCCAGGCCCAGCCGGCACCGGACATGGCGGCCATCGAGAAGGCCGCCGCCATGATCAACGCCGCCGAGCGGCCCATCCTTTATCTGGGCGGCGGCGTCGTCCATTCCGGCGCCGCCGAGGCCGCCGTGGCCCTGGCGGAGAAGGCCTCTCTGCCCACCACCATGACCCTCATGGCTCTGGGCGCCATGCCGGTGGACCATCCCCTCTCCATCCACATGCTGGGCATGCACGGCGCCCGTTACACCAACCTGCTGCTGGAAGAGTGCGATCTGCTCATCGCCGTCGGCGCCCGCTTCGACGACCGGGCCACCGGCAAGGTGGCCGCCTTCTGCCCCAAGGCCCAGATCATCCACATCGACATCGATCCCTCCGAACTGGACAAGATCAAGAACGCCCACGTGGGCATCGCCGGCGACGTGGGCGAGGTACTGGAAAAACTTTCGCCCCTGGTGGAGGCCCACCTGCGCAAGCGCTGGCTCACCCACATGGGCGACCTGCGCTCCCGCTTCCGCCTGCAGCGGCCCAACCTGGAAGACCCGCGCAGCCACTACGGCCTGATCCAGGCCGTGGCCGACTGCCTGGACGATTCCGCCGCCATCGCCACCGACGTGGGCCAGCACCAGATGTGGGTGGCCCAGGCCTACCCCCTGCGTCGGCCGCGCCAGTGGCTAACCTCCGGCGGCCTGGGGACCATGGGCTTCGGCGTTCCCGCCGCCCTCGGTGCCGCCCTGGCCGAGCCCGAGCGCACCGTGGTCTGCTTTACCGGCGACGGCAGCATCCTGATGAACATCCAGGAACTGGCCACCATTGCCGAAGCCGGCGCCAACCTGAAGATCGTGCTCATGAACAACGACGCCCTGGGCCTGGTGTACCAGCAGCAGGAGCTGTTCTACGGCAAGCGCTACTTCGCCTCCAAATTCGCCGGCCAGCCCGACTTCCTCAAGATCGCCGAAGGCTTCGGCATCGACACCCTGGACCTGGACACCGCCGCCGATCCCCGGGCCGCCCTGCGCCAGGCCCTGCAACGGCCCGGCCCCTGCCTCATCCACGCCTTCATCGACATGAACGAGAAGGTCTATCCCATGGTGCCCCCCGGCGCCGCCAACACCGACATGATTGGAGGCTGAGATGAACGCCGTCAGCAAAAAAGAAAACGCCGCCCTGGCCCGCCCCCAGCGCACCGTGCTGGAACTGGAAGTGAACAACCACGCCGGGGTCATGTCCCACGTGGTGGGCCTCTTCTCCCGCCGCGCCTACAACGTGGAAGGCATCCTCTGCCTGCCCGTGGGCGACGGCAGCATCAGCCGCATCTGGCTCCTGGTCCTGGAAGACCGGCGCCTGGAGCAGATGGTGAAGCAGGTGGAGAAGCTGGAGGACGTACGCACGGTCCGCCGCCATGGGGCGGATCATGCGGTGTTTGAACGGCTGGAGGAGTTTTTCCGCTGAGGGAACTAAGCGCCCGCTTCATGAAGAGGCGGGCGCTGGTGCTGAAGGTCGGCTATCGACCCAAAAAGCGGAAGTAGGTGGCTTATAGAAGCGAACGATCAGGAACGTTTGACCTGAGAGGCCGCCGTAGCGGCTAAGCCGCGAAGGGAACCCAAAACGCAGCTTGTGGGCTGTCCCTCTTGGTGGAAGGGTTAGGGAGCTTACTTTGCATACTTCGCCACGGTTGCATCCTCTCGGTCTTGATGCTCTTTAATCTCGACATACATTTGCTTTTGCGCTTCAGTCTGCGGCTCTCCCGCCGGCGTACTTGCACACCCGCGAAGTGGTGAAACATGCGTCTTCCGATAGGTCGCGGCTCTTTCGATATAGTTTGGGTAATCATTTGGATCGACAAGCAACCAGCCTGATTCAAACAGCCCATACCACCATTGCTCTTGCATGTAGGGATAGAAGCCAAGAGCAGAATCTACCTGGCTTTCAAGAAGCAACTTGACTGGTTTCTCATTGCCTTTTTCTAACGCATGCAGGTTTGCAGCGGCCAGAGCTGCACGGGGCGTGGAATCTAGAACGTTGTACGCCCAAAGGCCTTGAAAAAAACCAAGCCCTAGGCCACTGCAGAATGCAACGATGGAACAGAAAATCACTAAGACGATTACGCGGCGTGACGACATAAGCGCTCTACCGTTCGATGTAAGGGGCCTGCCGCAGACAGGTCCCCTTAGCGAAGGGCTTAGGGAGGCGGCTCATTGAACGTTTCCTTTTGCCGCCGCAGTCGCATATGCGCGAAGCGTTGCGTTATCGTTTTGGCTTTCAAGAAATTGGGCAACGATCTCTTCAACTCGCTCTGGGTAGTAGTGCGCCCAGTGCCCAAGACCGTGAAGAGCACTCTCTTGACACGCGATTGAGGAAATCTCTAGTTGCGACTGAAGTACCTCAAGAACAGTGGCGTCAAGGGTTCGCCGAGTTGAGTCCGCTGGCTTGCCATGAATTGGTATGACCTCCCACCACATATGGCAAATGGAGTTAAGGGGCGAGAGGCCTTCACCGGATTGCCTTCTGCTTGACGCCACATCTGTGCAGCGAGCTGCGAAGAGGTCCTGGAAAAGTGACTTCATTGCGCGAAGACATGTTAGGCGATTGGCCTCTGGAAGTGACTCATCAAGCAAGGCAAACATGTGATCACTACCCGATGGGCTCACCAAGTACCAGAAGCCTTGGTCCAGTTGTGCGTCGGTGAACTGCTCACAGACATGCGCCGACGATGTGAACAAGCGAGTCATAAACTGGAGTGAGGTTGAAGACGGCGCCTCCCACGACGGAGAATCAACGTCGAAGTACCAAGCCGGGTCAGAGACTGGGTGGGCAAAGCAATGGGATATCCAGTCTTCGTAGGAAGGCATCATGGCCACGCGCACTAAGCACGCCAATTTATGTCATTTGGAATATTCCCCGTCAGTATAACAACATCTATATGGTGGACAACCACACAGGGCAATGTCAGTGTTAGGGCAACCCAACCCAACCTCTGCTTGTGGCCGACAACAGCCGCTGTCTGTATTTCCCCCTACAACCTCCACGGTCTTTCTGCATCGAAAGCTGATGCTTATCAAAGTGTCCCGGTGGGTCGGGCGGCAAGATGGGTGCCCATGAAGCCCGCCATTTCTTTCCCTTGCATCTGCCTGAGCGGCCTTGGTCTGGCCGCGGCCTTGCTGCCCCTTGCCGTTAGTGCCACGGAAGTGGCAGTTCCCGCTCCCCGCGCCAGGGAACTGGTGCATCTGGTGCGCCAGGATTGCGGTTCCTGCCATGGTCTGACCCTCAAGGGCGGCCTGGGGCCGGCGCTGACGGCTGAGACCTTCCGCCAGCAGCCCGCCGAGAGCATGGTGGCTACCATCCTGTACGGCCGGCCGGGTACGCCCATGCCGCCCTTCAAGGGTATCGTCAACGAGGCCGAGGCCCAGTGGATCGTGCAGCAGCTCCAGGCCGGCTTCCCCAACGAATAATTTGAGTTTCCCGCGAAAGACCGCCATGACGCCTGCCACGCCTGTCGTTTCCCGCCGCTTTCTTCTGCCCGTTCTTCTGCTCTCCCTCCTGGCCGGTTGCGCCAGCACTCCGGCGCCCCGCGGTACCGGTGATTTGGGGGTGGTGATCGAGCGTTCCATCGGCCAGGTGCAGGTGGTCAATACCACCTCGAAAACGGCTCTGGCCAAGGTGCCGGGGCTGGGCGACCTGTCCCACGCCTCCGTGGTCTTCAGCCGGGACCAGCGCTACGCCTACGTCTTCGGCCGTGACGGCGGTCTGACCAAGGTGGATATCCTTACCGCCTCCATCGCCAAGCGCATCGTCCAGGCCGGCAACGCCATCGGCGGTGCCATTTCCCAGGACGGCAAGCTGGTGGTGGCCCAGAACTACGAGCCGGGCGGCATCAAGGCCTTCGACGCCGAGACCCTGGAACTGGTGGCGGACATTCCTTCCGTGGACATGAACGGGGTGCGCTCCAAGGTGGTGGGCTTGGCCGACCTGTCGGGCAACCGCTTCGCCTTTTCCCTCTTCGAAGCCGGGGAAATCTGGGTGGCCGACCTCTCCAACCTGAAGGCGCCCAAGGTGCAGAAGTACTCCGCCGGCAAGCAGCCCTACGACGCTCTGGTGACGCCGGACGGGCGCTACTACATCGCCGGCCTCTTCGGCGAGGACGGCCTGGCCATGCTCGACACCTGGCAGCCGGAGCAGGGCGTGCAGAAGATTCTCGCCGGCTACGGCAAGGGCGAGCAGCCCCTGCCGGTGTACAAGATGCCCCACCTGCGGGGCTGGTCCGTGGCCGGCGGCAAGGCCTACCTGCCCGCCATCGGCCGCCACGAGGTGCTGGTGGTGGATACCAAGACCTGGAAGGAAACGGCCCGCATTCCGGTGAAGAGCCAGCCGGTGTTCGTCATGGCCCGGCCCGACGGGCGGGAGATCTGGGTGAATTTCGCCTTCCCCGACAACGGCTGGGTACAGGTCATCGACACCCTGGAAGGCAAGGTGACCCACACCCTGCAGCCGGGCAAGGCCATCCTGCACATGGAATTCTCGCCCCGCGGCGAAACCGTCTGGCTCTCGGCCCGGGACGATAACAAGGTCACCGTTTTCGACACCCGCACCAAGGCCCCGGTGGCCGAGCTGAAGGCGGAGAGCCCGAGCGGCATCTTCTTCACCAGCCGCGCCGCCCGCACCGGCTTCTGACGCCTCGCCCGTCCATGCCCATGAACGCCGCCCGCTTCCCCCTGCTCAACGACTACCAGCGGGACTTCCCCCTGGTCTCCCGGCCCTTTGCCGCCATCGGTGCGGCCCAGGGGCTGAGCGAGGCGGAGGTGCTGGAGCAGTACCGCCACTGGCAGCAGCAGGGCATGGTGAACCGCATCGGCGCCGTCTTCGCTCCGCGCCGGGTCGGCGCCAGCACCCTGGCCGCCCTGCAGGCGCCGCCGGAGCGGCTGGAATGGGTGGCCGGCCGGGTCAGCGCACATCCCGAGGTCAATCACAACTACGCCCGGGAACACGCCTACAACCTGTGGTTCGTCGCCACCGCGCCGGACGCCTTGCGTCTGCATGCGGTGCTGGCGGCCATCGAGGCCGAGACCGGCTGCCCCGTCATTTCCCTACCCCTGGTGGAAGAGTTCCACATCGACCTGGGCTTCGACCTGGCCGGCGGCGGCGCCCGGCGCCAGCCGGTGGCAGCGGTGCCCTCCCTGGAGCAGCCCATCGAACTGACCCGGGAAGAGCAGGGCCTGATGCCGGTGCTGCAGGAGGGCCTGCCCCTGGAGCCCCAGCCTTTCCGCGCCCTGGCCTACCGGGCCGGCCTGGAGGAAGGGCGTCTGCTGGAACTGCTCGGCCAGTGGCTGGAGCGGGGCATCCTCAAGCGCTTCGGCGTGGTGGTGCGGCACCATGAGCTGGGCTACACCGCCAACGCCATGTGCGTCTGGGCCGTGCCGGAAGGGGAGGTGAGCGCCCTGGGCGAGCGCCTCGCCGCCGAGCCCGGCGTCACCCTCTGCTACCGCCGACGCCCCATGGCGCCCCACTGGCCCTACAACCTGTTCTGCATGATCCACGGCAAGGCCCGGGAGGAAGTGGTGGAACTGCGCCGCAGCCTGGGCGAGCGCCTGGGGCTGGATGCCTTCCCCAACGAGCTGCTCTTTTCCACCCGGCGCTACAAGCAGACCGGCGCCCGCTATGCGCCCCAGGCGTCCCGGGCAGATGCCGATACCCATAGGCAGGCCGCCCATGGCTGACCCGGTGGAGCAGCCCAAGCCCTCCCGCCGCGCCGCCCTGGCACCGGCCCGGGAGCCGGATGAACTGGATCGGCGCATCATCAACGCCCTCCAGGGCGACTTTCCCCTGAGCCCGGAACCCTACGCCGAGGCTGCGGCCAAGCTGGGCATCAGCGAGGCCGAACTGCTGACCCGGCTGCAGTCCCTGCTGGACGACCGCATCCTCACCCGTTTCGGCCCCATGTTCCAGATCGAGCGCCTGGGCGGCGCCTTCTGCCTGGCGGCCATGGCCGTGCCCGAAGCTGAGTTCGAACGGGTGGCGGAACAGGTCAATGCCTTGCCCCAGGTGGCCCACAACTACGCCCGGGAACACGCCTTCAACATGTGGTTCGTACTGGCGACGGAAACGCCGGAGGGCATCGACGCTGCGGTGCAGGCCATCGAGGCCGCCACCGGCTACCCGGTCTATCCCTTCCCGAAAGAGAAGGAATACTTCGTTGAAATGAAGCTGCAGGCATGAACGCCGCGACCGTCGATCTCAGCATTTCCCAACCTGTCGTGGCGCTTGGGCTCACGCTGCAGGCCCATTCCACCCGGGCGGCCCGTGCTGTCCGGGGGCAATGCCGGCATGCCGTTCCGTCGGGGATAGGTATGGCGTCTGCAAGCTGCCTGCCAGGAAACCGTTGATGGACGCCACTTTCCCCATGGATGACCTGGATCGCCGCATCGTGCTTGCCACCCAGGCCGGCCTGCCCCTGGTGCCGCGTCCCTACCTGGTCCTGGCGGAGCAGCTGGGCGTGGCCGAAACCGAGGTGCGGCAGCGGCTGGCCCGCCTGCTGGAAGCGGGCGCCATCCGCCGCATCGGCGCCGTGCCCAACCACTACGCCATCGGCTACACCGCCAACGGCATGAGCGTTTGGCAGATCGACCCGGCGGTGATCGACGCCGTCGGCGAGCGGGTCGGCGGGCTGCAATCGGTCACCCACTGCTATCGCCGACCGGACCATCCGCCGGCCTGGCCCTACAACCTCTTCGCCATGGTCCACGGCAAGAGCCGGGCGGAAGTCGAAGCCGAAGTCGGGCGCATCGCCACCCTGATCCAGGCCGAGTTCCCCGGCGCCCTGGGCGCCCGGGACATCCTCTTTTCCACCCGCATCCTGAAAAAAACCGGCCTGCGGTTGGGCGAATGATTGCCTTGACCGGGCGTCAGGCAACGCTGACGGACAGCTGGCCCTTCTTCACCTTGAGGCTGACTTTGTGCACCGGCTCGCCGGCTGCCATGCGCTCCAGCACCGCATCGGAGATGGCTGCCAGCACCGCGTCGGCGATGATGGCATCGGCGTTGCGGGCGCCGCTGTCCACTTCGGTGCAGCGGCTGGCCACCAGTTCCACCAGGGCGTCGCCATACTCCAGTCCAGCGCCGTGGTTGGTCTTGATGCGGGCTTTGACCCGTTCCAGCTTGAGCCGGATGATGCGTTTCAGGACTTCGTCCTGCACCGGGAAATAGGGCACCACGTTGAGCCGGCCGAGGAAGGCGGGTTTGAATGCCTTCTGCAGGTCGGCCCGCAGCAGTTCGGCCAGGTCCTCCGGCGTCGGTGCCCGGGATTTGCCGTCCACCTTCACCCCGTGTTCCACCGCCCTCATGATGAGATCGGTGCCGACGTTGGAGGTGAGCAGGATGACGGTGTTGCGGAAATCCACTTCCCGTCCTTCCGCATCTTCCAGAACCCCCTTGTCGAAGACCTGGAAGAACAGCTCGAGCACGTCCGGGTGGGCCTTTTCCACTTCATCCAGCAGAACCACCGTATAGGGCCGGCGCCGTACCGCTTCGGTGAGCACGCCGCCTTCGCCATAGCCGACGTAGCCCGGGGGGGAGCCTTTGAGGCCGGAAACGCTGTGAGCCTCCTGGTATTCCGACATGTTGATGCAGACCAGATTGCGTTCGCCGCCGTAGAGCACGTCCGCCAAGGCAAGGGCCGTTTCCGTCTTGCCGACGCCGGAGGGACCCACCAGCAGGAAGACGCCTTTGGGCTTGCCCGGGTCTTCCAGGTTTGCCCGGGCGATGCGCAGGCGTCGGGCGATCAGGTCCAGGGCGTGATTCTGGCCGACCACCCGTTGTTCCAGCAGGGATTGCAGGTTGCGCACGTTGTCGATTTCGTCGGTCAACATGCGGCCCAGGGGAATGCCGGTCCAGGAAGAGACAATCTCGGCGACGGTGGCGCCATCCACGCAGTCGTAGACCAGGGGATCCACCTGATGCAATTCATGGAGCCGGGCCTGGGCCGCCAGGAGGCGCTCCCGGGCCGCCGACCGAGGATCGTCCGCCGCCGCGATCTTGCGCTTGCCTTTGGCAGTAGGTTGGATGGTGTCTGTGGAGGCGGGCAGGGCCGCCAGTTCCTGCCGGGCGTTGTGGATGGCCTCGATCAGGGTCTGCTGTTCGGCCTGGGCCTGCTGCTGCACTGCCAGATCTGCGGCCAGAACGGCCCGCCGGGCCTGCAATTCCGCGATACGGGGGCCGTGGGCAGCCTCGTCCTGCTCCCGGGTGAGGGCGGCGATTTCCCGATCCACATTTTCCACCAGCCGGGTCAGGTCTTCCACCACGGCCGGCTTGGCGGCCCGCGACAGGGCGACCCGGGCGCAAGCCGTGTCCAGCACGCTGACGCCCTTGTCCGGCAGTTGCCGGCCGGCAATGTAGCGGGCGGAGAGCTTCACCGCTTCCACCACAGCTTCGTCCAGAATGCGTACCTTGTGGTGCTCCTCCATGGTTTGCACCACGCCGCGCAGCATCTGGACGGCATTGTCCTCATCGGGCTCTTCAACCTTGACCACCTGGAAACGGCGGGCCAGGGCCGCGTCCTTTTCGAAGTACTTCTTGTATTCGGCCCAGGTGGTGGCGGCGATGGTGCGCAGTTCGCCCCGGGCCAGGGCCGGCTTGAGCAGGTTGGCGGCATCGTTCTGGCCGGCCTGGCCGCCGGCGCCGATCATGGTGTGGGCTTCGTCGATGAAAAGAATGACGGGTACCAGGCTGGCCTTGACCTCGTCAATGACGCCCCGCAGCCGGTTCTCGAATTCGCCTTTGACGCTGGCGCCGGCCTGCAGCAGCCCCAGATCCAGGGTGCGCAGAGCCACGTTGAGCAGGGGCTCGGGGACTTCTCCGGCGGCGATACGCAGGGCCAAACCCTCCACCACCGCAGTTTTGCCGACTCCAGGCTCGCCGGTGAGGATGGGATTGTTCTGGCGCCGCCGCAGCAGGATATCGATTATCTGCCGGATTTCCCCTTCCCGCCCCAGCACCGGGTCGATCTTGCCGGCCCGGGCCTGGGCCGTCAGGTCCACGGTGTAGCGGTCCAGGTTGGGCGCCGGGCCGGCCGTGGCCGGTCCGCTGATGGTGTCTGTGCCGGCTTCGGCAGCGGGACCGGAGGCGCCTTCTCCCCGGTTGCGGCTTTCAGGTGCATGGCGTAGCAGGGCTGGCAGTTGTTCCCGCAATTCCCCAAGGGAGAGCCCGGCCAGGCTGCGACAGGAATGCTCGACAGCCCGGAACAGTTCCGGTGTCGCCAGCAAGCCCAGCAACAGGAAGCCGCCGCGCAGCCGCTGGGCGCCGAAATCGACGCTGGCCAGCAGCCAGGAAGCTTCCAGCCAGCGGGGAATCCGCTCGGAAAGCGCCGGATTGCGGCTGTTGCCGCTTTTCAACCCGGCCAGTCCGGCCATCAACTCTTCCCGCAGGCGACCTTCCGGCACACCCAGGGCCTTGAGTATGGGGAGCAGGTCTCCTTCGCTCTGGTCAAGCATTTCCAGGAGGACATGCTCGATGTCCACCTCGTGGTGGGTTCGCGCCAGGGCAACGTTGGCCGCCGATTCCAGGGCCCGGCGCGTGGCCGGGGTCAGTTTGCCGATCAGGGATTTGAGGTTGGTGGTCATGGGGGCGTTGAGAGAAAAAGTTGAAATTGGCCACCATGTCTGCGCTGGCGGCTGAGTTTGTTAAGGAATGACAGGGGGGAAACTATCGATGTCGATGGTTTCGAGCCGCATTCCAAGTCAATCCGGGTTCTCCGGCTTGTATGGGTTCTTGAATTTGCTGTCGGGGAATGTGGGGGTGGGCTTGGGCAGAGGCCAGCCGCGTTTGCCGGTCCACTCCTTGATGTCCGGTATGAGTCCGGGCTTCTCCCCATCCGGGCATTCGTGCAGGCAAACCCAGTATTTTCCGTGTTTACCGATGACGGGGCGAGGCGGATCGTCGAATTGGGCCCAGCCGAGAAAATCGCCGATACGGGTTTTCTCCCCATGTTTGCCACCGTAGCTGGTGACATCGATATAGGGCGGCCCCGGGGGGAATTCCTGCAGGCCCATATGGGGTGGGCGACGGTAAAGCTGGTAAGTCCATTCGCGGCAACCGAAAAGACCGACATCCGCTTCTACCTTTTTGCGGTCAAACTTTTGTTTGGGATGGAAATAGGCATCGCTGCTGTTCTTGGCGTAGCGGCCGTCGTCCCAACTATGGTGACAGAGGGCGGGAGTAAATTCTCCGCCGTCACCAGATGGAAAGCCGTCGAACCAGTCTCCTAGCCAGTACCAGTAATCGCCGGGCAACCCATCTCCAGCTACTAGCATTGCGACTCGATTTTTATCTCCATCTCGTGTTTGGCGTGCTTTTAGGGGAGATAAAGAACTGTTCGATGTTAATACTTGGCCGGTTTTGTCAAACTCAATGACTTGAAAGCCAAGTTGCCCATATTCTTCATAGTAATCCGAATAGTCCATCAAGTTCTGATTTGAGATATGTGTGTTTTTTAGTGGGTAGGTCGGAGTAAATAGCTCTTCATGTTTTCTAAATTCCGGACTTTTCTCGGCATCGGCTCGTTTGTTAGCTTTTTGCGCAACGTACAAAACACTCTCATATCGACCGGCAACCACGATTACATATCGAGCGGGCCATGGATAATCATTAAGCCAGCGATACCAATTTAGACTGTATCCAGCCGCCTCAGCGGAAGGTTGAGTGGCTAAAGTTAGAAAAAAGATAATAATCCAGCGCATAAAGATATTTTCCCCTTATGGCAATAAGTAAGGGTCGTTGGCGGTTATGTGTAAGTGATTTTGGTGCAATTTTTCGTTATCTGATTTGTTATGGTTTATATCGGCCTCTTGCTGATCTCTGGTGTTTGTATCCATTAAAAGTGGGTCGAATAATTGCTTAACTAATGGGCTTTTTATTAGTGCCTGCTCAAAGTCGTTAGTTATAGAGCCAGCGTGAGCATCTTTAAAAGCGTCCTTGGCTTTTGTTCTAGATTCTCTTGCGTTATCTACTGTATCCTTTGCTTTTGATTCTCTCTCCCCCGCATCTCGGATACCGTCTTTTCCCTTGGCATTTTTTAATTCGTTTCTGGCCTTGTCTAGATTAATTTGTGCTTCTGCAACATCTTGCTCGGATTTAATCCATTTGGTATGGGCTAGTTTTTCTTCTTCGCTTTGCCATAGGTGAGATTTGCTTTTGTCAAAAGATGCTGAGCCACTACCTTGTCTTGTTATTGATTTAATATCTAGACCTAAACCAATTCGATGTGTTGCACTGCCGAGCATTGGGCGCCAACCGGATGTGATTTCCATTGATGATATAGAGCAGTCCCTCGCGGCTTGCAGAAAAGCAATCCAGGTACGGGGATGGACGCGGGGCAGACCCTCCCGAGCAAAGTCGTAGCCCTTTTTGATATTTGCCTGACAGTTGGCGTCTGATCCTGTTTGAAAAATAATCTGGCAATTGTTTTTGTTGTCAAATTGAACGCTGTATCCTGTTTTTGTATTGACGGAACCACCGTATAAATCGGCTATTGCTTTGGCGATGCCAGTATCTTTTTCTCCGGCATTCAGAAGATGAGCGGTCGCCTCTTTCGCACTGTATCGGTGGCTGAAGCGCATCCAGATGTCACCGGTAAGCCATCCTTCATATCGTGATTCCGTGCTGTTTTTATCGGCATCTGTTGGGGTGACTGGTTTCAGGTCGGCGACATCGTCCTGTGGATCTTTCTTGGTTTTAATAATGGCTTTGATGTCTTTGCTGCCTACAGTCAGGGGGTAAAGCAGTTCCTGTCTGAATTCGGGGGAGGCGTCACTGCCTAGATAAAGGCCGATTTTGTCCCCTTCCTTGACTAGGGCCCGGATGGTGAGGATGGCAGTGGCTTGCTTTTGGTTCAGCATCGTATTTTCT
>Ga0074197_1000423_pt2 | contig 48298 bp, 42 predicted proteins | sample EPASupsiteSAE305_FD_64526 | JGI IMG/M metagenome (GOLD analysis project Ga0074197, IMG submission 64526) | Bioremediated contaminated groundwater microbial communities from EPA Superfund site, New Mexico - SAE3-05 reassembly with SPADES | ecosystem: Environmental > Aquatic > Deep subsurface >...
AAGATCGAGAGCGAGATGACCTACCCCGGTATGATCAAGGTCAATGTGATTCGTGAAACGCGCGCCACAGAGTTTGCACGGTAGATGTCAATCCGCATCTTATTCATAGGCGACATTGTCGGTAGCCCAGGCAGGACAGCCATCAGCCGGGAACTGCACCGGCTGGTGGACCGTCACGCCGTTGATCTGGTAATCGCCAACGGCGAGAACGCTGCCGGTGGCTTCGGCATCACCCCTGACACGGCAGCAGAGCTATACCGTCAGGGGGTCCACCTGCTGACCAGCGGCAACCATATCTGGGACAAGAAAGACAACTCCGGCTTTCTGGATCGGGAAGAACGGATCATCAGGCCGCTCAACTACCCTCCCGGTACACCGGGCCGTGGTTCTACGGTGATCGAAACCCCGGGCGGTATCAAGGTCGGTGTCCTGAATCTGGAAGGGCGGGTCTACATGAAAAATCTGGACTGCCCCTTCCGTTGCGCCGATGCAGAGCTGGAACTTCTGAGGAAACAAACGTCCATCATTCTGCTGGACTTCCATGCTGAGACCACCTCTGAAAAGGCGTCACTGGGCTGGTATCTGGATGGCCGGGTCTCTGCCGTGGTGGGTACCCACACCCATGTTCAGACCGCTGATGAGCGGATCCTGCCGAACGGCACTGCCTACATCACCGATGTGGGGATGACCGGTTCCTTTGATTCGGTGATCGGGGTTGACAAGGGGCAGGCGATCCAGCGTTTCCTGACCCAGCAGTCAGTCAAGTTTGATATCCCCAAGAAGGATCTGCGGATCAATGCCGTGGTGATCGGCATAGATACAAAAACAGGTAAGGCAGTCAGCATTGAGCGGATTAATGCTGCATGTTAAGTAGATTGTGAGGAAGATGCAATGAGTGCAACCAATAACAAACATAGTGTGGTGAGAGTGCTATGCCTAGGATAAGAAAGATACAGATACCAGTTGCCGAACAGATCGCCGTCATCAAGCGCGGCTGTGTAGAACTGCTGATCCAGAAAGAACTGGAAGACAAACTGGCCACTGGCCGCCCGTTGATTATCAAGGCCGGTTTTGACCCCACCGCACCTGACCTGCACCTGGGGCATACAGTACTGATCCAGAAGCTGCGTCAGTTTCAGCAGTTAGGTCATGATGTCCACTTCCTGATCGGCGACTTCACCGGCATGATCGGCGACCCCACCGGCAAGTCAGAGACTCGCAAGGTCCTGACCCGTGAAGATGTGCTGCGCAATGCCGAGACCTACAAAGAGCAGGTCTTCAAGATCCTTGACCCGGAAAAGACCAAGGTGGTCTTTAACTCCAGCTGGCTGAACGAGCTGGGCTGCGGCGGCATGATCGGCCTGGCCTCCAAGTACACCGTGGCCCGGATGCTGGAGCGGGATGACTTCCACAAGCGCTACACCACCCAACAGCCGATTGCGATCCACGAATTCCTGTACCCCCTGATCCAGGGCTATGACTCGGTGGCCATGAAGGCTGATGTGGAACTGGGCGGCACCGATCAGAAGTTCAACCTGCTGATGGGGCGAGAGCTGCAGCGGGAATGGGGCCAGACACCCCAGTGCGTGCTGACCATGCCGCTGCTGGAAGGGCTGGATGGCGTCAACAAGATGTCGAAATCATTGGGCAACTACATCGGCATCAGCGAAGCACCGGATGAGATCTTTGGCAAGGTCATGTCCATCTCTGATGAACTGATGCTGCGTTACTATGAACTGCTGTCTGACAAGAGCATTGCCGAGATCGAGCAGTTGAAGAGCGGCCTGGCTGATGGCTCAGTACACCCGATGGCAGCCAAGAAGGCATTGGGCCGCGAGATCGTGACCCGCTTCCACGGTGCCGGTAGCGGTGATGCTGCTGAAGAAAGCTTTGTCAAGCGATTCAAGGAGAATGAGATCCCGGATGAGATGCCCCAGGTCAGCTATGGCACGGCTGATTGCCCGCTGCTGCTGGCCAGGGCACTGACCGAGGCAGGGCTGACCAAGTCCAATGGCGAGGCCCGCCGCTCCATTGATCAGGGTGGGGTCAAACTGAATGGTGAAAAGGTCAGCGACACCAACCTGGAGCTGACCGCAACTGGTGAGTACATTGTCCAGATCGGCAAGCGCCGCTTTGCCAGGATTGTGATCGCCTGAGACAGCTTTGCCGGATGACACAGAAAACCCCGTAAGGTAAGTTCCTTACGGGGTTTTCTTTCAAACCGGATCAGTATTTCACCGTTGCCATGATGCTCATCTTTAAGTAGTTTGCGCTCTGTGTCGGCGGGTCTGCCGAGCCGTAATAAGTGTCACCTGCAGCCGACAATGTCGTTGTTGTGCCGGAATAGTAAAAACCGATGTATTCACCGGCATTGATGAAGACCGAAGGAAATGAGACCGTCACCAGTCCGGTTGAGTTGATCGCGACATCGGAGCTTGATCGTAATGTTTTATGGGTACTGTCCTTGATCAACAGCCTGAAGGTACCGGTTGAGTTGACACGAATATCAACCGATGAAATGGTACCCGCATGGGGGGCCATATAGCCGGTAAAATAGTACATATTCGAATTAAAACCATAAGTTCCGCTGGTCTGTCCAAGAAAATCCTGCTGGACAATGGCAACGGTGTTCCAGGCAGTACCGTTGTAGAAGTTGAGCATTTTCTCCGTGGTGTTATAGATCATCAGTCCTGCCGGAGGCGAAGTGATGGCATTACGCTGCGCCGTGGTCAGGCGCGGCGGCAGGAAGCCTTTACTGGTGGAAGTGACATCCAGCGCGGCAGCGGTAGCGGGTGAACTCACCCCAACTCCGAGCGAGCCGTTTGTATAAACCGCATTAGAGCCATTCAAGGTAAAGGGGCTGGCACCGGTATCGCCCTTAACACCCTGAACCCCCTGCGGTCCTTGGGCGCCTTGTGCACCGGCCGCACCGGTATCCCCCTTAGGGCCCTGTGGCCCCACCAGCGCCACACCCGTCCCCCAGCTCCCGGTATAGGGGCCATAGAGCAGATTGTTGACAGTATCAATATAAAAATCCCCGGGGTTTGCAACCACATTATTCACAACCGGTGAACCGCTGCCGTTCAGAACACTCTTGCCGTCCTTGGGCGCCTTGGTGATAAAGCTGCCGTCAGGAAAGTACAACGCATCATTTGAAATCATGAAGGCACCATCTGCAGCAAATAAAGCAGATGGCAGAACAGATAGCACCAGCACAACCACAAGTCGTTTTAGCATACAAACACCCCTAAGATTGATTACGTTACACGGTGATCCGGCCGCAGTCTGCCGATCACAACAGCGTTGGATATAAAATTGTATAGTACCACAAGTTACCTGTCTGTCCAGACTCGCCATTTTGCTCGAAAATATGAGCGCCCTTTGGTAGGGTGTGGTGGAAGTACCGGCACATTTCAAGATTTCCGGGGTATCGAATGGAACAACGGATAGTAGGGCAAGATACGGTCAGGATGCTGGAACTGGGGCACCCCTGGATCATTGCCGATAACTTCACCAAACGCTGGCCCAAGGCAAAGGCCGGTGATCTGGTACAGCTGGCTGACGAGCGGGGCAAACGGCTGGCCACTGCCCTGCTGGACCCGGCTGACCGGATCGTGGCACGGGTGCTGAGTCAGCAGCCGATGCAGCTTGACCGCGGCTGGATCAAAAAACGGCTGCAGTCTGCCATCAGCCTGCGGGAACGACATGCCGATCTGAGCGACACCACTGCTTATCGCCTGGTGAATGCCGAAGGTGATGGCCTGCCCGGCCTGACCGTAGACCGTTATGGGGAATATCTGATGATCCAGCTCTACTGCGAAGGCTGGCGTCCTCATCTGAAGCTGGTAACCAGTGCACTGCAGGAACTGCTGAACCCGACTGGGATTTATGAAAAGGCCCGTCCCCAGAACACCCGTGAACTGGAGGCGGTCAGTGACAGCAAGAAGTACGGCAGGCTGCTGGCAGGTAGCGCAGCACCTGGGCGGCTGGAGGTACAGGAAAACGGTCTGACTTTTCTGGTCTCTTTGGAAGAAGGACTTAACACCGGCCTGTTTCTGGACCAACGGGAGAACCGCCGTTGCCTGATGCCCCGTATGGCTGGCAAGCGCTTCCTGAACCTGTTTGCCTACACCGGCGCCTTTTCCGTGGCTGCTGCGGCAAGCGGTGCAACCCAGGTCACTTCAGTGGATGTCTCTCCCGGCTACACCGACTGGAACCGGGCCAACTTCAGCGCCAACCGGCTGAATCCTAAAAAACACCGCTTTCTGGTGGGGGACTGCATGGCCAGACTTGCGGAGCTAGCTACCGGTAACGAGCAGTTTGAGATCATCCTGATGGACCCGCCCTCTTTCTCCACCACCACCAAGGGACGTTTTACCACCCGTGGCGGCACCAGCGACCTGGTGGCTGCCTGTCTGCCGCTGCTGATTGATGGCGGTCTGCTGATCTGTTCCTCCAATCATCAGAAGACCGATCTGGCGGACTACCTGAAGGAGCTGCGTCGTGGTGCCCTGCAGGCCGGGGCAGAACTGCGGGTGATTGAGCAAAAGGGCCAACCGGTTGACTTTCCCTACCCGGTTACCCTGCCTGAAGGTCGCTATCTAAAGTATCTGGTCTGTGTAAAAGGATAAGCGTTGACTGATAAACAGGACAACATACCAAACCAACCCACCCCAGAAGCCTGGCTGCGGCAGCAGGCCCGCAGTGTTAAAGGCAGCATGCTGGCAGCTATCCTGGCTGCCTTTGGCGGTGGTCTGCTGATCATCCTGCAGGCGCGGTTACTGGCCCTGGTCTGCCAGCGGGTTGTGATTGAGGGGATCGGGCTGGCTCCGCTGCTGCCGCTGCTGGCATGGGTAGGGGCCATCGCGCTGCTGCGGGGCCTGGCAGCCTATCTGAGTGAATATGCAGCCATCAAGGCAGCAGCACAGGTCAGGCAGCAGGTACGTACTGTCCTGTACCAACGGCTGTTGCTGCTGCGCCCCACCGGCATGGCCGGTGAAGTGGGGCCATTGACCGAGGTGGTTACTGCCGGGGTGGAGGGGCTTGAGGCCTATATTGCCCGCTTCCTGCCCCAGATGGTGTTGGCCGGTCTGCTGCCACTGGCGGTACTGCTGGTGGTGCTGCCGTCAGAGTGGCGCTCCTCACTGGTACTGATCTTCTCTGCACCGTTTATCCCGCTCTTGATGGTGTTGATCGGCAAGGGGACCGAGACCCTCAACCGTCGTCAATTCAGTCGGCTCTCCCGCATGGCAGGCCACCTGCTGGACCTGGTGCAGGGGCTGCCGGATCTGAAGATCTTTGGCGCTGCCAAACGGGAGGCAGAACTGGTGGCACAGGTTTCGGACCAGTACCGTACCGGCACCATGGCCGTGCTGCGGGTGGCCTTTCTGTCAGCCTTTACCCTGGAATTTTTCTCAACCGTGGGCACCGCAGTGGTGGCGGTGATCATCGGCTTCCGCCTGCTGGCCGGAAATCTGTCCCTGCTGGATGGCCTGTTTGTACTGCTGCTGGCACCGGAATACTACCTGCCCCTACGCAACCTGGGGCTGGCCTACCACAGCCGGATGAACGGCATGGCTGCTGCCGAGCGGATCATGCCGCTGTTGCAGCAACCGCTACCAACAAAAGAATTTTTACCACAGAGGGCACAGAGGAACACAGAGACAGCAACTACCGTTACAAACATACCTACAGAGTCTTCCTCTGCGGACCTCCGCGTCCTCTGCGGTGAGCCAATTGAGATTGTCTGCGAATCCGTCAGTTTCCGTTACGGCGGTGATCGTGGCGGCGTACAGGATATCTCGCTGACCATCCCGGCAGACAGCATGGTCGCCCTGGCCGGTGCCAGCGGCAGTGGCAAATCAACCCTGGCCCGCCTGCTGCTGGGGCTGGCCCAACCGGAATCCGGGCTGATCACCGTGAACAATGTTGACCTGTCACAGCTGGATCAGGCTGCCTGGCGATCAGGGTTGGCCTGGGTACCGCAACAGCCGTTTTTCTTCAGTGCCACGATCCGGGAAAACCTGCTGCTGGGCAGACCCGATGCTGATCAGCAGGCGATTCAGCAGGCCCTTGCGGCAGCTGCTTTAACAGACGTGATCAGGGCACTGCCCGAGGGGCTCGAAACCCGCCTGGGTGATCGCGGGGCTGGACTGTCCGGCGGCGAACTGCGACGACTGGCCCTGGCACGGGTCTTTCTGCGGGATGCCGGGCTGGTGGTGCTGGATGAGCCCACTGCCGGGCTGGATGCTGAGAACGAACAGCTGGTGCTGAATGCCGTTGAACGGCTGGCTGTTGGACGGACCATGCTGATCATCAGCCACCGTGAGGCCACCATCAGCCGCTGCCAACAGATTGTAGTGCTGGCCGCAGGCAGGCTGGAGCAGGTCACCACCTCTCAGGAGTATCTGGAGGTGACCCCGTGAAAGAACTACTGCGGATGCTGAAACCTGCCAGACACCACTGGCGCTGGATGGCTGGCGGTATCGGGCTGGGGGTGGCAGTGATTGCTGCCAATGCCGCCCTGATGGCGATCTCCGGCTGGTTCATCGCCTCCATGGCCGTGGCCGGGGTTGCTCAAGCCTCCTTTAACTACTTCTTTGCCTCTGCCTCCATCCGCGCCCTGGCTATTCTGCGGGCTTTGGGCCGCTATGGCGAGCGGCTGGTAAGCCATGAGGCGGCTTTTCATATTCTGGCTAAATTGCGGGTCTGGCTGTTCCGGCGCCTGATTCCCCTGGCACCGGCCGGGCTTGAAAGCTACGCCGGCGGCGATCTGGCCGGTCGGCTGCGGGCTGATGTGGACAGCCTGGAAAACCTCTACCTGCGGATTATTGCACCCCTTGCCACCGGTGGCTTTACGGTCCTGCTGGCAGGGCTGTTTGTACTGGTCTGGAGCGGATCAGCAGCCCTGGTGCTGGTGGGGTTGTTACTGCTGGCCGGACTGTTGCTGCCGCTGCTGGCACGTCACCTGGCTGCACAGCCGGGCAAACGCTCAGCAGAACTGGCCGGGGCACTGCGCACCACAGTAAGCGAAGGGTTGCAGGGGGCAGAAGAACTGCTGCTGCTGGGATCAACTGATAAGCAGGCCCAAGCTGTTGAGACGTTGTCCAGCAGCCTGGTACAGCAGCAGGTCCGCTTGGGACAGATCAGCAGCCTGACCCTGGCCGGTGTCACCACCTGTGGTACCCTGGCCATGGCCGGTCTGGCCCTGGTCTGCATCCCGCTGGTACAGTCCGGTCAATTGTCTGGCCCCAACCTGGTGATGCTGCTGCTGTTCAGCGCAGCCTCCTTTGAGGCGGTCGGCCCCCTGGCCCATTCGCTGCAGCTGATCCCTGCCACCAGTGAAGCGATCCGCCGGATCCGGGAACTGGCTGATGCACCGATACCGCTGCCGGAACCGTTACAACCGCAACTACCGGAGTCATGCAGGATCGTGCTGGATCAGGTCAGCTGTGGCTATGCCGAAGGCCAGGTGGTACTGAAGCAGTTCTCGCTGGTCATCAACCCCGGTGAGCGGGTGGCGGTGGTGGGCCCCAGTGGCAGCGGCAAATCCACCCTGATTGAGCTGTTACTCCGCTTCCGCCCCTATCAGGGCAGCATCAGTATTGGTGGCTGTGAACTACGGGATATTGCACCGGACCAGCTTTCCCGACTGGTTGCTGCAGTGCCGCAGCAACCGCACCTGTTTAACAGCACAATCCGGGAAAACATCCTGCTGGGACGAGAGATACCAGATGAACAGCTGAGTGCTGTTCTGGCTGACAGTGGTCTTGAGCAGTGGATTGCCGGCCTGCCGCAGGGGCTGGAGACCCCGGTGGGTGAGACCGGCAGCGCGGTATCCGGTGGCGAGGCGCGGCGGATCGCCCTGGCCCGCGCCCTGGTCGGCAAGGCGCCGATTCTGCTGCTGGATGAGCCGACCGAAGGGCTGGATGGCGCTATTGAGCAGTCTGTGGTACAACATCTGACGGAACGTCTGCAAGGCACGACTGTGCTGGTGGTGACCCATCGACCGGCCTGCCTGCAGATGGCTGAACGTATTGTCAAGATTGGAGCAACAAAAGGAGCTGCCACATGAGTCTTGCCATCAACTGGGTTATTTCCGGCATTGCCATTGTGATCACCGCTTACCTGCTGCCCGGCATACATCTGTCCGGCTTCAAGGCCGCCCTGCTGACCGCACTGGCACTGGGGCTGATCAATGCCTTTATCAAGCCGGTCCTTTCTTTGCTGACCCTGCCGTTGACGGTCATGACCCTGGGACTGTTCAGTCTGGTGCTGAATGCCCTGTTGATCATGCTGACCGCCAAGCTGGTGCCCGGTTTTCAGGTGCAGGGCTTTCTCTGGGCAGTGGCGTTCAGTGTTGTGCTGACCATCACCAACTGGATCTTGAGCATCTTCAAACAATGAGCATTGAGATCAACGAAACAGATATCCGGGTGGAGTTCTACCGTGCATCAGGCCCGGGCGGGCAGCACCGCAACACCACCGATTCAGCGGTGCGGATCAGACACCTGCCGACCGGGATAGTGGTACATGCTGCAGAAAACCGCTCCCAGCTGCGCAATCGTGAAGTGGCTATGGAGCGGCTGCGGCTGGCGCTGGAGAAACGCAACCGGGTAGAAAAGAAACGGATGGCCACCAAAGTGCCAAAAGGCCAGAAACTGCAGCGGGTGGCAGAAAAACGGATGGCAGCGCTACGCAGGAAGATGAGAAGGCCGGAGGATTAGAAAACGTACGAGGAAGGCCGGTTACATGGCGTAGTCACACAGCAAACCATTTCAATTTCAGATCAAGGATGATAGCAAGGAGGCAAGGAGGAGGCGACGCAGGCGTACAGAACAGTACGTTGAGGAGCCGACGACGAAGCCGACAAAGCTAGCGCCTTGATATGGAATTGAACGCTACATCAAAAATGAAGCGGCCAGCGCCTGATCCGTCCCCTTCTCCCGCGTCACCATCTTGTGCCGTTCATCCGCAGGAATCAGGGCGGCCAGGTGCTCACGGGCACTGTCAGGACTGCCGGCAATGGCAGACGCCATTTTAAAAAGGATCTCAAGGGAAAGCCCGGCACGATGGCCCTCCACCAGCTTGCCTATTTCAGCGCGGCGCTGGTCCTCACTCCAGGTTTTATAGATATCAGCACCGATATTTGCGAGCATGGGATGACCCCTTCAGGTTTGGTATGAAGTTGCGTTGGTAGCACGAGACAGCACAGGATGGCAACGCTAAAACTAACGTATCAGGCGATCAAGCAGCCGGTCGATCTCTTCAACCACGACAGTTGGCAACTGATCAGTCTGTACGATCCGGTTCACCAGATCAGCCTGGATAAAAGCAGGCAGCAGCTTCACAATCCCGGCTGAATGCTCGGCAGGCAGACGGGACAAGGCCACTGCAATGGTCTGGGGATGTTCATTCAGCAGCTCTTTGGCGATACGACGGTAGTCCATGGCGACTCCCTTGACGGTTTTTCAGATAGTACGACACTGCAGATAAATTGCAACACCAGGATTGGAATAGTATGGCCCTGATTACCCTGCGCGACATATCCCTGGCCTTTGGCGGCCCTGCGCTGTTTGACGGCATCAACCTGCAGATCGAACCGGGGGACCGGCTCTGTCTGATGGGCAGAAACGGCACCGGCAAATCCACCCTGATGAAGCTGATCAGCGGAGAGATCCCGCCGGAAGGGGGCGAAGTCATCCGCAGCCAAGGGTTACGGGTGGCGCTGGTCTCCCAGGAGATCCCTCAGGAGATGGCCGGAACGGTCTTTGAGGTGGTGGCGCAGCATCCCCATGCTGCAGCCGGTGCTGAGCAGTGGGAACATGAACAACAGGTGGAACGGGTGCTGAACCGGCTGCATCTGGAGCCGGAGGTGGAGTTTGCCACCCTCTCCGGTGGCACCAAGCGGCGGGTGCTGCTGGCCCGTGCACTTGTTGCGGCACCGGATATCCTGTTGCTGGACGAACCGACCAACCATCTGGATATTGAAACCATCCTCTGGCTGGAGGAGTTTCTGGCCAGAAATATCACCACCTGCATCTTTGTCACCCACGACCGTGCCTTTGCCCGGCGGCTGGCGAACAGAATTGCCGAGCTGGACCGGGGCAGAATCTACGCCTTCTCCTGCGGCTACGACCAGTTTGTAGAGCGGCGCGAGGCGCTCTTGGAGGCGGAAATCACCCGGATGGCCCTGTTTGACAAGAAGCTGGCCCAGGAAGAGGCCTGGATTCGCCAGGGGATCAAGGCCCGCCGCACCCGCAATGAAGGCAGGGTCCGGGCACTGAAGGCGTTGCGGGAGGAGTACCGCCAGCGTCGCACCCGTCAGGGCACCGCAACCATCCGGCTGCAGGAGGCAGAACGCTCCGGCAGGCTGGTGATAGAGGCGGAACAGGTCAGGTTCAGCTATGGCGACCGGACCGTGATCCGCGACCTCTCCACCACCATCATGCGGGGTGACAAGCTGGGGATCATCGGCCCCAACGGTTCCGGCAAGACCACCCTGCTGCGACTGTTGCTGGGTGAGCTGGAGCCCCAGTCCGGCTCGATCCGGCAGGGCACCCGGCTGGAAGTGCTCTACATGGATCAGATGCGTGACCTGCTTGATCCCCAGAAAAGCGTGGCTGAAAACGTGGGGGAAGGGAATGATACCCTGGTGATCGGCGGTAAATCGCGCCATATTATCGGCTACCTGCAGGACTTTCTGTTCTCGCCGGAACGGGCCCGCTCTCCGGTTTCAATCCTCTCCGGCGGCGAACGCAACCGGCTGCTGCTGGCCAAGCTGTTCACCAAGCCGGGCAACGTACTGGTACTGGATGAGCCGACCAACGATCTGGATGCCGAAACCCTGGAGCTGCTGGAGGACCTGCTGATGGAGTACAGCGGCACCCTGCTGCTGGTCAGCCACGACCGGGAGTTCCTGAACAACGTGGTCAGTTCCACCCTGGCGATCAACGCTGACGGCACGGTCAAGGAAACGGTGGGCGGTTATGATGACTGGCTGCGGGAGCAACAGCTTGAGGCTGCCCCGCCCGTTGCAACAAAACCGGTTCAGGAAAAGGGCAAACCGCAGAAAGAGCGGCCCCGCAAGCTCTCCTTCAAGGAAGAGCGAGAACTGGAGGGGTTACCGGAGCGGATCACCAGTCTTGAGGCTGAACAGGAACAGATCCACAGCACCTTGGCTGATCCTGAATTCTACAAAACTCGCGGAGCTGAGGCTGTGCAACTGAATGCACGGCTTGCAGCTATTGATGCAGAACTGCTGGCAGCATACGGACGCTGGGAAGAGCTGGAGGCGCTGCTATGACGGTGCGCCTGTGCAGGCTGTTACAAAAGAGCCTCTTGCAAAAGTATTCCGTTTATGGCATCAGCCCGAATCGTTTCGACGTCGCCTTAAGGAGCAGATACCAGTGCTACCGACCCGTAACCTGCGTAATTGCCAGATCAGCGCTGTGACCGCAAGGGTGACCTGCAGAAGGTGTGGGGGCTGTTTGGTACGGAGCTGGATGAAGTGATGAGTGAGATGAATGAGGAGCTGGTGGCGTAACGGAAGAACCGTTGACGGACGAGCGCCGCATGTTTATACTATGTTTAAACAAAGAGCAGGGGGTTTATATCATGGCACATGTGGAAGCCGTTCTTGGCATAAAAAAATGGGGCAACAACCTGGGGGTCCGCTTGCCGGCCAATGTGGCGAAAGCCGCACATCTACATCCTGATCAGATGGTACGAGTTTCGGTTGATGACGGCAGTGTAACCATCACGCCGGTTGACGGGTTAGAGCTGACTCTTGAACAGCGGCTGGCCCTGTTTGATCCTGCAAAACATGGCGGCGAGGTAATGACCGTTGAACCGTTGGGGGCGGAAAAATGGTAAAACCGCTCACAATGATTTCTGGCGGCAAGCAACCGTGGATTCCGGATCGGCAGGATATTATCTGGATAAACTGCAACCCACAGGCAGGCAACGAAATGCGCGATATTCATCCCTTCCTGGTTATCTCGCCAAAGTCATTCAATGAGCGGACATCTCTGGTAATCGGCCTTCCCATGACCACGGCGGAATATAACGCCGACAACCCCTTTGCCGTTACCGTCGGTGTTGCCAAGGGCAAAAAGACCGGCAAAACGAGCTATGTCCTCTGTCACCAGCCCAAGTCTTTTGACTGGCGTATCCGCCATGGAGCGCCGCACCCGCTCAAGCGCCTTGATGACCTGCTGTTTGCCGAATGCTGCGCCCGGCTCAACCAGATTATGCAGTTGGCGCGATGATGAGTGAGATGAATGAGGGGTGGGTGGCGTGAGTAATTTTATTGAATTACCAGTCGGTTGGGCGGAAGCGACAATCCCTGATCTAATCGGTGCCAATGGAGTTTTTATCGACGGAGACTGGGTTGAAAGTAAAGATCAAGATCCCACAGGGAAGATAAGGCTTGTGCAGCTTGCCGATATTGGAGATGGATTTTTCATAAACAAATCAAACAGATTTATGTCAGTTAACAAGGCAATTGAACTTAGATGTACTTTTTTAAAAAAAGGTGATGTTCTCATTGCACGAATGCCAGATCCACTTGGTAGAGCGTGTATATTTCCAGGAGATTCTAAAGAATCCGTTACTGTTGTTGATGTATGCATTGTTCGTCCCTCCCTGGCAGAGCATTTTGACCAAAGATGGTTGATGCACTTTATAAATACGTATGATTTCAGGGAACGGATCAACTCTCTGCAGAGTGGTTCCACGCGCAAGCGAATTTCTCGTGGAAATCTGTCTACATTATCGCTGCCTATCCCCCCTAGAAATGAACAAACCCGCATTGTCGAAAAACTTGAAGAACTTTTCTCTGACCTTGATGCCGGAGTAGCCGAGCTCAAGGCCGCGCAAAAGAAGCTGGCTCAATACCGCCAGTCGCTATTGAAAGCAGCGGTGGAGGGGGCGCTTACTGCTGAGTGGCGTACCAAAAACACACCCAAAGAAACCGGCGCGCAACTTCTCGCCCGCATCCTGAAAGAACGCCGTGCCCGCTGGGAAGAGAAGCAGCTCGCCAAGTTCAAAGAACAGGGCAAAACCCCGCCCAAAGGGTGGCAGGACAAGTATTCAGAGCCGGTGCAGCCGGATACCACCAATCTGCCGGAGTTGCCGGAGGGATGGGTGTGGGCGAGTTTGGATATACTAGGCGAAATAGTTTCGGGTGTAGCCAAAGGCACAAAGCGGGATGCCGATATTCCGGTCCGTGAGGTGCCCTATTTACGGGTAGCTAATGTACAACGTGGCTATCTTGACCTTTCTGAGGTAAAGACGATTCTTGCCATCGAGCGTGACATTGAGGAACTAACGCTCAAATACGGTGATGTGCTTTTCAATGAAGGCGGAGACAGAGACAAACTTGGTCGGGGTTGGGTCTGGCGAGAAGAGGTAGACAACTGTATTCACCAAAATCACGTATTTCGCATGCGTCCGTACCTACCTGAACTCGTGCCTGAGTTGATCTCACACCACGGCAATACCTTTGGCAAGAGCTGGTTTCAGGAAGCAGGAAAGCAGACAACCAATCTTGCATCAATCAACATGACGATACTGCGGGCGTTCCCTGTTCCATTAGCACCCACGGATGAACAAAATGAAATTTTGAAGCAAGTCCAAATGCAGATAGAAAGCCTAGACCGTCAAAGTCAGGCCGTTGAACTTGCACTTATACAGTCTGCTGCCCAGCGCAAAAACATTCTCAAAGACGCCTTCTCCGGCCAGCTTGTACCGCAAAACCCGGATGACGAACCGGCCAGTGTTCTCCTAGAACGGATTCGAGAAGAGCGAAAGAAGCAATCTGTTCAACCAAAGCAGCGTAAGGCAAAAGTGACAAAGGAGATTTCCATCGTGTCGAGGAAATTGATTGACGTACTCGCAGAGGCAGTAGATTGGCTTCCTGCACAAGAAGCGTTTCGTCGTTGTGGCATTGCCGACAATTCGACCACTGAGCAAATTGAAGGTCTCTACTCCGAGTTGCGCAGGTTGGATAAGGAAAACCACGTCATTGTTGAGCCTGTAGCCGATGCAAACGGCATAAAACAATATGACCGACTCAGACTTGCCGTAAAGGGATAATTATGCGCCTCGACAAACTCACTATTGGCAGCGCAAAAGAAAGTCCATCACACCAATTCAAAAACCTGAAAGATGTCACTATCGATTTTGATGAGAGACACTGGGTTACTGTAGTGATTGGTTGGAACGGCACCGGTAAGTCCAACGTCCTTGAAGCCTTGGCCATCATCTTCCGAGACTTAATAGGTAAGAAAAAAGCCCCTGAATTTGCGTATAAACTCGCCTACCGCATGGGTACAGGTGATGCTACCCAATATATCCTCATTGATGCAGATCCTGACCGAGAAAAAGAGCCGTATATAATTCATGTTGCAACAAATGATGAAGCAGAGGGTAAGGGGACTCTTATTCCATTTATCGAAGGAGAAGAACGCCTTTCAGCACTTCGAGGTAAGCAAATCAAGTTCTCTGCCTTTATTGCCGAAGATCAGAAGCATCTGCCAAGGTATGTGTTCAGTTACTACTCTGGAGAGAGTACACGAATGCATGAGGTGTTTCGGCCTTATCTCGAAAACTATGACGGTAAACTGCGGAAAGGTGAAGATCCTGGCTTAAAGCGTCTATTCTACGCCATGCCTGTTCACAGCCAATTCGTGTTATTGGCCTTCCTCATACAACAAACCGATGTTGTCCGGGAATTTCTGGACGAACATCTTGGCCTGGACCCAGATGAAGGCATCGAATCTGTTCTCTTTGTTCTACGACAACCACCATGGAAATCAAAAGAAGGTGACCCTCGTTTCTGGTTCGCACGTGGAGTAGTCAGCGATTTTCTTGCAAAACTTTATGATATTGCACTTGCCCCGATTACGTTGAGTCGTCGCGTTGCTGCATCAATCTGGAATGAAAAAAAGTTAGAGTTCAAATACCTTTATGTTAAGGACATCGCTTCCTTGCGTAAGTTGGTTGGGAATCAAACTCCTGCAAAGTTCTTCCGAGACCTTGAGAGCACTTATGTTTCTGAGTTGATTGAAGAAGTCAGGATACGTGTCCGTCTTAAGAAAAATGATGGTAGTGTTACTTTTCGCGAACTAAGCGAAGGAGAGCAACAGTTGCTCACCGTGCTCGGTTTGCTACGTTTTACGGCCGAAGAAGAGAGTCTTTTCCTGCTCGATGAGCCAGATACGCACTTAAACCCACGCTGGGACGTTGATTACCTCACCTATCTTAAAAAATTTGTCGGCGGCAATGAACAGAACCAGGAAACCAGCCATATCGTATTCACAACCCATAATCCCCTCGCCGTAGCTGAATTAGTGAAAGAACAAGTGCAAATTCTCGTGAGAGCCAATGAATCACGCAGGATCGAAGCACGGCAGCCGGAAATTGATCCAAGGGGTATGGGTTATGCTGGCATTGTTACTAGTGACATGTTTGGTCTTGCTGCTGCCCTTGATCAACATACCCTTGAATTGCTTGAATCGAAACGGAAATTGACCTTGAAATCTGAGCCACTTAACGAGCTGGAACGAGACGAGCTGGAGCGCCTAAATCTTGAGCTTGATGGGTATGGCTTCCGATATGCCATGCGCGATCCAATGTTTGAAGAATACTTGCGCGCTCGATACACCTATGAAAGGGCTTGTCCTGAAGATATGAGAATTGCAAAGAGACCAGCACAGGAGCGAAGGCAGCTGGCAAAGGCCATATTTGAACAAGCTGCTGAGAAAGTAAGACAGGAACAAGAGGCGGCAGCATAATGCGGAGAATCGATCCGAATAAAATAGCCCAAGACAATCAGTGGGACACAGATGCCGCGACTGCTGAGGCGGCCGTACAGGGCGGCGCAAAGGTTAGCGACCATTCGGCTGTGTGGCGTGCTACTAAAGAACGTCTGAAGAAGGTATCTCACGGTAAATGCTGGTACTGTGAGGCTAGGCAAGAGCGGTCAGATAATGCTGTTGACCATTTTCGCCCCAAGAGCACTTATCCCTGGTTGGCCTTTAAGCTTTCAAATTTTCGTTATGCCTGCACTTTTTGTAACAGCGTCAGGACTAATCCTGAAACTGGGGAGTCTTCAGGTAAGGGAGACCATTTCCCACTCTTTAACCCTCCTCGTGCCGCCAATGCTGCTCAATTAAATACCGAAGACATTGTTTTGCTTGATCCTTGTCGTGGCAGCGACCCTGGTTTGTTGGATTTTAGAGATGATGGTACTCCTTGCGCTAAGTATCCAAGTCAACCAAAACGATGTGAGCGAGCTGAAAAATCTATCAAGTATTATCACCTGGATCACCCTGAACTAATCGAGTCTCGTCGCCAGCTTGCACTGAAAATAGAAGGATGGGTTGATGGAATAGATGCACTCTATAACTCTGTTGATCAGGGAGATCCTAATATCGAACGGGCAATATCTCGCTTTGCCGAAAACATCTGTCGTGCCATTGCTGAAGGATCTGAATTTTCAGTTTTTGCACGTCGAATTGTAGATGGATATCGAGATCGGCTATGGATTGAAGATTTACTACAATGCGCATAAGGATTCATGAATGACGTCATCAGCTCTTGTTCAAAAATTATGGAACTTCTGCAGCACCCTGCGCGATGACGGCGTTGGCTATGGCGACTATCTGGAACAACTCACCTACCTTCTCTTCCTGAAAATGGCGGACGAATACGCTCAGGAACCGTACAACCGGGATACCCATATCCCCAAAGGGCATGACTGGGCTTCCTTACGTGGTAAATCCGGCGAACCGCTGGAGGCGCACTATCTGGCTATTCTCCACAAACTGGGCAGCGGTCCCGGCATGCTGGGGGCAATCTTCTTCAAGGCGCAGAACAAGATCCAGGACCCGGCTAAACTGGCCCGTCTGGTACAGATGATTGATGCCGAGAAGTGGGTCGGCATGGACACCGACACCAAGGGTGACCTGTACGAAGGGCTGTTGCAGAAAAACGCGGAAGACACCAAGAGCGGCGCTGGCCAGTACTTCACCCCCCGGCACCTGATTGACGCCATGGTGGCCTGTATCAGGCCGGAACCGTTAAAGACCATTGCTGATCCTGCCTGCGGAACTGGAGGATTTTTCCTCGGTGCGCACAAGTGGCTCACTCGTCAAGGGAGCAGTCTCGATAAGAAACAGAAGGAGTTTCTGCGCCACAAGACCTTTCACGGCAACGAGATTGTACCCAACACCCGCCGTCTCTGCCTGATGAACCTGTTTCTGCACAATATCGGCGAACTGGATGGCGAGCCGAGTGTTGACCGTTCCGATGCCCTGATTTCAGAGCCCAAACAACGCTTTGACTATGTGCTGGCCAATCCGCCCTTTGGCAAGAAAAGCAGCATGACCTTCACCAACGAAGAAGGGGAAGAGGATAAGGACGCCCTGACCTATGAGCGACAGGATTTCTGGGAAACTACCTCCAACAAGCAGCTCAACTTCCTCCAGCATATTGCCTCAATGCTGAAAGAAACCGGCAAGGCCGCCGTGGTACTGCCGGATAACGTCCTGTTTGAAGGGGGCGCTGGCGAAAAGATTCGCAAGAAACTGTTGGAAAACTGCGATGTTCACACGGTTCTGCGTCTGCCCACCGGCATCTTTTACGCCCAAGGGGTCAAGGCAAATGTGGTGTTCTTTGATGCCAGGCCAAAGGATGGCAAGATACAGACCAAGGGGGTCTGGTTTTATGACCTGCGCACCAACAAGCATTTCACCCTGAAAACCAGAACACTGAAAGAGGATGATCTAAAAGAGTTCATAACCTGTTACAACCCGGAGAATCGCCACGAACGCACGGAAGCAGAGCGTTTCAAATATTTCACCTATGATGAGCTCGTTGCTCGTGACAAGGCCAGCCTCGACATCTTCTGGCTGAAAGATGACAGCCTTGATAATCTGGATGAACTGCCTGCGCCTGATGTCCTGGCGCAGGAGATTATTGATCATCTGGAAGCGGCGTTGAATTCTTTCAGGGATGTGGCAGCCGGATTGGCTGTCAAATAGCACTTTGATGAATTTCGTGAATATATTGAGGTGTTACGGTGACAGCAGGCGATCCTTTACACGGCATAACTTTGGAGATGATATTAAAACAGCTGGTTGAGCAGATCGGCTGGGCTGCTATGGCTAAAGCCGTTGATATCCGCTGCTTTACCCACAACCCGAACATCAAATCCAGCCTTACCTTTCTGCGCCGCACCCCCTGGGCCAGAGCCAAGGTCGAAGAACTGTATCTTCGACAGAAAGCGACAACCTGTGAAAAACATTGACGTATCTTTTGACTCCCTTGGCCTGCGCCCCGAACTGCTGAGCGCCATTACCAGCCTGGGGTATACCTCCCCCACCCCGATTCAGGCCGAGGCGATTCCGGTGATTTTTGAGGGGTGCGACCTGCTTGCCGGAGCCCAAACCGGCACCGGCAAGACCGCGGCCTTTGCCCTGCCGATCGTCCAGATGCTGGCAGAAACCACCCCCGCAGAGAAGCGCAGAAAGCCCCGTGCCCTGGTGCTGGTGCCTACCCGTGAACTGGCCGCCCAGGTCAGCGACGAAATGAACCGCTATGCCCGCCGTCTGTCACTGCGTTCAACCATGATCTATGGCGGCGTAACCATCCAGGCCCAGATTGAACGGCTGCACCGTGGTGTTGATATTGTGGTGGCAACGCCGGGACGGCTGCTGGATCATGCAGAACGGGGCACAATTGACCTGTCGCGGATCAAGTTTCTGGTGCTGGATGAGGCAGACCGGATGCTGGATCTGGGCTTTATCGATGAGATCAAAAAGGTGGCAGAGTACCTGCCTGCAAAGCATCAGGCATTGCTGTTTTCGGCCACCTATTCACAAAATATCAAACAGTTGGCTGATCAGCTGCTGGATCAACCCAAACGGGTTGAGGTGGCTCGCCGTACCCTGACCGCTGAGGCCGTGACCCAGGCGGTGTATCAGGTGGAGCGCAGCCGTAAACGGGAGATGCTGTCGTTTCTGATCCGTAAAAACGGCTGGAATCAGGTGCTGGTCTTTACCCGTACCCGCTACGGCGCAGACAAACTGACTGAAGAACTGCTGTTTGACGGGATCAAGGCGGCTGCCATCCACAGCAACAAGAGCCAGTCGATCCGCACCCGTACCCTGGCGGAATTCAAACAGGGCGCTTTCCGGGTGCTGGTGGCAACCGACGTGGCTGCCCGCGGACTGGATATTGAACGGCTGCCCCATGTGGTCAACTATGACCTGCCCCAGGTGCCTGAAGATTATGTGCACCGGATCGGCCGCACCGGCCGTGCCGGAGAAGAGGGGATCGCCATCTCGCTGGTGAGCCAGGAAGAACAGATCCTGCTGGCTGCCATCGAAAAGCTGGTCAAGCAGAGCATCCCGCGCCAAAGCCTTGCAGAATTTCCTCAGTATGCGGTCAGGCGGACCGTAAAGGCAAAGGAAGGTAAGCTGGCTAAAGAGCAGGCCAAACCAAAGAAGACAGAAGTTAAAGCTGCAACCCCCAAGCGGAAGAAGGTGGTGCCGGAGCGTCCTGCCCCCAAGACCGGCCGCCGGGGACAGCGGTCAGGCAGATAAAAGGATCAACCTCTGCAGATACTCCAGCCGGGGAGCAGCTGTTCAGACAGCGCTGCAGCAGCGATCACTTTTTGCTCAAACGGGAAAAACAGCCCCCGGCCTGCCCCTGCTGGATCTAACTGCTTGCGTAATCAAAAAATTGTGGTACCTCTATATGCCTCACAGCAGCCCGGCATACCCAGGCTGTATGTATGGTGAATCACAACTCCGAGCATGACAGGTTTGGTATGGCAGATACCGGCAACGTCCCCCGTTCTCCCCGATCAGCGGTTCCCGCCCCCCACCCCCAAAGCGGTTTCTGTTACCGGTACATCCCTTTCCTGGTGCTTCTGGTAACGCTCTTCCTCTCGTACCAGACCTGGAAAAACACCCGGCTGCTGACCCAGCAGGAACTGCAGTTAAACTTCGATCACCACACCAAAGCGGCCTATGACAACATCATACGGCGAATGGCCGCCTATGAGCAGGTATTGCGCGGTGTACAAGGCTTTTTTGAAGCATCCCGCTCGGTGAGCAAACATGAATTTGCCATGTATATAGCCACGTTGCGTCTTGAGGAAAGTTATCCGGGCATTCAGGGGATCGGCTTTGCGCCACAGCTCCGGCATGACCGGAAGGCCGCCCATATCGCAGCCATGCGAGCTGAAGGGTTCCATTCCTATACCCTCTGGCCGGTCGGTACCCGCCGGCAATATGCGCCGGTCATTTATCTTGAGCCGACCAACGAACGGAACCGGAAGGTCTTCGGGTACGATCTGCTGTCTGAATCCTCCCGGCGAGAGGCACTCGAACGGGCGCGTGACAACGGAACCGCCGCCCTGACCGCCAAACTGCAACTGGTGCAGGAGGGCAGCCGGAACCCCCAGCCCGGCTGCATCATGTACCTGCCTGTCTACCGGCACGGGTCGGCACACAGATCGATTGAACAACGGCGTGCTGAGCTGGCGGGATGGGTCTCGGCGCCTTTCCGGATGAATGATCTGATGGTTGGTATTCTTGGCCCACAGAACGATACGCTTGATATTGAGATTTATGACGGCAACGAGATTTCGGACAAGGCCTTGCTGTACGATAATGACACCGCCCGCCATACCAGCGGCCCGGCCCCCCGTTTTCAATCCCGGCGCTCAATCGAGATTGGCGGACGTCAATGGACCATGATTACCAGCTCCATGCCCGGCTTTGAAAAAACGGTCCATAAGCGTGAACTGACGCTGGTTGCCGTAGCGAGTATCGGAGGCAGTCTCCTGCTCAGCCTGATTACCTGGTTGCTGGTATCAGCCCGCAGCAATGCACTCAGGGCAGCCTACAATGCACGCTTAACCGCCCACGCCCTTCAAGAGGCAGAGAAACTGGCTCAAATCGGCCATTTTGACTATGATCCCCGCAGCGATAAGACTTACTGGTCAGAAGGGCTGGAGCGTATCTGGGGGCTTGAGCCGGGCAATCATTATCGTCAGTTCAAAGAATTTCTTGCAACCGTACACCCTGACGACCTGCAGATCATCCTTGACTCTGATGCCGACAAAAGCTGGCATGAAACCAACAATGAGTACCGCATCATCCGCGCTGACGGAGAAATCAGGCACATCTATTCCTACGGGTACCGGGAATCTGCCCCGGACGGCACCATCACCCGCGTTTTCGGTATCAATCAGGATATCACCGAGCGCAAACGGGCTGAAGAAGCGATCATCCGTTCACGGGATTACTATCTCCAACTGCTTGAAAACTTTCCGTCACTGATCTGGCGGGCCGGACTTGACGGCAAATGCGATTATTTCAATCGTACCTGGCTTGCCTTTACCGGTCGCAGCATGGCCCAGGAACTGGGCTACGGCTGGGCTGAAGGGGTCCATGCCGATGACCTGCCGGCCTGCCTGAGTACCTATTACGCGGCATTTGAAAGCCGCCGGTCTTTCACCATGGAGTACCGGCTGCGCCACCATGACGGCTCATACCACTGGATCGTTGACCATGGCAGTCCCCATCTTGACGCAGAGGGCTGTTTTATCGGCTATATCGGCAGTTGCTATGACATTAATGCCCAGAAAAATGCCGAGCTGGCCCTCAAGGAGACCCATGAGCAACTGGAGCAACGGGTGGCTGAACGGACGGCCGCCCTGACTGAAGCAAATCAACAGCTTCTGGAGAGCAGGACGCTGCTGAAAAACACCCAGCAGCAGGCCCGGCTCGGCAGTTGGTCCTGGGACATTGCCAGTGACCGGATGACCTGGTCAGACGAGCTCTACGCCATTTTCGGATGGAGCCGGGATCTGGCTGCTCCCGGCTATCACCAGCACGGCATGCTGTTTACTCCCCACAGTTACGCCTGTTTAGACAACGCATTTGCCCGTGTACTTGCAACTGGCGAGGCCGGCATACTTGATCTGGAGCTTGAGATTGTTCGTACAGACGGCATCCACCGCTTCTGCCTGCTGCACGGCGAGGCCGTGCAGGATGATACCGGTGCGATCGTGCAACTGCGCGGCTCCCTGCAGGACATCACTGAGCGCAAGCAACTTGAGGAGCAGCTGTTTGAGGCACGCAAGCTGGAATCAATCGGCCAGATAGCCGCCGGTGTCGCCCATGAGGTCAGAACACCATTAAATGCAATCCTTTCGATTACTGAGGCCCTGTTTCATCAGCCGCAGATAGGGCATAACCCTGAGTATGATCAGTTTCTGCACCATATCCGGACTCAGGTCAACCGGCTCTCTCTGTTGATGAACGACCTCCTGGCGCTGGGCAAGCCGATCCCCGCTTCAAGCCTGCACCCTGTCCCGCTGAGTGAACTCTGCCGCGACACGATCTCGATCTGGCAGCAATCGGCCACAGGAACGGCCCGCCCGGTTGACTTCCAGAGCCATATTTCCGGCACTGCAACCGTACTGGTAGACGGTATCAAACTCCAGCAGGCACTGTTTAACCTGCTTGAGAACGCCTCCCAGCACAGCCCTGCCCGGTCCGCCATCACGGTGGCACTGACCACCGTCCCCAGCCGCGAAATGGCCTGCATCAGAATATCCGATGCCGGCAACGGTATTCCACTCGGGCAGCTTGACAAGGTATTTGAACCGTTCTATTCCAACCGGAAGGGTGGAACCGGCCTTGGCCTGGCTCTTGTCAAACACTTTATTGAAAACATGGGTGGCACGGTACGCCTCTGGAATAATGACCCGCCACCGGGCTGCTCGGCTGAAGTCTGCGTCCCCTTACGCGATGGAGATAGTGCATGAAGACACATATTTTGTTGGTGGAGGACGATGTTGCAAGCCGGTTCGGCTTTATCCATTTTTTCTCTCGCGAAGGCTACGCCATCACTGAGGCAACCGGCATCGCAGAGGCAACAGAGGCGATCGCCGGTCAACGTTTTGATGCCGTTATTCTGGACAACAACCTGCCGGACGGAAACGGCATAGATTTTATCAGTACCGTACGGACCTATGACGGAACGGTTCCCATCATCATTATTACCGGCACAGCGGATATCCCCCTTGCGGTTGAGGCGATGCAACGCGGCGCAGACAATTTTCTGACCAAACCGGTAGACAACGCAGGTCTTTCGGCTTTTTTGAAAAAGACTCTTGAGATCGGCGTCTTGAAGAGACGTGTGGTTGCGCGCCAACGGCTTGAGAAGCAGGAGGAGATGTTCTGGGGGAACAGCGCTGCCATGCGCCAGGCCTTTGATCTGGCACGAATTGCAGCCGAGAGCGACAGCCCTGTACTGCTGACGGGTGAGACCGGCACCGGAAAAGGGATGATCGCCAAATGGATTCACCGTAACAGCAGCCGGTCAGACAATGAATTCGTTGAAGTCAACTGTTCCTGCCTGCGGGGGGAGCTGCTGGCACGTGAAATTTTTGGAAACGCCCGGGGGGCTTTTACCTCGGCCGATCAGGATCGCAAGGGCCTGCTTGATATAGCGGACCGGGGCACCCTGTTTCTGGACGAAATCGGTGATATGGGACTGGAAGTCCAGGCCCAGTTTCTCAAGGTGCTTGAGGAAAAGACCTATCGCCGCCTTGGGGATGTGAAGCTGCTACGAAGTAATTTCAGGCTGATCTGTGCCACCAACCGGGAAATTGCAAATCTGCTCAAAAAAGGGTTGTTCCGGCAGGACCTACTCTTCCGGATCAACCTCATTACTATCGCAATCCCCCCCTTAAGACAACGCATGGAAGATCTCCCAGCCATTATCGCAGCAATACTGCGCTCTCTGGGAAGAGACGACACCGGCGTCGGCCCGGAGATCATGGCCCTGCTACGCGGCTACACCTGGCCCGGCAACTTCCGCGAACTGCATAATGTCCTGGAACGCGCACATCTTCTGGCCCGCGGCGGCTCCCTGCTCCCTGCCTATTTCTTCGGACTGAACGGAGCCGCTGCCCCTCTTCCAGCTTCTGCTGCACCGGTCCCTCGCCCCCTGAAACCGCTTGATATGCAGCAGATTCAGCAGGCTCTGGATGAGGCTGATGGCTGTGTCGAAAAGGCGGCTGCACTGCTGAATGTTTCTCGGGCAACCCTCTATCGCAGGCTCAAGCAGAACGGAGAATAGGGCAGCCCGCAGCAGCATGCCGTTTCAAACCAACAAGGCCGTTTCAGTCTCATCTCAGCGTCTCACCACTCTGCCGGCCGCGTGAGACGCTACACCGGGAACTTACTGTTATCACTCACAGTTATCCTTTAAAGACATTATGGCACTGATTTTGTAACACCGCCACAGATTGTAACCACCCCAGCCTCCGGCCAGCAGACGTCAGTCACGCTGGCAACTCCGATTCCAGTGCAGGGATGCCATCAAGGCGGCGAAACAGCCGGCGATGCAGGTGTAGACGCCGTACACCGAGAAGCCGAAGACACGCCAACACAGAAATAACCTTGCACCGGAGCCGGCATAACACGGCAGGGAAATTCAGGATGATTCGACATGGTTCATATTCGGCGTGCTGTCATTACAACAATTGTACTGCTACTCCTGATCTGTCTGCAGATTGCGGCCTCTGCAGAGGAGCGCGAGGTAACGATCGGGGCCCTGGCCAACAATGGCCGGGAGGCCGCACTCGAACAATGGCGGCAACATGCCGGATACCTTGCGGATAAACTGCCGAACTACCGTTTCAAAATTATTCCCCTTGATTTCGATGCCCTCTACCCGGCGGTTCGTAAAGGCCTTGTCGACTTTGTGATCGTCAACACCGGCCAATATGTGGAGCTGGAGGCGGATGCAGGCATCAAACGGATTGCAACGCTCAGTAGCCGCGGCCCTGCCGGCAACTATACCGTCTTTGGCGGGGTACTGATTACCCGCAATACCCGCACCGACCCGGCAAGACTGGCTGATCTGCGCGGCAAAAAACTGCTCGTGCCGGATACCACGTCATTTGGCGGCTGGCTGATGCAGCGGAGGGAGCTGAAAGCTGCGGGAATCGAGCAGTCAGAGCTGGTGCTTGAGTCTACCGGCTCCCACGAGGGTGTGGTACGGGCACTGTTGGAGGGAAAGGCCGACGCCGGAGCAGTACGGACCGGTGTCCTGGAACGGATGGCCGAGGAAGGGACGCTTGATCTCAACGCGATCAGGGTCATCAACGAGCTGCAGACTCCCGACTTCCCTTTCAGACACAGCACCAGGCTCTATCCTGAATGGTCATTTTCAAAGCTGCACCATACCAGCGAGCAGTTATCCCGACAGGTGGCCATTGCACTGCTCAGCCTCCCGGAACAGAGCGCCGCCGCCGAGTCGGCCAACATCGGCGGCTGGACCATTGCTGCAGATTATGCCGCCGCCCATGAGCTCTACCGGGAACTCAAGCTGGGACCGTATCGCGGGGCAGGCAGGTTCAACCTTACGGATGTCCTCCACAAATACCGGTTGCTTGCACTCTTGGCACTACTGATTATCTGCCTGCTTGTCCTGGCTACCGTGCTGGTTGTGCGGGCAAACCGGCGCCTGACCCATACGCTGCAGGAACTTGAGCTGCAACGGAAAACCACCGACTGGGCGCTGGATAACCTGAATGAGCAGACCGTGCAACTGGAGCAGACCAATGAAGAGCTTCAGACCATAAATGAGCAGCTCCTCACCACCAACAATGAGCGGGGTCTGCTGCTTGAGGCCCTGCGGTCAAGCGAAGATCAGCTGCGTGCGATCCTGGACTCCACCGCTGAGGCGATCTACGGCACCAACCTGCAAGGCATCTGCACCTTCTGCAATGCGGCCTGCCTGCGCATGCTGGGCTATGACGATCCAGCGCAGTTGATCGGTAAAAACATGCACCACCAGATTCACCATAGCCACCGCGATGGGTCGGCCTTTCCCGAGGAGGAATGCCGCATCTCGCAATCCTTCAAGGAAGGGCAGGGAATACACGTCGATGACGAGGTCTTCTGGCGGCGTGACGGCAGCTGTTTTCCGGTTGAATACTGGTCCTACCCACAGTATCAGGACGGCCGGATCGTCGGCACGGTGGCAACCTTCATGGATATCACCGAACGGATCAAATCCCATTCGAGTCTGCTGATGTTGTCACGGGCCGTTGAAAACAGTCCGGCGATCGTGGTAATCACCGATCATGCCGGTTCAATCGAATACGTTAACTCAAAATTTGTCGAGATCACCGGATTTGCGGCTGAAGATGCACTTGGTCATAACCCGCGGATTCTGAATGCCGGTGTGCAGTCCAAGGAATTTTACCGGCAGATGTGGGACACCATCAATGCCGGGCAGGAGTGGCGGGGAGAGTTCTGCAACCGCAAGAAAAACGGTGAAATGCACTGGGAACATGCCTCCATATCGCCGATCCGTGATGATCATGGACGCATTACCCATTTTGTTGCGGTCAAGGAAGATATTACGGAAAGCAGGCGTATTGCCGATGAACTGCGGCGCGCCAAGGAAGAGGCTGAGGCCGGCAACCGTTCCAAGTCGGAGTTTCTGGCCAATATGAGCCATGAGATTCGTACCCCGCTCAACGCCATCATCGGCTTTAACACCCTGGCGCTGGAAACCCAGCTCAGCGTTCAGCAGCATGACTATCTGTCGCGGGTCAATTTTGCCGCCACGTCATTGCTGCGGATTATCAACGAAATACTCGATTTTTCAAAGATTGAGGCGGGTAAGCTGGAATTTGAACATACGGTGTTCAACCCCCGCGAGGTGTTGCAGAACATCATCAATCTCTTTCAGCAGCAGGCCGCGCACAAGGGGCTGTCACTCGAACTGCACTGTTCCGACAACCTGCCTGCAGAGCTTGTGGGCGACTCGGTCCGGCTGGGGCAGGTGCTGGTCAACCTGGTGGGCAATGCCGTCAAGTTCACTGAACAGGGGGCGGTCTCTCTATACGCATCGCCCACGGAATACGGCTGTGAGAATGTCACGCTGGAATTCTCTGTCCGTGATACCGGTATCGGGCTTGCCCCGGACAAACTCACCAAACTGTTTCAGCCCTTCACACAAGCCGACGGATCGATTACGCGCAAATTTGGCGGCACCGGTCTGGGACTGTCGATCTCCAAGCGGATTGTTGAGCTGACCGGAGGTCATATCTGGGCAGAGAGCGAGCCCGGTTACGGCTCTGTCTTCTCCTTCAACATGCCCTTCAGCTTCCCGGCAGCCGGCTCAGCCGCTGCCCGGCAGTGCAGCGCCACGCAGCAACCTGCTGAACTCCCTGCACTGCTGCCGTACCAGGCACCACCACAAAGGCTGACTGTGCGCCCCGGTGCCGCAGACGAGCTCGCAGGTCTCCGTATCCTGCTGGTGGAAGACAACGAGATGAACCGGACCCTGGCGGTTGAGTTGTTACGGCGCAGGGGCGCGCAGATAGACAGCGCGGTCAACGGCTGTGAAGCGCTGGCCAGGATACTGCACGAAGCGGCCCCCTACGACATCGTATTAATGGACCTGCAGATGCCGGGCATGGATGGCTATGAAGCCACCAGAAAGATCCGGGCCGACCTGCGCTTCAGCGCACTTCCGATAATCGCCGTCACTGCGCATGCCATGGTCGAAGAAAGAGACCGGTGCCGGGAGGTCGGCATGAACGGCTACCTGACCAAACCGTTGAACGTCCCGGAAATGATCAATCTGATCAGGGAGACAACCAACCGGGGCAGCCTGCCAGTCAATCCGGCGCCTGCAGCGTGCGAGACAGACTGCTCACCGGACATTCCGGGCCTTGACGTGACCGGCGCCCTTGAGCGGATCGATGATGACCTGCCCCTGTATCTCTGGTTACTGCGTACCTTTGTTGAAAAACATGGCAGTGCGGCGGCAGAGATCGCGGTAGCCTGTGCACACGGCAACACGGTGGCTGCCAAACGCCGTGCCCATACCGTCCGGGGGGCAGCAGGTGCGATCGGCGCCGATCTGCTGCTGGAGCAGGCCGGAGAGCTGGAAGAGCTGCTGGGTAGCGAGACCGGGCAGGAGGGCATGTTGGAACAGATCGCCGCATTTGAATCGACATTACGGGCACTGACGCAGCAGCTGCGACGCTTCCTCAAGCTGCCGGATATAGACGGTGACGCCCCGGCCGCCACAGAACGTGAACTGGTGCAGGCACATGAGGTGATCTCCCGCCTGAGAGATTACCTGCGCAATCAGGATGGCCATGCGGTCCGCTACCTGCAGGAATCCTGTTCAGAGCTGACCGCAGTATCCGCCACAGAACTGAAACGCCTGCAACAGCAGCTTGCCAGCTATGACTATGATGCCGCCCTCGAACAGTTGCGGACCATCTCGCTACGGCTCGGCATCAGCGCGGAACAGCAGGGACACCAACAGGACGGGGCATGCTGATGTTCCCAAAGGAGCACCCCGCCTATACCGTTCTCCTGGTTGACGATAATCCGGAAAATATCCGTCTGCTGGATGAGGCGCTGCGCGATGAGTACACCATCAAGGTTGCCACCCGCGGTGAAAAGGCACTGGAGATTGCCCGCAGCATGCCGGTCGACATTATCCTGCTCGACATCATGATGCCCGGCATGAATGGCTTTGATACCTGCCGCCGGCTCAAGGCGGACCCCGCCACCCGGGGGATTCCGGTCATTTTTGTCTCCGCACGGGGAGAGGTCGAGGATGAATCCGTAGGCTTTGCCTGCGGTGGCGTTGACTACATCACCAAGCCGGTCCGTTTTCCTGTGGTGCGTGCCCGGCTCAGGACCCACCTGGCGCTCTACAGCCAGGAGCGCACGCTTGAACAGCTGGTCCGGCAGCGCACCACTGAACTGGCAGAGAGCCGCATGGAAATCCTGCAATGTCTGGGACGGGCAGCGGAGTATCGCGACAATGAGACCGGCAGGCATGTCATCAGGATGAGCCACTACTGCTACATCATCGCCAAGGCCTATGGTGTCTCCGATGACGAGGCCAACCTGCTCCGCACTGTCTCACCAATGCATGATATCGGCAAGATCGGCATCCCTGACAGCGTGTTGTTGAAGCAGGCCCGCCTCAATGCGGATGACCGTGCCATTATTCAGCAGCATTGCGCCATCGGGCACAACATTCTCGGCACCCATCCGTCACCGCTCTTGCGCTCCGCTGCCATGGTTGCCCTTACGCACCATGAGCGCTGGGACGGCAATGGCTACCCGAACCGGCTGCACGGCGAAGACATCCCGCTCTTCAGCCGGATCCTTGCCATAGCCGATGTCTTTGACGCCCTCACCAGCTGCCGCCCTTACAAGCAGGCCTGGCCGCTGGCAGATGCCGTCGAAGAGATACAGCGCTGCAGCGGCAGCCACTTTGAGCCTGCAGTTGTCGAGGCCTTTTTAAGGAGCCTGCCTGCCATTGAGGCCATTCATACGCAATATGCCGACTCCGGCGAGCCGGCTTCCAGCAGCTCAACCACTTACCAATCGGTTGATAGCACCGAATAATTCCAGACAGGAGAACACCATGTCCCTCACCACCGCAGACCTCGACCAGCCCGTTGAAATCAGCAATGACATTTTCTGGGTCGGTTCCGGCAGCAAGGCCTTCCTCAGCAGAAACTGTTACCTGCGTATCTTCAAAGGTGGCGGCAATGTCGCCAACATGCTGATCGATCCGGGGCCGGCCAGCGATCTTGACGACCTGATCACCAAGGTGACCAAGGTTCTGGGAGACATCACCAAGGTGAACCTGATCTTCATCAATCACCAGGACCCCGACGTTGTCGGCAATGTCCCCTATCTGGGCAAGATCAATCCGCGCCTCACGGTTCTGGCCTCTGAAGACACCTGGCGTCTGGTCAGCCTGAACAGCCCCAAGGTCGGTTTCAAAGCGATTGAGCGCTTCAAAAATCTCAGGATCTCGCTGAATACGCAACAGTACCACCGGCTCCAGTTCATCCCGACCCCCTTCTGCCACTTCAGAGGGGCTTGCATGCTGTACGATCTGGAATCACGGATACTCTTTACCGGAGATTTCATGGGCGGTATTGCTGCCACCGGACTTGAGGCGACCGAGGCCAACTGGGCCGGCATCAAGGCCTTTCATCAGCTGTACATGCCCAGTAATGAAGCGATCCGCAAGGCTGTCCAGAAGATCAGGGAGCTTGATCCGCCGCCGCTGATGCTTGCCCCTCAGCATGGCGGCATTATTCAAGGGGCCCTGATTGATGAATTTCTCAGCCGGATGGAAGAACTGCCGGTGGGACTTGATATCATTTCATCGCTGGAGGGTAAGTTTTCACTGTTGATCGCCTCTCTGAACGAGATTATCGGCACCTTTAAAGAGATCAGCGATGAACAGACAGCCCGCCGGGTACTGGCCTATTTTGAACCCGACGGCAGTTATCCTGCGCTGGTCGCCATGTCCCAGGACGGCACCGTCACCGACATCAAGGGTGATCCGCTGGAGGTGGTTGAGGCCCTGATCAAGGTATTTTTGCGGCATGTCGATGCTGAGCAGCAGAATATCCTCAAGGCAAAGATCTCACGCAGTCTGCTTGAGCATAACCTGCCCCCCTTCGACCTCTTGCTGGCCCAGGATGATGTTGCAAGCGACATCCTGCTGGAAGATCTCTGATAGAAACGGCAGGCCCTGCGACGGCAACACCATTAGCTTTCCGGGAGGATGCAGTGCTGAAAAACATCAATATCGTCAATAGAGTACTGTTGATTGGCACGATCATGAGCGCATTGGTGCTGGTCTGCGCCCTTGCCTATTATCTGACGGTTCGGGAGAACACCAGGCGGCTCACGACGTTGCACGCCGTCCATGTGATCACGGCAATGAATCTGGGCGAAATCTACGCACAGGGGCTGCAGACGGAACAGGCGGTCAGGAATATCGTTATCAATCCGCAGGACGAGAAGGCCGCACGGAACTTTACCAGGGCACTGGAAGAGTTTGACCGGCTCTATACGAAGACACTTGCTGCTGCCAAAGGCGGAGATTACGGCACAAGGCTCGAACAGGCCCGCCCGATGTGGGACAAAGGGGTTGTGTTGAAGAAGGAGATCAGCTCCCTGGCCCGGGCCGGTAATCGTGACGCCGCCTTTCACCTGCTGGTGGATGAAGAGACACCGGTATGGCGCAGCTTCAAGGACGCGATCCTGCAGCTGCAAAAAGAGGCGCAAAAAACGCTGCAACTTGAGGCCGCTGCAATTAACAGCCATATGGAAAGAACCTTCCGGCTCAACATGGCGATCTTTGTCCTGACCGTCGTCGTAACCATCACCCTGCTACTGTTGTTGGCAATGAGTCTCAGGCGGCGGCTGGGCTACATCACCGAACGTCTGAAAGATATCACCACCGGTGAGGGTGATCTGACCAAGCGGATTGAGATGGACAGCAGTGATGAGCTGGGGATAATGGCCGGCTATTTCAATCAGGCCTGGGACAAACTGGACCATATGATCGCCCAGGTGGTGGAACACGCCACCCTGGTAGGGACCTATGCCGGACAGCTGGCCATCGAGTCGCAACGGATCGTGCGTAGCTCCCGTGAGATCGCCGTTCAATCATCTGCTGTGGCAACTGCAAGCGAAGAGATGTCGGCCACCTCAAACGACATTGCCCGCAACTGCTCCATGGCAGCCGAAAGCTCCAGTCTTACCAGCAGGGTTGCCAGCAGCGGCCAGGGAGTGGTGCAGCAGACCATCAACCGAATGGGCTCCCTGAAACAGGAGGTGCAATCGTCGGCAACGGTCATTGCCCAGCTTGGCGCCAGCTCGGAGAGGATCGGCCAGATTGCCGGTACCATTCAGGATATTGCCGACCAGACCAATCTGCTGGCCCTGAATGCTGCCATTGAGGCGGCCCGGGCCGGAGAACAGGGACGCGGCTTTGCCGTGGTGGCCGACGAGGTCCGTGCCCTGGCAGAGCGAACCGCCAGGGCCACCCGCGAGATCGGCGAAATGATCGCCTCAATCCAGTGCGAGACCGGCCAGGCAGTTGCAGCGATGCAACGTTCGGTTGCGGAGGTGGACCAGGGCGTCCATGAAGCCAATGAATCGGGCACGGCGCTGGGGCGGATCATCGGCCAGGTTGATGACGTTGCCATGCAGGTCAGCCAGATCGCCACTGCCGCCGAAGAGCAGACCGCCACCACGGTTGAGATCGTCGGCAATATCGGCAGGATCTCTGAGTCGGTCGACACCTTTGACCGGGCTGCCGCCTCGGTAAACAGCAAGGTACAGCAACTGCTTGACCTGGCTGAACTGCTCAAGCAATCCACCGCAGCCTTCAAGGTAGACACCCAGCCGATGCTGATCCTGGATACGGCCAAGTCCGATCATGTACTGTTCGTCAACCGGATTGAGCGCTGCCTGGAGGGCAAGGAGAACATTCAGCCCGACGCGCTGTCCGACCACACCTCCTGCCGCTTTGGTAAATGGTACTTCAGCGCCGGCAAGGAGTTGTGCTCCCGCGCCCCCAGCTTCCAAACCATCAACGCCCCCCATGAGCGGATCCACCGCCTGGCCAAACAGGCTGTCGCATTACGCAATGCCGGTGACCTTGCCCAGGCCGAGCAGGTCATGCAGGAGATTGAAGACATCTCCGGCGAGATCGTGCAACTGCTGGACAACGTCAAAAGCGAGTGCCGTCACTGACCATGCAGTACCAACACCCCTGCCCTCAACCCTGACCAGCATCCGTAACCACCGCGAAGCCCGCAACGGGCTATCCGGTGGTTACGCCTCCTTCCTGCAGAGCACCCGATTTACCATTGAATTTTCGAGATTTTACGCTAGACTTGTCCCTTCACAGGAGGTCACGTGCTGCGTCCAGCCACCCTTTGCATAGCCCTGTTTTTCTGCCTGTTGCTACCATTCAGCGCCTTAGCCAGGCCGATCATCGTCGGCGGTGACCGGGACTATCCCCCCTACGAATTTCTCGATCCAAACGGAAAACCGGCCGGTTACAATGTGGAGCTGACCAGGGCGATAGCCGAAGTGATGGGACTGCAGGTGGAGTTCCGGCTGGGGGGCTGGTCCGAGCAGCTGCGGGATCTGAAGGAGGGCCGGATCGATCTGCTGCAGGGGATCTCCTGGTCGGAGCAGCGGGCCGCCCAGATTGACTTCATCCCGCCCCACACCGTTGTCAACCACGCCATCTTTGCCCGCAGGGAATCGCCGGTGGTCAGTTCACTGGCCGAGTTGAAGGGCAAAAAGGTCACCCTGCACCGTGACGGGATCATGCATGAACAGCTAAGCCGTCTGGGCTACGGCCCGGATCTGGTGCCCACCTCCACCCCGGCCGATGCCCTGCGGCTGCTGGCCGCAGGCGGCTGCGACTATGCGGTGGTCGCCATCGTGCCGGGCATGTACATCATCCGCGAATACAAGCTGACCAACCTGGTGCCGGTTGCCCGCAGCATTGCCGCACAGAAATACGGCCATGCCGTGCGCAAGGGCAACGGCGAACTGCAGGCCAAACTGACCGAAGGGCTGGCAATCCTGAAAAAGACCGGCCAGTACGACGAAATCCACACCAGATGGCTGGGGGTGCTGGAGCCGGAGGGCCTGGCCATTGCCAAGGCGATCAGGCTGGCAGCCCTGGTCGTGGTGCCGCTCTTGCTGGTACTGGGGGGGATGGCGTTCTGGTCCCGCTCACTGCATCAACAGGTGGCCTTGCGGACCGCCGACCTGACCCGTGAGATTGCCGAGCGGACCACTGCCGAGCAGGAGCTGCGCCGTAACCAGCAGCAGCTGGTGCAGGCCGACAAGATGGCAGCCCTGGGGGTGCTGGTCTCCGGGGTCGCCCATGAGATCAACAACCCGAACGGCCTGATCCTGCTGAACATGCCGATCCTGAAAGATGTCTGCGCTGATGCCCTGGAGCTGCTGGAACAGCACTGCCCGGATCAGGATCAGATCCGGCTGGGTGGCCTGCCGTACCGGCGCATCCGGCAGGAACTGCCCCAAATGCTGGATGAGATGCAGGACGGTGCGCGGCGGATCAAGCGGATTGTGGAAGACCTGAAGGACTTTGCCCGCCAGGATGATGCTGCCCTGATGGAGCCGCTGAACCTGAACCATGTCGTTCAGGCTGCGGTACGGCTGGTGGAGCGTTCATTGCGCACGGCAACCAACCGCTTTGAGGCTGAATATGCCGAGCCGTTGCCGCTGGTACAGGGTAACAGCCAACGGATTGAGCAGATACTGGTCAACCTGCTGCTAAACGCCTGCCAGGCACTCACCGACCAGAATCGTGGCATTTTTCTACGCACCTTTATCGATCATGCAACCAATAGTGTCGGCGTTTCAGTCCGGGACGAGGGCTGCGGCATCGCCCCGGAGCATCTGGACCGCCTGACCGACCCGTTCTTTACCACCAAGCGGGAGAGCGGCGGCACCGGCCTGGGGCTGTCGGTCTCAGCCGGAATCGTCAAGGAGCATGGCGGCAGCCTGCAGTTTTCCTCACCACCCGGCCAGGGCACCACCGTTACCCTGCTGCTGCCGATCCATACGGAGGCACCCCATCATGTCTGAAACCCTGTTTCCCGCCTTTGGTATCCTGCTGGTGGATGATGAACCGGCCTGGCTGCGCTCCGTCTCCCTGACCCTGGAACGCTCCGCCGGCATCACCAACATCCGCAGCTGCTCCGACAGCCGTCAGGTAATGGAGACCCTTGCCGGGGGAGATTTCGGGCTGGTACTGCTGGACCTGACCATGCCGCACCTCTCCGGCGAAGAGCTGCTGACCCTGATTGCCGAACAGTACCCCGAAATCACCTGCATCGTGATCAGCGGCCTGAATCAGGTGGCAACCGCGGTCAACTGCATCAAAAAAGGGGCCTTTGACTACTTTGTCAAGACCGTGGAAGAGGATCGGCTGGTGGGAGGGGTACTGCGGGCGATCAGGATGCTGGAGCTGGAGCGGGAAAACCGGGAGATGCACAGCCGTCTGCTGAGTGGCGGCCTGCGCAGACCGGAGCTGTTCAGCCCGTTTGTGACTGCCGACCCGGCCATGCTGACCCAGTTCGCCTATATCGAAGCGGTGGCCAAAAGTCCTCAACCCCTTTTGATTACAGGCGAAAGCGGCACCGGCAAGGAACTTCTGGCACGAGCCGCCCATGGTGCATCCGGCTGCAAAGGGCCGCTGGTGGCGGTCAATGTGGCCGGCCTGGATGACACGGTCTTCAGCGACACCCTCTTTGGCCACCAGCGCGGCGCCTACACCGGTGCCGACCAGCCCCGCAAGGGGATGATCGAAGAGGCAGCCGACGGCACCCTGTTTCTGGACGAAATCGGCGACCTGGGCATCGCCTCACAGGTCAAGCTGCTGCGGCTGCTGCAGGAAGGGGAGTACTACCCGCTGGGCAGCGACCGGCCCAAACGGCTGCGGGCCCGGGTGATCGTGGCCACCCATGCCGACCTGGCGGCCAAAGAGGCCTCCGGCCAGTTCCGGCGTGACCTCTACTACCGCCTGAAGACCCATCAGGTGCGGATACCCGCCCTGCGGGACCGGCGCTGCGATATCCCGCTGCTGCTGGAACACTTTCTGGCTGAGGCGGCCCGGGCCCTGGGCAAGAAAAAGCCCACCGCCCCGCGGGAACTGTCCCAGCTGCTGGCCACCTACTCCTTTCCCGGCAACGTGCGGGAGCTGAAGGCGCTGGTCTACGATGCAGTCAGCCTGCATGGCAGCGGCGTACTCTCCATGGAGCGCTTCATCAGTGCCATCGGCCCCCGGTCCGCTGCAACGGCAGCCCCCTCCCCGGAGCGACGCAATCCGTTTCTCTGCTGCGAACGGCTGCCCACCTTCAGTGAGGCGGCTGAACTGCTGGTCAGCGAGGCGATGCAGCGCAGCAACGGCAACCAGACCATTGCCGCCCGCCTGCTGGGGATTTCGCAGCCGGCCCTGTCAAAACGTTTGAAACAGCGGGATTGACAAGAGCAGAACAAGGGGCAGCCTATATGGAAAAACTGATTATTGCATTTCTGCTGATGAGCTTGACCGTTCCGGCCTGGGCTGCTGAAAAGAAGTCTCCTCAAACGATAACCGCTATTGAATATGCGTCTCCCGAACAATCTGTCTGGACGACTCGCGCCTATACTAACGGTGAACCGGCCAATCCGTTGCTGCGCGTGGCAGAGATACTATTTTCAAAAGCTGGCATCCCTTTGCGCAGCCACAGTTATCCAGCTGCCAGGATGTTCAAAAGCTTGCAGGACGGCACGGCACAGTTTTCAATGTTGGTTAAAGCTCCGGCCTTACAGGAGTGTTGCTTACTAAGCCACAAGCCCGTAACTGTTCTGCAAATCCGGGCATATCATCTTGACGGCACGGCACCGATTAAAAATCTCAACGATTTGGCAGGCAAGAACATCATTACCATCCTTGGTTACAGCTACGGTAGCCTATCCATATTCTTGGACGACAAACGTAATCGTATCAACAAAAACGTCGTGCAGACCCATGCTGCGGCATTCAAAATGCTGGCGTTGCGACGCGCCGATTATGTGATTGATTATGTTGGACCGGCTTCCGAAGTTCTCGTCACTGCGCCCATACCGGATATCCGCTGGGAAGTCCTGTCGCGACAGGATGTACACCTGATACTTGCTAAGAATTATCCCGACGCTCCTAAAGTAATGGCCCGCCTGGAGGCTATTGCCGCCACAATCGATATTGAAAGGATTCTTTGGGAAGCTCAACAAAGGAATATGAATCCATGAGCCGTATCCAGGCCGAGCAACTGGCCCTGGCCCATTCAGAGTCCGGTCTGCATTGCGCCGAATCTGTGGCCTCAGCCATCACAAAACTGTTTTGCCCCGACCAGGCCGGGATCGTCTGCCGGATGGCAACCGGCTTTGGCGGCGGTCTGGCCGGTTCCCGCCAGGAGGCCTGCGGTGCATTGACCGGCGGCGTGCTTGCCATCGGTCTGCTCTGTGGCAGGACTACGCCGGAACAGGACCGGGAGACGGCCTACCGGATCAGCACCGCCTACCGGGAGCGGTTCATGGCACGCTTCGGCGCCAGCATCTGCCAGACCCTGCGGGACGGTTTCACCACTGACGATACCAGAACCGCCTGCCGTTCCCTGACCGCCGAGGCCGCAGGGATACTGTATGATCTCTTGCAGGAGCATGGCTATGCGGTGAACCGCTTTTGATACGTTAGCTTGCTATTCCGGTTCCAGTTCAAGGGAGACGGCAAAACGGCGAGCAATCCGGCGATGCAACGGCACATGCAGTACATCAGGGAGCCGCAGACCGGCCAGCAGAGCTTGCGCCTTGCAATGGCATCGGTATTAAAGTCCGGTCATCTGCTCCAGTTGTTCAGGGTAGCGGCCCCCCCTGCAGCGTAATCTGTGCAGCAGCCCTGTCGATCTCAGCCAGATCATCGCCAGTCAGTTCGATTGCAACCGCAGCGATGTTCTCCTCCAGCCGCTTCAGCCTGGTGGTGCCCGGAATCGGTACAATCCAGGGCCTTTGGGCCAGCAGCCAGGCCAGGGCGATCTGGGCAGGAGTTGCCTGTTTCTGCGCTGCAATGGCGGCAAGCAGATCAATCATGGCCTGATTGGCCTGCAACGCCTCGTGTGTGAAACGCGGCAGGATACTGCGGAAGTCGCTGCTGTCAAAGGTCGCGTTCCCGTCGATCGTGCCGGTCAGAAAGCCTTTGCCCAGCGGACTGTAGGCCACCAGACCGATCCCCAGCTCTTCCAGCACCGTCAGCAGCTCCTCTTCCGGCCGTCGCCACCACAACGAGTATTCGTTCTGCACCGCAGCCACCGGCTGCACGGCGTGGGCACGGCGGATCGTCTGTACCCCGGCCTCGGACAGGCCGAAATGTTTGACCTTGCCTTCCCAGATCAGCTCCTTCACCGCACCGGCCACCTCTTCAATCGGCACATCCGGGTCAACCCGGTGCTGGTAGAACAGGTCAATGGCCTCTATCCGCAGCCGTTTGAGCGAGGCCTCGGCCACCTGTTTGATATGCTCCGGCCGGCTGTTCAGGACCGGCGCCCCTTGGGTCCCCCTGGGATCAACATCGGTATTAAAACCGAATTTGGTGGCGATCACCACCTGATCCCGCAGCGGCGCCAATGCCTCACCCACCAGTTTTTCGTTGGTAAACGGGCCATAGACCTCTGCCGTATCAAAAAAGCTGATGCCCCGTTCCACGGCGGTACGCAGCAGCGTGATCATCTCCTGCCTGTCTTTGGGGGGGCCATAGGAAAAACTCATCCCCATGCAGCCAAACCCGAGCGTTGAAACCTCAAGACCACTCTTTCCCAGTTTGCGTTTTTGCATTGATTGCTCCTTTCAACTGATACGGACTACCGTATTGATGCGTGTACCGTACGCCGGAACAAGCAAAGGCAGATAGACCAATCCTGTTTGATTCTTGCCTGATAGTACGATGTGCAGAATTGCGGGCTTGCAACCTGCAGTGGTATTGATCAGAACAGTGGCGAACAAAACCAAATGAAACATGATGTTATATCGGATCAGAGGATTGACGGCGTGGTGGCTGTGTGTGAGAGCCTGGAACAGCGGGATTGCCCGATGGAACGAAATGCAACATCGACGTGCCCCAGACAGCTGTTTGCAGAAGACAAGCCGCCCCTCATCCGTTGCATGTCATCAAAAACGCGCTACACTGTCTTCACATGAGCACTAAAAGCCCTTGAATCATTCGTTGTATCACTATGTGACCATGAAGAGGGCCGGGCCAAAAACCGCAGGGTTGAGCTGGTCAAACAGTAATGCAGCAGCTCTGAAGCATGCGGCAAAGGAGAGGGATATGCGTGTTCATACCGGCATAATCATTGGTTGGCTGGCCCTTGCCCTGTCCAGTCAGCCGGCACAACCGCTGGCTGCGGCTGAATTTGAATTTCTGCCCGATCATCCCGGTGGCTTCAGTGCCACGGCAACCGTCAGCAATGTGCCGGTCAGGAAACTCAGCAAGGCCGATGCCGCAGCCTTTAAGAAAAAGCTGGAACAGCTGCGCAACCTGCTGGCCAAACAACCGGCGCTGCAGGCCCCCAAAGGGGTGGAGATCATCGGCTACTTCAGGCCGCTTGATGAATTCCCCACGGCCCAGAACCTGCCGGTACCCGGCTTCGGCTACCTCAGGTTCCACTTCTATCACCGCGCCAAAAACGGCAAACCGGTCAGGATCTGTTGCACCACCGATGAGATCCATGCCTCAATCAATGATCCTGACCAGAGCTTTGAGGTCTATGGCAGCCGGGAGTTTGCCACCAAGACCTTTTATGAACCCGACCTGGTGGGGCAGGTGGATGGTTTTCCACTCTACCGGACCGCCGGCGGGGATGAACTGCTGGTATTCAGCCGTGGCACGGCACGGCCCTGGCTCCCGGTTACCCGGGAGGAGTACGTCACGGCCTGGCTGACGTTCTGGCAGAAACAGGTACAGGAATCCGTACCGCAGGACACGATCACCCCGGAGATTGTCAGGCGCCACCAGCAGGCCCTGGCACAGATGAAGCCGGAGGAACGGACCATGCAGGCCCGTTCGCTGACCTGGGATGTCTATGAACCGACCCTGGCCCCGGTTGGCAGCGCTGAAGGCAGGCCCCTGGTACGGGTCAACCCGGACTGGTTTGACCCCAGCCTGCCGCGCAGTGCCATACAGCTGCTGGTGCTCAGGTTCAGCACAACCGGCCTGATGGACCCGATCCAGCCCGGACCGTCAAAAACCGGCAGTGTCAGTGCCTACCGGGTCTGGCAGGTGTTGCACAGCTCAAACTGGAAAGAGGTCAGCACTGTTTTGACCACCAGGTAAACTGCAGGGGGAGAACACCATGGACAACAGCCCCACCATAGTAGAGGTCTTTTTCGATTACATCTGACCCTGGTGCTACCTCGGTACCGTGCGTACCGAACGCCTGCAACGGGAACACGGCGTGCAACTGCGCTGGAGCACCTTCCCGCTCCACCCCGAAACCCCGCTAGAGGGAAGGGAGCTTGCCGAGCTCTTTGCCGGACGGGAGGCCATGATCCGCGACATGCAGGCCCGGCTGCTGCAGGTTGCCGCAACAGAGGGGGTGCCGCTGATAGAACGAAGCCGCACCTACAACAGCCGGCTGGCCCAGGAGCTTGGCAAATGGGCAGAGGCGCAGGGACACGGCAATCAGTTCCATCAGGCTGTCTACCGGGCCTTTTTCGTGGACGGGGTCAACATCGCGCTGGTTGACGAGTTGATACGGATCGTTGCAGCCGTTGGCCTGCCAGCGGATCAGGCACGAACGGTGCTGGATGAGAGAAGTTATGCCGCGGCAGTGGATGCCGACTGGCAGCGGGCCATGGAACTGCACATTACCGCGGTGCCGACGCACCTCTGCGGAGGCAGGCGCCTGAGCGGTTTCGCGGCCTATGATGATTTTGTGCGTCTGATCGGGAAGAGCCGCTAAGCTCTTCTGCAGAAGAATCAAGGCGGCCGATTGGCCGCCTTTTTGATTAAAGTGCGGGAAGCGTCCGTACGCCAGCTTTCCTAAAGGGTATTTCAGGGTATATTTATGGGTAACGCCGCTTGCATTTGCGGGTATTTAAGGGTATTGTTTTGGGTGGGGGCACAAAACAATGATCAAAACATCTTCAATTACCATTACTACCCAGACACTGAACCTTATCGCCGAACTTGATGAATTTAAGGGACGCTGGGACCTGCTCGGTCGACTCGCTCCTGACAGGCTCGGTTCGCTTAAACGTGTGGCAACCATTGAATCCGTTGGATCATCCACCAGAATTGAGGGGGCCAGACTGTCTGATCTCCAGGTTGAAACGCTTCTGGCTAACCTGGAAATACAATCGTTCCGTTCCCGTGATGAAGAGGAAGTTGCCGGTTACGCCGAGGCAATGAATACGATCCATGATGCATGGGAGCATATCCCCTTTACCGAGAACCACATCAAACAGCTCCACGGCATTACCCTGAAGTACAGCAGCAAAGATAGTGCCCACCGGGGAGAGTACAAGACGCTGCCTAACAACGTGGAGGCCTTTGATGCCGGTGGCAAAAGCATCGGCGTTATTTTTGAGACAGCGTCCCCTTTTGACACCCCACGGCTGATGGCGGAACTGGTCAGCGGAACAATAGTTGCCCTGCGGGAGAAAGAGCTGCATCCGCTGTTGGTGATCGGTGCGTTTGTTGTCCACTTTCTGGCTATCCACCCATTTCAGGACGGCAATGGCCGCCTTTCCCGTGTCCTGACCAACTTGTTGCTCCTGCAAAGCGGCTACCGCTATGTGCCCTATAGTTCACTGGAGCGGATCGTGGAGGAAAACAAGGATGGCTATTACCGGGCACTACGGGCATCACAAAAATTGATCCGCAGCCAAGGGGAGAATCTGGATGACTGGCAGCGTTTCTTCCTGACCAGCCTGAAAAAGCAGAAAGATATCCTACTCGGCAAGATTGAGCGCGAACAGTTGTTGGAGAAGCTGACGCCGCTGGAGGAAAAGATGCTGGCCATCGCCAGGGAGCGAGGCAGGATCACCATTGCCGATGCCGTAACCCTTCTGGCCGCCAATCGCAATACCGTCAAGCTGCATCTGCGTCAACTGGTTCAACAGGGGTCTCTGGAACAACATGGCTCCGGTAAGGGAACGTGGTATTCGGTGGGGAGATAAGTTGGTGGTATAACAAAGGCGGCCGATTGGCCGCTGGGAGGCAATACAAAAATAATCTGTGGATTATTTTTGTATTGCATAAATTAACCTCTGTATTATTATTTACATACGTTGTAATAATACAGAGGTTATTTATATGCTGCCAAAATACAAACTCATAGCGCGTCAACAGCTCGACAAAACGCTGTCTGACTATGCCGTCATAAAACAGAATGCACCGCCGGTGAAAGGCTGGATACGTGCCATCCGTGAAGCACTCGGCATGTCCGGCAAACAGCTGGCAAACCGCCTGAAGGTCAGTCAGCCGCGCATCCCCAGGCTGGAACAGGATGAGCTGTCAGGCGTTGTCTCACTGAAAACCATGCGGCAAGCTGCCGAAGCAATGGATTGCGTGTTCGTCTACGCCATTGTTCCCCGCACCACGTTAGAGGAATCCGTCCGGGCGCAGGCTCGCAAGGTTGCCGAAGCCAGGGCGCAAAGGGTATCGCACTCCATGCTGCTCGAAGCGCAAGGCCTGTCAGACAAGGAACAACGCGCCTCACTTGATGCTGCCATTGATGAACTCGTGCGGGAGATGCCCAGGGAACTCTGGGAATACACGCCGTGAACTTTGAGTATCCCGATGGGGCAACACCGCTTGACGCGGATGAAGCGCACGGTCTGCTGCTTTCCCACATCACCAGCCGGGGAGAACTGGATCGCTGGGAGCAGGAAAATATCAGCGAGGCCGAGGCATGGGCATTTCGCCGCAAGCCGAAAGATATTCTCACCATTGGCTTTCTCAAGCGAATGCACAAAAGGATGTTTGGCACTGTCTGGCGCTGGGCAGGAGAAAGACGTATCAGCGGAAAGAATATCGGCGTTGATGTATGGCAGATAGACACCGGCTTGCAGAATCTCTGTGCCGACTGCGCCACCTGGATTGCATACGGCACCTATCGACCGGATGAGATAGCGGCACGTTTTCATCACCGTCTTACCGCAATCCACCCCTTCCCCAACGGCAACGGACGCCATGCCCGGCTGATGACCGATATTCTGCTGGTGCATCTCTTGGGCCAGCCGCGTTTTACCTGGGGAAGCGGCAATCTGGTTAACGCCGGCGACTGCCGGCAACAGTATATCAATGCACTCCGTGCCGCCGACCGGCTCGATTACAGCCTGTTGCTGGCGTTTGTACGCTCATGATTCCCTGTGCGGAGGCAGGTACCTGAGCGGTTTTGCGGGCTATGAAGATTTTGTGCGTCTGATTGGGAAGAGTCGGCAAGCTTTTGTGCAGAACAGCTAAGGCGGCCGATTGGCCATTTAATTGATTGAAATGTGGAAAGTATACCTCGTTTTCTTCATTGAAGATCAGGTCTGAAGCCAGAGGTGCGTTACTGATATAGTGCATGCCGGTCCGTGATGTTCAAGCCAATCAAACTCTCTCTTATGACTTGATCGATAAATGGCATGTTCCATAATTTCGGAATGGTTAATTGTTTTCAGATTGGCATTCAGTTTGGCGTCATTAAGAGCTGCCGCGAGCTTGTTGAAGGTATTGCCGCCAGCCACATATCCCACCATCATGCTCTCCTGCATGGCCCAGGCATAGTCACCATTTACAAATCGAATCAGCCCCTTTTGACAGTAGCAGGATGATACGGGATGTTTTTTGTCAACGGGCTTGCATTCTACAAAGAGCCCATCCTGTTCGAGATAAACCGGGTAGGTCTCCCGTTTAAGATCAAAGAATATATCCGGTTCTTTGTCCGGGTGGTTCTTATCAAAATTTGTAATTTCCGGTCCGCGCATAACCTTGCCGAAAAATGCGGGGTTGAATCCTTCTATTTCTCCGCTTTTACGCAAACGACTTTCGATGATTTCCACCAGACCCTGGGTAATGACGTCTTCGTTCGCTGATTGTAGATGAAAATTCTCCGGTGGATGGTCTGCAAGCAGTTGCCAGGCATGTCTGATTACTTTGCAGACAAGCAGAATCATCCGTTCAGGGATGGGGGGATGCGGTAAGGTGAACTCTATTCCTTGTGTAAAGAATCCCACGGCCATCAGCTTCTCCTGACAGGAAAAACGTCAAGATGGTTACGCTGGATGTCCATGGCGCACAACCGGGCACGGCTCAACGTCCAGTATCGGTATTGGCCGATAATTCCCACAAGCAAAGTACGTTCTTCATGGATCACTACCCGGCTGCATCCGGTTTCCGTGGCTGTCCGGGCGACATGGGCAATCAGTTTCTTTTGGGTTACCGGCGAAAAATGTGCGGGGGAACTGGATGCCGAAACGACAAAGAAGTACCAGGGTGCGAGAATTTCCGATCTCTCGGCAACTACTTCGGAAACGGTCACTGTTTCATCGGTAACAGCAAAAGCAGGGGCAAGCAGCCGCTGCAGTTCGGCATAAAACGCCTTTCGTTCTTTTCTGGCCGGAACGCTATTTGCCCGGTCTCGCGCCTCTTTGTAGGGGGGCGCAACTTCAAGGGTATCCTTTACAACCTGACGGTCATATGCATCAAGACCGTAGAGGTCGAAGATGAAGTCGTTAATCTCCTGCCACGGTTTGCTGGGAGCGGTTTCAAGCTGTTTGGAAAGTTTAATGGCGCGTCGGCGTTGATCTTCAGACAATTGTGTGGTCGCCGGAAAAGGGAATTTTTCGATATTTTCTTTCAATAACGTTCTTCGTTCCGCAGCCATTCGGGAGCTTGTCATCATTACGTGATATCGGAACAATTCCGAATGAGTGATAAGGTGAAGAAGAGAAACGGCAAAAATATCTACAAGCCCATGAGCTGAGTATCCATAAAATGACTGGCTGAAAACGGTTGTCTCATGAAGTAGATACGACTTAGGCAACGTGGGGGATGCTCCGGGAGATTGTGGCACAATAAGTAGAGGAGGAGAATATAGTTCAATACATCTAGGCATATGTGCTGTATAACGCTTGAATTTTGGAAGACTTGATACATCAACTGAGAATTGGCCATTCGCAGGGGCTGAAAAGTCAGGCAAGTCATACATAAAATCTGCCTCATCCTGGCTTAATTCTGGTGAAAGATTATAACCTAAGCCGGAGTATAGCTTTGGCGAAGACCAAAAAAGACCAACTGTTGACATATTTGATCTACTAAGCTTGCTGAACACCTCAACATCAAGCATAGTTCCGACGGAAAGTGCTTTCAGAAGCCATGAATCCTCCATCACGGCTGATACAGTTATCGGCTGCGCCGACTGGTAATCAATCCTCAAGCGCCCCTTGTCGTTCAAACGCTTTTCATAATGTGGCGTTACAAAATAAAAGTGATGATTTGAGGTAGCCGCTTTATTCCGTGCAAAGAAGAGCATGAATGGCTGGTTCATGCGCGGCCACACCTTAGTGTCTGACAGATTTGAACCATTCAGAATTCCGGTAATCTCAAGTCCACGAAGAATAGCGTTGAACGCGCTGATTCCGGCTTGAGTCGGTTTAAGGAAAATTCGTCCATGCAGAGCCATGGCAATAATACCGCCCGTTTTTGCCCATTCCGTCGATTTCCATAAAAACGGCAGATCGGGGTTGTTGTCTGGATTACAGTATGTTCCGGCAATATCCGTAAGCCCACGATCTCGCAGAATCCGGCGGGTCAGTGCAGTAAATTCCGCACCATGAGCCTGGCTCTCTTTCTTTGACTCATCATCATCTCCCCTCAGCCGACTCCATGGCGGATTCCCTATTACCAGATCAAACCGGCCATTGAATTCTGCGGGAAGATCTGGACGCAGGCTCCCCAGAACAAATCCCCGGCTGTCATGTTCCTCGGGTTTTCTCAGGTTATGCAGGACAACACCCTGAAGCGGTTTGGGAAATTTCAGACTCTTGGGGGGACGCGGTGAATCATTCAATTCGATGGCGGTGATGTAGAGGGACAACGCCGCCAAGCGTAGCGCCGATTCGCTGACGTCAAAACCGCACAGTTGTTTATACAGGATATCCTGAATAATCCTGGTATTCGGTCGTTTCCCGTCATGCGCCCAACGGGCGGCGACCAGCTTCCTGAACGCAAGTACCAGGAAAATTCCCGCTCCGCAACTGGGGTCCAGAATGTGCGCCTCTTGCTTATTGGCAACCCCTTCAAATGCGTCGTCAACCAGGTAACGGGCAATGTTTTTTGGGGTGTAGTAAACGCTGGTATTTTCAGAACGCTGAGCATCCCAAACCCTGCTGAAGCTTTCGTATACCTGGCTGAGCACGCCAATGGGGATATGGGCAAAGTCCAGGTCCCCCCAATCCAGCTTACCCTGAAATTGCCCAGCTCCCACATGTTCCCACCCTTCGATAATTGCCCGTAAATGATCGAACAACTTGCCGCGAGTCTTTTCGCTGGCTTGCGCGAAGACATCTTCAAATGAACCGGACAGGGGGAGTAGGTCGCCATTAAAGGTTTCATCAAGCCAACGGCAGGTTGCTATCGAATTGGCAGCATCGCTAAAGCAGTCGCCGTGGTTTTTTGCTTGCGGACAGATGGAGTCAAGTTCATCAGGCCTGATAATTCGGCGATCCCAGAGAAAACGGAAAAAGAGCGCCCGGCCAAGAAATGACAAAACATCGAGAGGATTGAGGTGAAAGGTTCCAATAAGCTCTTCGGAGGAGCGGCGCATCAAGGTGTGGATTTCGTCAAAAACATAGTCAGGGGCCTTGGGTTGCCCTTTTAGTTCGAACATGTCATTGACAACGCACTGAAAAAACAGCGGAGCTTCCGCAGAGTCTGATCGGATCGTCTCCTTAAAACCGCGCGCCAGTACGGTGCGATCCAGATTGATGGGATAAACATTCATCTCGCCCGGGCTCAAGATACCCAGGTAGGCCCGCTCTCCCCTGTTGGCCAGAAGATGCTGTAATTCTATAATCTTTTTGTTATCAAGATGTTTTGCACGGTTTTCCGATACGATGTAGAGGAGTGGCCTTGCCTGGAATTCTGCAATGGCATCAACTGACAGGGAGCCATTACCGGAAGTTTTTAATAGGTCAAGGTAGTCCAAATGCTTGGGAGTAGCGCTGTCCAGCACTACGACATCATCACAACCATACGCTTTGATTGAGGTCAGTAGGCTCATGGGCAGCACCGGTTTTCAGCAGTTCGAATTATTCCCTGGTAGCGACCGAGGATTCGGACAGAGTCCCCATTATTCCTATTGTAAGTGAGATCTTTAAACGCGGGATTTTCCGACTTCAGGATCAAGGCTGTCGCTGAAAAAAATACCCGTTTCAATGTTGCTTCCTGCTCCACCAGTACAGCTGCAATTTCTCCATTTTCAACTCGATCCATTCTTTTAATTATGGCGATATCGCCGTTATTAATGCCGACGCCGACCATACTGTCGCCAAGAACATGAAGAGCAAATATCTCTCCGCTGCCAAACAGGGCTGGAGATACTGGCACATACCCTTCAAGGTTTTGTTCGGCCCAAATAGGCAAGCCGGCTGCTATTCTACCCAGTAATGGAATTGAAGTATCCGATTGTTCAATGACAGGTGCTGTTAATGTTAACAACTGAATGCCGCGGGCTTTTCCGGAGTTCAGACGGATGTGGCCTTTTTTTTCTATGTGCTGTAAATGATTCCGCACAGCATTCTGGCTGCTGAAGCCGAAGTTTTCACGAATCTCCGCCTGAGTAGGTGGGAATCCTTTGTTTTTTTGACTCTCGCCAATAAAATCCAGGATTGCAGACTGTTTTTGGGTCAGTCCTTTCACTAACGCCTCGCATACCAATTAATAGTGTTATTATAGACAGTGTTATAATACTCAGTGAGAATAAAAACAATGGCGATTTATCTTTTCGAGATAATTCTCGATAGACTTTTTAGGTACAGTTTACTCAACTCACTCCCACGGATTACAAACCCTCACCCCACACCGTTCCATATCCCTGACATTCCGCGTCACACCAAGCCCGTGGGCCGCAGTGGTGGCAGCAATGAGCTTATCAAGATTACCGGAGAATTCCGGGAACCAGGCTTGGGGTCCACGAAAAACACGAACGAATCACAAGATGATCCTTTCAACCACAGCCTTTTGGTTGCTCCCGAAATTTACGAGGAGCCCGAGCCTTAAACCGGTTGCCTTCAAATAATTCAAAACCTGTGAACGATGCTCGCCGGTTAGTTCCCTCAGCGCTTTCAGTTCAACGATGATCTTTTCATAGCAGACCAAATCAGGCCGGTACGATTGCTTCAACACCTCTCCTCTATACCTCAATATAAGCTCTTGCTGAGCCACGAAAGGGACACCTCTTTTCCCGAGTTCCTTTTCAAGACACTCCTGATAGACCGCTTCAAGAAATCCACACCCCATTTCCCGGTAAACTTCAAAGACAGCGCCCTGAATGGCATAACTTTCATCTTTGAATAATAACCCGTTGTCCATATTTTCGTGCCTTTCGTGCTTTTCGTGGACAATTGTCTTGTGGATGAATTCCCGGAACAGCTTACTCAACTTACTCCCACGGATTACAAACCCTTACCCCGCACCGCTCTATACCCCTGACATTCCGCGTAAACGAGCAATCTTATCAGTCTTCATACGGCCCTCCTATCAAGCTAGCCTGTCTAACCATTTCAGATAGCATGGCGCTGATACAAATTAAATACAAAACACGACACCACAACAGCTTACAAAAAAG
>Ga0074197_1000496_pt1 | contig 48035 bp, 43 predicted proteins | sample EPASupsiteSAE305_FD_64526 | JGI IMG/M metagenome (GOLD analysis project Ga0074197, IMG submission 64526) | Bioremediated contaminated groundwater microbial communities from EPA Superfund site, New Mexico - SAE3-05 reassembly with SPADES | ecosystem: Environmental > Aquatic > Deep subsurface >...
CGGATCGGATGATGTCACTCTCATGCTCCACAGCCTTGGCGGGACCTACGACGACGTGATGGAGATACTCGGTTTTGAGCATCTCGTGCCCTTCAAGACCAACGTTTTTTCCTTTGGCTGCTGTCTGGGGGAGGCGGCGCTACTGCTCTTCGCTTCTACCGGCAACCGGATCGTCTCTTCCGGAACCCGCATAACGACCACCGATGTATTCGAAGATGTCGGCTTCGTCAATGCCTCGAAAATACAGGGCTATGCGCGCATGTTCGAACAGCGCAGGGAAAGCCTTCTCCATTTTCTGGAGCAGCGATCCGATACTCCCCGGGAGGTCCTTCGGGAGAAAATACTGAATGGCAACAATAGACCGATCCTTCCCTCCGAGGCTTTGCAGCTGCATTTGGTCGATGAGGTCTTCGATGTGCTCCAGCACGATTAGCATAGAGGGAATACTTGGAGAGGGGGATTTGACCGCTGCCGTTCTTCAGAAGAGGATACTCGCCCTCCGTGAAGAGAACACGAAAGCGATGCTCTCGATCGACTCCGAGGGAGGCAGCATCGATGACGTGGTAGATATCGTAGCCTTCTGCAGATATTTCGGAATTTCTTTCGATACCTGCGCGAAGGGAAAGGTGTACTCCGCGGCCTTTCTCCTGTTTTGCTACGGGGAGAGGCGCCTGGCCATGAAGAATGCCGAATTCTGGTACCACAGGCCTTCACACTATGTTCATGGGCATGACGACGATGTGGCAGGTATCGGCTGTGACCTCGAATTCCGTGAGTCGGCCGTCATAAATGAAGTTGTGCGACGCGCTCTCGCATATCAAAGCGAATCAGATGCCGAAAACAGCATGCTTTCCATTCCCCTTTTGATGAAGGCCGGTGTCGTGACGGAGGCAGTATAGTCCCGGAAAAACCCATTGCGCCGCTCGACAGTGCATCTATAATGGAAGTTGGTGGCTGTTGCATGGATTCGCGTTACGCGGAACTGAATACAGTGCAGAAAGCAATTTTGATGCCCAATTTGCTGTGGACATATACCATTGTCGTCATGTGGTGCATGTTCATACAGTATTACTCCCTAACCATAGCCTTTATAAGCACCGTAGCCGTCAGTGTCGCCGTCATTGCCTGGCTTCTCGCCAACGGCATGATACGCAAGGTATCGCGTCTGCTTGTATGGGGTATTGCGGTATCGGTCGCTGATATCCTTTCTACCTTGTGGGCCTTGCTCGATCCCGTCGTGAGCGCGAATGCTGTCGAGACCAACCCCCTTTTCAGCGCCAGCGCTGCACGCCATCCAGTCGGCGCTCTTTCCGTATTCCTGCTGTTTAAAATTACACTCACGCTCATACTTTTTTCCTCCTATTATCCCCTTGGGACGCCCAACACTATGGAGCAGAGACTCAAAGAGGCTATGAGAGCGGTCGATCGACGGATTGAAGAACGAATGGGAGGACTAGAATTGATCATTCCCCGTTGTTGTTTCGCGTTGGTGTTTCGAAAGGCGAACGTCCTTACCGTGGAGGATATGGAAGAACTCGATTCGTCCATCGTTCTGCTGATGGCGCGACGGAAAATTGAATATATTGCTATCTGCGCTCTCGTTCTATTGGCTTCGCTCTCGAATATTGCGCTCATCTTATTTTATCATTTAGGGTACTTTCGATGTGCATACTGGACATGGCCTGTGGCCATGGGATGCATCGGACTCATACTTCTCATAGTGAATGTTTTCGACGAGCGGATAATTCGGATCAATACAAGCATTTTCAATCGTAGAAGTGTCCTCTGTGTGTGGGGGGGGGGGCGGGGAATGAAGCGAGCAAGTTTTCTCTTTTTTATTTTTTTTATGATTCTTTGTGCAACTGTATGTGCCGATCAACCTCGGATCAATCCTTCAGGGGTATGGTCTATTCAGGGCGTTGATATGACCCATACGTGGAAGTTCTCTTGGGGAGAAAATCCTATTGATAACGATGTGACAATAATCGATCTGGGAGTGCAACAACCATACATGGTTGTTTATTCACAAAAATTTATTGTGACATCGTATACCCAGGAAGGTTACCAATTTATTTTCGAAGGTCAATGGGAAACAAGAGATGAAACTTCAATACCAGGGTCTTTGGTCGTTGTCTATAGTGAAGACGGTAATTCACTGTATTTCGAAAGTGAGAACCCGGAAGGTTTTACACTTCTTGGAGAATCCTATCGCCTGTACAGGGTGCCCGTGGATGCTCCTGTGGTGCCCATAGGCCCCGAGGGGCCGTAAAGCAGTGAAGATTCTTTTTTACAGTGACATTGGAGAACAATGTATCAGTCTACTTTACGGCCGACGCGTTCGGTACGTTCGGCGCGCGGCAATGGCGCGGGCGCAGCCTCCTCTTACCAGCCTGACAAAAAAGGAACCCCCGCCACGGCGACGCCGTGACAGGGGCATATAGGAGGCTGACGTATACCGAGTCAATTATAGCTTGAACAGCAATTCCTCATAGCTGGGGAATGGCCAAACATCTTTCGCCACCAGTTTCTCCAATGCGTCTCCGCGATTCCGCACATTGGCCATCTGCGGCACCACCTTTTCGCGATACGACTTCGCCTGGGTAAAAGCATCTTCTATGACCTGGGCGTCTCCCAGCACTTTTTCAAGCTTATCCGTTTCGTCATAGAGTTCGCTTGCCAGTTCCGCGATCTTCTTCGCTCGTTTTTCCTGGGGAACGCTGACCGCTCCGAGAGCGGCTAAAGCCGACGCATCCCTGGCAAGGGAGCTCGCGTAGGAAGAAACCGCGGGGAAAATCGAACGGCGGGCCATATCGATCATCACCCCGGCCTCGATATTGATCTGCTTGGCATACCGCTCCAGGTAGATGTGATAGCGGCTCTCCTGTTCTTCCCGGGACAATACTTTGTGTGTTTCAAAGAGAGAGATGGTATCTTTCTGGATGAGGACCGGCAGGGCGTCCACCGTGGCTCGTACGTTGGGCAGACCCCGGCGCTCGGCTTCCCGCACCCATTCATCCGAATAGTTATTCCCGTTGAACACCACGCGGCGATGTTTGCCGTACGATTCTTTGACAATGGCCTGGATCGCCGCGTTCTTGTCCGTGGCTTTTTCGAGCTTGTCCGCGAATTCGGAGAGCACCTGGGCTACCGCTGTATTGAGGTAGGTGTTCGGCGTGGCGATGGACTGGGAGGAGCCGACCATGCGGAACTCGAATTTATTCCCGGTAAACGCGAAGGGACTGGTCCTGTTGCGGTCGGACACATCCTTGGGAAGAGAGGGCAGAGACGTGACCCCAAGCTTGATCTTTTCTCCGCCGGCGACGCCGTTGGAAGCCTTACCCTCGGCTATGTGGTCGAAAATCTCCATTAGCTGACCGCCGAGGAACACGGAGACGATCGCCGGCGGCGCCTCATTCGCGCCCAGGCGATGGTCATTGCCCGCGGTGGCGGTCGAAGTTCTGAGCAGCAGGGCATAGCGGTCCACCGCTTCGATGATCGCGGCGGTGAACAGCAGGAAGCGGGCGTTGGATTCGGGGTTTTCCCCGGGATCGAGGAGGTTGATGCCGTCATCTGTCGCCATGGACCAGTTGTTGTGCTTGCCTGAACCGTTCACGCCCGCAAAGGGCTTTTCATGGAGCAGGGCTTCCATCCCGTGCCGGCGGGCTACCTTATTCAATGTTTCCATCACGAGCTGGTTGGCGTCCACCGCCACATTGGTGGTGGTGAAAATGGGGGCTAATTCAAACTGGTTCGGCGCGACCTCGTTGTGCTGGGTCTTGGCGGAAACACCCATCTTCCATAGTTCCGTGTTCAATTCCCGCATAAAAGCCGCCACCCGTTCTTTAATAGCCCCGAAGTAATGGTCCTCCATCTCCTGCCCCTTGGCGGGCATAGAGCCGAAAACGGTTCTACCGGTCAAGAGCAGGTCCGGTCTTTCGTCAAAATACTTTTTGTCCACCAGGAAATATTCCTGCTCGGGACCGACGGTGGTGGTGACCCGCCTGGAAGTGGTATTTCCCAGCGTGCGCAGCACCCGGATCGCCTGAACATTTAAAGCGTCCATGGAGCGGAGCAAGGGGACTTTTTTGTCCAGCGCGTGCCCGTAATAACTGATGAAGGCGGTGGGGATGCAGAGCGTGGTCCCGGTCGGGTCCTGTTTGAGAAAGGCGGGGCTGGTCACATCCCATGCGGTGTAACCCCGGGCCTCAAACGTGGCGCGCAGGCCTCCGGACGGAAAACTGGACGCGTCCGGTTCGCCCTTGATGAGCTCTTTGCCGGAGAACTCCATGAGGACCTTTCCGTCCGGGGTCGGGGCGATGAAGGAATCGTGCTTTTCGGCGGTGAGCCCCGTAAGAGGGTGGAACCAGTGAGTATAATGGGTGGCCCCTTTTTCCAGGGCCCAGGCTCGCATTGAGGCGGCAACCACTTCCGCTACTTCCAGGGTCAGTTCTTTTTCTCCCGCCTGCACCTCAAGCATTTCTTTGTACACATTCTTGGGGAGACGTTCCCGCATCACCGCGTTAGAAAAACAGTTGCTCCCGTACAGGCTCGATACGGGGTTCTCGGTAAGATCAAAAGTCTCGTGCATAGCAGCTCCTAACATCGTAATGTACCATGACGGGGAATCAGGTCGCCCGTCATTCAGGATATACATGCAAACGGCGTGCCAAAAGTTGCCATATCTTCCAAGAAAAACGTTCCGGGGTATTTTACAGGGCCGATCGAGGGAACAGAGCTGCTGATTATATCGAAAATGGCTCTAAACGGCCTGCTTGTCCGAAACAGGCGCCTGGCAACGATTGTATCTGGCGCTTGTTCAGTATGGGGGAGCGTTTTGGATGCTACATTTATGTGGGAAGAGTGACAAATTTTTTACAAAAATGTAGGACGCGACGAATACGGCTCTGAATTCCGGGAGCCCGGGCCAGGCCGCCGAGGGGAGAATCCACGCCGGCAGCCTGACGAAAGCGCCCATTCTTTTTGGTATGATTTTAACCTATAGCCACCGAACCGGTTTCTCCGGTGCGGATTCTGATGCATTCCTCCAGGGGTATGATAAAGATTTTTCCATCCCCGATTTCTCCTGTCCGGGCTCCCTTGATGATGGCGTCCACCGTGGGTTTTACAAAGTTGTCATTTACCCCGATCTCGATCCGGACCTTTTTCAGCAGGTTGACCTCTATGTCGACGCCCCGGTAGGATTCATGGTATCCCATCTGTTGACCGCAGCCCATGGCATTGGTGACCGATATCTTGTATACCTCTGCTTTGTAGAGTTCCTGTTTCACATCATTCAGCATGTGCGGTTGAATATAGGCAATAATCAATTTCATCCACGTCCTCCTACATGTTGCTGAAGATCTGGAAACCGCTGTATGCTTCCGACTTATGTTCCGCTAAGTCCAGACCCATCATTTCTTCTTTTATGGAGACCCTCAGTCCCACAGTGACCTTGATCAGTTTGAAGAGTATCCAGCTCATAATGGCGGCCCAGCCTCCCACCGTTACAACGCCCAGGGCCTGTACTCCCAGCTGATGGAATCCGCCTCCATGGAGAAGACCGACCGCCACGCCGTCCATGTTTCCCCATATGCCTACCGCGAGGGTTCCGAACACGCCGTTGACCATGTGTACCGAGACGGCGCCTACCGGATCATCTATATGCAGTACCTTGTCAATAAACTCGACCGACAGAACCACTAAGACGCCGGCGATAATTCCAATCACTATCGACGCTCCGGGAGAAACGACCGCACAGGGAGCCGTGATCGCCACAAGTCCCGCGAGAGCCCCATTCATGGTCATGGAGGCATCAGGCTTCTTGAACCACAGCCATGAGAATATCAATGCTCCTACTGCGCCGGCGCTGGCCGCTAAAGTGGTGGTCACCGCTACCCGGGCTATGTCGGTGCTCACTCCGGAAAGAGTAGAGCCGGGGTTAAATCCATACCAGCCAAACCAGAGGATGAAGACACCCAGCATTGCCAGGGGAATGTTGTGTCCCGGGAAAGCCTTTACGGTTACTTTTCCGTTCACTTTTACGTATTTGCCGGTACGGGGGCCAAGGGCGATCGCGCCCATGAACGCGGCCCATCCGCCGACCGAATGGACCACCGTGGAACCCGCGAAATCATGAAAACCCAATTGGGACAGCCAGCCGCCGCCCCATGTCCAGTGTCCGGAGACGGGATAGATAATGGCAGATATGAAGACCGTGTAGATGAGATAGGATTTAAACTGAGTACGTTCCGCCATGGCGCCGGAAACGATCGTCGCCGAGGTTGCCGCAAACACTACCTGGAAAAACCAATCCCTGTAGAATTTCGGGTCCCCCATGGGGCCTTTAAAGAAGTCGGAAAAACCAATAAGGCCAAGCTTGTCGGATCCATACATGAGCCCCCAGCCAATCATCCAGAAAGCGATGGATCCAAAACAAAAATCCATAAGGTTTTTCATGAGGATATTGGTGGTGTTTTTTGCCCTGGTGAGGCCGGTTTCGACCATGGCAAAACCGGCTTGCATGAAAAATACCAGTGAGCCGGTGAGCACGAGCCAAATCATGTCCGTGGCCGCCGTGAGCGATTCAATGGTCTCTTCGCCGAACGCCGTGGCGAGACTCGCTCCGAAGCCCATCAACAGCAGAAGAATCATCCGTCTCTTCACGATTCTACCCTCCTTTGAGTAATACCCCCAGGAACAAGCAAGAATCGTGCCAATGGAATACTTTTACTACATTTTTGTATTATTTATAGGATTAGTATAAATATACAGAAATTATTCATGGAAAATCCATTTTTATTTTAGAAAATCTCATATACAATCGTCGTATTTTCCTACAGAAATGTATTTAAAAAAGAGGCGTTTTACATTTTTGTAGTTCTATATTGGCGCCAGTCGATTCCGTAATGATGAATCCGCAGGCCCATCTGCCGTTCCGTGATGCCCAGACGCCGGGCCGCCGCCGCCATATTGCCACTCGTGATTTTCAATACCTCGACGATGAGCTCCTTCTCCAGCCGGGAGAGCGCCGCTTCAAGGGTAGCGGTGGGCTCGGTGTTGGTGGACTGGGCGGATTGGAGGCTTGGTGGCAAGAGGTAGGAATGAATCACCATGTCGGTGGAGAGAATAACGGCCCGTTCGATACAGTTTTCAAGTTCCCGGACGTTCCCCGGCCAGTGATAGCTGGTCAGCAGGTCGAGGGCGGGTCTTGAAATCCGCTTGATGAGTTTTCCATTCTTTTCCGCGTACTTTTCCACAAAATAATCCGCCAGCAATACAATGTCGCTCTTCCGTTCCCGCAGCGGCGGTATATGGATAGGAAATACATTCAGGCGATAATAGAGGTCTTCCCGAAAGCTTCCCGACTGAACTTCCTGCTCCAGTTTTCGATTTGTCGCGGCAATCAGACGGACATCCACTTTGATGGGACGGTCTCCACCTACCCGCTCAATCTCCCGCTCCTGGAGCACCCGCAAAAGCTTCACCTGTACCTGAGGAGAGAGCTCTCCGATTTCATCGAGAAACAGGGTTCCCCGATGCGCCAATTCAAAGCGCCCCTTGCGCTGGGCAACCGCGTCGGTAAATGCGCCCTTCTCATGGCCAAATAGTTCGCTCTCGATGACCGATTCCGGAAGCGCCGCGCAGTTCACTTTAATGTAGGGTTGGTCCGCCCTGCCGGAAAGCCGGTGTATTTCCTGGGCGACCAGTTCCTTGCCGGTACCGCTTTCTCCCGTGATGAGGACTGTCGCGTTGCTGGGAGCCACCTGGGCAATGAGCTCGTACACTCCCTGCATGGCCGTACTGGTGCCAATAATAGAGGAGCCAGGGTGCACAAATCGAGTGGAAGGCGAGACCATTTGGTACGACTCGTTGTTCAGCAGCTCCTGCCTGAGACGGAACTGTTCTTCCAGAATCCGCTCGCGTAATTTTGCCGAATCCGCGATGATCGACGCGACCTGTTCGAGGAGCCTCTGGTCCCACTCCATCCATGCGTCCCGCAGCTCCCCGGATAGACGGCGCTCTGCGCCCAGCGTTCCGATCACCGATCCGCCGGCTTTGATGGGGAAACAATAGTATGCGAGCCCCGTCAAATCCTCTTTGGAGCGCCCTCCAATTCTGTTGAGGAATCGAGGTTCCTTGGAAAGGTCCGGCACGACGATGGGGAGCCCGGTCTCGAACACCCGGCCGATCAGGCCTTCTCCGAGGCGGTATACGCCCCGCTCTTTCTCTTCCACCGAGAGACCATTGGCCTCTTCTATCTTTAATACTCCCGTCGTCCGTTCCAGAAGTGTCACCATCCCCCGGACAAGACCTGCCCGCACCTCCAGCAGAGACAAGAGGGGGCCCAGGGAACTCCGAAGCTCTACATGTTTGTCCAGCGTCCGGGCGATATCCAATAAAAACCGCAGGGTCTCTTTCTCGTCGGGAATCATCGCTGAATTCATGAGAGCCACATTACTACAAAAATGTAGGAAAAAACAATGACAACTCCCAGACACTCATTTGATACTTTCTGCGATGAGTAAACAGTTTTATGTGCTACTCTATCATCACCGGCAGGCCTGCAGTGCTCATAGGATGACGGCAGGCCAGCATTATTGAGACGGTGTAACAACAGAATATTAGGTGAACTACCTATTGCCCGTTAATATTTTCTCGAATATTTATTTCTATATCATTCCTTTGAAGATAATGTTTAAAGGCCGGCATGAATAAATCAATTTCTTCTTTACTTAAATCCATGAGAGGCCTTCGCATATGTCCGGCATCGATACCCCTAGCTTTAAGGGCCACTTTGAAATATGACATATTCGAGCCCGCTTTTAAGACGTCAACAATATCATTGGCAATGAACTGGTATGCTCTTGCTTTGTCAATATTTCCAGCTTTGAATGCATTATAGATGCCAACAAATAGCTCTGGGCAGACTGAAGATACGCCCGATACAGTACCAACACATCCCATAGACAATGCAGGCAAGAACAATCTGTCAGCGCCCACCACGACTGAGAAGTCCTCTGATTTTATTTTCAAATATTCGTTGACTCGCAGCATATCATGATAGCTGTACTTGACTCCTTTGATATTCGGGCACTGATCCACAATTTGTTGAATAGCGTTCGTTTTCAGATCGTTTGATGAACATTGTGGAATATTATATAGATATATGGGGAAATCCTGAGGCAGCGATCTCGATATGTCAATATAATAATTGATTAATTCGCGCTCATTGACGGAAAAATATGACGGAGTAACGACGCCTATGCCATCTGCCCCAATTTTTAAGGCATGCTCAGATAATATGAGGGTATCCTTTAACGTCATGGCGCCGGTATGAATAAATACGTCTACTCTTTTATTCGCTTGTTCAACGACTGTCTCGGCTATTTTTTTTCTTTCTTCTATATCAAGAAGATACATTTCCCCAGTGGTACCATTCGGATAAAGACAATTTACGCCTTTCTTTATATAGAATTCTGTCAGTTTCTTAATGATTTCATAATCGACTTCTTCTTTCTCATTAAAGGGTGTAACCATAGCGGTAATCACACCATGCATTCTTTTCATTTAGAATCTCCTATAAAAAGTCAAGCGGGGCGCTGACGCTGAAGTACATCAGCCAGCAACGCCGGCTATACGGATTGTTCTATGGATGTCCGCATTGCATCCGCTTTTTCCCACATTCGTCTGTCGCTCATAGAGCTCGGGTCAAATGCTTTGCCGTTCGTCAGCATGTACCACACAATCTTGGCAAGTTTGCACGCAGTCGCAATAATCGCTTTGCCCGAGCGCTTCGATTGTTTCAGCGCCGTATAGTCATGCATAATTCGGCAGTGGCCGGTCTTCTGCGGATTTCTGACCATCCCGAGCACCAACTGCACAAAGGCCGTCCGCAGCGCCTCAGGTCCACTCCTACCGAAATCGTTATTCCTTCCTCCAATCCGGGACAATCGTCGTGACGGTGGATAGTCACCATTCTCCTATGCAGCCTCGTAGACCATGAAAAATGCCGAACAGTAACCTAGATTTCCTGTCCCGCTCTCACGGTCAGTGTACCACACTACCCACCACGTCCCCGTTGGACTTTTTTATCAGACCTCCTTAAAGCATTTTAGAGAAATAATTAAAAATTGATTTTCGATATTCTATCGCTAGCTTCTTCCATTATTGCTGCTTCCTGTACACAGGCAAGCCTGATTTTTTTTCTTCCATTATTTCCATAGGCAGTGCCAGGGACTCCCAATATTCCATATTTTTTATAAAGAATTTCAACAAACCTCCATGAATCAATACCTTGGGGAATATCTAGCCAAAAATAGAAAGATCCTTTAGGCAGAGTATATTTTAAACCAGCTTTATTGGCGCCTTTAATTAGAATATCTCTTCTCTCTTGATACATTTTTCTCAATTCTTGGTAATAAGCGTTGGGAGTCTCCATGATTGCGGACACAGCCGCTAGCTGTAACGGATAAAACACATTGGAATCTATCTTAGATTTATAAAGCTTTATTGCATTAATGATTTTTCCTTCCCCTACTATTGCGCCTACACGCCATCCAGCCATGTTATATGTCTTAGAAAAACTGAAGTATTCTATGGCTAAATCATTGTCTTTCCATGTCTCTAAATAGCTGTTGAGTGTCGCCTCGTCGAAGCCAATTTCGCCGTAGGCCACATCACTCATAACAAGCACTTCATATTCTTTACAAAGATCATTTATTTTTTTATAGAACTGTAAGCTTACAGTTCTTCCTGTAGGATTAGAAGGATAATTCAGCACTAATAATTTTGGTTGGTATGTTTTAATTTTATCTGATATTTCTGTATATGCTTCGCCTTCTTCTACGTCACTATTGTAGAAGATACTTTTTGCACCAGTAAATGCAGCCGCTTCAAAATATGTCGGATATCCAGGATCAGCCAACAATACACTATCTCCCATGTTGATAAGAGCATGGAAGGAGTTGAAAATTGCTTCTTTGACACCAACTGTAATTAAAATATTCTTTTTAGAGTCTAAATTGACATTATATCTTTTCTGATACCAATATCGTACGGCCCCAATCAGCTCATTCGATCCAAATTGGGGAGGATAAGTATGATAGGCCGGATTATCAAGATTTCTTTTTAATGCATTCAGTATCCATTCTGGAGTGGCGCGGTTGGGCGCACCTATCGAAAGATTAATCAGGTTTTTCTCTGGAGGATTCATTTTTAGGGAATTAATGAAGTTAAATGCATCTGGCCGAAAGAATTCCAGTTTTGAACTTTCCAGTTGAGTTTTCATCTTTCATTCCTCTTTTCAAGTCTTTTAGAAAAAGAAATCAATGGATAACAGACTAGGATAAAGAAGCAAGCTACTATTCCGAATGCCTCAAGAGGCCTGTGAGTAAGCTGCATGATTTGTCTTGATGTTCTGACTATTTCTACTACTCCCACAAGAGAAACAATAGATGTATCCTTTATTGTCATGACAATTTGTCCGACGATGGAAGGCATTGTTATTTTCATGACTTGTGGCAAGATCACTAGTGTGTACTTTTTGTAAAAATTTAATCCCAAGGCATCGGAAGCCTCGTATTGTCCCTTATCCACCGCAAGTAATCCGCTTCTAAATACTTCCGATAGATATGCGGTTGAGGTAATAGACAAGACAATAATAGCAGTCTGGATAGAATCAAACTTTATTCCAAGATATGGGAGTCCGAAATAAATGACAAAGACGATCATCAAGAACGGGGAGCCCCTTATGACTTCGACAAAAATAGTTGCCAATTGACTGAGGACAGGTACTTTATGAAATCTCACTATGGCGAGCAATATCCCTATGACAATCCCAATGGCCAATACGATGGGCAAAAATGCCAGGTTGTTTAAAAATGCTAAGGCCAGCCTGCTTACTTGATTTATAAAACTGATTTCTTGCATCTTACACTGCCCTCTTTTTACCCATGAGGTTACCTGAATTTTCTTTTACAGTTCTTTTCTGTGCATTTAGAATGATTTTGCTGGCAACGCTGAAGATTATATAAATTATAAAGTACATGATCATTGGGACGCCGTAAGATTCTATAGGCTTATAGGTTGTCGATGATATTGATCTTGCCATGTAAGTGATTTCTGGTATCGCCAGAACTGCGGCCAGGCTTGTGTCCTTTATCAAGTATGAGAATTGGCTTATGAGTGGAGGTAGTATTCTTTTAAAGACCTGTGGAAGAATCACTTTCAACATGGTTTTGTTCCAGCTTAGTCCAAGGGCTTTTGATGCTTCATACTGCCCTTTATCGATAGAATTGAGCCCTCCGCGCACAATTTCAGAGATATAGGATCCTGTATTTAAGGAAAACGCAATGATCGCACTTTGGAACGCTACCAGCAGGATGCCCAGTGCCGGCAACCCATAATGAACAAGATACAACTGCACCAACAGAGGAGAAGAACGAATAAAACCATTAAATAATTTGATTGGAACGTTTATTACCTTATATTCTAATAAAGAAAGGATACCTAAAACTGTTCCAAGAATCAGCGAGATGATCCCGCTCAATAAGGAAATTTGTACAGTCATCCACAAAGCAGATAAAAAATCGGGAAGATACTGACCTATAAGTCTAAAATCTAGCATTATGGTTACCTTAAAGTATCTTGCTTAAGAAATCTTTGGTTCTTGCAGATTTAGGATTTGTAAAGAATTCCTGCGATGAGGACAGTTCAAGTAATTCCCCCTTGTCTAAGAAGCCAATCTTATTTGCCACTTCCCGCGCGAATCCCATTTCGTGCGTAACGATGATCATCGTCATCCCTTCCTTTGCGAGGCGTATCATGACATCCAGGACTTCTTTTATCATTTCCGGATCAAGCGCAGATGTTGGTTCATCAAAGAGCATGATTTTGGGGTTCATGGCCAAGGCTCGCGCAATTGCAACGCGTTGCTTTTGTCCACCAGACAATTGGTCGGGGTATGCATCGTATTTTGAAGACAGGCCGACTTGATCTAGTTGCATTTTCGCGTTTTCTATCGCCTCTTGTTTTGCCATATTTTTTGAATGTATTTGGGCGAGTGTGACGTTCTGCATCACGGTCAGGTGCGGAAAAAGATTGAAATGCTGAAAGACCATACCGGAGTTTTTTCTGATATATTTCAGATTCTCTTTGCTGCCTTTAACATTTTTATTAAAAACCTCAATGAAACCGCTTTGGAAATTCTCCAACATGGTAATACATCTAATTAAAGTACTTTTACCTGCACCGCTTGGGCCACAGAGTACAAGCACGTCACCAGGAAATACATCAAGATTGATTTTTTTTAATACATGTAGTTTCCCAAACGATTTGTCCAAATCTCGGATTTTGACTATTGGGTCCATACTTTCCCCGATTTATGTGCGATGATAAAGGGATGAGTATGGGGAAAGAAGTAACTTCTTTCCCCATAGATGAGTTAATTATTGAGCCAGAATGTCTGGGACATATTCAGTTCCAACATATTTCTCGTAGATTTTCCCGTAATTACCGTTCATTTTTTCCCAGCGTATAAACCAATTGAACCAATTTACAAGAGAATCAGAATCCTGGTCCTGTCTAAAGGTCAATCCGTATGTATCCGGACGTACAAAGCCGATGAGCACCTTGAGATCAGGGTCCTTTTTCACAAGATTGAGTGCAATGAGCTGGTCTTCCATGACACCGTCAATTCTTCCATTCTTAAGATCAGTGAGCCACTCTGTCAGGTTTTCATACAAAGCAGGTTTTTTATTCCAGTTTTGCTGCATGTAATCAGCATGAGTGCTGCCCATAGTTGCTCCCATTTTTACATTAGGGGCTGCGGCGTCACTCCATTTGACAAGAGAAGAGTTTTTTCTGGCGAGAACCACGATACCTGTTGAAAAATAAGGATCAGAGAAGCGTACCGACTTCATACGAGATAATGTCATGGACATATTGGCAGCAATCATATCTACCTTGCCCGTAAGAAGAGAAGGAATCAAGCTCTCCCATGCCAGATCTTCCCACTTAATAGTGACGCCCATTTCCTTTGCTGCTAATTCCATAAGCTCGACAGTGAAGCCGGTTGGTTTTCCTGAAGCATCCCTATATTGCATAGGTACACCTGTCATATCGGTAGCAACAGTGATAACCCCTTTTTTGACGATGTTTGCGAGTGTGGAATCTGCGACTACAGCTGTCGTTGCCATACATATGATGAGGAACACAGAAAATAACCGCTTAACTTTCCTCGAAACCATACAATACCTCCATTAATATATTGAGATATAATAACTTATGAGATTAAGCTGACAGCCGCAATCTCATAAAAATCTCAACTTTGGCGCTGATTGTCAGCCAGCTTATACCGCCCATTGCTTAAACGATGGCCTATATTTCTAATATGTAGAGCTTACAAAGTACGCTTCGCATCAAAGATCGACCTGATTGTTTCCTAAGCTAGCAATCTCCCTGTTTCGAAATCCGAGGCGGTGCGAAATTTCGCCCGTCGCCTCAAGGAGAGCCGGGGCCATCGACTCGATGCGTTCCATGGTGTTTCTCTCGGCGGGCCCTGAAAGGCTCACCGAAGCGAATACCTCGCCATGGGCGTTCCGAACTGGCGCCCCGATACAGCGCAAATGATCCTCGTGCTCCCTGTCGTCTATTGCGAAGCCGCATTGGCAAATACGCGCGATTTCCTGCCACAGGCGTTCTTCGCTGGTGATCGTATTATCCGTGAAGGGAGCCAGGCCGCGCTCTGCTACGATGCGACGAACTTCGGTGTCGGGGAGATATGCCAATATGGCCTTGCCGACCGACGTGCAGTAGAGGGGAGCCCGCACTCCGATTACCGAATACGTCCTCAGCCTGCGCTGGGATTCGATGCAGTCGATGTAGAGGACTTCATCGTTGTCGAGCACGACGAGGTGGACAGTCTCGTCAAAACGGATATTCAGTCCTTTTAGAAACGGCGCGGCGATGCGCACAAGATCGAGTCCTGTCTGTGCGCAATAACCAAGTTCAATGAGCCTGATCCCGAGCGAAAATGTATTTGAGCCTGAGTCTTTTTCAAGAAGTCTTTCCGCTGCGAGTGTTTCGAGAAGGCCGTGCGCCGTGCTCTTCGCGAGTGACAGTTGCCGCGCGATTTCTGAAAGAGTGCGTTCTTTTCCGTCAGAGAGAAGATCGAGAATCGCGAGAGCCTTGCGCACGGAATTGACTTCTGCCATTTGTGAACTCACAAAATTGGTATTGCGTTCATATATATGAACATCATTCTTATATATGAATTATCACCCTGTTTTTTTGATCTGTCAAGCTGAAATTTTTTCTAAAAAAATTTGTTGACGGCTTTTCAGTCTGCCCCTATGATATAATAGATATTTATCAATTTATTTTAGATATTTATTTGTTTAATAGGAGGATAGCATGCGAAAAGCAGTCGTTTGTTTATTGGCACTCGTACTCGTTACGGGCGTGTATGCGCAGAACAAGGCAGGCTGGCCGGATCAGCTCAAATTTATGTCCGGACCTCCGGGGGGCAACTGGTTTGCGCTTGGAACCGCGCTTTCGGAAATGTGGTCGAAGAGTGTGCTTCAGACCACATCGAGCTCTGGAGGCGGCGTCTCGAACATTCTGAACGCGGATGTCAAGAAAGGCGACTTTGGCTTTACGGTCGCATCGCTGCTTGGCGCGGCAATCGCAGGTGAAGAGGATTTCGAAGGCAAAGCGGTCAAGAATTCGGTCATCATGGCAAACCTTTACACTCAGTATACATATTTTATTATGAGGAAAGATTTTGCTGAAAAGAATGATATCAAGAGCGTCGATGATATGATCGAAAAGAACATCCCTGTACGCTTTGCAACGCTGAAACCGGGCACCGCCAGTGAATTCGTCATCAAGGCGCTGTTTAAAAAAGGCTACAAGACTGATTACGATCAGCTCAAGAAGAAAAAATGGACCTTCGAGTTCACTTCGTATGACGGCGGCGCAGACCTTCTTGCCGATAACCATCTCGACTGCTTTGCGTTCTCTGTCGGTAAGATCGCAAGCGTTGTCATGAATATTGAGAGCAATACACAGATAGTCATCCTTCCGGTGGGACAGAAGGCGCTTGATGCACTGGCCGCCGCATACGGCACGACGACCTTTACCATCAACCCGGGAACGTACAAATCCGTCACTGTCCCGATTAAGACCATTGGCGACTACACCTGCATAGTCATCCGTAAAGACTTGCCGGATAGTCTCGTCTATGAGCTAAACAAGGCACTCTGGGCCAACCGCGACAGTCTGGCCATGGCAGTAGGTGATATCGCAGAGCTCAATCCAAAAGAAGCGCTTCCTGCCGGCTTGCCATCCCATGCGGGTTCCGTGCAGTTCTGGAAAAGCGTAAAATAGCATTTTTGTCTATCGTATCGTGGCTTGCACCCAATCTGGTGCAGGCCATTTCGTGTAAGCCGCATGGACGGCCCCGATTTTTTAATTCGGAGCAACTATGAGAAAGTTCTCGGGAAGGCTCAAGACTGTCATATATATTTACGTAATTGCGGTTGGGTTTTTTCATTTGTATACATCGGTTTTTGGCAATTTTGAAGCGTATTTGCAGCGCGCTCTGCACTTGTCAATGATTCTTCCGCTCGTGTTCATCTGGTGGCCGGTGTCGAAAAAGGCACCGAAGGACAAAGTTCCGTTCTACGATTGGATTTTGGCGGCGCTTTCCGTATTGCCAGGAACATATATCGCCGCCAATTATTGGGCGATCAGCACCCGCATTGTGCAGGTCGATCCGGTGACAACCGCGCAGCTTGTCCTTGGCATTCTGCTTGTTGTACTGCTTTTGGAAGCGACACGGCGAATCGTCGGCCTTCCGCTGATGATAATCGCATCCGTGTTTTTAATTTACATGGCATTCGCCTCGAAAATCCCGGGACTCTTCCAGGGGATTTCATTCTCTGTCCCTGAAATAGTCGAAGAAGTCTTCCTCACGGATGAAGGTATCTTTTCCTCGCCTCTGGGAGTGTCGGCGACATATGTCATGATTTTTCTTATCTTCGGAGGGTTTCTCGAGAAGAGCGGAGTGGGCGAGTTTTTTATGAAATTCGCGCAGGCATTTACAGGGACTCAGCCAGGCGGTCCCGCGCTTATTGCCGTCACTTCATCCTGCATGTTTGGTTCCATTTCGGGTTCTGCAGTTGCAAATGTATATGGTACAGGTACTTTCACAATTCCACTTATGAAAAGGATAGGCTATCCGGATTATTTTGCCGGTGCGGTTGAGGCGGTAGCGTCCACAGGCGGACAGATAATGCCTCCGGTTATGGGCGCAGGAGCATTCCTCATGGCATCGTTCCTCGGCCTGCCGTACCGCACCGTCATGATCGCCGCGATAGTGCCGGCGCTCATGTACTATGGGGCAGTATTTCTCATGGTCCGGCTCTCGGCGCACAAGTATGGTCTTAAAGGGCTGTCACAGGAAGAATTGCCCTCCAAGCGGGAAGTGCTCAAACAGTGGTATATGGTGATACCGCTGGCGGGGCTCGTGTATTTCCTGCTCGCGGGTTTTACGCCAATGCGCGCCGCGGTGTTCGGCATTATTCTCGCGTGGCTTGTCTCTTTCTTCAGACCAAAATCGGAGGATTCTGAGCGGCGGAAGCGCTCTGTCATCACGGGAACGGTGATATCGCTGCTGATTGCCGTCGCTTTTGTATTTCCGGACATAATGGAACCGATCAGCAGGAGCAAGATCGGGTTGTGGGGACTTGTCGCAGCCTTTGTTGGAGTTTCATTTTTGAATGACGGGATGCGCCCCAAAGATGTGCTCGATGCGATTTACAACGGCGTGAGCGGTATTCCCCTTGTCGCGATCGCCTGCGCCGCGGCGGGGATCGTATTGGGATCGGTCGCGCTTACCGGAATTGGCGGCAAACTTGTTGGATTCATCCTCGGTTTTGCAAAAGATTTTCGATTTCTCGGTCTCCTGCTGGTCATGATAATGTCGATATTCCTCGGCATGGGACTGCCGACGACAGGCGCCTATATTCTTGCTTCCGCACTTGGTGCGCCAATTCTTGTCAGAATGGGCATTGCCCCGCTGGCCGCGCACATGTTTGTGTTTTATTTTGCGGTAATATCGAACATCACTCCACCGGTCGCCCTGGCCTGCTTCGCGGCTTCGTCGATTTCGGGGGCAAATCCGAATAAAATCGGCTTTCAGGCGGTGCGCCTGGGCTTCCTCGCTTTTGTCGTCCCTTTTGCCTTTTGCTATGATCCGGGTCTCTTGCTGCAGTCTACTACAATGGCGAATATTCTCGCGATCGTGACCGCCGTGGTGTCGGTGCTGGCTTTAGGCTACTTTTGGGTGGGATATATCAAGCATCCAATCCCCATCTGGATGCGTGCGATTCTCTTAGCCGCTGGCGTTTTGGCGCTCGCGCCGCAGCTATTGTATGTGGGAATTGCAGCGGCCGCGGTGGCTGTATGCTACATTCTGTCGGCAACGGGAAAGGTGAAGGCTCCGGAAAAGCATCTGGCGTTGTAGTTCCGTTGGTAAACGCGGCAGGCCGCGCAGAATTTCGTGGACTCTGCCGCGCTTTTTACCCTCTCACATGATGCGGCATCTCAAAAGGAATCTCCATCGAGAGCTCGACGACACCCGCAATCTGGCCGTTTTCGCGCCACGGCGCCTGATAGATGAGCTTTTTCACACCGTTTTTTTCAATGGTGTAGATGTTGGGTTCGCCGGTTTCAAGAATATGCTCGATGATGCGCACAGAGCGCTCCTGATGACAGTGGCGGACATCCTTACCGAGGAGAGTCATGCCTCCCCACTTGGCAAAACCGGTAGCGGATTTTTCGTTCATGAAGAGAATGGTGAAATCGCGATCGATGACTGTGATGCTCGCGCTGAATTCATCCTGCCAGGCAGTGACAGTATTTTCGGGTTGTGTATCTGACATGGCTTAAGGATAAGTGAAAAGCGTGCTATTAGGAAGAGCCGCCGCATCGTGCGCGCCAGGTAAAATTTCGCCGCGCGTGTCGGCGAGGTTTTTCATAAGATAGCATCCGGCTCTCTCTTGAATTCTATAAATTCCAATCTATAATTAAAGCCGGATTTGCAGCTTTTTGTCATTGCATCAGTCTATTGTGAGGAGATGCTTCCATGAAAGCTCTAGGAAGAAGCGCAGGAGTTGCGCGAAAATTCAGTTTTCTTGTTGTTTTTGCAGTACTTTGCGGTGCGATGCTTTCCGCTCAGCCTTATGTAGATGCATATTCTTCCGCAACCGAACAGGCTATGAAATCCATGCTGACGGGCGATGCTTTCAAGGCGGCGGCGAAAGCTATCGAAGCAGGGTCCGCAGACCTCGCGAATCTGGCGACATCCAAAGCGCCCGGCTATACGGCTCCGAAAAGCTATCTTGCCAATGTAATGTCTGTTAACCCCGACGGCAGCGTAGGCATTTCGACTATTTCACAGTGGCAATACATTGCCTCCGACTTTGGCGCAGACCACGCGATCCTTCAGCTCACGTGGGGACAGAATGCCGTCAACCTCGCGGAAGTCGGCCATAGGGGTTCGCTGTTCATTCCGGGCGTCTCCGTCAACGGGAAAAGCTATCGTTTTCTAATTCACCTGAAAGTCGTCAATGTAGAAGAGATGAAGTATACTGACGAAGCATTCAATGCCGGGTTGTTCAATGCCTATTATTCCGGGGCGGCGGGAAAAAAGACCCAGTACACGATTACATGCGAGGTCTTGGCAATTGAAGATGTTGGCAACTCTGTGAAGCTTGGTATGCAGATGCCATAAAAATCAAAATATAGATGAATGGAGCAGCGTAGATATCAGACATAAACTGCATATCGGCGATGCAGTTGTATTGCCTGCCCAATTGAATATTTACCTGAGAAACATAGTTTTTGATATCGGGTTATGTCAGTGCGTCACGCCAGTTCTTTTGTTTGGTTTTTTTGCTCGTGATGATGTTTGCAAACACTGAAATTTTGGGTATTGTTTTCTCAGGAGTCTACCATGAGAGTTCTTTTCGTCGGCGGCACGGGAAATATTTCGTCTGCCTGCACGGACGAAGCTTTGCGGCGGGGTTATGAAGTCTTTCATCTGAACAGGGGCACGCACACGGAAAAGGAAAAACCCGGGGTTGGCTTGCTCAGGGCGGACATCCGTGATGCCGCGGCCGCGAAGTCCGCGGTGCGCGGCCTGCATTTCGATTCCGTGGTGCAGTTTCTCGCATTCAGGCCGGAACATGTCGAAGCAGACATTAAAATTTTTGATGGGATTACGGATCAGTATGTGCTTATAAGTACTTGTTCGGCATATAGAAAGCCGTCGCTCACTCCGGTCATTACCGAAGAGACGCCGCTTGAAAACCCCTACTGGGAGTATTCGAGGCTGAAGATCGCGTGCGAGCGCGTGCTGACGGGACGGGCTGGAAGCGCAACTTGTGAAGCCGGACCGGCAGATGACGACCTTTGCGACCGGCGCCCGACTGATCGAAGTCAGGAGCCCTCATTTCCCTATACCATTGTGCGGCCTTCGCACACCTACGATGATGGCTGGATCCCTGGTTGTTTCGGTTCGGCGGGCTATGGCCTGGCCTGGCGCATGCTGCAGGGACTGGAGGTGGTGGTTCCGGGCGATGGGCAGTCGCTGTGGACGCTCACGCATGCGTCGGATTTTGCGGTGGGTCTTGTGGGACTGCTGTGCAACCCCGCCGCGCTTGGTGAAGCTTTTCACATTACTTCAGACGAGCATCTGACCTGGGATGCCGTACACATGATTATTGCGGAAGCGCTCGGCGTACGGCCGAAAATCGTGCATATCCCTTCGGACTTTATCGCGAAGGTGCGGCCGGAGCGCGGCGCCGGGCTCTTGGGCGATAAGGCGGTGAGCGTGCTGTTCGATAATTCGAAGATAAGGCGGTTCGTGCCGGGCTTTGCGCCGCGCGTGAGTTTCGCGGAGGGCATCCGCCGTTCTCTCGCGTGGTTCGACGCCCATCCCGAGCGTAAAACGCCTGACCCGGCGATGAACGCTGACATGGACGCTATACTTGAGCGCTGGCGCGGCCTTGTGGGGCGCATTTCGTAAACGCGACGCTTGCGCTTTATCACGGAAAGGCGGTAAAAGTTTACTGAGGCGTGCCAATTCCAAAAGTCGGTTACTTTTGAAATTGGCTTTGCATTTGTTCCGGTTTCGTTAAAACCGTACACAAATGCTCCAATAAAAGGTTGCTCTGTCAAAACTCGTCCGACTTTTGACAGAGCCTTGAGGCAGGTATGATTTTCAATATTCGTGCGATTCGCTTGGAAGATGCGGCTGTGTATCATTCGCTCGTCGACGAAATCAAGGACGAGGGACAGTACCTATTTTCGACGTTGCGTTTTTCCCTCGAAGATACAAAGAAATACATCGAGCGTCACGAAGAGATGTCGAGCCCCATCTGGGGTGCCTTCGATGAACAGGGCACTCTTCTTGGCTGGATCGATTTCAATCGGGGCGGTTTTTCGGAGATTGCCCATACCGCGATGCTCGGCATGGGCGTGAAAAAGGAATTTCGCGGTCAAGGGATTGGCAGTGCCCTCATGGATGCATGCATCGAAAACGCCGAATCTCTCGGTATAGAAAAACTCGAGCTTGAAGTCTTCGCGTCCAACACCGCCGCCCGAGCTCTCTACATCAAGAAAGGTTTCTTCGAAGAGGGTATTCGACTCAAGAAACGCAAATTCGAAGATCGCTACGATGACTTGGTGTGCATGGGGCTGTTTTTGGGTTAATGTGTTTTCTCTTCGCCGAATAACCGCTCATAATACATTTTGAATCGTTTATAATATTCGTTCATCCATCCAGGCTGCTCCGATTCGACTGGAGATGTTTCGAGCGGTTCGGGCATGTTTTGATGCGTATAGTCGCCGGGATGTGCGGCACCGGCGCCTGCCGCAGCCTCAAACCCAATTGCGGCAGCGCCGCGCACCGAGGCGTCCGGTTCGGGCGAAACGAGAAGGCGGCGTCCAACCATTGCCGAGACTATGCTCATCCACACGGGATAGCGCGTACTCCCGCCGATACAGTACATCTTTGCTTCCGGGGCGATTCCCAGTGTTTCAATGCCCAATCGGATAGTGCATGCGACACCGAGCAGAGCCGCTGCGAGCATGTCGGTCCTTGAATGGTGCAAGCCGAGCCCGATCCATGCACCTCGCGCTTTTGAGTTCTGATAGGGACTGCGCTCACCCGTAAGATAGGGCAAGAAAATAAGATCCTGCGGAAGCTGAGTCTTTCCTTCGTCCAAATCGCGGTAGATTGTCTCCCAATTCCCATTAAAGACAGAGAGAACCCATTCGAGGGCAAGCCCTCCATTCAGCATTGCCGCCATGCGATAACCGACTTCCGCCACGCATGTTTCGAAAAAGTTGAGTGCCGGCGAATATGGCGGTATTCCCCGAACAGGGATCACGACTTGAATGCCTGTCCCGATGCTCACCTGGGCAATGTGCGGCTGTTGCCAATCCGCATCAGTGGCGGGCTCTCCGACAGATACACCGACGACTGGAGAACCAGGCCCAGAAGCGGCTAACCTTGGAGTATGGTGTTCAAAATAGTCATTGAAAAAACCCGAACCATAGATTTCGCAGGATTTATCCGCAGAGCCCACCGCGACCGGCACTCCTTCCGGCAAACCTGTTTCGCGCGAAGCTTCACCTGTTACAAAGCCTCCAACGCTAAAGCTATCCAGAACAGGCGGAAGCTTCGAACTCTCAAGCCCGAGCACATTGAATGCTTCCTGCGACCACGAGTGTGCCTTGAAATCCCAAAGAAGAGTAGCGCTTGCATCTCCGGCATCAGTGCCAATGTGTCCCGTAAGTCTGTATCTCAAATAATCTTTCGGGAAAAGAATGAAGGCTGTTCTTTTGTAAAGATCAGGCTTGCTGTGCTTCAGCCACAACAAAATGAGCGCGGTAAGCCCTGCTGCCGGTGCATTGAGAAGCCGATCGAATGCCCCGTTCAGCAGTCGCGAATACATCTCTGCATACTCCGCGCCGCGCACATCCGCCCACAGAATAGCGTTGTGTAGCGCTTTGCCCGACTTTGAAATCGGCACAAAACCGTGCATCTGCCCCGAAAGACCAATCGATGTGATATCGAGCGGAATTTGCGCCTCAAGAAGCTGCGCGCGAACGGCCTTCCATGCCGAGCTCAGTGCTCGAATCCATTCTTCCGGATCAGTTTCCGCCACCCCTGATGCAGGCGATAAAATCTCATACTTCCTGCTTGCTGAAAATGCGCGTCCGCCACAATAGGCAATCAGTTTGAGCGAGCCTGTTCCGAGGTCGATGCCGAGGCGAAGAGAATTATCGCGATTGCACATCTTTTATCCTCTGTGAATAGTCCGCAAATTGTACCATACTTTTCTTGAAACAATGATTTTATTGTTCTAGACTGTCCTCAGATTTCATGTTTAGAAACAGCCAATGTACACGCCTTATGCCAGGAGGTTCCCTTTGATAAAAGAAATTGTCGGCATGCTGGATTTTACCACGCTTTCGCCCGCGAACTTCATTTTGGTGTTGGCGATGATTCTCTTTTTAGGAACACTGGGAGGCTTTATTTTCAAACTGCTGCGCCTTCCGCAAGTGGTCGGGTATATCGCGATCGGCATTCTGATAGGGCAGACAGGCTTTCATTTGCTGAACAGCAAGATAATTACTACACTCAGTCCGATCAGCAATATTGCGCTTTCCCTGATTGGCTTTCTGGTAGGCGCGGAACTCAAGATTTCCGTGCTGAAGAAATACGGCAAACAATTCACGGCCATTCTGCTGTTCGAATCCATAACGCCATTCATTACAGTAGCATTTTTGGTAGGGCTTGTGTCGTATCTGGTGACGCATCAGCTGAAATCATCGATTGCGCTGGGGCTGCTGCTGGGCGCGATGTCATCCGCGACGGCTCCCGCGGCGACAACGGATGTGCTCGCTGAAAACCGGACAAAGGGGCCTTTGACGACCACTCTCTTGGGTATTGTTGCAATGGATGATGCGGTGGCGCTTATTCTCTTTGCCATCGTTTCCACAATCGCCGGTGGATTGCTCGGGGAAAGGACGGGTTCATTATTAAGCCAATTGCTGGCAATTATTTATAATATAACAGTTTCAAGTGCACTTGGGGCTTTGGCGGGTCTGCTGTTGAATCTGCTGGCGAAATGGATCAAGAATGACAACGGTCGTATTCTCGCATTTGCGCTTGGAATCATTTTGCTCTTGACGGGCGTAGGCTTGTATCTTCAGCTGGACACCATCCTCTCTGCCATGGCGATGGGCTTCTTTATCGTAAATTTCGCGAAATTCAAGACAGACAATCTTTTCAATGTGGTCGACAGGTTTACTCCACCTATCTATGTACTCTTTTTCGTGCTTGTCGGTGCAAAGATAAATATCTGGAGCATTTCACCCTTTTTTGCGATTCTCGCGGTCGTGTATGTGCTTGCGCGCACCTTCGGCAAATCCATCGGCTCCAGCTTTGGGGCAAAAATAACGAACGCCCCCGATACAGTAAGAAAATACATGAAATGGTGCTTGCTGAGTCAGGCGGGCGTCGCAATAGGCCTTTCGATGTCGGCCGGCCAAATGTTTCCTCATACTGTCGGTCCGACGATTATCATGATCATCACCGCGACCACCTTTATTGTTCAGCTCATAGGGCCGATCAGTGTCAAGCATGGCGTCACGAAAGCCGGCGAAGTCGGGCTCGACGTCACTGAAGAAGACTTGATTCGGGAGAGCAAGGTCTCGGATATTCTTGCCTATGAAAAAAAGGCTCCACCCTTGAACGACAATGCGACTTTTGAGAAGGTGCTTGAGACTTTCAGCAGACAGGAATCCCTGAGCTCTCCTGTATGCTCAAGTGATAATAAGCTGGTCGGTATCATCACAATAGACAACCTCAAAGAGGCTCTCCTCCTTGGTGATGTCGCCGAAGGTTTGCTCGCCTATGACTTGATGAATCCTTCAGAAGTTACCTGCAAACCCGATTGTTCTCTCCTCGATGTCAAGGAAATGTTCCGAACCAACAACGTCGATACCATTCCAATCGTTGGCGACGACGGCACCTTCGTTGGCATTATCGAACAGCGCTCAATAGAAAAATACTTCCACAGGAAGGTGCTCGAGCTCCACGAAAAGCTTTCATCGCTCGAAAAAACGACGCTTCAACCTGCGCAGGGCTAGTCGGGCAAAAAGCGAAAACTGATGTTCTAGCAGAGCACTTTTCGCACAAAGCTCGCTGCATCATGGGCAAGTTTGTCATAATCTGGATTTGGAATTAAATCACGCCAAACCGCTACATCTCTTCCGACTTGACCGCCTTTTGCGATGAACGGTTCCATCACAAGTGGACCATCAAAGCCAATGGCATCGAGCGCACTGCGGATTTCTTCCCAAGGCATGCGTCCAAGTCCGGGCGGTTTTCTGTTCGTCTCACCCAGGTGCAATGCTGAAAGATACCTTCCCGCCTTTCTTATCGCTCCGCCAATGGAATCTTCTTCGATATTCATGTGGAATGTGTCGAGCAGGATACGACAAGAAGGGCTATTAATATCTTTAACATAGGAAAGTGCTTCGTCGCAGGTGTTGAGTAGATATTGCTCAAAGCGATTGATGACTTCCACATTTAAAATCACATTGTTATCTTCTGCCACCCTGACCATTTCTCTCATGCTTTTTTTGCTTTGATCGAGATATGGACGTTTATCGGTGGCGTCTTTTGGAAGCGTGCTGGGCCATGCACTGTGGACGGTGCCGCCTATCATGCCGCCTCCAGACTTTCCCACCGCTTCTATCATGCTGCGCATGAATTGAATGCCATTGCGGCGCACCTCCTCATCTAAAGAAGAAACATCATGGTCCGCCGTAAGGCCAATGCCATAAGAAATCGTGATGTTGCAGCGCTTTGCTTCGTCCCCTAAACGTTTGCGCGCAGGAGGAGACATGACAGCGAAAGTGCCACCATTGATTTCCAGCTGATCAAAGCCCAAGTTTTTAATTTTCTCGATAAATGGGAAGAAGTCAGCATCCCACTCTCGTGTCCAGAAAGCGTAATAAATTCCAATTTTGCGCATTACTTCAGAATATAAAGTACGATAGTCAAGGTCAATGAAGGCACGCTGTTCGGAATGAAGAATGGTTGGATTGTGAAACAAGCCTGAAAATCGCTGTTCCAAGCAGCATTGCGCTATTTGATCCTCACGTCAACCGTGAATTTATTTCTTTCGCCGCTATAATAAGCTGTAGAAAATTCGATAGGCACATCATTTTCTATATAGGCTACAGTCTGAATGAAATGTATCGGGTCCCCTTCTTTGATATTTAAAGATGAAGCTTCATATTTGCCGGCTTTCCGGATTTCCAGGGTTCTCAATGTCCGGAGTATTTTATAGCCAAAATCGTATTCGATTATATGATAAAGAGATTCTTTTTCCATGTCTTTTTGCAATATGCCCTTGAGCAGGTGGCTTGGCAGAAAAGTATTGACAAGCACAATCGGTTCTCCATTTATCGAACGTAGTCTGCTGAGAAAATAGGTAGAATCTGATGATTTGATTCTCAGGTTTTTCATGACTTCAGGTGTGGGGTTCCGTGAGCAAAAAGTGAGCACTTTAGTTTCGGGTTTGAGTCCTTTTGATTGCATTTCATCGTTGAAGCTCATGATGTTCAAAAGGAAATCCTGAGGTATTTTTTTCTTATTGATAAATGATCCGCGGCCTTTCTGCCGGACAATCAATCCTTCGGCCACGAGTTCGTTGATGGCCTGCCTTACGGTTGGCCTTGAAATTTCATATGTTTTGCACAAATCATTTTCCGTCGGGATGGGGAAGCTGTTATCATGCTCATTGATATAATTCTGAAGCACTTCAATGAGTTGGTAATAGAGTGGTATTGGGATTGACTTATCCAGGGGTCTGTTTTTAAAGTAGTCGATATCTGCTGGTATCAGCATAGCCTGTCCTCCTTGGGAATATTGCATGCAATTTTAGGAGCCGAACCATCCGCTGAAAATGCTAAATCTGTTTTGCTATAATGTAAAGACATTATCATAAACTATCAATAGATATAATAATCTCTATTCAACATGCTTTGTCATGTAACATGTTATTATTTTATCAATTAGTAATTCTATTTATTATATAGTTTTTTATTCTAAATGTAATATTACAAGTTATAATGTAAAGATATTAAAACATTTTTGTTGACATATGGAAAAATCGGGTTTAGACTTTTTCTATGATCTACGTACAGCAGATCGTAATAGTCTTTAGGGAGGTATCCTTATGAGAAAAAGAGTGGCAATCATTGTTCTGCTTCTGTTTGTGATTGCGCTCATACCGACGTTTGCTCAGACTCCTAAGAGAGTTGCGGTTATTATCAAAGCGACCGACTCTGATTTCTGGCAATATGTGTTGGTGGGTGCAACAAATTATGCAAAAGAAAATCCGGGCAAAGTAGTTGTGACAACCTATGGTCCGCCATCTGAGGCGGATATCGACAAACAAGTTGCAATACTCGAAGATGTTGTAAACAGCAAGCCAGATGCAATCGTGATTGCATCGACAAGTTCCGATGCAACGGTGCCGGCGATCGAAAGAGCAGTGAAGCTTGGTATTCCGGTTATTACTATCGATAACAAGGTAAATACAAATGCCGTTTCTTCGCACTTGGCGACGAATAACATAAAAGGCGGCGCACTTGCTGCGGATATGCTCGTTGAAAGACTCAAGGCAATGGGCAAACCATTGTCTGGGAAGGTGGCACTTATCAGCGCGATGGCTGGCGTACAGGTTCTTACCGATAGAGATACCGGCTTCTTGAACAGGCTAAAAGAAGTTGCACCGAACTTGAAGGTTCTTCCCACCAGGTATATTGATAATGATATCATGAAAGCATTGGCGGCTGCGGAAGACCTTTTTACCGCGAATCCCGACCTCGTTGGTTTCTTTGCCGATAACAATCACTCCGGTGATGGCGTTGCAAGGGCCATTAAAGAGAGAAACCTTGGAGGGAAGATTGCCGCTGCGGCATTTGATTCGGACCCTGAGGAAGTCCAGGCTCTCTCCGACGGCATTCTTTATGCGCTCATTCTTCAGGATCCCTATGGAATGGGATATAAAGGTGTCGATAGCGCTCTCCAGGCCTTGGCCGGCAAAACTCTCCCTGCCTATGTCGATACTGGCGCAACTGCAGTTACCAAGGCGAATATGAACGAGCCAAAAATTAAAGGCTTGCTTGACCCCATGACCTTAAAGAAATAATTCGGTTCAATTTGCGGGCACTTCTGTGTGCGGAGGTGTCCGCATTATGTATCAAGATTCAATGTATCAGGTAGGAAAGATGAGCGATTATATTGTTGAGATGAAAAATATATCCAAAAGCTTCCCCGGCGTTCGCGCTCTTTCCAATGTCAATTTGTCAGTTAAAAAAGGCGAAGTGCATGCATTGGTTGGAGAAAATGGTGCAGGCAAATCTACTTTGATCAAGATACTTACAGGGGCATATCAGAAAGACGAAGGGACGATAGTTTTTGACGGAAAAGAAGTAGATGTCAAAGACCCTCATTTTAGCAAGAATATTGGTATCCATGCAGTGTATCAGGATATTACTCTTGCAATGCACTTGTCAGTCGGAGAGAACTTTTTCCTGGGAGAATTGCCAATGAGTTCTCCTTTTACTGTAGATTGGAAGAAAGTCTATTCGACTGCGAACGATGTACTGGCATCTCTCGATTTGAAAATCGATCCGCATATGCTGGTTAGAAGCCTTCCTGTTGCTAAACAGGAAATGGTCGCGATTGCCAAGGCGATTTATGAAAAATCGAAACTGATGATTTTTGATGAGCCGACAGCTTTGCTGACCAATGAAGAAAGTGAAGAATTATTTAAAATCATAGCGCGGCTAAAATCCGAAGGAATAGGCATAATCTATATTTCACACAGACTTGAAGAAGTATTCCGCTTTTGCGATGCCGTGACCATTTTGAAAGATGGCCGTTATGTTGCTACGATGCCGACTAAGGATACCAATGAGGATGAACTTATCTCGCTCATGGTAGGAAGAAAAATTGAGGAAATGTATTATTTCGAGCATCACAATGAGCCCGAAGTTGTTCTGAGCGTACGAAACTTGACAAAGAAGAAAGTATTTCAGGGAATACATTTCGATTTACACAAGGGTGAAATATTAGGGATGTTCGGTCTGGTGGGGTCAGGCAGGACGGATATCGTGCTTTCTATTTTTGGTGCGACGAAATATGATGAAGGCTCAATTTCGTTTTTTGGGAAACCTGCAAATGTTCGCAAGCCTCGAGAGGCTATCGAACTTGGTTTTGGTCTTGTGCCGGAAAACAGGCGCACGCAGGGCCTTGCTCTTCCGCTTTCCGTGAAAATTAATATCAATCTTTTGCAATATAAAAAAATAAGTCATTTTGGCATTGTAATCGATAGAAATCGTGAATTGAGCAATGCAAAATCTTTTATTCAGGAACTTTCCATAAAGACTCCTTCAGAAGACGCTATTGTCCGTAATCTTTCAGGGGGCAACCAGCAGAAGGTTGTCATAGGCAAATGTCTTGCCAACCAGCCCAAGATCATGATCTTTGATGAACCTACCCTTGGAATAGATGTAGGCTCTAAAGAAGAGATTTATACATTGCTTGAAAAGCTCACAAAGACGGGCACTTCTGTCATTTTTATATCCTCGTATCTTCCGGAAGTGATTGGTGTATCAGATAGAATTGTCGTTATCTCTGAAGGAAGACAAATGGGTATTATTGATAGAAACGAGGCTACTGAAGAAAGAATAATGAAGTTGGCAAGTGGCATTGAAGAGAACTCAGCGAAAATAGAGAGCGAGGCGGTATGAAGGCACATCAACCTGTTGAGCAGGACTCAAAAGAGAAAAAGAGATTCAAATTAAAAACCGAAGGTACGCTTGTATTGCTTCTGTTGGTACTGGCAGTGTTTCTGACAATTTTTACAAGAGGATTCCTGACTGGCAACAATCTTTCCAACTTGGTTCGGCAGACAGCCATTAATGGCATTGTAGCTCTTGGGATGACGTTCGTCGTCATCTCTGGTGGCATTGATTTGTCCGTCGGTTCGGTTGTCGGATTTGCCGGTATCCTTGTCGCTTTGCTGATGAAAAGTGGCGTTCCAATCGGCTTGGCAGTTTTGGCGTCCATATCGATTTCGTTTCTGTTAGGCGTTGCAAATGGTTTTATGGTTTTTGATGGTAGAATTCCTCCCTTTATTGCAACATTGGGGTCCATGTCAATCATTCGAGGGGCAATCATGTTAATTTCACGTGCACGAATGATTGCTGGATTGCCAAAACCCTTTCTGGATTTTGCACAGACCACGTATCTAGGATTGCCTGCACTGTTTGTCGTTTGGCTTGTCTTGATTCTTTTTACAATTTTCCTGACAAAGAAGACTCCCTTTGGGAGAAATGTGTACACAATTGGTAGCAATCTTGAAGTCGCACGTCTATCCGGTATCAATATTCGTTTTACAACATATATGATTTATGGTTTGTCAGGACTAATGGCTGGTATCGCCGGGATTTTAATGACGAGCCGCCTTGCAAACGGCATACCTACTGGGGGCCAAGGTTATGAGATGGATGCAATAGCTTCATGCGTCATTGGTGGCGCAAGTCTTTCAGGCGCTGAAGGTACCATCCTTGGCACGGTACTAGGAGCAGTAATTATTGCTACTTTAAGAAATGGCGGCAATTTGCTCGGTATTGATCCTTTCATATTGCAAATTGTAAACGGCGTGATAATCGTGGCGGCCGTTTACATTGACCAGTATAGAAAGGCGCATCAGAAATAGATCGTCGAGGGGATTCTTTCATGCAGTATATAATTGCTCATGATCTAGGCACGAGTGGTAACAAGGCAACTCTATACGATGAGGCCGGGAAACTGGTCGCCGCCTCTACCATCGAATACCCTACAACTATCGGCCCAGCCGGATATGTTGAGCAAGATGCCAATGAGTGGTGGAATGCAGTTGTCCTTTCGACAAAAAAGCTGCTGCAAATCTCTGAAATAAAAAATGCCGATATCGCTTGCATCAGTTTTTCCGGGCAAATGATGGGATGTTTGCCTGTCGACGCGGAAGGGAATCCGCTTCGACCGGCTATAATTTGGGCTGATATGCGTTCAGAAAAACAAGCTGCCCAATTAAGATTGGCGTTTGATGAGAAAGAGTTTTACAAAATCGTATGGCACAGGCCGATAAGCTCGTATACCCTCACAAAGCTGATGTGGATAAGAGACAATGAGCCAGAAGTATATAACAAGACAGAAAAAACGCTGCAAGCAAAGGATTTTATCGTATACAAGCTGACGGGAGCTTTTGCCACCGACTATTCTGATGCATCAGGGACAAATGCATTTGATTTGATACACAAGAAATGGTCGGATACTATTCTAGACAGTGTAAGAATCAGGAAAGATATTTTCCCGGAGCCGTATTCTTCGACCACTATAATCGGACATGTCACAAAAGAAGCTGCTGGTCTCACTGGTCTTGCGGAAGGAACCCCCGTAGTTTTAGGAGGCGGAGATGGTTCATGCGCTATTGTCGGCGCAGGGATTTTTGGCGGTCAAAAAGCGTATTCAATTTTAGGTTCTTCGTCATGGGTGGCTTTTGAATCAGATACCCCTCTCTACGATGAAGAAATGCGGTATATAACATGGGCGCATCTGGATGAAAGAAAATATCAGCCTTGCGGTACGATGCAAGCTGCGGGATTGTCTATTTCCTGGCTAAGGGAGGTTTTGGCAGGATATGAGACATATGCAGAAAAGCACTTGGGTGAAAATGCATTGGATCTAATAGAATCCAGCGCACATGTCTCTCCGCCAGGTTCACATAATTTGATTTATTTGCCTTATTTGCTTGGCGAAAGAAGTCCCAGGTGGGATCCTTATGCCAAAGGGGCATTCATTGGACTTACTTCGAAGCATACTAAAGAAGATATCTTCAGAAGTGTCTATGAAGGAATTGCCTATAATCTTAAAACTATTATAAATGCTTTTGAAGGAAATATTTATTTAAAAGAAATAACCTTAATTGGCGGCGGCGCGAAGAGCAGTCTCTGGCGCCAGATATTGGCAGATGTATGGGAAAAACCAGTTTTGGTTCCACGATATCTAGAAGAAGCAACTTCCATGGGAGCTGCAATTGCCGGTGGAATAGGTATAGGGATTTTCAAAGATTTTTCAGTCGCCGAGAAATTGAATCCTACGGTCAACAAAATCATGCCAGATAAAAGCAATATTCCGACTTACAAAAAATTGTACCCATTATTTGAACAAAGCTACGCAAGTTTAAAAGATATATTCCGAAAGCTTGAGGATTAAAAATGCAGATAGAAAATAATTCGGAAATAAGCGGCATGGCGCCCAAAATTATCGTCATGGGCAGTTTTGTTGCTGATTTAATGGGGCGAGCGGCTCATATTCCTGTGAGCGGTGAAACAGTCAAGGGCAATTTTTTTAAAGTAGGTCCGGGCGGCAAAGGTGCGAATCAAGCTGTCGCGGCAGCCAGGGCCGGCGGCAATGTGGCGATGATTACAAAGCTGGGAATGGATTCTTTCGGCGATATGGCATTTAATAATTTTGTCAATGAAGGAATAAATACGGATTACGTCTTCAGATCCAGGGAATTTTCGACCGGGGCGGCGCTTATTATGGTAAGCGAAGAAACAGGCCAGAATTCCATCATTGTAATTCCTGGGGCGTGTGGCCAGATCAAAGAAGAAGAAGTAATCTCCGCTATAGATGGCCTTTCACCGGCCGATATTTTGGTTTTGCAGCTTGAGACTAATTTTGAGGCGATTGCGGAGAGCTTGAAAGTTGGGATGGCGAAAGGGTTAAAGGTTTTGATGAATCCCGCGCCTGCCCAGGAAATCCCGGAAGAATATTATTCTATGATCGATTATCTGACACCTAATGAAACGGAAGCCTCAACATTGTCCGGGATTCAGGTAAATACAATTGATGATGCAAAAAGGGCCGCAAGGATCCTGCGTTCAAAAGGAGCAAAAAATATAATTATTACATTGGGTGAGAAGGGAGTCCTTATTTTAGATAATGAAGATCATTTCCTTCATATTCCGTCTTTCAAGGTGAATGCCATCGATACGACAGGCGCAGGAGATGCATTTAACGGTGCCTTCGCTTTAGCCCTGGCTGAAGGGAAAGATATTGTGCCTGCAACAATTTTTGCGAGTGCAGCCGCAGCGATTTCCGTGACTCGCATCGGGACAGCCCCGTCGATGGCATATAGAAAAGAGATAGATGATTTTTTAAGTAATAATCAGCCGAATCGATAAGGAGGCATGTACGATGAAAAAAGGCAGAATTTTAAATCAGAAGCTGAGCGAAGCGATAGCATCAATGGGACATGGTGACTGGATTCTCGTTACTGATGCCGGGTTTCCAATACCAAATGACAGCCGGCGTATAGATTTGGCCCTTGAGGCAAACATACCGACAGTGCAACAAGTCCTGTCGGCCATTCTCAGCGATTTCGTGTATGAGAGATGCATCATCACTCTGGAACAGAAGACGAACTATCCGAAATTGTATTCGCAAATTGAGGCTATGATCGATCGCTGTCCAATCGAGACGCTACCTTATTCGCAGTTTATGTCTGACTTCGCCAACAAACCTAAATTTTTCGTGAGAACAGGCGCGTTTGAGCCGTGGGGGAATATTGCTCTTTGCTCCGGAGTGGATGCTCCGAGATGGTTTTTGAAAGATAAAGGAATCATTGTTCCGGATTATTATGAAGAGAGAGTCAATTACAAGGAAAAGGGCTAATCAGTTTTACGTCTTTTCCTTGACTTGTTTTAAAGGAGAAATCGATTCATGACAGTCAATAGGCTGGAAAGAGCATCGCGACCGACTTTTTACTTCATTGGCGTTACGACGTTAAAGTCATCAATTATGAGAGTATTCCCCCAATGGATGAAATATCTGAATTTCGGTGATGTCGAAATCAGGGGGATTGACTGCCTGATTCATGATAATCCTCAAACTTATCGGGATATTGTTGCATTTATAAAACAGGATCCATTGTCGCTGGGCGGCCTCATAACGACTCACAAAATGGATTTGCTGGCAGCGTCCAAGGATTACTTCGAATATCTCGATCCATATGCCGAATTATTGGGAGAAATATCTTCGATATCCAAACGGTTCTCCCAACTGCGAGGTCATGCGAAAGATCCGATTACAAGCGGGCTGGCGATGGAATCCTTCATCCCGCAATCCTATTGGCAAAGCACTAACGCTGAACTGTGTATTTTAGGTGCGGGCGGGGCTTCATTGGCTCTCACCTGCTACATTATGAAACAGAAGAAACGTTATGAATGGCCTTCCAGAATAATAGTAACAAACAGGAGTCAGCCGCGGCTCGATCACATGAAAGAAATACATAATATAATTAATCCAGGGATTCCTGTTGAATATATTCATGCTCGTGAAGCAGTTATAAATGACAGTATAGTGAATGATTTAAAGCCCGGCTCCGTGGTTGTGAATGCCACAGGGTTAGGGAAAGATCAGGAGGGCAGCCCGCTGACAAACGATGTTATTTTCCCGGAACATGGCATTGTGTGGGAATTTAATTATCGGGGCAATCTTGTGTTTCTTGATCAGGCAAACAAGCAGAAAAAAGATAGATACTTAACTATTGAAGATGGATGGATTTATTTTATTTATGGCTGGACTCAGGTTATTTCTGAAGTATTTAACAGTGAGATTCCTACTTCAGGTCCTGTATTTGATGATCTTTGCAGGATTGCGGCTGAATATCGCTGAAAGAAGGATGTATGGACTTTGATGCAATTGGAAAGTACATGGTTCCTTTTGATGTCGACCTCGACTTGAACGAAGGAATTTTAAAAGGTTATACCAATCACACAATTCGCAGGGCCTCTTCAATGTGGCATTATTATCAAGATGAATCAGCACTGGAGACCTCAATTAACAATGGCGACCCCATTCACTATGAGGTGTTTGAAAAGACAGTGCCCGAAGAGTACGGTCATCTCATGATGGGCGTTTCCAAGCTCTATGCGGGAACCGTCGGCCAGGAATTCTTTATGACAAAAGGCCATTATCATGCCGTTGCCCAAACAGGGGAAGTATACCTTTGTCTTAAAGGAAGCGGCTATTTGGTAATGAAAACAAAGGACGGCGATTTTTTTGCATTGCCCATGGAAAGAGGCAAAGTACTATATGTGCCTCCATACTGGGCTCACCGGTCAGTAAATACTGGAACCGAACCTTTAATTTCTTTTTTCGTCTACAACGCTGAAGCAGGCCACAATTATGGTGATATTGAAACAGAAGGTTTTTCTAAAAGAGTCTTCAACCAGAACGGCAAGACGATTTTTGTCTAGGTGTTTGTATGGAGAATATCATTGTTACCCCCAGGTCTCTTTCAAAAGGGAATAATCCACTTTTAGCCAGGATAAAGGATGCTGGATATAATCTTGTTTTTCCTAATCCCGGGAAACAGCCTACAGAAGACGAGCTTGTTGAAGTGATCGGGGATGCGGTCGGGTATATTGCTGGCGTGGAGCCAATTACTGCTGCCGTACTGGAGAAGGCTGAGAAACTAAAAGTCATAAGCAGAAATGGTACAGGGATCGATAATATCGATTTGGAGACTGCCCGAAAGAAGAACATAAAAATCAGAAAAGCCGATGGGGCCAACGCACGGGGAGTCGCTGAATTGACTATTGGTCTTATTTTGGCAGCTGTACGGGATATTGTCTTGAGCGATAGAAGCTTGAAATCTGGAATTTGGAATAGAGAGAAAGGTTTCGAGCTTGAAGACAAGACATTGGGCATCATCGGTTGTGGAAAAATTGGCCAGTTGGTGTCTCGTTTTGCATTGGAATTTGGCATGAATGTGCTTGCCTATGATGCGTACCCCAATCCGGACTTTCACCCATCCGGGAACTTTCGATTTGATGCGTTGCGGGCGGTTCTCAAAAATTCGGACATCGTAAGCCTCCATTGTCCTCCCCTGCCGGACAAAAGGCCCCTGATAGAGGCGGCCGAAATAGCGACCATGAAACACGGAGCCATTATCATAAATACGGCCCGGCAAAGTCTGGTGGACGAGAAAGCCCTGCTGGAGGCATTGGACAGCGGAATCCTTCATTGTTATGCCATTGATGCCTTTGATAAAGAACCGCCTGATGACTTATCGCTCGCCAAGAATGAGCGGGTGATTGTGACACCGCATATAGGCGGCTTCACGGAAGAAAGTATACAGAGAGCCACCGAAGCCGCGATAGACAATCTTCTTGAATCGCTGCAAGAGGCATAGAGTGCTGAAAATGAAGATTATCGACGGCGAAAATATTTCTCTTGAGCCATTGTCAGAATATTCAGAAACACGACTAAGAATCCAATGGTTGGGTCAGGCTGGGTTCCTGATTGATTCAAAATTGGGAAGAATTATTATCGATCCATATCTCTCCGACAGCCTTGCGGTAAAATATAGTGGAAAGCGTTTCGAACACGTTCGGATGATGCCGATACCCGTGAATCCCGCGGAGATCGGTTCCGTCAGGATATGCCTGTCTACGCACCACCATACCGACCATATGGATGAGAGCACGATCCGCGCGATAGCGTCGAGGAACCCGGATTGCCTTTTCGTCGTGCCGGCGGCGAGCCGCGATAATTCCAAGTTGAGCGGCATCCCAAAAGAGAACATCGTCGCCGCGGACGCCTTCTCTCCCATGGATATTGGCGACATAAGGATATATCCGATTCCGTCGGCGCACGAAGAACTTGCCATCGACGGGGCGGGCCACCACGTTTTTTTGGGGTACCTTGTTTCCATCGATGGCCTGACTATCTATCATTCGGGGGATTGCGCCCCTTACGCGGGACTTCTGGCCAATCTTGCCGGTTTCAGGGTGAATATTGCCTTGTTGCCTGTAAACGGCAGAGATGAAATAAGAAAAGCGGCGGGAATACTTGGCAATTTCACGCTGAATGAAGCCGTACAACTTGCCGAGGCTGCCGGCTTTGACTTTTCGATTGGGCATCATTTTGGGATGTTTGATTTCAATACAATCGACATTGGGCAGGCGGAGCAGATGATTCAGAAAAAGGACGCAGCTCATTTTGAACTCGCCAAGATGGGCAGAATGTATGAATTTCGTTAAGATTTTTCAATTCGGATGTATTTTTATTATTGGAGGTTGCTGATATGAATTCAATATTTGATGAAATAAAGAAATATAAAATTGTTCCAGTCATTAAGCTTGAAAAGCCGTCCGATGCTTTTCGTTTAGGAAGGGCGCTTCTCGAAGGCGGATTGCCGGTTGCAGAAGTAACTTTTCGCACGGCAGCCGCCAGAGATGCAATAAAGCTGTTGAGGGACCAGTATCCAGCCATGATGGTAGGCGCGGGGACGGTCACCACCATCGAACAGGTCGACCTGGCCCGCGATGCCGGCGCGATGTTCATTGTAACACCAGGATTTAATCCAAGAATTGTAGATTATTGTCTGGCCAACAACATCATCATAATCCCCGGGGTGAATTCTCCAAGCCAGATCGAACAGGGACTCGAGCGTGGGCTCTCTTTGTTGAAATTCTTTCCTGCCGAGGCTTCGGGAGGCGTTAAAATGCTCAAGGCCCTGCACGGCCCATACAGTGAAGTCTCATTTGTACCCACAGGAGGCATAGACGCTTCCAATCTGCTCCAGTACATCCAGTTGAGCAATGTCGCCGCGATAGGGGGAAGCTGGATGGTAAAGGAAGACCTCATATCGTCCGGACAGTTTGATGTGATCTCGCGGCTGTGCGGGGAGGCCCTCACGATAGTTCGGCAAAGCCACACATAGAATATCGGGAGTCTGTATGAAATACCGATATTTTGGCAAAACCGGGCTGAGAATAAGCGAAATAAGTTTTGGTACGCAGACATTCGGATGGACTACCGACAAGGCCGACGCGTTCAGACTGCTCGATTATTATGTCGCGGAAGGGGGGAATTATCTCGACACCGCCGATTCCTACAACGACGGGGCATCGGAAGAGATATTAGGACAATGGCTGAAAGGACGAAAAAGGACTGATGATGTGTTGATTGGCACGAAAGTGTTCTTTAACGAGCATGCCGGTCCGGGTTCGAATGAGATTGGCCATTCTAAAAAACATATCGTCCACTCTCTGGAAAAGAGCCTGGCTCGACTTGGCATTGAAGCTGTCGATCTGTATCAGCTCCATTGCTATGATCGCGGAACCGACATCGAAACGGTCATGCAGACAATGGAAGATCTGATTCGTGCTGGTAAAATATTGCATTACGGAATCTCGAATTTTATACCTTCGATCATAATGAAAATGGTGATGCTTGGCCATCTTAGGCAATGCCATCGGCCGGTATCTTTGCAGCTTGAATACAGCCTGCTTGTCCGAAGCCCGGAATGGGAACTCTTGCCCTTGTGTGAGGAAGAGCATATCGGAACCTTGGCGTGGTCGCCTCTTGCCGGAGGCTGGCTCACAGGCAAATACCAGAGAAACGCGCCTCCTCCGGAGAATAGCCGCGTGGGAAGAAATGACCGGGAATATGATCAGCCGGGGAAAAGAGATGGGGCGAGGACATGGGCGATTCTGGATGAATTGAGGAAAATCGCGGAACGACGAAACGTCCCGGTGTCTCAAATAGCTCTGAACTGGCTGAGAAGAAAGAGCAGTATCTCTTCCATTCTCATCGGGGCGAGGAATCTGGAACAGCTGGAAGCGAATATGTCATGTATGCGCTGGGACTTGTCAGATGAAGAAACCCGGCTTCTGGATCAGGCGAGCGATGTGAATGCTCCATATCCTTATAGTTTTATCAGTAGCTACAGCAGAGAATCATATACACGGGAGGCTTAGAAAATGATAACAATTGAAGAATTGGCGAGGAGCATTGAATATACACTGTTGAAACCGACGGTCACGAAAGAGATGATAGAACTGCTATGCGAGGAAGCGAAGCAGTATCAATTTGCCAGCGTCGCAGTCAACCCGTTTTGGGTTTCATTGTGTTCAAAAAAACTCGAAGGTTCGGAAGTGGCCGTATGCACAGGCATCGGTTTTCCTCTCGGTGCCAATACTACCGAGATAAAAGCGGCAGAGGCGAAACGAGCGGTCATGCAGGGCGCAAAAGAGGTGGATGTCGTCATCAATATTGGGAAAGCAAAGGAAGGCGATTGGTCTGCTGTCAGAGAAGATATTGCTGCAGTAGTGGCGGCCGTGAAACCGGCGGCAGTCGTGAAGATTATATTGGAAGCATGCTATCTCACTGATGATGAGAAAATTATGGCATCTAAGGCAGCCTTGGAAAGCGGTGCTGATTATGTAAAGACGAGTACCGGGTTTGGTTCGGGCGGTGCAACAATCGATGATATAAGGCTTATGAAAAGCGTTGTTGGCAATAGAATGAAGATCAAGGCTGCGGGAGGCATTCGGAGACTGGATGATGCGATGGCATTCTTGGAGGCCGGAGCTGATCGAATAGGTACTTCGAATGGTGTCTCGATAGTGAATGAATTCAAGCGCCGTTTTAAATAGTAAGTATCGGTATTGCCAAAAAGTGCCGTGCCCGGTCATCAGTCGTGATCGGGCACGGCACTTTTATTGCTTGTGGTGCGGTTTTAATTGCGGGCTGTCTTATTTGAACTCGGCAAGCAGTTTTTGGGCGTTATTGTTCCCCATGGATGCGGCTTTTTCGAGGTCGGCCCTGGCCTGGGCGAGACGGTTTGTGTCTTTATAGAGCTGGCCTCGGAAATACCAGACATCACTGTTGACATCGGGAGATGAGCCGAAGAGGTTTATGTATTCGTCGAAGAGCTGTTCGGCTTTTTTGCGGTCCTGACCGGCGATTCCGGGCAGAACTTGCCAGAAGCGGCCAAGCGAGAGGATCGGGCCACCATTGTCGTAGGTTTTGTCGAATTTGTAAGCATTCTCGAAACCCATTTGCGTTTTGCCCTTCAGTCCTTCGGTCAAGGCTTTTACGACGCTGACACAATCCGAGTAGGTACCGACACAGAGCCCATAGTAGTACCAGCCTTCAATGCCGGTGGGATTGAGTTTGAATGCGATTTCGCCGTATTTCATGCCTTCTTTGGCGGCGGCGCGGGCGGTGTCTTTCCAGCCGGGCACTTCGTGGGCGACGAGGTAGTCGCCATATTTGCGGGCGGCCTGGGCTGCTTGCCAGTTGAGCGTATAGTCCTGGGGTGCGGGGGCGGCGAGTTTGACGGCGTTTTCATAGGCTGTTTTCAGTTCGGCCTCGTTTTGCGCGATTGCGGGCACGAGGGCGATGAGCATGAGTATTGCAGAGTATAACAGAATTCGCTTCATACAAAGAGCCTCCTTGATGAGGGAAACGTACCTTGCGCGCGGCTTGCAGTCAAGGGCGATCAGCCAGATGTCCATCCAGCGGACACTCATCCGCTTAGCCGCCAGAAAGCCCCTCCGTTTTTATTGCAGTTTTGGATCGAAAGCCGCCCTGAGCCCATCACCAAAGATGTTGAAGGCGAGTACCGTCAGGAAAATAGCGATGCCAGGGAATACGGTAAGGTGGTCGGCGACGCCGATATAGTCGCGGCTCTCGGCGAGCATCGCGCCCCATTCGGGAGAAGGGGGCTGGGCGCCGAGGCCAAGAAAACTCAGCGAAGAAGCGGTTAAAATCGAAGTGCCGATTCTCATGGTGAAGTATACGATAGAGCTGCTCAGAGTGCCCGGCATGATGTGGACGAACATGATTCTGTTGTTGGAGGCGCCCATGCTTCGCGCCGCGCGCACATAGAGACTTTCTTTTATGGAAAGAGTGTTGCTGCGGACGATGCGCGCGAAGGTGGGGATACTGAATATGGCGACTGCGGCGACGACGTTCACGAGGCCCGGGCCGAGGATCGCGACGACGGCGATGGCGAGAAGGATGCCGGGAAAGGCGAAGAGTACATCCGCGGACCGCATGATGATCTCGTCGAGAAATCCCCCGAAAAACCCGCTTATGAGCCCCAGTGTCACGCCGACGATGGCGCCGATAGTGACTGAGGAAATGCCTACGGAAAGTGAAATGCGGGTTCCATATATGATTCTGGTGAGGATGTCGCGACCGTAGATGTCGGTTCCTGCCCAGTGCTGTGGGCTGGGGGGCATCATCGCCTGGCTGTAGTCCGTCGCATATGGATCATAGGGGGCGATAAATGGCGCGAAAATCGCCACAAACACAAGAAGAAGAATGAAAATTCCAGCTACCACAGCGGACTTCTGCTTTTTGAACTTTTGCCAGAAAATCATGGATGGCGTAATTGTTTTTTCTGCCATGGCAACACCCTATTTATACCGGATTTCCGGATTGATGACCGCGTAGAGCATATCTACTAGAAGATTGATGATCACGAACTGGAAAGAGTAGAGCAACAGAAGCGCCTGGAGCACCGGGTAGTCGCGCACGCTCACCGATTCGATCATATATCTGCCGAGTCCGGGCCACGCGAAAACCGTCTCTACCACTACGGAACCGCCCAGCAGAAAGCCGAACTGTAAGCCGACCATGGTGACCACGGGAATAAGCGCGTTTCTGAACGCGTGCTTCCACATGACCACTCGTTCCGGGAGGCCCTTGGCCCGCGCCGTGTTGATGTATTCCTCCTGAAAGACATCGAGGAAGGACGAGAGGGTAAACCGCGCGATGATCGCGGCGACCGATGCGCCCAACGTGAGCGATGGCAGAATAAGCTCTTTGAATTTTCCTGTAAAACCGGTGACGGGCAGCCACCCTAAGTGCACGGCAAAAAGCTGCATCAAGAGCAGCCCAAGCCAGAACTGCGGCATCGAAATTCCCGAAACCGCCACAATCATGGCGGTGTAGTCCTGCCATTTGCCCCGATGCATCGCCGCATAGGCCCCAAAGAGAATGCCTATGATGATCGACCATGCCAAACTTGTCAGGGCGAGGTATAAGGTTGGCGGAAACCGCAACGCAATTTCCTGTGCGACCGGCAGCTTGCTGCTGAGGCTTTTCCCAAGATCGCCCCTGAACAGGCGACCCATATAGGTCAAATACTGTTCAGGAAGCGACTTGTCGAGCCCAAGCTCGGTACGGATCCTGTTGATGGTAGCCTCGTCCGCATCGGGACCTGCCACAACGCGGGCAGGGTCTCCGGGCAGCAAATGCACGAACAAGAAGACCAGTATCGAGACCACCAACAGGACCGGAAGGATGGACAAGCACCTTCGAATAAAATATTTCAGCATAAATTACTGTACAATCTCTGCTTCTTCGACCGTGAATGCTCCATCTGCCATTGGGTAGATGCCTTGAATATTCTTGGCCTTGGCCGCGATGAGCGTATCTACGAAGAGATAGCCCCATGGAGCCTTTGACCAGATATAGTCTTGCATCTGCGCATAGGCAGTTCCGCGGACTTTCGGGTCGGCGGAGGTCAGGCCCGCTTTGATCAGGTTGTCGACTGTTTTGTCTTCAAAGAAGCCATAGTTCGACATGTTCGGGGGGAAGGCTTCGGTTGAGAGAAGCGGGCGCGTTGCCCAATCCGCGTCGCCGGTAGAAGAAGACCAGCCGCCGAATGCAATGAAGGCCTGATCCCCGACAGTATCGGGTTTATTTTTGGAGAGCATATCATAGAAGCTCGCGACATCCATCGACTGAATTTCGCCGGTAATGCCAATCGCCTGGAGCTGCTGCTGCACCATCTGGGTGGCCCTCAGACGGGCGCTCGCATTCGGGGTCAGGAAGACGACTTTGAAGCCGTTCGGATAGCCTGCCGCTTTCATGAGCTCTTTCGCTTTTGCGAGGTCATAGGGCCATGGGCCTTCTTTCTTGAAGAATGGCAAGGCGGCCGGGAAAACCGAATCTGCTTCGGTCGCAGCACCGCCCCACGCGATGTTGATGATTGCTTTCTTGTCGAGCGCATAGTTGATCGCCTGGCGCACTCTTTCGTCGGAGAGCACCTTGGATTTTGTGTTAAAAATAAGATAACGTTCAATAATTGAGGGCTGCTTGATGACGTCGATGTTGGGATCGTTTTCTACAAGCTTGAGCAGCTCTGCGGGCATCGGGTAGATGTACTGCGCCTGACCGGCACGGAGCATGGCGACGCGGGAGCCGTTTTCTGGAATCGGCACGAACTTGATCGAATCGACCTTAACCGTGCCGCGCCAGTAGTTGGGGTTCTTCTTGATGAGCACATAGCTGCCGGAAACCCATTCCTGGAACATGAATGGACCGGTCCCCACCGGATGGCTGCCGATGTCATCGCCATATTTTTCGAGCGCGGCCGGGCTGAGCATAAGAGCGCCCGGATGGGCAAGCGCGTTGAGGAAGGCGCCGAAAGGCTGTTTCAGCAAAAATTTGACGGTGTAATCATCGATGATCTTCAGCTCTTTGACGGGGTCCATGAGGCTGCTTCGCACATATTTGCCCGTCATGAGACGGTCGATGTTCACTTTTACGGCCTTTGCGTTGAAGGGCGCGCCATCCTGGAACGTGATCCCCTTGCGCAGCTTGAACGTGAACTCAGTGGCACTGTCATTGTACGTGTATGATTCGGCAAGCAGAGGAATAATATTCATGTTCTTGTCGAATCCCAGCAAGCCCTGGCAGATTGCCCGCTCGATGGCGCCGGAATACGTATCGGATGTGTTGTGCGGATCCAAGGTTTTGGTCGTTGAATCCGATGCGTAGATGATGTCTTTCCCTGCGGCAAAGACTGGCACGGCGGCGATGGTGAGCACCATCAGCGCCGCGAGCACGAGATGTTTCGCTTTCATCTCTAGCCTCCTTTTAAAAAATTATATTGACCTGTAGCACCGACCGACGGTCGGGTGCTAGAAGCTCATTGTTGTCATGCCGATGCGATGAAATGCCCCGGCTCGATTTCAACGTACTCAATTTTTGGAATCGCGTCGCTTACTCTGTGAATCGTACTGGGAATTTCCCCGCTCAACATGCCAAAATTCGACCTGTGGGAGGGATCGGGCACGGGAATCGCCGAAAGCAATTTTTTCGTGTAGGAGTGCGAAGGATTTTCGAACACTTGCATGCGGCTCCCCGATTCGACGACCTGGCCAAGGTACATCACCATGACCCTGTTGCTTACCCGTTCGATGACCGCCATATTATGCGAAATAAAGAGATACGAAAGCTTGAACTCCTTCTGCAGCTCGAGCATGAGGTTGAGTACCGTCGCCTGGATCGACACGTCGAGCGAGGAGACCGCTTCGTCGGCGATGATGATTTTAGGCTGAGTGGCGAGCGCACGCGCGATCGCGATACGCTGGCGCTGTCCGCCCGAAAATTCGTGCGGATAGCGGTCTTTATGCGCCCGGGGAATGCCTACGCAGTCGAGCAGATACTCGACGCGCTTTTTGCGCTCTTCGGCGGTGCCGATGTTGTGGATGATGAGAGGCTCTTCGATGGCGGCGCCGATCCGGATGCGCGGATTGAGCGACGCGTAGGGGTCCTGGAAGACGAACTGGATATCTCTGCGATAGTGTTTCAGCTGCGATTCTGACAAAGCCAAGATATCCTGGCCTTTGTAGAGCACTTTGCCTTCCGCGGGGACCAATTTTAAAATCGCATATCCCGTTGTCGATTTTCCACACCCCGATTCCCCGACAATGCCGAGGGTCTCGCCTTCATAGATGTCGAAATTGACGTTTTGCACCGCGCGCACGACATGGGTGGTGCGCCCGAAGAATGTCTTTTCGGCGACAAAATGCGTCGTGAGATTGCGCGCCTGCAAGAGCGGTTGTTTTGTGTAATCGGCGGTGTCGATGGTTTTCTCTTCGGGCGGGGCATCATCCGCCTTGCGGCTGAGTTCCTTGGACATTTCGAGCACGGGCAGGGTCGCGGGGAAGGAGCGCCCTCTCATCGAGCCGAGTTTCGGTACGGCTTTCAGCAGCGCCCGCGTATATGGGTGCGAAGGAGTCGAGAATATCGTATTCACGTCATTTTCTTCGACGAGTTCGCCTTTGTACATGACCACCACTCGGTCCGCGATCTCGGCCACAACCCCCATGTCGTGCGTGATAAAAACGACCGAAATATGAAGTTTGTTCTGGAGTGACTTTATCAGCGCGAGTATTTGGGCCTGAATCGTCACATCGAGCGCTGTCGTCGGTTCGTCCGCGATCAGGATTTGAGGATTGCTCGCAAGCGCCATCGCGATCATGACGCGCTGGCGCATGCCTCCCGAAAGCTGGAAGGGATAATCGTTTACGCGCCGGGATTTGTCGGGAAATCGCACCAGCTCCAGCAGCTCCATGACTTTCTGCATGGCCTGTGCCTTAGGGATGCGCTGGTGCACCAGAATTGCTTCGAGCAGTTGATTGCCAATGGTGAACACGGGGTTGAGCGAGGTCATTGGCTCCTGAAAGATCATGGAAAGATCGGTGCCTCTGATCGCGGTCGCGTCCTTGTGACTGATATTCGTGATATCGATAATTTGATTGTTGCGTTTTCTAAGCAGAATTTGGCCGGAATCGGTGCGCACATTGCCGAGCAGCCGCATGACGCGGCGCATTGTGACGGTCTTTCCCGAGCCGGATTCTCCGACAATCGCGAGGGTTTCGCCTTTTTTTACCGAAAAGGATATATTGTGCAAGACCTGAGTATACCCATAGTATCCGGGGAAGCTGAGCGACAAGTCTTTTATTGCGAGAAGTTCGTCATCACGCATGCGTAGGTTTGTCGCTGTCATGCCTCAAAATATCCTTTTTTGACGGCTTCTTTGTTCTTGATCGCAATTGCACCGCGCGCAACGACATCGCGGATTGAGAATGAGGCCGGATCGATGACGACAAGATCGGCGTCCATGCTGACACGGAGAGATCCTTTTCTTGTCTCGAGACCATAGATGCGTGCGGGAGTCGTCGTCAAAGGCTGCAATGCTTCTTCTAACGGAATGTGTTTCTTGTTGACCAGAAGGTTGAGCTCAAACATCAACGAAGAAGGTGTGCCCACACCCATTCCGACAGTACGGCTGTGATCCTGATTCCATATTGGCATTGAACCACCTGCATCCGTGCTGAAGGACACATGATCAAAGAGACCATTGTCCCGTGCGATGCAGGCAAAATCGGCTGCGGTCAGGCGAGGAGAGTCCGGTTCGGGCAATTCCTGGTGGCAGGTGGCATCGACCACACATCCTTTTTCGGCGAGCGCGAGCGCCTGATCGGAAAGTTTTCCGCTTTTCCGGTTGATGTGGGTAGGCACAAAAATGCTTGGGCGTATTTCGAATTTCTCGACGATTTCAAAAATGAGATCGAGAGCCTGGGTTCTGATACCTGTGTGCACGGTGATGATTCCTGGCTTATTGGCCACAAGCGCAGCGACCTGCACATCGGACGCGAGGGATGCCAGATCCTTTGCGTCGATATGTGGTCCTCTCGAATCGGCGAGCGCAAGTTTTACCCCTATTACTGGCTGAAGGAACACCATGTCCCGGGCGACGGAGCCCGTGATTGTGGGCGATGGATACCAATAGGCGCCGGTGAGCATGAAGGCGGTCATGCCTTCGGCATTGAAGGCTTGGGTTTTCGCATAGAGATTCTCGACCGAGCGGGTGAGAGAATCGGTGCCGAGCAGGCCGACCGCCGTCGTGACGCCGTTTCGGAAGTTCATTGACACCGTGAGCTCGGGCACACGGGTCTGAAAACCTCCCTCTCCGCCTCCGCCCGTAAAATGCTGGTGCCCGTCGATAAAACCAGGAACGATCACCATACCCGATGCGTCGAGTTCGTCGATATCCCCGGGAAGAAAGGCCGGATCGATATAAGGTTCCATGGCGAGAATCTTCTCGCCGCCAATAAGAATATCCATTTTCCCAAGAGGCGCTGGTGCAAATATTTCAGCATTCTTGATTACAAGCATGTTTCCACATCCTTTATTGATGAAGCTTTCATTGTGTTTCCTCTCTATTACTGATTATGCTATAGCCCAGCTTTTGCATTTCGAGGCCGTTGCGGATATTATCCCCGCCGTGGTCACCGGAAAGAAGCAGCATGTGGATAAACACCTGAATTGTGGAAACGAGGCCGACGAAGGAATTCGACATAAGCAGCGAATTGGTTGAGCATTTTACTGTGACATCTGCATGGGAATATACCGGACAGCTGGCAGAATCGGTGAAGAGACAAAGGTATCCTCCGCGTCCCTTTGTCACATCCGCGACGTGTCGGACTTCGGCGGAATATGGTGGAAATGTCATGAGAAACATGATGTCTTCGTGGCCGAAGCTTTTCAGCAGAGGAGAATAATCAGAGACAGAACCGGTAATCACGAACACATCCTTTTCCTGGCTTGCAAGGAAAGTCGTCTGCAGGATGTGGGCGAAATGGCGCGAGATGCCAAAACCCGCTATGAAAATTCTGCGGGCGTTTTTTACGGCATGAATCATTGTTTCCATATCTGTGAGCTTTAAATTGTTCAAGGTGATGCGCAAATTGTTGCATTCGTTTTGAATGAGCCTCTGAAGCTGTTTTTCTTCGGGAAGGGAGCCGAGTTTCGACAAGCTCACTTTTTCGTAGGGTTGAAGACGATGCTGAATTTCTTCCTGAAGCTCTTTCTTGAAGCTTTGATAACCAGAATACCCCAGGCTCTTGGCAAATCTGACAAGGGTAGCAGTGCTCGTGCCAAGCGCATCAGAGAGGGTATAAATGGAAGTAAAAGCGACCTTATTGTCATGATCGAGGATAAATGAACCAATTTTCTGGAAGTTGGGATTCATGTGAGGAAGGGTTTCTTTGATTTTGGTTGAAACCAGTGGCATAGTATCTCCTCTTTAGCAGACCACAAAACAGAGTAATATTGAAAGTGGCAAAATATTTGTTTCATCATTATTATGTAGCAAAACTTTAGTGTCAAGCATAAAAATAAAAATTTTGTGAAATATTTATTCAGTATAGAGGCTTGGTTGCAA
>Ga0074197_1000498_pt1 | contig 47766 bp, 50 predicted proteins | sample EPASupsiteSAE305_FD_64526 | JGI IMG/M metagenome (GOLD analysis project Ga0074197, IMG submission 64526) | Bioremediated contaminated groundwater microbial communities from EPA Superfund site, New Mexico - SAE3-05 reassembly with SPADES | ecosystem: Environmental > Aquatic > Deep subsurface >...
CGGATCATTAATTTCACCCCCCAGAAAGACAATCCGCTCTTTCAGAAGTCGTGAATAGATATCATAGGCCCGTTCACCGCGGCCACTCTGCTCAACCACCATAGGTACATACATGGACATAAACCCTTTATTCTGCAGCAGCAGGAGTGTTTAACTCTGCGGCTTCCACTTCGGTAACTACTGCATTTTCAAGCAGGAAGGCGATCGCTTTGTCTTCCTTGATTTCTGCGACCATTGAGTTGCGTGCATTTGCCTGGTTGGCGTAGAACTCTTTGATGCGGCCGAGCATATCTTCATTACCAGCTGCGATCTGAGTATAACGAGCCTCAAGGTCGGCATCTTCAACAGCAATATTTTCTTTCTCAACCAGAGACATAACCAGCAGACCGCCTTTTACCTTCTGCGCAGCCTCACCCCAGAAACGCTGCCTGAAACCATTTTCATCAAGTCCCATCATTTCAATGGTCATGTTCTGACCCTTTAAGCGGTTCTTTAAGTTTTCAAGCATAAAATCAGTCTGACGACGAACCATTGAATCAGGGACTTCAAGGGGATTTTTCTCAATCAGAGCATCAATAACGCGGGTCTTGAGATCAGTCTTGATCCGCTCAAGCTCCTGTTGTTCACGCATCTCAGCCAGCTTAACCCGCATATCAGCGATGGTCTCAAAATCACCAAACTGTTGAGCAAACTCATCATCAAGTGCAGGCAGTTCCTTTTTCTTGATTTCTTTCAGCGTTACCGTAAAGACACCGGGCTTGCCGGCAAGTTCTTTGTTTGGATTATCATCCGGCATGGTCACGGTAATATCTTTGGTTTCACCCAGTGACATACCCAGCAGGCCTTCTTCCAGCCCAGGCAACAGGCGACCGTTGCCAACTTCAACAGAGGCATCCTTGCCGCTGGTCTCTTCTTCCGGGTAACCAGGTACAGCAAAAGAGAAATCAACCGTCAGAACCATTCCTTTTTCAACGGTTCCCTCTTCAATCGGCGCCAGTTGGGCCATATTCTCGCGCATCCGCTCGATTTCACCCTCAACCGCTTTTTCATCAGCGATGTAACGCTCTTTTTTGACCTGCAGCCCTTTGTACTCACCAAGCAGGATCTGCGGCATAATCTCAATCAGCGCAGAATATTTGAAGGGAGTCCCCTCCTCTACCATGGCGATATCATCGATCATCGGAGCATCAACAGGCTCAAGTTTATGCTCTTCAAGTGCCGGGAAAAGGGTCTGCTCGTACAGGCGACGCATAACTTCATCCTGCATGGCGTTACGATAAAACTTTTTGACCATCTGCATCGGGGCCTTGCCCTTACGGAAGCCGGAAAGGGTGGCTTTTTTCTGGATACCAGCAAATGACTTTTCAATTTCGGCATTTACCCGCTCAGCAGGAACTTCAACACTTATCTTGCGCTTAACCGAGTTGATCTCTTCTATCTGAACCTGCATACCTGTTCCTCGCTTGCGTGGGATGAAATTAAATGGTGCGAGAGAGGAGACTTGAACTCCTATACCTTGCGGTGCCAGATCCTAAGTCTGGTGCGTCTGCCAATTCCGCCACTCTCGCATGTGTAAAGTCAATAACTTATAGTTTGGATACTTATGCTTTAACCGTAGGTTTTACCTTGATTCAGTCACACTTTTAGACACACCCATTAACAGGGAGTAGAACCCTGTGTAGCCCTGCTAGTATATCCCCTCAAGGGCTGCAACTGCGTCATCTAAAGCCCCAGGCATCAGGTGTGTATATATCATGGTTGTTTTGATATCTGCATGGCCCAACCACTGTTGCACCACCAGTAGACTCTTTCCAGCAGCAAGCAAACGTGAAGCACAGGTGTGTCTACAAACGTGGGCTACACTCTCAGCATCCAACCCTAGGCTATCCCGCATACTGCCCCATAGCCGTACAGCTTGATCCTTATTGTAACTGAAGGGCTGTGACCCTCTCTGCTCAAATACCCTATAGACACGTGAGGTCATAGGTATAGTTCGGGCCTTGGTGCCTTTATTTCTCCAGGAACTCAGAGTATGTCTATCAAAGTGTACCTCTGATATCAGCTGGCCCTTATCATTACGCCTGCCTATGCCCAGAGCCTCTGATAATCGGAACCCTGTGTCAATCAGCACTGTGGTCAGGTCAGCCATTTCAGGCAAACCATTAGTCACAAACCACTGCTTTATGGTACGTTCCTCATCTGGTGTATATACCTTGATCCTACCCCGCTCCTCCTTGTACATCTGGAACTTAGGGTAAGGCGTACCGTATGATTCTGAGGCGTGCTTAAGGACCGTCCTAAATGCTGCCATGTAACGGTTTACTGTAGGTTCACAGCTCAATACACTCAACAGTGTGGTTTGAACCTGTCTGACTTTTTTGGTATCTATTAAGTATAGAGGTACATCCCCTAAAATGTCAACTATCTTCTCAGCCTGCTTCAGTTGATACGCACCGGCTGTATTGGTCTGCCACCGTTCGGTATACACCTCCTGGACAGCCTTGGAGAGTGTTATCTGTGATACTTTTGGGGTATCAGCGGTCATCACCTCCTTGTAGATCTCACGTTGGGCCTGCTGTATCGCTAATTGTGCCAACTCAGGGTCATCTGTACCAGTGGACCTATGCACTAGCCTACCCATGAAATAAAACTTCATGTACAAGACTCTGGAGGTGCCCCTACGGTACAGATTAGCCACGCCTGTAGTGGTAACTCTATGTTTAGCCATAGGTCACCCCGCCAGCAGTGTTTCAATTTTACCCATCAGCTCCCGCCCCTTGTCTGTAAGTTTAATCTCAAGGGTTCGCTCATCTGTATGTGATATGGACTTTGTTAAGAGTTTGTGACCTCCCACTATTCTGGATGTAGCTGGATTTAACCAACCATTAGACAGCTTATCTATAATACGTGAAGTGGCAGCTGAACTCAGGTCTATGGCCTGACTGATCTGACTTAATGATACACCATTAAATTGGTCAGTTTTGTCATACACGTAAAGCAGTGCCTCCAGATGTCTCACTGGCATTGTGTTATCAACCTCACGCATACAATGCAAAACTTTGAGTATGGTCCGTAACTCGCTCACAGTTAGTCCGCCCAATCGTGGTTTACCTAAAGGGTGCATCATAACCTCCTTTGTGGTTTAACTCAATGTTTTATACAGTCAGTGTTTGCAAAGCCTTTTGTAGTGTCCTTCTGAACTCTAAGCCTTCATGCCCTACCCATCCCACGGTTGCCGCCAGGAGGAACGCTGCGGCTTCTACCCTCACGTTGTAGCTTTCGGATGAGTCTAGCCTGTAGAGCAGTGTTTCCATTAGTTGCGAACTCGCTGGACGTGTAAGGTACAACTCCATTAGTCTTGAAACTGTTGCCTGTTCCATTATGAGTGCCCTCTGTAGTCCCTTTAATCGAAAAACTATTGATAAGACCGTAGAGGGCACAAAGGCCCCCAACGATAGTCAAACTCTGTATATTGTTAGCCATTGCCCAGCACCCCCAGAACCTTAAGGAGCTTACTGACCGGCAGGCTTGACAGTTCAAGTTTTGCGGTGCCATCACCTGTTACCCACTTGATTGCACCATAATTTCCACCACTCAAGCGAACGGATAGCTCCTCATTGTAGGTATTACGGGTGACGCCTGGGACACTACAGAGCTGATCTTTGTACCCCTCAGTCCTGCTTTTGTAGTCATCCCGCTCAGCTTGCTCCTGTAGTGCTACCACTAGGGTTCTTTCGTACTCAGGCATGAACCGGCGTGTTATATCCTTGGTTATCTGCTCAGGTGTTTTTGATGTGGAAACCGTTATTGCAGAGGCTAGCCCGTGTGTCCCTTTAGGATAAACACCTGAAATACAAACACGGTCCTTTCTGCCATAAGTGTCAAAGCCTAAGCTCAGACCTTTTTGGTCCTCAAGGATAACCGTAAATTGGTTGTTGTACCCTATAGTCCAGTGATCAGGTTCCCACTGTGGAGCCGCTACAGAGCCGCCCATCAACACTGCTATAGCCTGGACGGTTTGGAGGTTTGCACGTTCCTTTGCTAGTTTCTCTTCACGTTGCCTTAAGATTCTTTCTTCGTATGTTTCCATTTTGTACGCTCCTTTTCGTTAATTGTAAAGGTTACCATGTGGGAACTATCAGGCCGCAAGAAGTCCTGGAGATGCTACTGAAGCAAGCACCAGTTCAAAACGTTCAATCTCTTCAGGTGTAATCGTATGGCAACCAGCTTTCACAATGCCTGTGGTGCTAATACTGTCTAACTGGAAGTGTCCTACCCTGCAGGTCTCCCCATTCTTGAACCAAGGTAAAACACCAGTGTCAACCTTTGCATGGTAGAACTTAAGTGCTTTGATTGCATGGGAAAGTGGCACCTCTACCCCCAATGATGTTTGTACTAGATCCCCATTGACTCTTAACAATGCAAAGCCCCCTTGTTGGTGGGATCTAGGGAACTGTACCGGCAAGCCGGAGAGCCACTGCTGTACCTTATCAAGGTCCTCTTTACGTTGCTTCTCAAGGGCAACTAGCCTTGCAGCATCACGTTTGGCCTTAAGTTCATCCAAAGCGTTCGTTTCATCCTCAAGAGCTGCGTTTATTACAGGGACCAGCTCAAGGTTTTCAGTTGTGTATTGAAGCTCAAGGACTTCAACAGCCCGCTGGATACTCCTTAATTCATGCAGCAGGTCCAGGCGTTTACGTGTAGATCTCTTTGAAGTGCCAAGCAAACGTTCTACCCTTTGAGTAAATGCAGCGTTTAGCCGCCTTTGTATCTGCTCAAGGTCTGGACTATAGAGCCTGTGACCATATTCAAAAAGACCGTGTACGTAAAGCGTGTCCAGGTGTCTGCAGGCTTGTAGTGTGTATGTGAGTTGTTTCCCTGTGGTAGGTGTCATAGTACCAGCTGATAGCAGTACCATGTTACCAAAGTGATACCCTATGGTTGTGTTGTAGCTGATTAGCTCCTGACCTCTGAAGCTGAAAGAACCACCACCATTGCGGGCATACTCTTGGGACTGATGAGCGAACAAGTGGGCAACCATACGATTGTCAAATACTGTTTTCATGATTAAACCCCCTTCCTATATGGTTTTATTTCATAAAGTGTTAGCCAGAATGGCCCTACAATGTACCCAACATGGAAAGAACTCCCGTTTAGATCATCAATAAACATACGGCGTGCCTTGCTGTATCCTAACTTATTGCATAGGTCTTTTGCGGGGTGAGTAAGTCCGTGGTGCGTGGTGCCATATTGATCTATTGCCATGTACATAGTTTTCATGTTGTTAGTCCTCCTCTTTAGTTGTAAATACTGGCCCAATATCCAGTTGTGCGTGTACCACCAAATAATTGAACGCGCTTACCCTTGTGAACTACGAACCGATGGGTATTGTTACTGTATACAGTACGTATGTGTGCTTGCTTTTGTACTAGCACCCCCTCACTGTAAGTTCTGACTTCTACTATGGCCCTGTACAATGGTGTCATGATGTGCCCCTTTCGTTTAACTAAAGTGTATTAAGCTACTGCAACCACATAACCGGTCTTGATGAAGTGCTTAAGTAAGTCAGTCTTAATAATGTCTGTGGTGCCAAATTTGGTAATAACCTTGATCATGGTATGTGCCCTCCCTTTTAACTATAATTTAGTTACCATGTGGGAACGATAATTGATTTTAGTACAGCTTGTCAATAAAATAATTACCATGTGGGAAACAATGTTACAACATTCAGTAATGATTGGGGTTAAGAGTTGAGTTGAAAGGCTATAGGCTGGTGCTTTGTGTTTAAACTGGAGGTATCACCCATAATATTTACAGCCAGGAGCAACCAAAGTGGTCACCCCTGAAAAGCTATTGATAATAGTGAAATGGGATAAGGGAGAAACCACAAGATGTAGTATGGTGGAACTAAAGGGTATACCATATGTTGTGTCAAAACGCACAGATGATATTTAACATACACAATATATAGTGGTCACACATACTACATATACCACATATAGTAAAAATAGGGGCACCCCCTATACAATATATAGGAAGCACCCCTAGGTTAAACCACAAGATACCCTCACACCAGACTATCAATCCGGCGTAATTGTTTTTATTACAGTGTGTTACAGCTGCATGTGTCTACTTTAGTGCATGTCTCCCGCTCAAACGTGAAGAGGTCATGTGTGTATTGTACCCCAGGAGCTGAACACATAGGGCATACCCTCAAGAGACCCCCCACGGGGGTAAAACCGAACAGGGACACTAGCGTATACCTCTTCACATTTTTGTGGTATTCTGGTCAAAGAGTCACAGTTGTGTTGATTACAAGCCCCTTAAGGAACCCCTCATGTCCAAACTCAAAGTTCTCCTCCTGTCAATGTCCCTCGTTGCTACCTCAGTGTCTCTGTCGTTGGCTGCTGAGTTAAGTTACTCCGAGCTGGTAACCAAAGTTAAGACATTAGAGGATCGGGTTCAGCACCTAACCCTAATGGACAGCTACAGGGATATGAAGTTGAGAACACTACAGGCTACTGTGGATGAACATGAGGAGGGCCTTAAGCGTTTACTCATCAGGTACTATGACCTAACCAGGGAAGAGAGGTATAAGGTCAAGCCTTCAGGGGAACAACAGCGTGACCACCGTATTCCCCCCAGATAGCACTCCTCTGGTAAGACTCCATGACTCGCTCAGCCTCATCTTTATCAGAGAAACGTTTGGCTCCAGCAATATGCTCTGTAGGTCCACCCTTAGCTGTAACGTAAAGGGTTGACCCATCATAAATGAACTTAACTACAAACACTCTAACGTATCTCCCTTGGGGTGGTATTGATCAGTGAGGAGGGTGATGAAGGGCAACACTTAAGTTACCCTTTAAGTTCACCCTTAAGTTAAACTTTAGGTTACCCTTTAGTTATATACTCTCTATACCAACCTTCTTCTTTCTCCTAAAGTGGGCAGGTATTCGGTAAAAAGTGGTACTTTCCTCAGTTATCTTAACCAGTTAAGACCGTTTTTACTACTTCCAAAAAGGCCATTTACACAGTGTTCCATGAATTGACCCAGAGCAGCATCCAACTGTGCCTCCTTGAAGGTATCCTTAGACTCCTCTTCATCCTTGGACATGCTATCCAGCCAGTAGGCCACAGCCCCTGCAAGAGCATCTAAGCGGTCATCATGCTTGAGTGCCCCCCGATCCTTGGTGATATGAGTCAGTTGATACATCAGGGAATACTTAGGGTCATCCTCAATAGTCTTCAGATCAGCTTCAATGACTGTACGGCACACTACCAGCTTATGTTTATTGAGCAACGGTTCCAAGGTATCAATGATACGCTTCTCTTTTTGGGCCATTGCACGTTTGGCATCCTCACAGGTACATGGATAAATGGTCCTGAGTACTGTGGTAAACAGCTTCAGGAACATACCATCACCAAAGTTAGGTTCAATGATGATCAGGTTTACCAGCTGTTCCTTAGCGATCCTAGCCAGAGCCACCAAGGTATCATCATCATATCCACCCTTCATACCACCCACAGCTGTAGCATAGAGTTTACCGTGTAGCTGCTTCACAACAGCGTATCCGGTCTCATCCTTACCGCGTCCTGAAGGGTCAATGAACATGACCGAACCCTCATAAGGTGCCCACTCCTTGTCCACAAACATTGGCCTGTAATATCTGTCACCTGAGAAACCAACATTAGCCAAGTCCTTAATCTGCAACTCAGGGGATGCACCGTATGAAACGGATATTGGAGCCTTGTCTGGTAGCAGATTCATTACAATCAGGTCAGCAGTCTTGAGGGGGTATCTTTCAGCATCGGCCAGTGAGGTATCCAGCATGAACTGAAGTAACCACCCAGCCTTCCCGTAAGACATTTCCCGTTCCATCAGGTCAATATCAGTGAACCGTGTAGGGTCTGTGGGTATGCCGCTCTTCAGTTGCTCCATCAAAGCCCGCACAGAGGGTGCCAACTCACCATTATACTTAGCTGCTTGGGACTCTTTAGGAACCCTGGCTGGCCAGATACGTATGTGATACCCTTTAGGTGGGAGCTTGTTATAGACAGACTCTTCTGATTGAGGCGTGCCTAGGTAGGTAATCTTACCCCCAGGTACAATGATAGCCTCAAACTCATTGGTAGCCTTCTCCAGCTTCTCACGGGCATCTTGCGTGGCCGAGTTCTGTGCTACCTCAATGTCATCAGCAATCAGTTCATCTGCACGGGACCCTGTAAGCTGACCGAAGATACCCACAGACTTAACTGAAGGGGCGTGAGCAGCTGTACAACCGGCCACATCAAAGGCAACCATAGAGTCACGCTGATCATTCTTAGGCTTGAGACACTTAAGCTCAGGCATTTCAGCTATCAGCCGCTTGGTGAACGTGGTGAAGTCATCAGCACGCGCCTTAGAAGCTGACACAATTTCAAACTTGAAGTTCCTGTTCTTGTACCTGAGTACCCACAGGACATAGGCTGAGGTAATCCAAGACTTCCCTTCCCCTCGGAAAGCCTGAACCATCTTACGGCGTGGCCCAGACTGCAGCCAATCCGCTATTTCGTACTGAATGGGTGTTGGGGGAGGAAGGCCAAGGAAACGCCACACTGCAAACAGAAAGTTCTTAAAGTCTGCTGCTAGTAGTTGCTCCCTGGTCTTCTTAGGGGTATTAGCTGTATTCAAATTTGTGAGGGCCTACAAAGCGTTTACAGGTCATTTAACCCAGAACCAATACAAAGGTAGTAGGTAAGACCTAAAAGTGCCTTGTAGAGGCTCCTGCTCATCCTGTGAAGCCTTTACTGTTTGCCATCATGCGTAACTTAGCATCACGTGCAACTATATCCACCTGATCGCAGCACACAGACTCATAGGCAGCACCACAAGCATCCAGCATGTCTGTGATATGACCATCCAACAGGAGAGCTTCAGGTAAACTCTGGTTCCTACCTACAGGGTTATAAGGCTTGGTACGTGTGACAACGAAGTTGATGTTATCAAACTGACCCCACAGCTCATCCACTAGGGCATCCAGTGCGTTTAACTGTAAGCTGTATACCTTGGACATGAGTAGTGGTGAGTCAGTTACAATTACATCCACCTTACCAACCAGCCGTGAAAGCCGTTCATACTGTTCCCCCAATACCAGAACCTGATTTCGCTGAAGTAAATCAGTACGTCCCTCCCAGGTTAAGTCCTTGGCATACTCGGTAACTAGCTCACAGTTGATACCCTCAAGTTTCAACCTATGGAAGACACCAGCCGCCAGTGTGGACTTGCCCGCTCCAGGACCAGCGAACAGGTTGACAACTATGGTTCGCATGACACCAGAGGCCCTTCAGTGAACGGCAGTTCATCCTCAGCGGGCAAGTCAGGGTCATTACCTTTGTTACCGGCAAACTCCAGGTCAACCTTGTTGTGTTTCAGCAATCCGGTTACAACCTGAAGGTCAGCAGCCGAACACTCACCACTTTCCACACGTGTAGTCAGTAGCTCAACGGTCTTCTCCATCAGAACAAACAGCTTATCCTCAAGAGCTACCTTACGTTTAAAACGATCAACAGCCATTATGGTTACTCCTTACTATGACGTTCTGCGCACATAGCCACATGCGCGGCCAGTTTGGTTTCAATGTTTCCCCTTGCATCCCGTTCATCCCGCAGGTCACCCCTCAGTGAGGAGATCTCATCTTTGGTAGCCTTCATAAGGTAAGCCGCTAGACCAGACGCAACGGTGCCTAACAGCTGAAACATACTCATCAGGGTATCCATTTATTAAAGTTCAATCCTTTCAGCTAGAAAGATGCCGAACCCTCTAGCATAACTTTAGATTTACCATTGGTAAGCTCACCGTAAACCCCAACATCAACCGGACCCACACCGGCAAACTTCCACCTACCATAAACCGTAGTAGGAACGGGGCTATCCAGTTTAAGCAGGTCATACCGGACACCCAGTTCCCGCTTATTCTCAAACCGCAGGAACGGCTTAGGTTCGGCCCTGGTGATGATCCCAGATCTACCTGTACTCATGTTCATGAAGGAGACTACTGAGAATGTGTCATCAAGCCCAACAGCCTTAGCTGTGCCTATAATTTCCACTGCAGGCTGCTTGGTGATGTTATCCGGTAGCTTCAGCTTCTTGGAGACTTCAGCTTTGTCCAGAGTGACAACCGTAAGCGGTCCCTTCTTGATAACCTCAGTAGCGGTCACAGCAGCTGGTGGTGCCACCCAAGATGAAACTGAAGGGGCAACAGGCTTAAAACGGTTCCACAAGTTCCACCCTGCGTATCCTCCAAAAAGAAGAAGGGCAGCCAATGCCGCCCCTCCGAGAACCTTCTTATATAAGGGGTCCATATCTGAGTTATCCTTCCTTTCCACAGGGGGGCGGTTCAGTCTTAGCCTTAAGCCCAATTGCGGCACCACCCCCAGCCAACAACCCACCAAGCCCAATACCGAACTCTTGGGGGGACCATGTTTGTTTGAGCATTACTACCGCCCACACAGCCAAGAACAGAAAGGTTATAATACCAAGCAGCAGTCCAGCCCTGGCAGGGTCATGGGTTTTACCATCCACCCCCGTAAGCCAATCGTTAAGTATCTTCAAAGGTTTAACCTAAACATAAGTATTAGGGCTGACACTACTACAACTGATGGAACCAGCCAATCAGTTAAGCTTCCAATATCCCACACCTTGTAGTAAAACATTCCCCACCATGGAAGGTTAGCCCTCAGACCCCCATGAGTGGCGATATATCTGTATTCAGCTTGGGTCAACTCACGTACAACAAATACCGTGATACCTACTGCTGCTCCAGCTACTGGATTACCTAACATCCACCCTATGCCAAGACACACTAAAGCAATCAGCGCATGTTGTAGCGTTGTCCAATCCATTAGTACACCACCATCAGCACACCAGTACTTGTCCTATACACATCACCAGCTACCTTACCTCCAGAAATTGCTGAGGCGTTATCAGCGTGTACAGACAGCCCAGAAAGTTTTGCACCTTTCAGCATATCAACCCTACTATTCAGCACGTTAGGTGCATCGGTATCCACTTGGTATATTCCGTACTTTGTAGTTACACCTGCTCCTTGCACCAGATTAGCTTGATCAATGTAAAACCCATACAAAGTACTTATATTTGTGGTATCCCCCATAAGTACATTACATGCTACCTTAACACCGCAAGCTATACCTACTGTTGCGTCTCCAGGCTGAATATCGAACTGCCCACCATGCATATTAGTTATAGTATTAACAGCTCTTGAACTTTGCCCTACCGACGCGCTTATACCAGTTTGAACAGTTACAGTTGAACCAACCTTGTTGTTATAAGAGGTAGCAAGTACCCCTACGGCTGCTCCTAGTGTTGCTGTACCTGTTGCAACTCCTCGGTAGATTGTTGTCCCCTGACAACCAATCATTGTGTTGGGCGCACCGTTATAAATACTAGCCACAAAGTTGCCAGCTAATTGATTAGCAGTGCTTGTTGTAGTAGCACTGTTCCAGTTTAACTGGCCGTATATAGTGCTGTTACTATATACAGTAGCTCCTGCTGTGGTGCCGTTAACTTCAATATCAGCGCGTAAACTTTGTACTGACTGCGTACTATTACCAGCATCTGTGTTAAGTACCGTAACTGTACGGTTGTTAAACGTTACCCCAGAAGTAACTGCTTGCAGAGTGACACAGGATAGCTGGTTGCTTGTTGTAGTTGTAGATAAAGGTCCTGACACAAGTGTAGTGGCGTCACCGATGTTGAGCTTTGCGTAGTTGTTGGTTGTTCCAAACCTAACTTTACCAGTATAATCCAGAGCCAAGCACTCTCGACCAGCTACAGCAAAGCCCAGCATACCCCCCGCAGCAGGTCTGTACATACCAGTTTCTATATCACCTTGGAATGCCACCGCTGGTGCTTCCTTAGTACCTGTGGGTGAGAACAGCTGTTGTGAGTTATACAGCTTAGTTGCATCAATGGTTTGCTGGGAGTCAATATCCACAAACTTCTTTTTATCATTACCAGTACCACCATGAGCCACTGGAAGAACACCCTCAACAAAGTAACCAGTTAGCTCTTCAGCGCTGTTAGCCGCTTCAGTAGCACTGTTAGCCGCTTCAGTAGCACTGTTAGCCGCTTCAGTAGCACTGGTTAAAGCAGCTGCAGCCGATTGTTGTGCAGCTATACTTGCATTGGAAGCTATAAGTTGATCATCAGACGCCTGTAACTGAGCTGCAGCACAAGCCTGAGCCTGAACCAACGCCTCTGCAGCTTGATCCTGAGCTTCGTTCGCATGTTGTAGAGCCTCTTCAGCACTGTTAGCCGCTTCAGTAGCACTCACTTTGGCTTCTCCCGCTGAGGCCAAGGCCCAGGTGCCCATCTCCTGTTGCTCTTGGTTATAGTAAAGGATCTGTTTGTTGGCGGTATCAAGATTCTTAGGATCAAGACTAGCTAAACCCTCAAATACCACTACAGGGTTATCCATAGCGGTTTCCCTACGTATTGATAAACGGTTGCTACCCGCCGGTGGTACTTCTGACAGCTGTATTGTGGAGCTGTTAAGGAATGTCAGAGACACTAATACGTCATCTACGTAGGCTTTTACGTGTGACTTATCCAGATAAGGGAATGGTACGGCAAAGATCCTGTTGATACCATCCGTTATGGGTTTTGCGGATTGATACATACTGTTTATGCCCTACCTTTCCAGCCTGCCCTAACCCTCTTCATGAACTCATCCCACTGAAACAGCTTACCTGGACAGCTCTTTTGGGCGTATTCAGAGTGTCTGTGAATATCATCAGGGGTCATACTGGTATATTCACCCAACAGAGCCAACACCAGATGTACTAAAGCGTGCAGGTGATCTTCAGGAGCTGGTCCTAAGTCATAGTTACCCGCCACGCAGATCCCGATCATGGAGTTATGACCCTTTGTGTGTGCCCCTAGCGTTCCCAACCTGCGGCCAGCCATGATAGCTACCCCGTCAGGTGTCTCCTCAACCCCGTAGTGGTAGCCAATATCAGCCCAACCGTTCTCCTGCATGTGATACCTACGGATTGCAGGCCAATCCTTTACAGTGCCATCATTGGTGAGGGAGTGGTGTACTACAATACCATCGTGTTCAACATTACTTGACAAGACATACCTCCTGTTTTGGTTGCTATGTTCAAAACTAAAGGGGAACCATTTCTAGTTCCCCCTAAGTTCTCACTGTCTGAGTGCTTCTACCTGTTCAGTCCTTCTACTCCTCACTGCATCCATCAATTCAGGGTGTTCCTGCAGGAGCTTGGCACGTGCTGAATGTTTGGTCTTACCCATAATGGCTGATATGATCTTTTCCTTGGATTGGACATCATTCTTTGAGGGAAGATTATTGAAGCTCTCATTACCAACCAAACGGTCCACAGCGGTCTTAAGTAGTTTACCCCGCATTTCAACAAACCGTGAGTGCTGATCAGCTGTTAGTGCCACACCATCTATGTGTTCCATACTCTTAAGGTCACGCTTGGTATCAACACCCAGGTCACTGAAGAGTTGACGTGCAGGGTCTCCCTTATCTTTTGATACCTGGATCGGTGATAAGATGTCAGGCCCAAGGGCACCCTCATGTACCAAAGGCTCCCCAAACACATCCCTGCGTGGTGGGAGCGTTGCTGATAAACCTGGGATCTTGGCTTTGATCTGATCCATGTAGGTAACTGAATCTCTAACCACAGGGTCCAAGGCTTTCTCAGCAGCACCAACCCCTGCAGGAACCCATGAGAGGCCATAGTTCTTAACAAAGGTAGTCATGTTAGCATCACCTCTTGAAAGTGCGTCCAGCAGCTCAGTAAAGCCCTTCAGCATAGTCTTTGAGGTGATGTTTCTGGTAACTGCTATCATAGCTGCAGCCGCCGCCTTTGCTGTATCTTCATCATCCATTGCATACTTCTGGATGTCGTGGAAATCGGCAGCCAACCCCAAGAATGAAGAGATAGGGTCCAGCCTGTTGAATGCGTAGTAGGTATCCCCCACCTTTACTGAGTAGGGTTGCCACCCTGAAACCTGCTTACTGGACATCCCCTTAGCTTCACCACCGGTTATGATACCTGAAGCAGCCATACCATAAGCTGTCATCATAAGCATACCACCAGCCGCCCACCTTGCTCCCAACTCTGCACGTTGCTCCCGTGTGCCATTCTTAAGGACATCCCTGATCTCCTGCTTGTATAATGCAGAAGCCCCAGGTACACGATCCAGAACGTAGTTGATCAAGTTGGTAGGTGTCTTAGTGAAGGGGATAAACAGCTGAAGGGTTGGATGCTGTGCTACAAATGTGTTCATACCACCTAGCATACCCCCTGGGTTATCCGTAAAGGTATTGACCCGTGTGGTATGCAGTGCCTTTTCAAATAGGGCCTCAGAAGGTGTGTCCACCAGTTCAGCCTTCAGTTGCCCAATACGTTTGGCTAAGGTGTCTCCGGTAAGACCCTCACCTACGGCAATGCGGTGGGCTTCCAGATAGGCTTCACGATGTAGGGATGCCCTGTAGTTCAACACCTTAAAGAACTCATCCTCAGCACCAAGGGCATCAAAGGTGGTTCTCAGGAGTTTACCTGTAGCATCCACACCTTTACCTAAAGCACCATCCATACCCATAGCGGTAGCTAAGTAATCAACACCACTACCAAACCATGTCTCCTTGAACGTGGCGTAAGTTATCCCGTGGCCTAAGTCCAGACCATCCACCTTGGAAATGAGTGGGTCAATGGTTGACTGTGAGCTGGTCCAAGCACGTTTGGCAAACCTCAGCGCATCACGCCACGTGTCAGCCTGGGTAAGACCCTCAAGCACAGCCTTAATGTCACCCGTACCTCTCCCCGACATGACACCTTCAGCAGCCACCTCAACGGTATTCAGTATGGAGGTAAGCATGTTACCGCTCATGTTGGACACATGGGTTACGGGATTGGACAGGAGGACAGTGCGGTGCAGCTCATTCAGGAATCTCAGGCTGGGGTTCTGGGCCAAACCACGTATGTACCGGTTGACTTGAACCTGATCTCCCTCTTTCATGATATCCTTGAGTTTCTGTACAGCGGATACCATCTGCCGTGATCCGCCCTGTTGATCCAACATACGGGTCACTGAATCAAAATCCATGCGCACCGTGTCAGCTGCTATCTTCATGGAGTTGAGGGCACGTGCCACCTCAGTTTGACTCCCCTTCACCTGGGCTTGAACAGCAGCTGCAAGGGATGTAAGCTCCTTGAACTTCAGGAGCAACTCAGCGGGTGGTTCTGGGTTGGTAAGGATCTGATCAGTAAGCTCAACCAGTGGGGTCTTGATGGAGTTCATTGCTACACGTGCAGCCAACAAACGCTCCCCCAGCTTTCTGGTATCCTGACTGAGCATGTTTACGTTATGTAGGTTCACACCTAATTCATGGGCACCAGCTACGGTTTGCTCCCACGATACAACCCCACGGGTAGCCTTAGCGGTCTCTTCAGGTATGTGTTCTGATATGAGGTTGGTCAAACTATCAAGGGCTTCCTTAAGGTCTTCAGGAGCCTTGATACCACTTAGGTTGAAATCCTTACCCACAGCGGTTGACACCTCAGATATACTGCCGTTCCTTAACGCAGTCACCAGAGCCTCAGCTTTACCTTCAGGGATCTTTACCAATGGCTTGTAGCGTTCCCTCACCCACGCCTTGTTCAGTACAGTATCCAGTTTTGCAGGATCATCACCATACTTAACCAGAGCATCACGGGACATACGGATGACCTTAAGGGATGCCTCCACCTTGGACTTGGTTTCTGATGTCAGGTTCCCCTTAAGGGTATTGACATATGCCTCTTCCATATTGGTGAAGTCTTTAATCTGCTGCTCAAGTTGGTTGCGTATCTCAGTAGAGGCCAGAGCCTTCTCTTCAGTTGAACCATTCAAGAAGCCCCGCAGGGTCTTGGCTGAAACATACCCTGCCCCACCAATCAGCATACCCAGGCTCAGGTCATCCCAAGAACCAACTTTACCATCACCGTTATAGTCTACGAACAGACCACTTGCCGCACCAGCTGAGGTTGAACCTAAAGGAGCTACCACACCCATTGAAGCTGAACCCTGTTGATTACCTAAGAGCTTACCCATAGAGTCCACCAAACCGTGAACTGAGGTATTATTCTCAGCCGCAATACGCTGGAGTGTGGGTGGCAGAAGTAGCTCATCAGTAACCGGTAGTGTATCAATACCTAAAGGTTGTCCCTGCGGGTCCACAAGGCCAGTATGAGTCTCAGCTGTAACACCCTCATCAGCCCACTTAGGTAGCAACTCAGGTATATCCAGTGATCCGGTCTTAGGTAACCTTGCATCATCAATACTGGTAGCTTTAGGCTTATATCCAGGAATAACCTCAATCTCCATACCATCAGCACGCATATCAGCTGCCTGTGATAGTTGGCTGTCAACTTCTCTGGTAATATCATCAATACTGCGTCCAGGCTCCAGCTTTGAGAGTGCTGTAATTCTACCCTGCTTGGTAGCCTCAGTAAGCCTTTGGTCTATGTCAGCAGGGGTAAGTGGGGTTGTGGATTCTGTTGGTGCTGCTTCAGGTAGCACTTCAGGGTTAACCACAGGGTCTACCGCTTTAGGCTTAACCGAAGCATCCACTTCTGTTGCTCCCACGTACGGTGCTGCAGGGTCTACCACCTGAGTTGCTGCTTTAGGTTGTACTGCAGCATCCACTTCAGTCATGGGTTGCAGGTCACGTATCACTTTAGACTCACGTGCCATAACCTCTTGAGCAGCCTGCAGAGCTTCACTACCGGCCCCACCAGCGTCCTTAAGGGTCTTGGCAGCTTTGAATGCCTTCACGGAATGATACAGGCCCTTGAGTCCCGCCAGAGACAGGTCCACACCAATACCCATTAAACTATTCTCAAGCCCGTTCTTTAAGCGTGCTGTAGCCTTTGAATCATCAGGGGATGCTTGAAGGTACTCTGTGATAGGGTTCTTGAGGCTTGGTACAGTTTCCACCAAGTTTGACAAGCGTGTTTCGTAAGGGTCAAATGCCACCGCTGAGGTCACACCACCGGTAACAGCACCAGACACAATGGGTTTAGCCTTCCCCAGAGCTTTAGCACCGGCCTGAAGTACTTTGGAGCCCTTGGTTAAAGCTCCAGCAGCCCTGCTCACTGGTATAAAGGCAGTAACAAATTGGGTGATACTAGAGGCCACATTGTAAGCGGTCCCGTGATCATGCTCTTTTTTACCTTGGATCAGATCTGTAGTGGTGGGAGCTACATCATCCTTAAGGGATTGCTTGATCCCTGTGGTCTTCTCCAAGAGGTTTCCAAAGGCGTGACGTTCAGTACCATCACTCAGGTGGAGGGTCTTACCGGTCCAGGTAGAGAGTTCATCCAGACTGTTGAATAACTCATAGACAGCCTTCTTACCACCATGCCAAGAGCCAGCCGCTATGTTACCCATAGTTCCACGCTCAGGTTGCTTAGAAACAGCTGGGGCTGCCGATACGGGTTCTGCAGCTTTTGTTTGATACAGCTCATCAAACTGTGCCAGCTGTCGCTGTTCATAGGCTTGAGCCGCTTTATTCTGATACCTGCGGGTTAAAGAACCCATAGGGCATATCCTCCTGTACCTTCCAAATTACTCAACACCATCAAAGCGTTTCAACTCAAGTAGCCCCTCATCGGCCCTTATCTTACCAGAATGCACAGCATCCCTGATCTGTTCACGGGACTTGTATTTAGAGGGACCAAAGGTGGTCTTCTGGGTACGCTGTGAGATCTTGCTGTAGTGTTCAATGAGGTCTGCCCCCACCTGTGTAGGCTCCTCACCCTGGCCTACCCTACCAAAGAACATACGTCCATACGTGTTCATACGCAGGGCTGCCTGGGTTCCATCCTCATCCAAGGCTGAAGGCGAACCTACAACCTTAGTAAGCATGTCATAGCCCAGCTTCTTCTGCTCAAGTGATAACTGAGCGTTAGCCCTACCCTCAGAGTTTATGTGGTCAATCCTTGAGGTAATCCTTGTCAGCAGGTCTGTAGCAGTCCCAGACTTCAGAGTACGGCCATACTCACTCATCACCTTACGGCGTAGACCCTCAAGTTCACCTATGGAGGCTGTCATTTCAATACCAGCCCTGAGTCCAACCACCGTGTGATGATCTTCAGAAACGAAATGCTCAGCCTTGTGATACGCGGTAGCCTTATCAACCAGCTTTTCAATCTGAGCTGAGGTAAGATACTTATTGGACGTTATGAGCTGTGCCTTTTCTGAAACGGTCATATCAGGGTTGAGTACGATATCCACAAACAGGCTTCGCTGTTCAGCTTCCTGCTTAAGAAGCATTTTCCGCTGATCATCAGCCTCCCGTTTATTCTGAATCTTCCCTATCTGTTCAGTTACATGATCAATGGTCCCTCTGAACTTAAGTTCCCCCTTACCGTCAACCATAGTAGCCCATGATTGTTTGGTATCAGGGTCAGCTACATCAAAGAGTTCCAGCAGCTTGTAGGCTTTATCAACAGCTTCATGGGTTCCCTCTCTAGGGTCTTCAGCCAGTTGAACTGCAGTGTGAGCTATGTTCTGAATCACAGTCTTGGTGTACTCATCACGGCTTAGCAGGTTGGTGGGTTTGGCCTTAAAGTCCCAATCATCATTCAAGGCTTTCCGTAGTTGTTCCAGAGAGGTGGTGCTTTTGTCACTTCGGGCATACGTGAACAAATGATCCTGTTGAAGAGTACTCATGCTGTTCATGAATGTTTCTTTGGATACCCTGTGAGCTGCTGACTGCATAGCCACACTACCTTCAACCTGCGCCTGTTTTAGCCGCTCAGATGCCCCGAAGAGGATCTGAGGGTTATCACCTACAGTTTGGAAGTGGTGCTGATACAGGTCATCAAAGAACTTCTTGTGGGCAACTTGAGGGTCAGGCTGATTCTGGAAGTACTGGTTCTCCTCAAGTTTGGTTAGGTATTCCTTATGGAAGGCGAGACCCTTGGATTCACCTATAGTGACATTGTAGGCTTCATTGTAGCCATATCCACCATTGAACAGACCCTCATGTTCTGTAGCTTGAGGCTTACCGGTAACAGCATCTGCTACAGCCTTCTGCTGATTCTCTTTACCGTATGACTTCTGAACCTGGATGTACCCGTTGGTTAAATCTGAAATGTTCTTCATGGAGTCAACAAAGGCCATCAGGTTTGGGTCAGGCTGTCTCTGGATGTTTCCTGCTGTTACGAAAGGGTCTGTTGCTTGAGCGGTAACTTTACGGTTCGGTGTGGTCCAACTGAAGTATTCCCGTGGGTCTATCTGCTTACGGGTAGTACGTGCGGTACTGGCAAATTCTGGCATGTTTGTTCCTTACTCTAAGGATTTACCAGCAGCATACCCAGACATCCCTGATGCAGCAGCTGAAGTTGCTATCTGAAGTCCAGCCATGTATGGGTTGGGAGCTGCTTGCACCCTAGACATAGCAGAGTTAATCCTGCCCTGAGCGGTAGCATGGGTGGCCTCCTTCTGGGCTTGAGTCTGGTTGACCCCAGCTTTCCGGTTGGCCTCCATGACGGCTATGTCTCTTGATGCTGATTGATATGAGGATAGCTCCTCACGTCCCACCTGTAGGCCTGCCTCAGCAGAGGCCACCCGAAGTGCGGCCCTCTCCTTCAAACTCTGGCGTATCCGTTCGGTTTGATCCTGAGCTGCTGCCGCGTTGATCTGCTCTTGCTGTAACTGCTGCTGTTGATAATCAGATGCTGCTGCCGCCTGTGCGTTCTTAGCCTCCACATTAGCGATATTCTCTGATTGTTCGGCTGCATTCTTTTGGGATACATAGGATGCTACACCAGAAGCCACTGTTGCTACTATTGAAACAATAGCGTATGCGGTTGGAGGACACATTATGATTTGCACCTTACGAACTGCTTAAATGGAACAGTAGTATCGTGTCCCAACAGTTCGCCTTCCAGGAACTCAAACCCCAACCACTTCAACCATCGGATTGCACGTGTGTGTCTGATGTCCACCAAGTTGGATAACGTTGTGTAGTGTTGGTGAAACTTTGCTATTACAGCTTTGGATTCACGTAAAAATTTCCTACTGAATAACTTTAACTCACCGGTAGAGAGTAACCAGGGCATTCCGAATGAGCAACCAGCTTCGGTAGCTGCGTGTGAAACCCCGTATACCGCAACAATACGCCCATCTAGTAAGACTACCCAAGGCTCATTAGTAGCCGTGAGTGATTCAATCAATACCGTTTCTGTGTCTTGTCCGGTGAGGGCTGTCAGTTCAGCTTCATCTTCAGGGCACAGCTTCATACCCAAAACGGCATCTATATCAGACTCAACCATCGGCCTGTGTGTAGCTGTCATATCTTCCTCGCTCTTGAAGTGAACGTGCCTTCCACAGAGGCATTCACGAAAATTGAAGGGTAACAAGTGTCGTTTTGAATGGTCACATCTACCTCCTCAGAATCACCCATAAGTAAGGTGTCAGTAAACACACCACTATCTGTCAGGAGGGTATTTAAGGCGCAACCTGCCGTAATAGGTGAGTGGAGATAGACATCAGGCTCCCTGCCCAAAACCGTAACGACCACCGCAAAGTAAGCAGTAGCAGCATAGCCAACAGCTAGAGTTCTGAGTGTGGTATACCCATGTAGGTAGGGCCTATTGTTTCCATCCTTCAGGACAAACTTAGAGAGGTGTACTTTGTGGTTATAGGTAAGGCCCACTGTGTACAAACCGGACGTGTGATCCCCCAGGGCCGACACCGTAGAGCCCGACTTGGTGAGTTTAACCACAGGGAAACCTGTAACCCCCACTGCAGTATATTCTCGGTCTGTGGTGTCAGTGTATGGAAGGGTCCACGAAGTTGTACCTGACGCTAAGTCATACTGCCCCTGGAGTGAACACTTACCATCTAAGCACACCATGAATGAGTTTAACGCTAACCAGCTTTCAGGTGTTATCGCACCTAGGTCTATCTTCCATAGGTTCGCTGTGTTGGCATGATTGGTGATCAAATAGAGCTGACCCTGCAGTACCTCAATGGTGACTAAATCGAATGGGAACACCCACCGGTCCCATGCAGACTGCGCCTTTTGATCCCCTTGCCAGTAGTACTTATAGACATACACTGCAGTTGGGTCATCAGGGCTGAAAGCAAATAAGAGATCATGAGCCGAGCTACCCACCAGCTTGGTGACGTTGGCAGGTAAGTACTGGGGACAGTGTGCAGTAACATCGGCAGCGTCATAGGAAACGCCGTCAGGTTGTATGAAGTATTCGCGGATGGTGGTGTAGCGGGTATCCTCAATGGCAAAGAAGGCGTTGGACCCAACAAGTACCGGCTTACACTTATGAGAGGTAGGGTACTTGGTAGCCACGTTTGATACCACTGTTTTACCTGACAAGATGCTGGCACTCCCTGTGCTGAACTCAACCTGCACCCTATCACCAAAGCCTAACAAGGTTTTCTCGTACGGTAGTGCGTACTTCAGGAGTGTCACGTCAGACACGTTGGCCGATACATCTATAGGGTCATCATCCAGAGTATCCGTAGCCGTGGTGGGCCAGAAGTTGAAATAGTCACCAGCTTTGGAAGTGATTAAGTTTTCCCCAGCAAATAAACCCAACCGATTACGGTAATAGAAGATGTCATTTATGGTTTTACCAATAAACGATGGTTCACTACAACTTATCTCGTCCCCAACCTTACGTTCTGTCCACTCAATATCCGCAAACGTGAACTCAGCAGTACCGGTACGGACTAACCTGTGTGGCAATGTGGCTGGGTCCAATATATTCTTCATTCCAGGCTTTCTTGTTTCCTCCCAAGTGCCTGATGCAGAACCCGTATCATTGTTGTAGCGTATCCAGTAGTTATCGAAGCTGTTTGAAGGATCGCCAGATATTTCTAATATGGAACCTGCAAAGTAACGTGGAGGTAAAGATTCGTAATCTTGAACCTTACGGTAGATACCCAGTGATGCCTGATCACCCCAGCTGTCTGAAACCCTGAATTTAAACGGGGCACCATCAGCACGATTTACACGCACTAAGCTGTCTTGCTGTAGCACCGAATATCCAGCCGGAGAACTACCAGCGATGAATATAGTATCAGGTGGCGTATCTACAACAGTTAAACCCGTGTTTTCGTCCACGTGGGAAACCCCATCGGTAAAACTCACCAACCCTGAATTAAACGTTATGGTCCAAATATTGTTATTCTGTGACCACACATAGTGCGTGCTTGGTAGAATTGTGTCATTGAGCCTTACAGTTACAACACCAGCTGGCATAAACCCAACTTGATAGGTGTACACATCAGGTGTGGGATCTATGGTCACATTTATACCAGCCCCTAATGAAGCCGCTAAGTTTGCAGCAATTGTGGATGTTTTGTATGAATTGTAGTTGGTGGACTCACCTGATGCGTAGGTAGCTAACAGTGTATCATTCAGGTAAATATTATAAGTAGTACCAGCCACGCCCCTCATGATATAGGCTACACCCTCATGGTTCTGCTCTATAGTGTCCACTGTGTCGGTCATAGCGCACGTTACCAGTGTGTTAGCTATCAGGGTATGGTCAGCAATGGTTACAGCTTTAAACACTGAACCTGCTGTGTTACCTGATAGTGCTGTCGCATATCTCTTAACATCAGCATCTGCTGTATAAACAAAATCTTCGTCAAGGTGCCCATATCTTATTACACATTTAGTACCATCCGGCTTGTACACCTCAATAGGCTCATCAGTATCGCCTGTGATGATAGCTACATACTCCTCAGTTGTTGACCTGAATATAGGATGTGTAAAGGCTCCGGCAGTCACTTTAGAAGCCAGAACAGCCACATGAGAAGCTGGCGGTCTTTTAGCGTTGCCATAAGTTAAGGACGGCCAACAGTTCTCTCCACTTTGATATTGGGTGTCACTCCGTAGAGGTGCGGGCTGCTGGCTGACTCCACCAGTAAACCCTGTAATATCCCGTGTGAACTGCATTATCTTGGATTCACTGATCTGTTCAAGGCTGGTATGGTGGTTAGAATGTTGGGGGTATCCAAGTCTGACTCAGTATTAACAAAATCAACCCAGGCTCTCTGCTCATCACGTTCCATCAGTGTGTTCTGGTCAGTTGCACCTACGGTCTCCTTCTGGAAGATACGTGCGGCTTTGACGGTGATGTAGTTACGGGCATGCTCAGGGAGTTCATCCCACGTAAGGAAGAACACAATGTTCACCAACACGGTGCTACTGAAGGTGTACGTGTGGTTAGTACGGTCATACAAGCGGGCGCCCCTGTTGGCGTAGTCCTGAGTTTGATCTACAGGGTCACACTTAAGGGTATTCACCGGTAGCTGGATATTCATAGTGGAACTGTCAGGTGTTAGTGGGAATCCGGTCTCACTGTTAAAGGACCAACCGGTTATCTGTAACTGCCTGGAGACACGGTGAAGCGTCTCGCGTGCTAGTGAGGCTTTGGTTACGTTAGACAGACCATCCAAAGTTACCACAGGACGCTCACCAATCCCCCGCAGTAGGATGTTTACCGCTTCCAATTCAGATGTCATGGTAGCGTCAGACATGGTTACTTTCCTTTCGTTCATGTAGTTAGGGACTCTTCAGGGTTGAACTGAAGTAAACGCCACAAGTCCCACAAGGTTGCAAAAAGGGGACACCCCTGATAAACAGAAGTGTCCCCTTGATGTTTCAACTATTAAGCAGTAGCGTTGGTTACGGTATCCAGAGCCAGTTCGATCAGGGCATCAGGACGCAGGAACTTATGACCCATTGCGTATGTCGCAGTCGTCAGGTGACCCTGGTAACGGTTATCGAAAGCACCCACCTGAATAGACAGGTCCATCAGCTTGACCGTACCAATTGCAGACTCCACGAACACAAGGCCGATAGTCTTGGAGAAGTCACCAGCGTGGAAATCAACGGTGCCGGTCAGGTCCGTAGAAGGTACGTTATTGGACATCAGCAGCTCAATACCACCGATCTTCACACACTTACCATCAGCATAAGAACCATTGCCACCGTACAGGCTGTTGATAGCATCCAAGTTCTGAGCCAGAGCAAAGTACTCAGCAGGACGCATCAAGCAGTAAGCCTGTTCAGTAACGTTATTGGTAGCCAACCGTTCTGCAGCCAGATACAGAGCCTCAGCCATAGCTTTAGCTTTGGTAGCAACATCAGCAGCACCACCAGTGCAGATACGGAATTTGTCATTCTTGATCTGAGTACCACCAGGGAGGTCATTGATCTTGTTGGATGCACGAGCACCCAGGATACCCTCTTGGATAACGTTCTTGTCATAGGCAGTCTTCAGAGCATTACCCAACTCCTTGGCATAGGGACCACGCACGTCATAATGGGACATGGCCTCATCAAGGTTACTCAGGAACACATCAGCAACCAGCAGGCCATCAATGGTAATGATCTCCTCGTTATGCTTAATGGTGCGGCCCTTCAGCTCAGTACCTGGGGTATGATAGCCAGCAGTAGCGCGGCCCATTACAGGGAACTGTGCAGATTTACCGTTCTGGATAGTGCGGACGTGGTGACGTGCCAGCATGACGTTGTTGACTTCAAAGGCGGTCAGGACTTCGCCAGCAAACACCTTCAGGAAGTTAGCGAGTACATCACCAGTTGCGTTCTGTTGACCAATACGGGAGGCGGTAAAATCAGACATCTGTGTTTCTCCTTAAGTTTTGTGTGTGTGTATGTTGGGTTTATGTGTTTGGAATAATTGAGGAATGGAGGGAGAAACCGCAGAGGTCACAGACAGGACGCACGTGTGCCCTTCAGGTGTCCACGCATGGAGACCGTTCAGGTTGGTAACATCAGGTGTGACTTGCGGTTTCTGCTTGGGGGTACTGCTTAGGAGAGTTTCGAGCGAACCACTTTTGCCTCAACCTCTTTGCGGTAGGCTGGATCGCGGTGGTAACGTGGGTCACTCATGGCTGCAATCATTTCTGATCGAGACTTGAATACGTCACCAGAAGCATTTAGAGCCGCTTCAGAGGCTTTGAGGAGGCCCGCTGGTGGTTCACCCATATTGTCGGTGAAACGGGACATCAATCCACGCACAGCGGTTTCAGCAGTAGCAGCATTGTGAGTAGTCACCTCAGCGTTGAACTTCAGAATCTCCTCATGGGTGAGGTTAGTCTTTGCCCATTCAACAGCCTCTTTGAACTTATCCTCGCCACCAGCTACACCAAAGAGTCTTTGAGCCTGTACCTCAGCACGTGCCTTCTGACCTTCGATGTAGTTGTTGACTACGGACTCATCAATGCCAGCCTTTGCCAGAGCTTGATATGACTCAGGGGAAAGTGTACCTGAAGCCTCAAACTCATTCTGGAAGTCAGCCATGTTCAAGCCCACACTTTGCAGGGCCTTAGCTGCTTCATCATCACCTTCAGCTGGCGGAGCCGTGGGTTCCTTTGTAGGTGACTCCTTGGGGGTTACTTGCTGTTTAGCCGTAAGCTCCTCGTACAGTTTCTTGTAGTCAGGCTCAGGTGTGGTGGGTTCTTTTGGGGTTTCCTTTGCAGGAACTTCAGCTGGTGCTGCCTTTTCTGGTTCAGACTTAGGCTCAACAAAAGGTTTACCCTCAGCCTTGGCAATCATACGCTGCTCATAGAAGGGGTCCGATGTTGGTGCTGAAGTCTGTACTGGAACTTGTACGATATTCAATGTGGGGTAACCTTATCGGGTAGTGATCGTGAAGCCGCGGGATTCGTAATGGTTTTCCATTACGGTCTTCTCAGGCTCCTGCTTCGGTTGTTCGGTCTTCTCAGGCTCCTGCTTCGGTTGTTCGGTCTTCTCAGGCTCCTGCTTCGGTGCCTTGGGCTGCTTCTGGGTTTGCTCCTGTGCCACTGTTCATAGCTCCTTTGGTGAGTTCTTGTATCGCCCCTGGTGCAGCACCCTGGGCGATACTCATAAGTGTTTCCTGCTGTTGCATCTGCGAGTATTCAGCATCAGTCATGACCATACCTTCAACATCTACGTTCAAGGCTGTGGCCCTACGCTTCAGGTAGACTTCCCACTTGATACGCTTAAGGGCTTCTGGTGGTAGACCGGCGAGAAACTGTTCGATACGTGACAGCTCGAATGATCTTGAGAGGGCATCAATACCGGTAGTGATAACCGGCTTGACAAACTTGGAAGGGAGTTGTGGTAGTTTACCCTGCTTACGCATACGCGCTTGAATACGCCGCAGTAGTGGTAACTGTAGGGTAGCTGAGAGGAGGGAATATACTCCGCCAAGGGCTGAGTCAAGTTCACTTGCCATTGACCTGAACTCTTCAGCAGTGACACGTTCAGCGTTACGTTGGACAGAAGCCATAAGAAGGAATGCCTGCTCAATAGCCCGTGTCAAACGCTCAAGGGTATCAAGGGCCACCTTGAAGTCATTGTACTTCTGAACCTGAAGGGTGGTTATGTCAGTAGCATTGCCGCTGATTATGTCACCATTCTTGGCTTGGGATACCTTCTTTGAGTTAGTGGTCCCATTGGGGTTATTCAGGAAGAGAACCTTAGCTGCTGCTGCAGTTCCCTCCACAATGGATTGGGTGAGTGATTCAGCAGATCTGATATCACCAATGTACTCATCCACATGACCCCTACCGTAATGCTCACCAGCCACTGTAGACCAGCGTGGTGCAATCCAAGGGCACTCATCCAAGGGGTATGTCCCACGGGAGGACTCTATGAGTTCTTCACAGACCTCCTGAACCACGTACCACAAACGCTTCTTACGTTTGACCTGGGTGTACATTTCAACAGTTTGATCATCACGTGCAGCTTTGGTTACAGCTGTGGCTTGAACTTCAGGTGGTAACAGTGATACGTGAATACGCTCCCTGATGATCAGCTCAAGTACATCACCCATAGGGTCACGAACCACTACGAACTGGTCAGGACGATACGATATAGCACCCCCCTCATCAGGTAGGTAGAGCAGTGCATAGCCACACACAATGAGATACTTAATGGTGAGCAGGTAGGGAACCCTTAAGGCTTGCTCCTCAATCTCCTGAAGCGTTGCCCGTTCGATTACCGCAAAGGTAGAGTTGATCTGATCAAGGACTTCGGTTTCATCCTTAAGTTCCTGAGCAGCTTTGACATCAAGTGTTTCTTTAAAGAATGGAGTGTTTGGTGCAAGGTGTGCCAGTACGATCTTTGATGCCAGATTGTTTACCGCCCAGGCTCCGGTCCCTTGATAGGGAGTAATTAACTCCTGATCTTCAGAGAAACCTGCTGGGGGAAGTAGAGCTGGTATAGTTAGTCCTGAACACTGCCGTCCACGTTCCAATACCTGAGTCCGCTTGGCATCCAGGGAGTTAAACCTGGACTTAAGGGAACCCTCAGAGTTAGAACTTTCTACACCCATTGAGATAGCAGCTATGGTTTCAGCCACAGGTTACTCCGTAGGTTTATTTTGTAGGGTACAACTTAGGTGGGAATGGTGAGCGCGGGACCGGTTGAACCGGATACAGCATCAAGAGGAACTGTCAGCTTGGCCTTACCTGTCTTCTTTCGGGCAAGGGCAGCATTCATTGCATCAATGTTCTCTCCACCGATCTTGAGTGGGGATTCAGGTACAGGTGCTGCAGGGGGTGGTGGGGCTGGTGCAGGTGCGGGTGATCCGCCTCCAGAACACATAGTTTCTTATGTACTCCTTTCGTTACTCTGTGGATCTTAAGAATGATTCGCAGGCTTTGATGTGTAGGACAACTTGATGGGAACCACCAGCGAACAGTAAGTCCTGGTGGGTGCTATGCGGGGATACTAAAGGGGATGGGAATACGTGGGTGAGGTAATCAATCTGATCAGTAGTAAAGCCTGGATACGCTAAGGCATCTTCAGCTTCAGTTGTGGGCATAACTTTAAGTTCTCCCTTAAGGTTTAACTTTAGTACATTTTTTCATTCAATTCTTCTTTCTCCTAAAGTGGGCATGTATTCGGTAAAAAGGTACTGGAGGCCGCATTATTCCTGACTTTGTGCCTACCTAACGTTGTCGGTAGTGCAGACAGGTGCTGACCTCCAGTAGTGGTACGTTATCACACTAGGAGTTATTGACCACAGTTGTCAACCATATTGTTAGAACACCGTTGTATACACTAGCGTTCCGTTATTTAAGGTGTCTCCGGTGGTGATATGTCGTAGCAATCCCTGAAGCCTTTGAAGATTGGGATACGTGGTTTATCCAGACTCCCATACTTCTGATACTTAATGGTAACAACCTTGCCAAGGTATCCCTCTCGGTCCTCCCAGATCTCCTTCCTCAGTTTAGCTGTGAGTCCTACTCCCGTTCCACATTTAAAGGTATCAGGCCACTTGTCAGCCTTCAGGATGAACTTTCCGAGTGTACCCTTGAGGGTCTTATTGGCTTTGTGAGAAGAACGCTTAGAAGTGCCCAACTCAGACACCACCTTTTCGTTATGGTTCTCCATCTGTTCTTCAAAACCCACGATTACAGCCTCAACATCATCAAAGGGTTTGTACTTGAAGATATACCCTTCCTTGGTAGTACAACGTCCGTACCTGTAGGGAGCGTAAGGGTCACGTATCATGATGCCTTCATAGCCCTTAGACAGCATCTGTGCGGCATAGATCTTGACTTCTTCAGGTGAGCTGCAGTACCATACCCCAACTACCTCAACAGGGGCACCAGTATTGATAACGTCAAAGGTCAGGCCAAACTCCCGATCCTTGTAGGGCTTCTCAGGGCTTCTCAGGTCATCGAATACCCAGAAGGTAAAGTTAGGTTTACCATCAACCCTTCTGACAGCCCCTGTGGTTCTATTAAAGACCTCATCTTCAGGGTGTGCCTTGTAGGGTAGCCCCACTACCAGCTCACCATCACAACCCTCCATGTCCTTCAGGAGAGCTTGAATGTGCTGGTTAGGTATCGGCTTAAGGGAGTTGGATAACACCACCCCACCCTTGACCACAGCACGTATGCCGTCAATCTTAGGTGAACACAGTACGGGGTACTTAAGGTTCTCCAACTGATCATCAGTAATAGACTCTGTGGGTGCCTTCATGGGTCTGAACTGCTTTACTTTATCGGTTGACATTTAGAACAACCACATTCAACACACAGCTTTGGTTCTACGGGTTCCACAATATAACCTCCCCTTTGGTTGCATCATAATCTGAAGCTGTAAGTATCTTGGCTACACGGGCTTGCTGCAGTGCATCTGCTTCAGTCAAACCTTTGGCCTCATACTGAGAAACGATAGCTGCCCACAGGTTGTCAGTAGGCTCCTCCTTATAGCGAACCTCAATTTCACCCTGCCGTTTACCCCGTTTGAACTCATACTCATAGGGCACCAGCAGATACGGACTCTCAAGGATCTTGGCAGCAGCAACCTTACCAACCCCAGGGCACCCATAGTAGCCATCGGTAGCATCACCTGTGAGTATCTGCGTGTAGAAGAAGGCTTGTCCGTCCTCTTCAGCTACATAGAAGAACTCCTCACGATCCATGTGAAAGTGAGTCCCTGGTATCTGCTTGAGGTCTTTATCCTTGGTACAGCACACGTATTGGTCAGGGCATTGCGTCATCATGATACCAATAACATCATCACCCTCAAGGTTATCCCACAGCTCATGCCTGAAGTTATCAATGATGTACTGCTTGAGAACCGGAACCAGTGCAGGCTTAGGTGGTCTGTGATGCTTGTAGGTGGGCAGTACGTTGTACCTGAAGTTATTACTACCGGACAGCACCAGGATAGCTTCTGAACAGTTTGACTTCTTCTTAAGGTGTTCCACATAGGAACTCATATCTGCTATGGCTTTACGTTCATTCACCACGGCTGATGTGATGTCATCCCCCCAATCAATATTCTGCTCATTGATACAAGCAAACTTGAAGCAGAGAATGTCAGCGTCAATCAGAAGTTTCACAGCAGGTTATCCCTGAAGTGATTCTGAAGGCTCAGAACAATGAGTGATGCCTGCATTTTAAAGACATCCTCAGCGGCACAGTTAAGGGTTTCTACATCCCAATCCTCGAATGTATCCAGCTCAGTCTCTGAAACATGATCAGCACCAGATATGGCTGCAGTGTTGGGGCGCACGATCTTGATGAGGTAACCACCCAGACGCTCCTTTACAAGATGGGCCTCATTCAGGTAACGCACGTCATCAATGATGTAGAGCTGAGAGTGGTCAGTGCATTGGAGGAGTAGCTTATTGATCCAGTAGTCAGGCCCCTCAAGTTTACGCTTAAGGTTCCCCCACTCCTGGAGGAGAACCCGTGGAGTTATCGTGCAGACCCCACCAGAGTACATACCCCTGTGTACAAGGATAGTTCTGAGCAGTCCGAAACCAATGGCCCCACTATCCTGTAGCTTACTCATATCCCGTGGAACAAACACCAGTGGTACTTCTTTAGCAACAGCATCACCATAGAGCTGTTCAGGCAGGTGAGGAACCCCTACATCTTGCAGTACCTCCTCAACTTCCTTCTTAAGTGCCGTGGCAAATGACAGCCGAACTGCCCCCAGGTTCTGTACAGCAGCTTCAGCAAATGTTGACTTACCTGAGCCAGCCTTACCATGAAGACCAATAATCACTACAGCACCCCTTTCTGTTGCAACCTACGTTGACACTCCTGAACACCCTGAAACCGTTTTGGGTAGCGGGGGTTTACGGAGCGGTCCCTTGCGGTCTTAACCACAGGCTGTGCGTTAACCATCCTTGGGAGTAGGTACTTGAATTTAAGCATGGCAAGGGCAGCTGCCATTTTTGAGATACCAGTGGAAAGCATTGTGTTCTCCTTATGTTTTATGTATGTGAGTTGCATCAGAAAGATGTATTGCTTTAAAAGAAAACCGCCTCTCCCCTGCAGGATTGACGGCTTAGAGTGACCCCGAATGGTGCGCTTCCAGTGCAGGCCATAGAGAGGCGTTCAGGGTTCTGTTGCTTTCTTACTTCTTCATCTAGTGGGTTTCCTTCCAGTTGTTACCGATCTTGTACTCCCCATCCAAGGGACACCTGAAGTTAAAGTGTTCACCAGCTGCCCGTATGGATTCCACGATAGTCTTACCCACAAGTTCAGCATGTTGTTCCAAGACCTCAAGCTGAAACTCATCGTGGATATTTCCAACAAACTCATAGTGCCCTGTACCATCAGCCACATTGAACGGTTGCAGGCCCAAAGCCTTCAGTTTCCCATCAAGGATAACCAGAGCCTTCTTCATCACCAAAGCACCGGCTGACTGCAGGAGGGTGTTCAGGGCTGCATGTTCATGACGTATGGGGATCTTCCCACCGTCCAAGCCGAAGACAAACCCTTGCTTGACCTTAGCCTTAGCAGCATCAATCAATGAACCAAGGGCCTGCAGGTTGGTGGTGAATCTTTGCCTAAGCTCCCTGCCAATCTTCCTGAGTTGGTTGGAGTTGTACACCTTACCGTCACCCTCAACTGCGATAACGCCCAGAAGCTCATCACCTGCTCCATAAAGGAAGGCGTAGATAAATGTCTTTGCCTTGTCGCGTGTACTTAGTTGTGCTGCTTGTTGGTTGACTGAGTGAATGTCACCCTCTAGGATGACCTTGATGTAGGCTCCATCATCCCACCTTGCCATGTAGTGACCCAGACACCTCAATTCCAACCCTGAAGCGTCACCACCCACCAGCTTACAACCCGGGCGTACCTCAAACAACTCACGGCACTCAGCACCAAAGCCGCCCTCAATACCTAGCAGCACCTCTCCAGCCTTGTTCTTACTTACAGCAGGTACTTGGGCTACGTTGGGTTTGCTGTGGGTCATACGGCGTGTTACAGCACCTGATGGGTTCACATTGCCAAAGATCCTACCTTCAGGAGAAACACACCTGAGCCACGCCTCCTTACCATCCCCCAACTGTCCGATCCTTTTGTCCAGCATCAGGTATTCAGACAGTAGTTTTGCTTCAGGGTACGGTAGGTTCGATAGCACCGTTTCATCCACCTTGGTTTTACCATCCTCAGTGAACTCCACCGGTTGCCACTTATAGTGATGCTTCAGTCTGTTGGCTATGTGGTCCCTACTTGAGGGGTTGAACTCAACCAGTTTAATCTTGGTGTAACTGCAGCCTTCCAAAGCTCGTGCCTTGAGCAGTTGCCCATCAGCTCCTATCCATTCGTGAAGGGTCTTGGAGTTCTTAGCCTTGGGTGGGCCGATGTCTTTCTTAGGGGTAACATCCTTACCATCCCGTAACCAGAATGGAGGGAATACCCCCTGCAGTTTGAGCTTCAGATTCTCCCGTAAGCTCATGATCTCAGCGTACAGCTTCCAGCCCTTAGTCACGTTGAACTGCCAACCATAGGCCACCTGCCGCTGAATGATAGTGGCTACATCATGTTCCAGCTGAAGGGCTTCTTCAGATGTTTCGATGCCCTTCAGTTTCTCATGGAGAGCCACCGTTACTGCCACGTCCTGTTCGCAGTAGTCACTCATTTCCGGTGACCACACAGCCCACGCATCTTCCGCTGTCTTACCCTTTGAGTAGTCACCTTTAAGGACACCCAGGCGATACCCATAGGATTCCAGAGAGTGTCTGCCTATGAGCTGCCCAGGTAGCCTACCAGCCTTCCATAACCCCATGTCCTTAGTCTTGATGTCACCATAGACAAGGCGTGCCCAAACGAGTGTGTCCCGAACTTTGCCGGTAACGTTCAGACCATAGAGTTTATTGAGGGCTGGCAGATCATACCCAATGATGTTGTGACCTATGAGTTCATCAGCTTCTGATAATACCTTAAGGCAATCCAGTAAGGTTTGATGCTCATAGCGGGTGTATTTACCAGTCACTGTGTCATAGGTACACAGGACGTGCATCTTGGTTACACCCATCAGAAGATCGTTAGCTTCTAAGTCAAATATGAGGGCCAATACTTAATAGGCCCACACCAGTAGCCACGGGAGTTGATAGCCACAGAGAACCTTCGCCAGAAATGCTTTCATAACCTAGAAGTCCTCCTTCCGTTTTGATGTTGTTGATGATGTTTCGTTAGTGAATGGTGCTGGGTTACCCTTAACGTAGAGCCTTCCCGTCTCGGAATCATAGCCAAGGTCAATGGTCTTGCCAGCACTGCGGCCTGTGTAGCGATCCTTAAGAACCCTGAAGGTGGTAGACTGCCGTTCTTCTGGGTCATCGGCCTGTTGGTTTCGCTCCAAGCCGAACATGAAGAAGGACCAGAAGCCGATACTGCGGCTCCCCTTGAAGTGCCTGATCATGACCCTACCACCCTCTTCATGAGGTTTACCATCGGGTGTAGACAGGTGGGATACGAAGTGGATGATGCAACCAAGCTCGTTAGCAAGAGCAGCCATTTCCTTCATGATCAGCTCTATTGATTCCTTCTCTGAGGATGGGTCAGCCATAGCAGTCAGGTGATCCAGGTAGATCAACTTAATGTCATAGCCTTGCACCATGTACCTGATCTGAGTCTTAACGATGTCCCAATCGGTTTGACCAAAGTTGTCATACAGCACAACCCGATCCTCAAGCCCCCGAATGGTAGCCGCAAGTTCCTCAGCCTTCCAATCCTCATCAGGTACATGATACATCTTGCCGTCAATCTTACCGGCTATCCTCTTGGCAGTCTCTGTGGGACGCTGCTCTAGGAACAACACCCCAACCCGCTGCTTGAGTACGTCCAGATCAAAAGCCATCTGCTGTGTCAGGAGGTCAGTCTTACCAATGCCGGTCCCAGCACCAAAGCCGTAGATCTCACCGAAGCGTCTCCCATAGGTCAACTTGGTCAGCTCAGGGAAAACCCACTGTAGGCCCATCTGGGTAGGTCTCATGGCTTCATCAGCAATGTCAGCTATGGATACCAACCCATCAGGTCTGAATACCTTAGAGTTCCAGATGAGGTCTGAGATCTCACCAATGCGTCCAGCTTGAACCATATCATTTGCATCTTTGATACCTGTTGGCCACTGTACAATCCGCACCTTGTTAGGGCTGAAGTAGGTAGCACATGCCTTGGCAGCATCCCGCCCTGGCTCATCATTATCAAAGGCCAACACCACCTCTTCAAATGACTCAAGGAACTCAAGGTGCTTCGGCAGGTTCTTGATCGCCCACTCAGCTCCAGGTACACCCACCACCGGCCACTTAAGGTTGAACGCCTGAGCCACTGAGAGTGTGTCAATCTCACCCTCAGTTATCACGATCCGTTTACCACCAGAGTTGCGCCACAGTTGTTGACCGAACAGCTCTACGTTCTTACCTTCACCAAGCCACGGCATCCCTACATCCTTGGTACTGAACCTCAGATGTTGAGCTACCACTTCACCTTTACGGTAATAGTTGGCAATGTGAACGGACTTACCCTCATGGGTTCCTACCTGATAGTTATACTTGCGGCAGGTAGCCTCAGCTATGCCACGTGCTTTCAGGAATTTGAACTCACCGGTACTGATCAGGTTGGTAACACGTTTACTACGTGAGTGTTGCTTGGGTGGTTCACCCTCCCCGCCAAACCAGTTCTTACACACAAAGCAGTATTTGTTACCGTTGCTGTATACTGCCCTCCCATCGGATGAACCACAGTCGCAGGGTTCGTGAAACAGGAAGATACTGTCATCCTCCTGCTTACCTCTAGGCATTGTCACCGGTAGCCGTCATCATATGTGCCCTACGGTAGCGAATGCTCGCCCGTGAGATACGCTTATCCAGGAGGCGGTCACCGATAAACCAGCGTGCCTTATCTTCAAGAGCTGCTAACCGTTCGATAACCCACACAACCACCTGAGCAGCAGCTTTGGCGATACTTGAGATTAACTTTTGAGCCTGCTCATCACGTTGAATACCCTTGTTCAAGGCTTCTTCAGCTTTAGCTAAACGTGTTGGCATGCTGTCAAACAGTTGGACCAGCTTGTCTGCTTCCTTAGTAGGACTTCTGAACATTCACTCCTCCTTGGAGTTTACAGTAGGGTTTACCTGCTTTGGTCATGAGGGTGTACTTAGCGTACCTCTCGTTCTTTACAGGTGATCTGTGAAATGTAGTGCGTATCCACCGACCCCTACCTTCAGCACGTAACCGCTTTCTGAGAATATAGATTTGATCCCGTAGGTCACACGTACCGTATTCCTTTGTGGCAATAACAGCGGTGATGTCACCAGCCATTTCCAGGTGCTGTAACACTTGGTCTTGGATGAGTGCTTTGGGTTGAATAACTGACAAACGTTCTCCTTTCATGTGTTTACTTAATCCAGCTCATAGGAATATGCTTGTCTGCATAAGTGAACCCGTTCTTCTCACACCAAAGTGCATACGTTGTCTTGGAACCCTTGGTGATTGGGGATTTACTATTGGAGAACACAAAGCGTATCTCAATGTCTGGGTGCTGCTCTTTGATTAACAGGTGCTTCATGCGGTCTTCAGGTAGGAAACGCCCTTTGGTTTCAACATAGATACCGTTGGGCAGCTTGAAGTCAGGGGTGTATGTGCGTACCTTGGCTGGTTGGGTATACGTGATCTTGTCCACTTCATAGAGAACAGGGACTTTCGCAGCTTCAAGCTCCTTAGCAATCCGCTCCTCCAGTCCCGATCTGTAACCCTTAGCCCACGCCCTAGTTGCTGCCGATTTATAGCGAGGTATCGGCATTAGTTAGAAATCATCAGCCCCTTTGGTTGCATACTCATCACGAAACCCAGCTTCGTTCTCAGGGTTGGACTCATAGCCCTCCTCAGCCTGGAACCCGTAGCTGCCAGCGTCACCACCACCACCAAAGGTCTTAAGCTCAATGATCTGAACAGCGTTCAGCCGCAGTTGGATACCGGCAGTGTGGGTAGCATCCACGTAATACGGGTTCGGGCTGAAGTTGATCTTCAGGATGGAACCAGGAGCCACATTAGGGGGAGAGTTTAGCTTAACCCCTTTGGCATCAAACATCTGTGGCGACATTCTGATTACCTTGTCTTCACCGTTCTCCTTCTTAACGAAGCTGGCATTCATCTTGAACTTAAAGATGACCTCACCGGTTTCATTCCCATCATCATCATAGTACGGGGTGTAGAAGTCACCAGTATTGACCTCACCCTTAGCCTTGAGTTTAGCCTTCTGTGGCCCCTTGGCTTCCTCCAGCTTGGTCATGTAAGAGGCTACGGCTACATCGTGTGCTTCCTTAAGAGCCGCCTCCAGGGTTTCGATCAGTGGTTGTGCTGCTTCAGCATCCATGATCAGGCTTACGGTATACTCACCATCAGCTTTAAACTTGGTGTCTGGGGTGTTCAGCCACACGAAAGCGGCTACCCCTGCTGGTGTAGTATAACGGGGAACTTTAGGTTTCTTTTCTGACATGATACTCCTTCCTTTACTTGTGGTTTAGCCCCACTGTGAGGCCATAGCGTTTGCTATACCTTGATATGTTTTACTGCGTATCTTTCACCGGTCAGCCGATGGGCCTAATTTATTCTGGCCTGAAAGCATCCCGTACAGTGCCGGAATACTCGCAAGCAACCAATACCCTCACTACAGGTCATCTACAACTTCATCTACAACATCAGACACGGCACACGTAAGTTCTGACTTAAGGCGAACCTTAAGTACCTTCTGAAGGGTTTCCATACGTGCATCAGCGTAGTTGTTTCCGTAAGCCGACAGCACCTGTTGTGCGAAATCCTTCAGCTGGTCTTTAGAGAACACAAAGGCCGACATTTCATATAAGGTCTCACCGCAGTAGCAAAAGTTTGGCTGATGGGACTCAATCTTGGTTGTCATGTTACGTATGTGATCAGGCTCAGCAGCTATGGCTGTACCCAAACTGTGACCCAACCGGCCCAGTACCGCTTGCATAGGCATCTGGTGCATCAGTTGGTAGTTCTGTATAGCCACCCTTGCCCGAAACGCTTTAATGCCCATGTTGTGTAAAATAGACATGGTATCAATAGGTTTGTTACTCATTGTTAAAGTCCTCCATGATTTTTTCTGGGCACATACCGGCACCCTTAAGTTCCATGTAAAGTACACAGTCAATTGTGCCCTCACGTCTCAACTGCTTTAATGCTTCAGCCTTCAGGTTTCTCTGTATGGGACTCACTTACCACCCCCGATAACCTTGAAGTTCTGTAACGCTGAACTAAAGGGCTTGTGCCCGAACCGGTAACGGCTCCCGATGGTGATGCCTTGTTTACGCAGGCCCAGTACTACATCCTCAGTGATCTGGTAGAATGCCCTCCAGTGCAGCTTCTTACGTGGTTTACTCATGATGTTCCCCCAAGTGTATTTTTATGAACTCGATAGCTGCTGTATAGCTTTGCTTAAACTTAGTACCTGTGTGGGTTTTGGTTACTGCACTGGTGAAATCTTGGACACTTCCAAAGAAACAACCGGCTTTTATGTAGATCCCTTCAGTAGTTCTGTACGCTGTAAGTGTGCTTTGTCTGGAACCTATGGGTCCGATGAAGAGAATGGGCTGTTTCCCTTCTAGGGTCTTATCGCGTACAGTAGCCCCTGAGAGGTCCGCCCCTGAGAGGTCCGCCCCTGAGAGGTCCGCCCCTGAGAGGTCCGCCCCTGAGAGGTCCGCCCGTGAGGGGTCCGCCCCTGAGAGGTCCGCCCCTGAGAGGTCCGCCCCTGAGAGGTCCGCCCATGAGAGGTCCGCCCCTGAGAGGCTCGCCCCTGAGAGGTCCGCCCCTGAGAGGTTCGCCCCTGAGAGGTCCGCCCCTGAGAGGTCCGCCCCTGAGAGGCTCGCCCCTGAGAGGTCCGCCCGTGAGAGGTCCGCCCCTGAGAGGTCCGCCCGTGAGAGGTCCGCCCCATAGAGGTCCGCCCGTGAGAGGTCCGCCCGTGAGCCACCCTTCCCAGCTATCCATAGTTTATGTGCATCCAGTATTGAAACTTCCTGTTCCGTAAGTCCGCGCATGTGCTTACTCCTTGTTATTGGTTTGTGATGGGTGTCTATTGGTACAAAGGAAAAGGGAACCCCTGAGTTGCCCCCAATGAGTTCCCTTTCTGTTCCCTTGCGGTTTGATTCTGTGGTGTTTAGCCCACAGCAGGCAACTCAGTACGTCCTTCTGAGCTGTGACCCTTTACATAGGATCAAACTTTATTCCCACATGGGAAACGCTAGGCAAAGAAATAGTGTGAGTCCCGTACTGAATCAAGCTCCAGGGTGCCGTAAGCAGGTACCGGTGGTAGCTTTACAGCAAACTCTTCAGGGAGTTGACTTGCTATCTCATCCCTGAACTTCTCCAATATGTTCACGCTGTACTGTTCAACAAAGGTTTCTCTGAGTATTGATGCCAGTGTACCCACGTTACCTGCATGGGTACCAAAGGAATCATGAATCATAGCGAAGTCTGTTATACCGTGGTCAACAGCTGCACTTACAGTTGACATTAGGTGGGCAGCATCCATGCTGTGAACAAAGTTGGGTGATAGACCGTTCTTTTGTTTACGCTTATCTATCTTCTGAGTATCCCAGTGAATACTTAAGCGCACCCTGGTTCCACCCCAGAATGTATCTATACGCTTGGTATTGCTCTCTTTGTACTCCTGCCTTGCCTTGAATCCAACAGGGGTAGTCCAGGTGATAGCCGTACCGGCTTCAGTACAAACGCCAGCTATATCCTGTATCCAACCCATTGCCACTCTAGCTGCAACCACGATTGTACCAATGGCATCCCAGAGTTTGTCTGCAAGGTATATGCACGCCTGGAATTGCTCCTGCTGTGTGGCTGTAAGGTAACCACCCCCGCGCTTCTTCAGTTCAGCTAACAGTTGGTCCCTGAAGCCATACTTCTTGGCCCCGTATGGGCTTGTCATTACCGCACGTTTAGCCATGCCCCTATCAATCTTACCCAACCATAGAATAGCTTCAGCCGCACCTGCAGCTGCATCTTCAGCCACCATTTCTGAGACCACGTCCGCTACCCTTTGGTAGATGTCTTGGGGTTTATCAGAAGGTAACAGGTTTACTGCTTCCCCACCTACCTCATCCCTAAGCATAGCTGAGAAGTGTTGTAAGCCAGAGCATGTACCATCCAAGGCAACCGGTAGGTGTGACACAAAGCTCTCACCCTGTTCCTTGAATCCCTTGTACTCAAAGCAAGCTGCTAAGAAGCAATAAGGCGAGTCCACCTCTTCACCGGCCCAGAACCTGTGACCATCTAAAGGGTTCTCTGCTGAATCAAGGATAGCCGCTTCATTATCTTTGACCCACTGTATCCGATCTGAATATGAAGCCTTATCGTAACCATAGGTATTGGCAAGGTGGACCATAAGCCAGTAACCACCAGTTGTACCAAGGGGTTTACCTTTGGAGAAGTGAATTAGAGACTTGGCTAGATCATCACCTTGGGGATGCAGGTGGTTGACCACAGGGTACACCCTACCTCTCCAATCCAAGACGTGCGGGAAGAAGATAGCCTCCTCATCAATGAACTTCTCAGCCACTCTCAGCTTCATAGCAGTACTGGTTCGGCTACTGGTTGCTCTGATAAACTTCTCATGCTTCTCAGCTGCTGAACGTTTCCACTGTTGTACAACTTCAGGCTGTGTAGCTTTTAGTAACTCGTATTCCTCATCGGATGACCACGGTTTATTGGGTGCAGGCTCACGTTCTTGCTTAGGGAGGCCACCTAGTGTGGCACCTGAAGCCCACAAAATCGACATAACACCATAGATAGCCTTATTGATCCTCCAGGGGGTTTCCTGTATGGAATTAAGGCTATCATATACCTTTGGCATGGAAACCGTCTCCAGGGCCATCAGGGAAGCTCGGTCACGGGTCTTGATGAGTTTGAACTTGAGGGTTGCACTGTTTGCAAGGTATCCACCACCTTTGATACCCTCCCATTTACGCGGTGGTATGATCATAGGTAGCAACACAGGGTTCAACAGTTCGCAGCGGTCATGTACCCTTTCGATCCACTGAAGGGCTTGCGGGGCTAACTCAAGGCGGTATAAATCACCAACACCGCTGGGAACTCTAAGCACCAATCCCGTACTCAGAATCATCAGCTCTATGAGTTTATTACCTAGGTGTAGCTTGTCTTCACGTTCCGCTGCATCATCTTCAATACCCTTTTGACGCTTCTTCAACATTACCACGGTCCTGCGGTGTTTCTGTGAGGCTATGGTCAGGCCCTCTTCAATCTTCTTTAGGAGGCCTTTATGGTTGGACTTAAATTTGTTGTACTCATGCTGATCCATTATGCGGTCAGCCAGGGCTATGGCAACTCCCTGGAGGTTCTGGGCTTTTCGGTTTGCTGAACACTGGAGTACATGCTGCAGAGTTATGAATGCTAATTGATCTGTACTAACAGTCAGTCTACCAAGGAAGCTGCGGACACCCTGCATACGTGATGAGCCACGTTGAGGTGCCATGAACTCTTCCAAGGCTGTAACCATCTGCTTCATTGATGATGCAACCAAAGTTACACCAGCTGGTAGATCCAACAAGCGACCACTGGTTACCTGATCGCGATAATTCCTGATACCTGCTTGAACCCCATCTTCTTCCAGCTCTAGTTGTCGCTGAATAAGTTCAACATTCATGTGCTTGTTCCTTACCTTTCTTCGGTAGTGGTAAACTGCGTGCTTTCTTCTAAAGTGGGCTGGTATTCCGATCTTTTGCTTAATTTCCTGTGTGATACTGCTAGTTTGTCTTGCGTTTTAAATCGACATTTCAGTGGGTTCTTCTAATGTAGTTCCCACATGGGAAGCATACAGCCAAACAAAAGGGACATACCGTTAAGCTGCCCCTTAAGTAAAACATAAGTAGACACATGCCCCTATAAAGTCACTACCTACCGCTTTAACTGCCAGATCCTAAGTCTGGTGCGTCTGCCAATTCCGCCACTCTCGCAATTTGAATTGGTTAAATTAGGCGAATTACCTTATTTCGTCAAGGTAATTTCTAAAACAATTCCATCTGAGCCTCTGATTGGGCTGAATTCCTGCGTCTCTGCCTGCCTGCTTCAGGCTTGTCAACCAATTCTGCAGGCAGCTCAGAAACAAATCGGGATAACTCCCGTAACCCCTGACCGATCCAGCCTCTGTAACCTGATGCGGTCAGAATAACCCGTTGTTTTGCACGGGTCAGACCAACATAAAAGAGACGACGCTCCTCTTCCACATTTGGTGTACCCATCAGGGTGCAGGGAAAGATCCCCTCTTCAAGCCCAGTCATGAAGACCACCGGAAATTCCAGCCCCTTTGCACTATGGCAGGACATCAGTGCAACAGCTTCAGCCCGCTGATCATAGACCGTTGCAGTGGCATACTGCTGCAGGTGATGACTGAAGGCGGGCAGATCGGATCCAAACCCCTCTGCCTGGTGTAGCAGCCGATCAACACCAGTATCATCAGGTTCCAGGGCAAACACCGGCAAGGCCAGACGCAGGGCAGTTGCAATGCCCTGAGCTGCAGCAGCCTGTATAAACCGCTCTAGCGTGGTTGTCAGCAGCTTGAGAGCCTTGCCGGTTGCTGGTGTATGATCATATTCTGCTGCAAGCTCAAGAAAATTGCCTTTAAGCGGCAGTTTTGATTCAAGCCGGTCAAGTGTGGTTACACCAACACCTTTGAGGGCACCAAACAGATCCAGCCATAGGGCTATTTCATCACTGCCATCTGCTGCCTGCAGTAATTGATACAGAGGACGCAACTTTGTCTCCATGTAGAAAGGAGTTGCTCCCACCAGTTGATACGGTATGCCGCGTCTGGCAAGCGCTTCTGCCAGTTCTTCTGCCTGTCGTCCCAACCGGAACAGAATAGCAAAATCAGCAAAGCTCAAGCCATCGGTTGGGGTAGCGTTACCACTCCGACCAGTGCTGCGGGAAAAACTGTCCACTCCACCAATCAGCTCCTCAATCCGTCTGACAATCAACTCAGCCTCAGAACCTGGTGAGAGCGTACGATGAAACTCAATCGCACCTTCAGGACAGTGATCCGCAGCAGAAAGTGGCAGACCGCTGCAGATCAGGTTACGGCAAATCAGACTGCCCGCTGCCTGCACTATCTTTCTGGGAAGACGATAGGTAGTCTTTAACGGCAATAAAACCGTACCCGGCACCTCGGCAAAGCGGAAAAAATAGCGAAGATCGCCTCCCCTGAAGCCATAAATGGCCTGATCAGGGTCACCGATGGCAAAGACCGTTGCCTGCTCTGCCAGTAATTGCACCAGATCATATTGGGATCGGTTCAAGTCCTGAAATTCATCTACAAACAGGTGCTGAACCGCTTGCTGCACCCGCTGCTTGAATGATTGATCGGCATTCATAAGCTGTACACAGACCGGAATAATAGCATCCAGGTCAAGGGCGTTCAGGCGCACCAGCTCATCCACGTAGAGCTTTGTTTCTTCTGTCAGTGTCAACTGGATACCGGAACAGTGGGCTGCAATAGCACTGGTAATCCTGCTGCGCTCAGCAACGCCCCGATCAGCATACAGTCGCTTTAACAGACGTTGGCGACTTTCAGGCCCAACTACGGTCAAACCTGGATTATCCTGACGTAACTGTTCCAGGCAGAAGCGATGAAAGGTACCGATAAACAGGTTTTCTGCCAGCTGGCCACAGCTCTTTCTCAGGCGTTCCTGCATCTCTTCCGCTGTGCGGGTCGTAAAGGTAATGGCAACCATACGGGTGGGGTCAGCACCCTGATCAAGCAGACGCTGCAGGCGAGACACCAGGGTAAAGGTCTTGCCGGTACCTGGTCCGGCAGCCACCAACACACGTCGACCATCAGCCTGAATGGCTGTCTGCTGCTCAGGATTTGGGCCGGTTGTCTTGAGTGCAACAGGTTCCGTTATTTTACGGGGTGGATCATTCTGCTTTAGTAATGGTTCTGATGCTGTTTTCTTGCGGCTTTTGGGGGCACGCTGCTCACCGAACAGCCCCCCCTGCCCTGCCAGTTGAACCAGTTCACCTTCTTCAAACAGACGGATCACACCAAATTCACCGTCATAGCCTGGCTGCCGGATCACGGTGCCTGCTCGCATCCGTTTAACCGCTTCAGCCAAGAGCGGTTCATGATCGTTGATCTGCTCCAGGTCTGCATGTAACAGCAGGTTGAATTCAGATCCAAACTGAGTCAGCGCCCGGCCATACTGATGGATGACCTGCTTGGATGATGGACCAACCTGCAACAACTCACCAAGAATTTCCGGAAGCGGAATCAAGGAGTAAAACCCAGGTGCATCATCGTGATACTGTGGTGTTGTACGATCTGCCAGCTCCAATACACGATGATGAACCCCAACGGTAACCGGCTTTCCGCAGGCTGGACAAAGATTGTTCAAGCGACGGGTTTCATGGGGATCAAGGCAGACCTTGCAGTCACGGTGACCGTCAAAATGGTATTTCCCTTCTTCAGGAAAAAACTCAATTGTACCGCAAAAGGTATCACGCCTGTTCTGCTTCAGGGCATCACGTAAGGAAAAGAAATCGAACCCGGTATTGAACAGATTGGCCTCACGTCCCAGCTTTGATGGTGAATGGCAGTCAGAGTTGGAGATCAGGGCACAATGATCCAGTCCTGAAATCAGGCGGTTCATGTCAGGATCAGAGGAAAGTCCGGTTTCAAGGGTAAAGATATGGCTGGTCAGGTCACCAAAGCATTCTTCAATACTGTCAAAACCAGATTTGGAGCCAAACAGGGAAAACCAGGGGGTCCAGATGTGGGCTGGCACCATGAAGGCATCGCTTGAACATTCCAGCAAGATCTCCAGCAGGTTACGGCTATCCAGCCCCAGAATTGGCCGGCCATCTGAGACAATATTGCCGATACCGGACAGTCTGGCATTCAGACGCTCAACCGAGGCGAAATCAGGCAGATACAGCAGATTATGCACCTTGCGGGTAGCTCCGCCACGCTTGTAAATAGAACTGATCTCGGCAGACAACAGAAAGCGTACCGGTGTGTCAGGTTGTATCACCCCAGGCAGGATGGCAGGAATGGCCTTTTCATCTTTCAGACGGTAAAAACCTTGCTCAGCAGGTTCTAACTGCTCTTTCAACAGCTTGAACCAACCGGGATGGGTACAGTCACCGGTGCCGATGACCTGAATCCCTTTAAGCCGTGCCCAGGCAGCAAGACCTGCCGGGCTGCTGTCCGGGCTGGTGGCCCGTGAAAAGGGAGAATGGATATGCAGATCCGCACAATAGTTCATAGGTGGTGTGCCAATTGTGAAATGATCGGCCAGTCAGCTTCAGCCCAATCAAGGGTTGGTAGTTCATTTGGGGTAAGCCAGCAGGCTGCACTGTGCTCATGCAGGATCATGGTGCCTTGCAGAGAGTCACAGAAAAAGGGATAAAGCGTAACCTTAAAAGCAGGATAACTGTGGGTGACCGGTGGCAACCCCTGCCCTACCCTGACCATAATCGCCAGTTCTTCCTGTAGCTCCCGCTGCAGACACTGTTCCGGTGATTCGCCAGCTTCCAGCTTGCCACCGGGGAATTCCCATTTAAGCGGCAAAGACATGGTTGCAGAACGTTGGGTGGCCAGTATCAGGCCATCCATTTGGATGATGGCACAGGCGACATGAATGTGTGGAATTTTGTCAGGCATGGCACTATCTGTATCATACTGCATCAAGAGGAACAATCAGGGAAAAGCAAAAGCCCGGCAACAAAGGTTACCAGGCTTTTGCAGAGGATGGAGATAACAGCCTATTTCAAGCGGTTGGCATACAGAGGGAATTTCTTCATCATCTCATTCACCCGCTTCTGGATACCGGCCAGGGCCTCGTCATTACCGATATTGGCAACGGCATCGGCAATAAATCCGGCTACCTGCTCCATGTCGTTCTCTTTCAGGCCATGGGAGGTACAGGCTGGCGTACCAACCCGGATACCGGAGGTGACAAAAGGAGAACGGGTCTCAAACGGCACGGTGTTCTTGTTTACGGTAATGCCGGCCTTGTCCAGAGCCTCTTCAGCTGCCTTACCGGTGATCTCGGTGCCGGTGAAGTTGATCAGCATCAGGTGGTTATCAGTACCGCCGGAAGTCAGCTTAAACCCTTTTGCCATCAGGCATTCTGCCAGCTTGGCAGCGTTCTTGACGATCTGCTGCTGATAGGTCTTGAACTCAGGCTGCAGCGCCTCTTTAAAAGCAACTGCCTTGGCAGCAATCACATGCATCAACGGTCCACCCTGAATACCAGGGAAGATCTGGGAATTAATGGTTTTGGCAAACTCTTCACGACAGAGAATCATACCGCCACGGGGGCCACGCAGGGTCTTGTGGGTGGTGGTGGTAACAAACTCTGCATAGGGAACCGGATTGGGGTGTACACCGGCAGCAACCAGACCGGCAATGTGGGCCATATCCACCATCACCTTGGCGCCAACCTTGTCAGCAATGGTACGGAAGGCCGGGAAGTCAATGATGCGGGGATAGGCGCTGGCGCCAACCACGATCATCTTTGGCTTATGCTCCAATGCCAGGCGTTCAACTTCATTGTAATCAATGGTTTCAGTGTCAGGAGAAACGCCGTAAGGCACCACTTTGTAGAAACGCCCCGAGAAGTTAACCGGGCTGCCGTGGGTCAGGTGACCACCATGGGAGAGATTCATCCCCAGGATGGTATCGCCTGGTTGGCAAACCGCATTGTAGACCGCCATATTGGCCTGTGAACCGGCATGGGGCTGCACGTTGGCATGATCTGCACCAAACAGCTCCTTGGCACGCTCAATGGCCAGATTTTCAACCACATCCACATGGTGACAACCACCATAGTAGCGCTTGCCTGGGTAGCCTTCAGCATACTTGTTGGTCATTACGCTGCCCTGGGCCTCCAGTACAGCCTCAGACACAAAGTTTTCAGAGGCGATCAGCTCCAGGTTGTATTCCTGACGCTCGGTCTCATGCTGAATCGCTTCAGCAACTGCTGGGTCAAACTGGGAGAGAATTGACATCGTTCAAGCTCCTTATCTGGTGTATACGGTTAGTACAAAAAGGAAGCGGGACTTTTGCAAGTCCCGCTTGATGATATAGTTGCTAACAGACGCTACTGACTGCTCTTTTTCTCAATGTCAGTAATCTTGTCAAGACGACGTTGGTGACGGTCGCCTTCATAGGCTGCATCCAACCAGGCTGCCAGACAGGCTTCTGCTGTCTCTACCGACAGAATGCGGCCACCCAGAGCAAGGATATTGGCATTGTTGTGCTGCTTAGCCAGCTCTGCCATCTGAGGTGTGGTTACCAGGGCAGCCCTGATTCCTGGCACCTTGTTGGCGGCAATGGAAATACCGATGCCGGTGCCGCAGATGACAATACCGGCGTCAGCCTCACCATGCACCACCAGCAGGGCCACTGCTTCGGCAAACTCAGGATAATCAACCGAATCAGTTGTATAGGTGCCAGCATCAGCAACTTCAATGTCTCTACCCTGCAGAAACGGGATCAGGGCCTGTTTTAATTCAAATCCGCCGTGGTCAGAACCGATGGCAATCTTCATTGCTAGACCCTCTTGAACAACAATGTGGCGTTGGTGCCACCGAAGCCCAGTGAGTTACTCATGACATAATCCACTTTAGCTTCACGAGCTGTGTTGGGCACATAATCAAGATCACATTCTGGATCAGGCTCTTCGTAGTTAATGGTTGGCGGAATAACATTCTTATCCAGCACCATACAGCTGATAACTGCCTCAAGCCCCCCAGCTGCACCCAGCAGGTGGCCGGTCATGGACTTGGTGGAAGAAACCATCAGTTTGTAGGCATGATCACCAAAAACCGATTTAATGGCCAGGGTTTCGTTCAGGTCATTAAAGTAGGTTGAAGTACCGTGGGCATTGATATAACCAACCTGCTCAGGATTCACGCCGGCATTCCTGAGTGCCATCTTCATACAACGTGCTGCACCTTCGCCACCTTCTGCAGGGGTTGTCATATGGTAGGCATCGCCGGTCAGACCATAACCAACCACTTCAGCATAAATCTTTGCACCACGTTTTTTGGCGGCTTCATACTCTTCCAGCACAACGATACCTGCACCTTCACCAAGGATAAAACCATTACGTCCCTTGTCAAAAGGTCGGGAAGCACGCTGTGGCTCATCATTGCGATCTGATAATGCCTTCATTACGGCAAAGCCACCAATTCCCAGCGGCGTAACTGTTGACTCAGTGCCTCCGGCAATCATGGCATCGGCATCACCACGGGCAATCATGTGATAGGCATCACCAATGGAGTGGGTACCGGTTGCACATGCTGACACAGAAGACAGATTCGGGCCTTTAGCGCCGTATTTGATAGAGATATGACCAGGTGCCAGGTTAATAATCAGCATTGGGATAAAGAAGGGGGAAATTTTCTTGTAACCACCCTCTTGCAACGCAATATGGTACTTTTCAATGGCTGGCAAGCCACCCAAACCGGCTCCAACCAGTACGCCGACCTGCTCGGCATTCTCTTCGGTGATCTGCAGACCGGAATCTTCCATGGCAAACTGGGCAGCGGCCATGGCGTATTGAATAAAGAGATCCATCTTCTTGATCTCTTTTTTATCAATATACTGCTCCGCATCAAAATCCTTTACCTCACCGGCAATTCTTACCGGTAGAGAGCTGGCATCAAAGCGGGTGATATGGTCAATGCCGGAGCGACCACTCATCAGGCCATCCCAGTTTTTCTGATTGCCGGTTCCTAACGGGGAAACGGCACCCACACCGGTAACGACGACTCTTCTCATCTGTAAACTCCCATTCATAGTGGGTCTGGTAAAAAAGGAAAAGAGGGGACCAGTCCCCCCTTTTCAATCCTGCCGGTCTTCAGTCAGATCCTAGGTGTGCTCAGTGATGTAAT